>PJEL010003283.1_pt1 | contig 14042 bp, 14 predicted proteins | sample 1853271 | NCBI WGS metagenome assembly PJEL01 (sample SAMN08108733, study PRJNA415343) | Invertebrate metagenome, whole genome shotgun sequencing project. | host: Globobulimina | place: Sweden: Gullmar Fjord | collected 2015-08 | reverse complement strand
GACCAACTAGGTTTAGCCGAAACAGGTACTGTTATCAGTCGCTTTGGTCAGCATGCTGATGTTGAAGGAAATGATGGCGAAATTTGTCGTTGTAATTTACGCCGCAGTATTTCTTCTTTGGTTTGTGGTGACCAAGTGCTTTGGCGCAAAGGTAAGGAAAGTCAGCACAGCATTTCTGGTGTTATTGAAGCTGTACATGAACGAAATTCTGTCTTAAGTCGTCCCGATGTTTACGACGGTGTAAAACCGATTGCCGCCAACATTTCACAGATCCTGATCGTGTCATCAGTATTACCTGCTTTTAATGCTGATATTATTGACCGTTACTTGGTGGCCGCAGAACAAACAGGCATAACTCCGGTTATTTTGATGAATAAAATTGACCTACTAGACGATAGCAATCGCGAGATCATTGAGAAGCAACTGAGTATTTATCGTGACATTGGATATCACGTTACTTATGTCAGCAATGAAACTGGTGCTGGTATTGCCGAATTGAAAAAGCAACTTAGTCAACATACTAGTGTCTTTGTTGGCCAGTCAGGCGTAGGTAAGTCAACACTAACTAACACCTTGATGCCTGATTTAGGTGTCGTGACAAAAGTAGTTTCAGAAAACTCAGGCTTAGGGCAACACACCACAACAGTAGCTCGGCTTTACCATTTTGAAGATGGTGGTGATTTAATTGATTCTCCAGGCATTCGAGAATTCGGCTTATGGCATTTATCACCCGAACAAGTCAGCAATGGTTTTACTGAATTTAATGACTATTTGGGCACCTGTAAGTTTAGAGACTGCAAACATCAAACAGATCCTGGCTGTGCTTTAGTTGCCGCCAAAGATGCTGGCCAAATACATCCAGAACGACTGGCAAGTTTTCAACGAATTTTAGCCAGTTTAGGTGATAACACCTTAACCACACGCTTTAACAATTAAAAAATAAAAGAACATTAAGGAACAACAGTGTTAATCAATAAAATCAAAATCGCTCTGCAATATCTCATGCCTAAACATGGTATTTCACGCTTAGTTGGCAAATTTGCCGCCGCTGAGGCTGGTTGGCTAACCACGAAAGCCATTAGTAGTTTCATTAAGGCTTACAATATTAATATGGCGGAAGCAAAATTAAAAAACGCTAGCGACTTTAAAACCTTTAACGACTTTTTTACCCGTGAACTAGAAGATGGTGCTCGCACCATTGATAGCGACCCAAGCACAATTTGTTATCCGGTTGATGGCGCAATAAGTCAGCAAGGGCCAATTGAACAAGGTCAACTTATTCAAGCAAAAGGCTTTGATTACAGTTTAGAAACATTACTTGGCGGCGACAAAGAAACTGCGGCACCATTTCAAGACGGTGAATTTTCTTGTATTTATTTAGCTCCGAAAGATTATCACCGTATTCATATGCCAATTACTGGTACGCTTCGTGAAATGATTTATGTCCCTGGCGATTTATTCTCGGTCAACCCGTTAACAGCCAACAATGTGCCTAATTTATTTGCTCGAAATGAACGTGTGGTTGCGATTTTTGATACCGCGCAAGGTGCAATGGCCATGGTATTAGTCGGTGCCACAATAGTTGCTAGCATTGAAACCGTGTGGGCCGGTACCGTAACGCCACCAGCAGGAAAAGATATATTTCGTTGGCAGTATCCTGCAACCGGTATTGATGCCATTACCCTAGAAAAAGGCGCTGAAATGGGACGATTCAAGTTAGGTTCAACGGTTGTTAGCACCTTCGCCCCGAACATGGTGAAGTTTAATCAACAAGCAGGGCCTGAAACCGTTACTCGCTTAGGTGAGCATTATGCTGACTTAGTTGCTTTTGAGCAGCAAGCAAGCGGCAAAGACGACACCAACAATGATTAATCATCAGTTTTTATTTACTGCCTTAACCAATCAAGGCATAAAATGAAAATAGTTGCTCATCGTGGCGCTAGTGGGGAGTTTCCTGAAAATTCCCTATTAGCTTTCGAACAGGCGATACTGCAAAGCTGTGATGGTATTGAGTTTGATGTGCAATACCATCAGGCCAGTGGCGAATTTATATTACTCCATGATCAATACTTGCAATATAACGCTCAGCGCACTCACTTTAATCAACTTACGCTAGCTGAGTTATTAAATATAACGCCATTTAAAAACCAAAATATTTGCACCTTATCAGCAGCTCTTCGTACGATTTCAAAACACTGCCTTATCAATATTGAATTAAAATCGGCAGCTCAAGGTTCAAGGTTATTGCAAGAATTAGCACAATTAAATCAACTAATTCAAAAAGCACTCAATGAAAACATCATCAGCGAAGAACAATTAATACTATCGTCGTTTAATCATCACGCATTATTATCATGTGCAGCGATAAGACCGAGTATCAATACCGCCGCACTAATTGCTTGTTGTCCAATTAGCTATGCCGAGTTTTGCCAATCATTAAAGGTTGTGCAATTAAACCTGGCCATGGACTGCCTCAACCAAGAAATAGTCACAGACGCCCATCAGCGTGGATTAGCCGTTTGGGTATATACGGTTGATAGTGTAGATGAAATTAAGCAGTGCTTGTCTTATGGCGTTGATGGCATTTTTACCAATTTCCCACTTCGTTCACGCGAGTTACTTTTAAGTTTAGAACAGCTTGAACCTTAGCTAGCATAGTCAATAATTAGTTACATAATATTAACTTTTCACTCGCAAACACTAAAACAATTTAGCAATGGCTATTGCTCATTTATTCGTCTCACGCTAGGATAGCAATAATATGATACGAGTGTGTTCGTATTAAAAACATACAATTATCACTAAATATTTTTGTTTTAAGGAATCTCAATGTCACGAGATAAATCAGATATAAAGCCAACCGAAGCTGAGCTGACGTTACTTAATATCCTCTGGAAAATGGGACCGGCAACGGTTCGACAAATTCATGAATGCGTTAGCCAAACTCAGAAAACTGGCTATACTACGGTACTAAAAATATTACAAATAATGCACGAGAAAGCCTTAGTTATTCGCGATGAAACAAACCGGGCACATGTTTATGCGCCAGCGAATAGCGAAATGGTGACTCAGTCTTCGTTATTAAAAGATTTAGTGTCAAAAGCTTTTGGCGGTTCAACATCAAAATTGGTCATGCGAGCGTTAGATAACTCAACAAGCAAAGAAGAAATTGAAGATATTAGACAGTTACTCAATGAATTAGAGCAGCAATCTTAATTAACAGTATAGCTAACACAAATAATTAAACGGTAAGCAAAGTATTCAATGATGCAGGAAAGCTTAATTAATAATCCCTTATTAGCCGGTATAGCGATAACCCTTATCCATTTTTTATGGCAAGGACTTTTAGTTGCGCTGGTATTAAAGCTTTTATTATCATTAATTTCTTATCAAAAGTCGCAAACTCGCTATGCCTTGGCGTCAACGGCGATGTTAACCAATCTTATTTTGCCTTTGATAACATTTTTTATTGTTTATGATAATAGCTATCGTCAGGCAGCTAGTTTTGTCCAAACATTACCTTTGCTCGAGCGAGGTTTTTATCTCGAACAAATACAGGCAAATGCTTGGTATATTGAATGGCTTGAATATTTACCAGCAATTTCTATTTTTTGGCTAAGTGTTGTCACTCTGCTTTCGGTTAAGTTATTAGTTGAGCTTTACAACGTCAATAAATTACCTGTGCAAGGCACTTTGCCAGCAGACTCTGCACTGAACATTCGTTTTCAGGGTTTGAGCCATAAAATCGGCTTAACAAAAAAAGTGACACTGCTACTGTCGAGTAAAACTAATGTGCCGATGGCAATTGGTTGGTTAAAACCCGTAGTACTTATTCCATTTAGTATGGTTTCAGGTTTAACCCCGCAACAATTAGATATGCTGTTGTTACACGAATTAGCCCATATTCGTCGTCATGACTATTTGATAAATTTCCTGCAAACACTGGTAGAAACACTGTTATTTTTTCATCCAACGGTGCGCTGGGTTTCAAAACAAATGCGTAACGAAAGAGAATACTGCAGCGATGATATTGCCGTACAACATGGTAGTAGCGCCATTGCCTATGCGCACACATTGGCAGACACGGCCTCTTTATGCCAAAAACATAGACAGCATGCTATTCCGAGTATGGCAATGGCAGCATCAGGCGGAGACTTAAAACAGAGAGTCGTGAGATTATTAGATAATCAAGCCCACTGTAGCCAAACAACCGATTCAGGTAGATGGCTAGCTTCATTTACTATTCTGTTAGCGATTATATTTGGCTTTTCAAAGTATTCATTAACACTACCCGTCATTGATTTACAATCAGGTAGTATTTCATTAAGCCGCTCACCTATCGAGTTGAATAAAAATCCCATGGCTTATAGTCCCTTAATTATTGATAGTTTAAGCGCCAGTTCGTCGTTAGCAAATCAGTTGATCGCACTTAATGACACAAAAAACAAGACAAATAAAGGGCCTGCTGCGACCAAAGTTACTGACAAAAAAAATGATTTAATGAGCAATAATCAACAAGAAAAGTTTGCGACCGCTGTATTAACAACGCCAAATTCTATGCAAACTCGCCAAAATGCTAAATCTGAGCATATTGATGAACTGCCTATCGTCGTTAATTCACCAGAAAAACAAGGTCGCGAGCAAGTTCAAAACAATTTAATAGCAGAAGCTACTTTAACTGACAGGCAAGTATCAATATCAGGTGTAAATAAGTCTATTTCAGATTTAGCTTTTGAACGAACTGACTCAAAAAATACGGCGACAACCTTGGCAAATCCATACGCAGGGCAAGTAGCATCGTTATTAGATATACCTAAAACAGTGAATCCACAATTCGACGTGCAGCATCAGTCAAAACTAACCGTGCTTGATTCAGCAAAAACACCAGAAAATACTTACCGTCGTATTGATAATCGTATCAATAATAAGTTTAATGATGCCAACGCGTCTGACTTTACAATTGATCATAAAATTTTACCGACAAACAGCCTGGCTAAATTGATCACTTCAATGGAGCCTAGATACCCATCATCGGCGAAAAGAAAAGGTATTGAGTTAGAGGTCATGGTTGAGTTTACTATTGATAAAAGTGGTTTTGTTAGAGACATTCAATTTGAATCAAAAAGTAAAGTTAATTATTTTCGCAACGCTATTCGTAACGCTATGGACAAATGGCGCTTTCTACCAGCCGAAGAAAATGGTACTGCGGTAGAAAGCAAAATGTCAAAAATATTCTCCTTTAGCCTTTTAAAATAAAGCGCTACGGTGTTCACGCATCGATGAAAACCTCTTTTGTTGCTCAGGAGTTAATACTTGCATTATTGTATGATGCATTTTGGCTCTTTCCATTGCCAATACTTGAAAGTTTTCCTGAAACTCTGCATACAATGTTTTAAATCTACTTTCATCGAACTCGCTTGCTTGCGCCAAAATTTCAACTTGCTCTTTAAAACCTGACATTGTTGCTCGACGTTCTTTCTTGTCGGACTTCATCTCAGTGAAAATTGTCCGAATTTCTTGGCGTTGCTCCTTGGTAAGATCTAACTTATGCGCCAGCATTTTAAAGCGCTTTTTCATATGCTTCGCATGGTTTCCTTTTTCTCCACTGTTATGATACTGACCGGCATGAGATTTGCCATTACCGTCATTATTATAGCCTAAGGCACTGGCATTAAATGTTGTTAAACACAGCACAGTAACGCCCATGGCTAAGTAAGGTTTTATTGCTGAATAGAGTTTATCTGTTCTCATCGGTGGTACTCCTCGATTAATGTCAGCAAAGTATAAAACCTGCTACGAAAAGAAACGCAAACCAACGTAAATGTTATGTAAATATTCTAAGCGCAGTAAAATTAATACGCTATGATGGTGACAATTATATGCTCACAGCCTTGTGGTAAAGATGAAAAAACATAAACTTTTATTAATAGATGACGATAAAGAATTAGCCGAGTTGTTATCTGATTACCTTGCAACCGAAGGTTTTGAATTAGTTTGTTGCTATGACGGTGTATCTGGCTTAGAAAAAGCATTCGATGATAGTATTTCACTTATTTTATTAGATGTTATGATGCCTGGCTTAACCGGCTTTGAAGTATTAAAAGCCCTAGGCGGCAACCATAAAACTCCTATTCTGATGTTAACAGCTAAAGGTGATAACGCTGATCGTATTTTAGGTCTCGAACTAGGGGCTGATGACTATTTGCCCAAACCCTTTCAACATCGCGAACTACTAGCGCGCATCAATGCTATTCTGCGACGTATTGATATCGTGCAAACCCATAAAGAACAAAATAGTGCCTTAGAGGTTAATAGTGTCCTTCTCAATCATGCCACCCGCCAAGTTAGTTGCCATGGTGAATATATCGAACTTACAGGCACAGAATACCAAATTACCGAATACTTAATGTCTAAGCCCGGTGAAATTGTCAGCAAGAATGAATTATCTGAGCGCGTGCTGAAACGAAAATTAAGTGCTTTCGATCGCAGTATTGATATGCATGTAAGTAATATCAGGCGAAAACTATTATCATTTAGCCCAAGCGATAAGCTTAAAACCATTCGCGGCGCAGGTTATATTTTCCTAGCGGGTGAACATTAGTAATGCTGAGAGTTTCTAGCCGATTTTCATCATTAGGTGTAAAGCTTTTTATTTATTTTTGGTTAATCGTCGTATTAACTATAGGTGTTACTCGCCTGGTTTCTGAGCAGTTCCGACCAAAAAGCTTTATCATTCCTAGTCACCATTCCGACATCGGTAAACTTGAACGCATTGAAAAACTGATTTTTAGTAAATCGCCAACAAGTCCGCAAGCGTTACTTACAATTTTACCTAAACGTATGGATAAAGAGCTTTTAATAAAAAATATGCTCAGTCAGCAAGTGCTATCATCACAGTCTTGGCATATTTCCCATCTCGCTAGCTTCCTACGGGAGAATAACTTAGATAGCTTAACAACGGTAAAATTTGAGTTTTTCCGTATGACGGGCCCTATCGTTATCACGATAAATAAAACCCCCTATCAAGTGTTTCTCGCCAGTAGAGATAGAAAGGCGCGTTTAGGTGGCTTTATGCTACGTTTGCCAACGTGGATACGAATCGGCATTCCCGTTATCATTAGCTCAATTTTTCTTTGGCTTTTAACTCGCTCACTCACTAAGCCACTAGTTGCCATGCAAAAAACCGCAGCTCGTTTTGGTGATGGTGAATTTAGTGCCCGAGTGCCATTAGCCGCACAGCGTAACAATGAAATTGGTGCCTGTGCCGCCAGTTTTAATTTAATGGCAGAGAAATTAGAACAAAACATTAATTCACATCAGCGCTTAATGGCGGATGTTTCTCATGAATTACGTTCACCAATGACCCGACTGCAAATTGCCTTAGGACTTGCACAGCAAGAGCATATCGCCCCGGCACTATTGCAAAAACATCTACAACGCTGTGAGCTGGAAGTAGCACGTTTGGATGAAATGATCTCCAGTGTGTTATCGCTTTCTCGCATGGAAAACACCATTAGCCAAATGGAACTGATGTCTGTTGACCTGCAGCAACTATTAGAACTCTGCATCGAAGATGCGCAATACATTGCCAATGAAAAATCCATGATCATTACTTTTCAAAGTAATGGTATTTGCTTAACGCAAGCTGATCCAAATTTGCTGTCTAGCGCCTTTAATAATATTTTAATTAATGCTGTTAAATATAGTCATCCAAACGATAAACTTAAGGTTTACTTAAAGCAGAAAAGTAATGGCTTTACCATTGATATTGTTGATAGTGGTACTGGCGTGCCCACCGAAGACCTAGATAAGTTATTTGAACCTTTTTACCGCGTTGCGCAAGCGCGCGATCGAGCGACTGGCGGTACAGGCTTAGGTATGGCAATAGCTAAACAAGCAGTTGTTGCCCATAATGGCCATATTCATGCAAAAAACAATCAAGATAATGGTTTAACCGTAACCATTGAATTACCGATCATTATCGGTAAAGATAGCTTTTATGAATCAAGCTAAAGTCTATCGAAATAGCTAAGTTTTTTTTACAATCTATCGAGATATCTCACATGGCTAATACGGTAAGTTTAATGAGTAGACGAACACTAACACCTGAAAAAATTGTTGCTATAAACATATTTTGGCAAAAAGTTGTCCAAGCAACATTTGTTAGCACTGACAACGTTAAAATTGCCTACGCGAGCAACTTTAAACGTAGTGAAAAATCCTACATTGTCATTGTTCCAGGACGCTCTGAAAGCTGTTTGAAATACCAAGAGCTGGTCTATGACCTAGACCAGCAAGGATATGATAGCGTCGTCATCGATCATCGCGGACAAGGACTGTCACAGCGCTTGCTCAGCAACCAGTTTAAAGGTTATGTCGCCAAGTTTGATGATTACGCTGACGACTTACAGCAACTGCTTAACCAAGTACTGCCTAGCTTACATCCAGAAAAACCCCATAGCCCGTTTATGTTAGCTCACTCTATGGGTGGGGCAATTGCTCTAAGGTACTTACAGAAACACCAGAATAACGTGCAGTCACTGGTGCTTAGTTCACCAATGATAGCGATATCCAGTGCCGGTACGCCAAAGGTGCTCGCGGAATTTATTGTGCAAGCGGGCACAAAACTCAACCAGTTATTATCAAAGACACCTTGGTACTTTTTCGGACAGAATGACGTTAATAAAAGCTCTTTTGCCGACAATATACTTATGCATTCGGAAGCAAGGTTCCAGCATTTTCAAGCTTTATATCAACAGCGACCAGAGCTAAAGTTAGGCGGGGTAACCTTTCACTGGCTTAATCAAGCGATAGTCACCAAGAAAAATTTATTTAGTAACCTTGGTAAGATAACTCAGCCGGTTTTAATGCTACAGGCAAGTGAAGAGCATATTGTTGATAATGCTGCGCAAAATAGCTTTTGCCAACAACTACATAAGATTAATCATAACGCTTGTCTTAATGGCAAACCTAAGCTTATTCTAGGTGCCTATCACGAGCTGTTTTTTGAAGTTGATGAATATCGAGACATCGCCTTAGATGCTGCACTTAGTTGGTTTGCCACTAAGCATTAACCTAGCGTAAATGAGATTAAACAACCGGCTTTTCATTATTCGCTAACTCGCTACTAACAACTGATGAGGGATCATGGTGAATCAATACCTCACACGGGGCTAACGCCTGAATAATTTCAGCTTCAATCGCCTCACCAATACTATGGGCGGCTAATAAGGATAAACCATCATCCAGCTCTAAATGAAATTGAATAAAGCGATTTTGCCCAGCTTGACGTGTTCGTAGTTCATGCAAGCCTAATGCCCCTTCATGCGCTTGAACTATTCGCTTGATTTTATCTAACTCGTCATCTGTTAGTTCGTGATCCATTAATTGATGGACACTCAGCCAAATAATTTTACTCGCACCTGACAATAGAAAAACGCCAACGCCAATAGTAAACACACCATCAGCCTGCAGCCAGTAGCCTTGGCTTAAAAATAGCGCCAGCAAAACACCAAAATTGAGTAAAAGATCAGATTGATAATGTAAGGCATCGGCACTTATCGCGACAGAGCGGGTTTTAGCGATTACGTATTTTTGCACAAGCACTAACAGCAACGTCATCGCGATGGCAATTATTGAAACCCAAATACCAACTTCAGTTCTGACAACTTCTTGTGGGTTTATCACTCGATCAACACCATTGAAAACCAGTAGCAATGCTGAGCCAAGCACAAAAGCAGCTTGTACTAAGCCGGCAAGGCTTTCAGCTTTACCGTGACCAAACTTGTGTTCGTCATCGGCTGGTGCAAGAGCGAAACGTAAAATCACCACATTCATCACTGAGGCAAATAGATCCAAAATGGAATCTGTGGCCGAGGCAAGCATGGCACTGGCGTCAGTCACAAACCAAGCATATACTTTTAGTACCACGAGTAATAACGCTGTAGCCGTCGCTGTAAATGCTGCCAACTTAACGAGCGCGGCATAGCGTTCTGATGGTAAGTTATTTGTTTCCATGTCCACCTCAATAAATTATATCACTAGCAAATTTACTAACCGCTATTTAGCTTCTTCAACGGCCTAGCCTACTCACGCATCAGGTAATTATTTATCATCATTGTAATTAAAGCAGGTTATAATAATAGTCATTATAGAATTTATTAAGTGCTTGATATGTTAGACGTCGTTTTATTCCAACCTCAAATACCACCTAATACAGGCAATATTATTCGCCTATGCGCCAATACGGGTTTTAGGTTACATCTTATTGAGCCCTTAGGTTTTGATCTAGAAGATAAAAAGCTAAGAAGAGCAGGATTAGACTATCATGAATTTGCCGCATTGAAACGTTACGCAAACTTTCAAAGCTTTGTAGAAAGTGAAAAGCCAGCACGTATTCTCGCCGTGACGACTAAATCTACAGGCTACTATGGTGATGTTAGTTTTAAATCAGGTGATTATTTATTGTTTGGCTCAGAAACCGGTGGCTTACCGGAAGACGTTAGGCAACAAATTCCAGATCAAGATAAAATCAGGATCCCGATGTTAAAGGACAGTCGTAGCATGAATTTATCCAATGCCACCGCGGTTATTGTTTATGAAGCATGGCGTCAATTGGGTTTTGCTAATTCAATTTAGCGACTGTGCAATCGCAACTAAAGTAAGGGCATAAAAAAACGCATTAGTTTAACTGTTAATGCGTTTTTAAATTCAGCTAATTTCCTATATTCTTTTGAGGAAATTATTCAAACTTTCGTTCACGAGACAGTAAATCTGCTGCCGCAAGCTTTGCGTCTTTACCGCAATAAAGCACTTGGTAAACTTGTTCAACAATTGGCATTTCGACGCCCATGCGCTCAGCCAACATATAAACTTCTTTAGTGTTACGATAACCTTCAACCACCTGACCAATATCCGCCATCGCTTTTTCTACTGTTTCACCATGGCCTAACGCCAAGCCAAAACGGCGATTACGAGATTGATTATCAGTACAAGTTAAGACTAAATCACCTAACCCTGCCATGCCCATAAAGGTTGATGCTTGTGCATTCAATGCGCAACCTAAACGAGTCATTTCGGCTAAACCACGAGTGATCAACGCAGTACGAGCATTTGCACCAAAACCGATACCATCTGCCATACCAGCCCCAATAGCGACAACATTTTTCACTGCGCCACCGAGTTGAACACCAATAAAATCATTATTACTATAAACTCTAAAAGTTCTTTCACAGTGCAACAGGTTCGAAATATCGCTAACAAAGTCGTCATCGCTTGAAGATAAAGAAATTGCCGTTGGTAAACCTGCCGCCATTTCTTTTGCAAAGGTTGGTCCTGAAAGCACCGCGAGAGAAATATCTTCTCCGAGCGCTTCTCTGGCAACATCTTGTAACAGTCGGCCAGAATCGTGCTCTAATCCCTTAGTCGCCCAAACTAAACGGGCATCTGCACGCATATGGGGCTTTATTTGGCTCAGTACTTCACCAAAAGCATGACTAGGCACAACCAATAAAATATTTTTACTGGCGCTAGCTACCATCGCCAAATCAGCACTAACGACTAACGCGTCTGGAAACTTACTACCAGGTAAATATTTTTCATTCGCGCGGCTACTGGCCATTTCTGCGACATGATTCGCATCACGCCCCCAAAGCAAAGTTTGATGGCCATTACGCGCTAAACAAATAGCTAATGCGGTGCCGTATGAACCGGCACCGATAACAGCAATGGCTGCAGATTTAACAGTCATAAATTAATGTGTTTCTGTGCTAGCTGGTGCTTGTTCTGCTTGTGCTGCACGTTGTTGCATATAATTAGCAAATAAAGCCTCGAAGTTAACTGGTGCAAGATTAATTTGTGGGAATGAGCCACGGCTTACTAGGTTAGCAACTGATTCACGCGCATATGGGAATAATGTAGTTGGACAAAATGCACCAATAGTATGTGCTAATTGCGCTTCAGGTAGGTTACCAATAGTGAAAATACCCGCTTGCTGTACTTCAGCTAAAAATGCTGTTTGCTCTTCAATTTTAGCGGTTACTGTTAACGACAATGTTACTTCATAAGTATCGTCAGCCAACTTATTTGACTTGGTATCAATATCTAACTGGATTTCTGGCTTCCATTCTTTTTGAAAAATAGCCGGAGAATTTGGCGTTTCAAAAGAAATATCTTTCGTGTAAACACGTTGAATCGCAAATTGTGGTGCTTGTTGCTCGTTTGTCGCTTCTACGCCATTTTGGTTTTCGTCAGCCATTTTTTTATTTCCTATGTTTTCGCCATTTTTTGACGAATTAAATTCTAAGTTTTTTCACTTACACTGGTTATATTTAGCCAGCAATAAGTGTGGTTAATTTGCCTTGAGCATGCAACGCCATTAAATCATCACAACCACCAATATGTTGGTGGTTAATAAATATTTGTGGCACTGTTGAAGCACCTTGACTACGGGTGATCATTTTCTCACGCAGTGCTGCATCGCCATCAATTTTAATTTCTTGATAAGCAACCTGCATATCATCAAGTAAAGCTTTCGCCCGCATGCAATAAAAACAAGTTACTTTAGTGTATATTTCAACTGCCATCATGATATCTCGTTATCTCTATTACTTTTTCGCAACAGGTAAGCCAGCACTTTGCCAAGCGTTCATGCCACCTTTTAGTAAATTCACTCGAGTAAAACCTGCTTTAGCCATTTGGCTAGCAACTTTACCGGCACTTATACCTGCGGTACATACAATAATGATGGGATCATCTTTATGATTTTCAAGACTTGCGAAATCATTTTTACTGACTTTTTCACTATTAAGGTGAATAGCATCAACAATATGCCCCGCTTTAAAGTCTTTATCGCTACGAGTATCGACAACAACACCTGACTCTCTATTCACTAAGAATGTCATTTGTTGCGTGCTCAATTGTTTAATTGGCGACATTTGAATTCTAATCGTTAACACGACAATCATTGACACAATGGCAAGCCAAGCTGCGCTAAGTAACGGCTGGCTCATTGCAAACGTAATAAGTTGGTCCATAAATTCTACATTCTAATTGACTAAAATTGGCAACAGTATACAGGCTAATAAAGTAAACCCAAACTGAACTTTTTATCGAATTCAGCTTTGTCAGGTTAATATGCTGCTGTTGATCTCGTTAGCAACAACTTTTAAGGCAAAATTGCCAATGAAACTGAAACATTTTCTCGTTATGTTCAGAAGATATTAGACTCGTCTCTTGATATACTGGCGGCGAAACTTTACATATTATGCCATTAACTGACGTTTTATCACTGATTGAATGATTAAAGGAAGCCGTAATGCCAAACAAGAAGTCGACAGTTCTTATAATTTTAGATGGTTGGGGATACAGAGAAGACCCTGAATCCAACGCTATTTATCATGCCAACACACCGGTACTCGATAACTTAATGGCAACTAAACCTACTATGCTAATTCAAACATCAGGCATGGCTGTAGGTTTACCAGAAGGACAGATGGGTAATTCAGAAGTCGGCCACGTAAATTTAGGTGCCGGACGTATTGTTTATCAAGACTTTACTCGCATCACTAAAGCGATTAAAGACAAAGAATTTCAAACTAATCCTGCCCTTTCAAGCGCAGTAGAAACGGCCGTAGCCAATAATAAAGCCATTCATGTTTTCGGCTTATTATCGCCTGGAGGCGTACACAGCCATGAAGAGCATATATTTGCCATGCTAGAAATGGCAGCAAGTAAAGGGGCAAAAGAAGTTTACTTGCACGCCTTTTTAGATGGCCGAGATACTCCACCACGCAGCGCAGAAGCTTCACTAATTAAAGCACAAGAAAAGTTTGCTGAACTTGGTTGTGGTCAAGTTGCTTCCGTTATTGGTCGTTATTACGCCATGGACAGAGATCAACGTTGGGATCGTGTTGAACTAGCTTACAATTTGATGGTATCTGGTGAAGCAGAATATCAATATAGCTCTGCAACCGATGCGCTAAATGCAGCTTATGAGCGCAATGAAAATGATGAATTTGTTAAAGCGTCTGCGGTCACTAATA
>PJEL010003282.1_pt1 | contig 14047 bp, 6 predicted proteins | sample 1853271 | NCBI WGS metagenome assembly PJEL01 (sample SAMN08108733, study PRJNA415343) | Invertebrate metagenome, whole genome shotgun sequencing project. | host: Globobulimina | place: Sweden: Gullmar Fjord | collected 2015-08 | reverse complement strand
GGTTGAGTCTGGGCCAGCCGCCTATCCTGGAGCAGCCATCGACTATAGCTTACAACTTATCAATACCGGAGATAGTCCAGCCCGAGGGATTGAGGTTCGTGATCCGTTACCTGATTATGTAGCTTATGTCCCTGCTTCTGTGACCAACTATGGCGTAGCCAGCAGTAAGGCCATCACCTGGTATGTTGATATCTTACAGCCCGGCGATGTCGTGGAGATGGGTTGGCAGGGACAGATTGATATCGATTTGCCAGACGATGTTCAAATCATTACCAACAGGGCCGAAGCCTTGACCCCGGATGTGACCGACCCGATCACGGCGGTGGTCGCTGTCGAGGTGATTGAGCCGGATGTGTCGCTGTTTGTGCTGTGCCCGGCCCAGGCTCAGGGCGGCGACGTGTTGTCTTACACCGTGCGGCTGCAAAACAGCGGGGGTACGCTGCCAGGGCCGGAACTGACGCTGGCAATACCCGTGAACGCAACCTACAGAGGTGGTTCTGCCAGTCACGGTGGAAAATTGGAAACAGGGCGCTTGGACGATTGGGGCGACCCGCTGATAGATCAACTGGTCTGGGATCTGGAAACGCTGGCTCACGCTGACCGGGAACAGATTCGTTTTGCCCTTGATATCGCCCCCGCTGCCTCAGGCCACGTGGATACGAGCGCGGGTCTGTATTCGTCGAGTGGGGTCGAGCTTGAGCGGGGGAGTTGTCAAACAACTTTGCTTGAGCCAATCCTGGTTATCGACAAAACAGCTCCCCCGCAGGCTTTGGTCAACGACATTATTGAGTACCGGATTGTGGTTGAAAATATCGGGCCTGTGGTCGCCCACAACACCATCATCAGCGACACCATTCTACCTGGCGTCAATTACATCCCCGGCTCAGCCAGCTTAGCCAGCTCGGCCAGCGGCAACGCCCGGCGAGTAGCGACGGTTGAAGGTAATGGCAGTTGGGAAAAGGTGTGGTTAATTTGGAACATTGGCGACATCGGGCCGGGTGAAAAGATAGAGCTGAACTTTAAGGGTCAGATGTATGTTCCACTGGGCATAGAGAATTATCCCGTGACCTTCAACGGTGATGGCAAAGCCGAGGTCTACAATGAAGTTGTGGCTACTGCTGACCGGGCTACTGAAGTCTTTGACAGCGTGATTACTCTGGTCCCGCAGCCAGGGTTGGATTTGGAGCGGGAGGTAACCGTGGAGACGGATGGTACGGTAGTTGCCTACGGTACCCTGGACAGCGGGGATGTGCAGGCCTCCGGCCCTCTGGCCCAGCCGGTAGCGGTTGATCTGCTGAGTAGCGCTGATACGCTGACCGCCCAGGGTTCAACGCCAGCGGCGACCGGGGCTGTTCAAGCCTGGCCGGGCAGCAAGATCGAACACCGTCTAAATGGAGTCAATAACGGGCCTGGTGTAGCCCGGCAGGTGGTGCTGACGGAGTTAGTGCCAGACGGGTTGGAGGTGTTGGAAAGTACAATTAGCGACGGTGGTTATTATGACTCAGCTAAACATACCATTGTCTGGGCCATTGGCGATCTGGCTGAAGGGCAGCAGGTCACTCGTTCTTACACACTCCTGGTCCCCCTATCAATGAGACCGGGAACGCAGACGATTGATAACAATCAAGCCCAACTAGCCTCGCCCGATGCACCGGTGGCGTATGCCAATACAGCCACCGAATTGACGGGCACATTCAATATGGCTGTCATCAAACTGGCTACGGACTACGTGGAGCCTGGGGGCACCATTGACTACCTCATCCGGGTGCAAAATACCAGTCCAAATCCGCTAGACCAGGTGGTCATCCGGGATACGTTGCCCGACTATACCGAGTTCATCACCGGCAGCGCTTCGCTGCCGCCTGAGTTCGAGTCGGGTGATCGTAGTTTGAAGTGGAATCTGGGCATGTTGCTGGCCGGTGAAATCCGCGATGTTCATTTCCAGCTCCGGGTAGAGGCCACTATTCCCGACTCGACCTTCCAAATACAAAATGAGACCGAAGTTACCTTCTCGGGTGGTCGTGAACAAGCCTCAGTAATTACGGAATTACCGTTGTCATCACTACCGCCTACGCCTGGCTTGCCGTCAGACGTTCCTACGGCCACGCTCGACAACGATGGGAACGGCGGTGATGATGATGGTGGCGAAGAGTCGGTGGCGACTCCCATACCGCCCCGTTCTACGGCTGTTGTGCCACCCTTCGCTCCCATCACGCCCACTGCCAGCAGTTCGGTGGGCGACTCGGCTGTACCGCCGTCGCCTACGCTGATGCTGCGTCCACAACCCGGCCTGAGCCTGTCGGTTTCGCCCGAAACGGTGCCAGCCGGGGAGGTATCACTGGTGACCTGGCGGCTGACCTTTAGCAATCCAACCCCGTTAGAGATAGGCGATCTGGTTATACGCGACCTACTACCGCGAGGTTTGCTGTATGTGGCTGCGGAAACCAGTCGGGGGGTGCTAGAAGTGACTACTCGGCCAATGGGTGGCCAGAGTGCGCCGCTGCTGACTCCTAGCGTCCAGCCCACATTTACGCTCGAACCTACCTCGACTTTCACCCCAATCCCCTTAGTTACCGCAACCCGGCAGCCGGACGAACACTTGACGGCAATAGAAGCCGTTCTGGTTATTTCTGGCGGCTCTACCAATGCTATCACCGCCTCAGACGTATTGACTCCGACCCCAACAGCAACGCTTGTAATATCGCCAACGGCACTACCCCCTGTCATCGCACCAATGGTTGAGAATACGGTGGTAATCAGCGGCGAGGGTGGCCAGGTGCAACTGCCAGCCTCGTACGTCGACAATCTGCCGGGTGTAAATGAAGTACCGCCGACAGAGGTGGTCTTCCATGTCGGCAATGTGCCCCCGGGTGGTCGGGTGCGGATGGTGATAGAGACGCTGGTATTGAGCGACATCAAAGCGGGTGCGGAGTTTGACAACATCGGCATCTATGCAGCGGTCAATATGGATCCCGGCACAAGCAATCACGCCGTCGTAGACGTGGAGGGATCTTCCCTCCGGTCTTCCATCCTGGCTATTTTGCCGGTGACGGGTGGGCTGTTGGAGTACGTTGATCCGCGCACCTCGCAAGGTCAGGCAACCTGCTTGCTTGTCTTGGCGCTGGCAGGAGGAGGCTTGCTGGTGTGGCGAAAGAGACGAGGCAGGCGGCGAAATGAATAATTCTGCTGTGGTTTTAACAAAAAATTGTAGGAGTCAACAAGATGCTAAACACTTATTTCTTACCCAAAGCCGCTAAGAACGCCAAGAAAAACATAATAAATCTTGGCGACTTTGCGGCTTGGCGTGAGAATTTTAGAAAACCAACTGGGACTATCATCGCCCTCCTACTGCTGGCGGGCTTGTGGTTTTATCACCAACCTGTCATCGCCCAGACCGGCCCACATCTGGGGTGCAGTACCGCCTCGCCGGGAGATGTAGTGACGATTCAGGGCGAAGATTTTACACCCGGGGCCGTGCTACAGCAACTAAAGTGGGATGATGTGATTGTGCCCTTTAGCCCGTTCGGATTGACGGTGGGGAACGATGGCCGTTTCACGCTCCAATTCACGGCCCCTTCGGACACATACACCCTGCATACCCTGACCGCTCTTGATGCCGATGGCGGACAGGGTGAATGTTACCTGAACCTGATTCCGAGCCATCCAACGCCCACCCGGACTCCCACGCTCACCCTGACCCCCACCCCGACACCCACACCCACGCCAGGACCGCCGCCAGGATTGACCATACCGCCAACCCCCGTGCCAGGACCCGGAGACTATTGTGCCGTAATCAATGCCGCCCTTGTCCCGGGCAACGCGCTGGTCGGAAGCACAATCAGCGCCGGGTTGGACATAACTAATAATAATATCTCCTGGGGAACCGGGCAGGTAGAAATTGGAGTGTGGCAGTATCACAACTCTAGCGTAGCCGATACCGGAGTGCGGGCCAACGCCCCGGCTCTGGCCGCCGGAGCCAACACAACTATGCAGCTGACGCTTCAGGAGAGTGATGTTGGTCCGCTCTGGTATCAATTCCGGTTAATTGATACGGTCACCAGTATAGCATCGGGCTGTGTTTCGGATTGGTTTCCACTATACACCTATACCGGCGAACCGTTCCCGCCAGCGCTGTTGGTTCCAGCCCATAACGTATGGCTGAACACGCACCAGGTGTCTCTGGATTGGGCCTCGGCTCATATTCCGGTTGGGGCCGGGGCGGTCACCCAGTACGAAGTACAACTGCGTGAAACGAGCGGCAGCGATTTGTTGTATCAGGCCACTGGCAATAGTGCTGCAAGTCACACCGTAACCCAAGACTATGGAGCCAACCAACTGGCCTGGCGAGCAAGGGCGCAGAACGTTTCGGGATGGGGTGATTGGGCTACGTTGTATACCTTCGGGGTAGATAGTGTACCCCCGACGGTCAGCATCGAGGTACAGGGTACAAGCGGGAACAATGGCTGGTACCGGGGCCAGATTGAAGCCAGGGTGACGGGTAGCGACCCAACGCCAGGGTCAGGGTTGGCCTCCACCTTTTTACAAGCAGGCAGTGCAAAGTGGCAACAGGTGGTGCCCGGAGTATGGACTGAGGTGACTCAGGAGGGGGAAATCTCGTTGCGGGGTTATGCTCGTGACGGTGCGCTCAACCTGGGCCCAGTACTTGTTTTCCCAGTCAAACTGGATTGGACGGCTCCGGAGCAGATAGCGCTTAGTTTCTTCGGGAGCAACCCAACCCCCTCAGGCTGGTATGTTGACTCGCTGCAAGGCGCTGTCAATGCTCAAGACAGCGTGTCCGGGATTGAGGGTCGTCTGGTCCGAATTGCTGGTGGGGGCTGGCAGGCCTCGCCGGTTACCATCTCAGGAAACGGCAGTCATACAGTTGAGTATATGGCCCGCGATATGGCCGGCAACGTAACGGCCATCGGACAGGAGACGGTCAAACTGGATTTGAACGCCCCGACTGGTACGCTCAATTTGGGTGCGGGCATGTGCCAATCGTGCGGGTCGGTGACCGTCACTGTAACCGTAGGTGATGGCGAGAGCGGGGTTGGTCACTGGACGCTGACGGTGGAAGAACCTGGTCTGGTCGGGGAGCGGGTCGTGACCTCGGGCAGCAGTTCCGGGGAGGTAACCTTGGATGGCAGCAGTTTCCCCGTAGGTACATTGACCCTGCGGCTGGCTGTAGAGGATGAGGCCGGGCATATCTTTAGCCAGGAGATGGATGTTTTCAATGGAGCCAACGAACCCGGCCCCACGCCAACCCCCAACATCCCGTTAGCAACGGCAACGCTGTGGCCGGCCCCATCCTCGAATGTATCCACCGCAACCCCGGTTGCATCCGCCACGCCCGGCTCAACCGCTCCCGGTGATGGCGACGATGATGATGGCGGTGGGGGTGATGATAGTAGTGATAGCGGCGGACAAGGAAACTACTTTGTGGGAAGTCAGGTAGTTCCGGTGGTGTTGCCGGTGACTGGTGGCTTAGGAGTTGTCATTAACTGCATTCACCACAAGAATGAAAATTGCCCTCACCCCCGTCGCTGACGAGACTCCCCCTCTCCCAATTTGGGAGAGGGGGTTGGGGGGTGAGGGTAATTTACCAAGGAGAAAATAATGGCAAAAATAATATCAATATCCGGAAAAGGAGGGGTGGGAAAAACCACCTCGATAGCCCTATTGCTCGATGAACTGGCCCGGGCTCAATACCGTGGGCGGCTGCTGGTCATAGATGCGGATCCGGCTATGACCCTGCATCTTGCTCTGGGTTTCGATGAACCGGCGGCGACGCTGGCAACAATACGAGATTCACTGTCCAGCCTGGGCACCGAGCAGGTGAGAGAGCTACCCGGGGGAGTTGGGCAACATGCGATCCAGCAGTTGCAGAAGCTACAGGCGTTGAGCAGGCGAAAAATCCGAACATTGCACTTTGACATGCTGAGTATGGGCTGGGGCGAGGGGAAACCCGGCTGTTATTGCAGCATCAATAATACCCTGAGCTGGGTGATCGAATCGCTGCTCGACCATTACGACTTGGTGCTGGTCGACAATGAAGCCGGGATGGAGCATTTGAGTCGTCATCGGATCAAACGTGTTGATCTCTTCATAACGGTGACTGATGGCGGCCAGGCATCCGTTACGGTCGGGAAACGACTGTTGCGGGTGGCCCAAGAAGTGGGGATTGAAATTGTAGACCAGCTGGAGATCAGGATTTTGACCGCCTTTTTTGCCCAAACCCAAACTGCCCGGAATGGCATGAATAGTAAGGTGATAGTTGTCCCCCACTCGTACCAGGTGCGGCAATTTGCAGCTGCTGCACCGGTGGTACGTCTGGAAGAAAATCACCCGCTGCGAAATGATTTACAACCCTTGGTTAAACGATTGATAAATGGATCAGGGTGATGTGCATCAGCTTTTGTTATCGTCAGGAATGGCTGTACCTCAACCATCAGGATTGCCAAGCAGATGATTGCCAGTGGGCTGAGGAGTCGTACAAACTTTGCCATACCTGTATCCATCGTCGGGCAGAGCGCTGTTATCTGACCAACAGTCTGCATCCGGGTGATGGTTGCTGTCATCACAACATGGAGATCAGCCTTCGAAGTTGGCAGCCAGTTACCGGGACAATGATGACCTTGTGGAGAGCGGTGACGGAAGATATTTATGTTGCTGTTCTGATTGCTGAGGGCGTACAGGCTGTAAAAAGCGGTAGCGAGGGCGGTGCCCTCCCCGAAGTCAATCTGGATATGCTGGCCCTGCCATACTTGTATGGCCAAGGAACCGAACCCATCACCGGAGACGATCTCGATTGGTCCGGCTGGTTTACTATGGAAGAAGAAGGAATGGAAGAAGAAGGAATGACAGATGGATGATATATGGCTGACGAAGCCCCAGATAATCGGGGGGGCGCTTGTGTTAGTAGTTCTTATGGCCCTGGCAATTATGGCGACCGTAGTTGTCACCACAATCTACCTCAGCGCCACCACCACCAGGTTGGAGGCTGAAGCAGAGCCGATAGTGATATCAGCCTCACATACCCGTATTGCGCCCATCGTCACCGTTGCATCGCTGCTGCCGGCGCAGACTGCACCCCCAGTGTCTGCTTCTGGTTACCAGCTGGAGGTCACCGAGTCTGAACTGTCAACGCCGGTTCCCGTCGCATCCAATCTGCCAACGCCAACCGTTGTCTACCTGGATGCTGCCCTTGACTTCACGTCGGAAACGCCACTGGTAGGCTGGCCGGCTGGGGGGCAAATGACGCAAGGTTTTGGCTGCACCCCAAACTATACCGAAATTTCGGGGCCAAACTGCCCGGATGATGCCCCCTGGTTCCACGGAGGGGTCGATATTGGCGCTTATGAAGGTGCGCCGGTGCGGGCAGCGATGGCTGGCAAGGTGGTTTTTGCCGAGGCTGACAGCACCGGTCCCTGGTGTGGTGAGTATCGGGGTTATGGGCTGGCCGTTATGCTGGAAAATGGGGCTGACTGGGAGGCGCTGTACGCACATTTATCTCGCCTTGAGGTGGAAGTGGGCCAGCAGGTAGGGCCGGAGACAATCATTGGCGCGGTTGGACAAACAGGCTGCACAAGCGGACCCCATCTGCACTTTGGGCTACGCTACCAGGGGACATTGGTTGATGCCGGGCTGCATATGCCTGAAAATGTTTATGAATAAGGAATTTTACAGTTTTCAGGAGAGTTAATTGTCTTGTCAAAGCAACAGTAACAAAGTCTCCTCCTCCGGGGGAGCGGCTGCTGGGAGTGGTATTTCCAGTTTTGGCAGCCGGGCTGCTTATGCTGGCGGGGTGATTGGGGGAGCGATGATGGGTGGTATGGTGGGTAATGCGATTTTTCCCGGACCGGGGACTGCGGCAGGTCTGCTCATAGGAGGTTGGGCCGGAGCTAGATTGACAAACCGGGCCAGACAAAAGAAGGCGGGTCGTCGAGCAGAACAGACGTGGCAACGCAGTGATAAAGGTATAGCAGCGGTCACCAAGCGCGATAGGGCTCTGTCCAAAGCTAAGGCGAACTATGCTAAAGAAGGTGCAAAACTGGTGGCCCGAAAAACCGAGCTAACGGACCAATATAAGCAAGCCCGCGCACATGGAATGGCAGCGGTCAGCGGGACTCGCGGGCAAGGACTGAGGGGGCTGGTTACATCGCCGGAGGCAAAGGCAGCTGGTAGCGCATTTATGACAGGCGCAACGAAGGTCGCAGGGGCCCTGATTGTAGAGAACCAGACCAGAAAGCCAGGCAATCTCCCGCCGGGGCAAAGAACTCATAGGGCGATGGGCAAGGCAGGGCGAGAAACATTGAGGCAAGCAGGGCAGATGAAAGGGCGGGTGCAGACTGCCAGAGAGCAAGCCTGGCTGAATACACCTGAAGGCCGGGCCACAAACGACCAGTTTCAAGCAGATATGAAAGCATATCAGAGAAAGAGGTCAGAGCTTGCTCGAACGTACAACCTGAGCAGGGGTAAGATCGAGGGCAAGTATGCCTTGGTCCGAGACAAATTTCTGCGCCAACACCAAGCGGTATAAGGAGTACAGATTACCAAATGATGGACTTTGGGATAGCCAGGACAATTGACCATGCGGTCTACAATATGTTGAACGCCGCGACCATTATTCTGTGGCGGATCAATTCAGCCGTTATTTCTATGTCCTTGTTCAGTTACAGCACCCAGGATTGGTTGATGGGTACTAATGGCGGGGTCTGGCAGGTGTTTGATCTGGTAATCGGGCCAAGCGGGTTTTTGGGGCTTAGGGCCTGGACGGTAATGGCAATGTTGGCTGTGACACTGTGGGGTTTTGTGCGGGTAGCCCGTTGGTTTTTGGGTCCGGTCAGAATCGTCGATCTCGGCCGGCTGACAATATTCGCTGTTTTTTCTTATGTGGTTATCTCGTCAGGATCGGAGCTGATGATCAGTGTAGAAGCGTGGCGGGGTAGCTTGGGTAATACTATCTACAAGGTAACCTCGCAGACCGGTTCGCTTGACCTTGATATGCCCGCTTCGTCCGACTCAAATGATGAACCAATGGGCAACGTCAGCGACCTGGATGGCGATGGGTTGATTCGAGGTTGGGAGGCGGTAGCGACCACATATTTTCTAGTTGAGAGCGAAGCTGAACTCAATAGCAATATTCCTCCCGCCAGGTTCCGGAGAGCCTATTGTCTCTACGATCCCGGTGAGACAATAGATGATCAGGATGATCAAAATGCAGAGGGATGCAGCCCCAGGATTGCCTGGGATGAATGGGATATGGTTGGCACGGGCGCCATCACTGAGGTGTGGGGAATTCCGCTGCCTACAGTTGACCTGCCCATCATCCAGGGGCATCCGGAAAATAGAGAGCTGGGCATCCGCCAAGCCCAGAGCGGGATTTCCAGGTTGGCCCTGGGACCGCTAGTGGCGTTGTACCCCATGCTGGAAGCCAATTTATCGTTAATGCTGGCTCTTTCTGCGGCTGTTGTCTACTTGGCCCTACCGATCATGTTGATGTTTGGCTTCTTCATCCCCACCGAGTCGATGGCTACCCGGCTGATGATGCAATTTCTACGCATCATGATCAGTACCGTTATTTTGAATGGGTTAATTGCCTTATTCCAAATACTGTTAATCAAATCCTCAGTTAACGGCAGTCTATCAAGCTACCTGGGTTTGGTCGGAGTAACAGTTATCGGGGGCATCATCCTGACCCGGGTAGCCGCCGGGACGCTGAAAGATACACTGTCGATGGCTATGTCTTCCATCGGCAGCGTCTGGACGGGAGGAGCAACAGTGCTTTTAGGGCAATCGGCGGCAAAACCAGCCCGGACGATGCTGGGCGCGGCGAAGATGGTGGGTGCAGGCGCTCTAATGGCTACGGCCGGGTTGAATGCTATTGACCTGGCAGAACACAGTGTACAGGCTGGTCGTTCCGGTTTACGCGACGTAAATAGCGGTACGGGAGGGGGCGTGGATAGTGCCCGCCAGTATACGGCCGGACGTTTACCTGGCCCTTTGGCCAAGATAGCGTCAGCGGGGTTGGATACGTCACAGGAGGCAGAAGCCGATCCCAGACGTATTTCCGGGCAGAGTTTGTTTCAATCGCACCAGGTTAATGGGGCAGTGCAACCAGTTGGTGGTCAGGGAGGTCAGGCTAGTAGTAATGGCTCCGGACTGGCCGGGGCTGGAGCGCTCGCGGCAATGTGGCCGAGCCAACCACCAAACGGTAAGGGACAGAATAACAATGGGGTGCAACAGCAAGGACATGTCGTCGGGGGCCAGCCTGGCCAGGATGAACGGGCAGCGGTCTGGCATGTGAGTCAACAGGTCGCGCAGCAGGATCAGGCCGGGCAATATCGCCGGGATGACGGTAGTTGGACCGAGGCCGGGGTGCAGGCGGTGACCGAACGGTTGAATACTGGCAGCGCCGCCCGGAGCTTTCGTGGCGACAGAGGGCAGCAAGATTTGGCAACATTACTGGCCGCCCAACAGACCGATACGACGGCCCGGGGCTGGGGCGTACCGGAGGCCAGGCAAGGACGGGTGGATCAGTGGGTTGACCAGGCTTACGGAGCGAGGGACAGTGGGCAAGGAGGGCGGCGGGTCGAACGTGTCGGACAAGATACCTTTGGCGAGCAACTGACAGGCGATGCGGGGCTGGCCATATCCAGGCACAGCCAAGCCGAAACGGAGGCGGTGCTTGGGGCCACACGCCAGGTGGCCCAGGGTTTACCGCCTGAAGCGATGTTGGGGCCGGATGGTCAGTTGACCGAGATCGGACAGTCAGCCATCCGCGACAGGTTGGAGCCTGGAATGCGGAAGTCGTTCCGAGGACGTAGGGGAGAGCGCGACCTGGCCGCGCTCAGTGCCATGGCTCTGCAAAGGGAAAAGACAGCCGAGCCGGAAACGTTCAGGCATGAAGTGGCAGAAGCACATGGGGGAGCCGGGGACCAAGCGCCTGGGCGGGTTATCCCGGCAAATCTGGGGCTGGACCCTGTAGCAGCGGGTCCCTATTACTCCAATATGAACCACTTTGCTCAGATTGGGGATCAAGCGGGGCTGAGGCCGGAGCAGCGGCGCAGGTTACTGGATGAGGTGAATCAGACGGGTAACGCATCGCCCGAATTACGTGCCGAAATCAAGACTTCTATGAATCGCCAGGGGGCGGGGCGATTGACGGTGGATGATGTTGTGGACGGTGCCCGTGCTTTGCCGGGTACGATAGCCGGCCCGATGGCGATACAGCCCGAAGTTAATAGAGACAGCACGGCGAACCAGGCTGCTGCTGGTGAAGGATTGCGCCCTGCTCAGGCCGGAGCCTTGGCCTTAGCCGGTACGGGGGCCGCACTTGTGGGAGCCACTGCTGCGGGCGAGGTTCGAGGTCGCCTGATAGCACAGGAGCAGCGGACGGAAGATCAACGTACTGGGGTAGCTGATCAATTGCGAGCGCAAGCCCAAACGGATGGCGAGTCTGTTGGCGCGTCCGATCAAGAAGAATGGGGGGCTACAGACGATCTCAAATTAAGAGCGAAAGTAACTGCCGCAGCCGCAGCCGGTACGGCCTGGGACCTTGTAGGCGGGGCGGCCTTGGTCGGGTCAGCGGTGGCTAGTGCAGGTTTTGGCGCCTTGCCCGCTTATGCCGCAGACAAAGCTGCGGATATGGCCTTCACCAAGACCGCAACTGCGGCGGTGAATGCAAGCTTCAGCCAAAGAGAATTGCAGCATATGGGAGCCTCGTTAAATGAGGACTCAGGGAGATATGAATGGTCTCCCGGTTTAGCGACCAGTATAGCTAGCCTGGCCACCCCAACCAGTGCATTTACAAATTCAATGGTCGCAGCCTCGGTGTCCAACTTGAACGCCGGAGCAGATGAGCAGGAAAATACCGCCAGCAATGAAGCGCCAAACCTAAGAGAACAGCTAGTGGCGGAGGGGGAAGAAACAAACGAAGGAAAAGAAGATGGTGATGATCAACAACAGTCAGCAAGTAGACAGGGTGATCTGCCTGTACTTTCATACGAGACCGTGTCAGCAGATCAAGAAGGGCAACCCGCTGAGGTGACAGCGAATGTGGCAGGGGATGAAGATGGTAACAATCGGACAGCTAAAGAAGATCCTTCGATTTTCCCTGGGAATGAACAGGACAGTATGCCAGTCGGCCTGGGAGCAGTCGTGGATGGGCAGCAGGTTAGAAACCAGACTGAAGCAACTGCTGACGATGATGGTGTCCGTAGTCTAGTAGATGAGTTGAAGCAGGTCAGAGCCAAAGACGATGGGGTGCAGACCCAAGCAACCCTAGTCATAGAACCCGGACAAGCGGCAAGCGAAGGGGGCGAGGGGAAGGAAAAAGATGGAGAGGTGGCTGCGGTTAGAGTTGGAGCGGATGACCGTCCTGTCATTTTGCCAGATCAGCAGCAGCGGCTGAATGTGGAAACAGCCGGGGGCGAAGGTGGCGCTGGGATCGCAGCAGCGCTACGGCAAGGCCGGGTGGACGAAGGCGAGGGACAAGGCGAGGCAAACTCCGGACATCGTGGCAAGAGGAAGCGCAAGCAGGACGACGACGCGATGGTTGATGAGGCCGAAATGACGGCGGAGTCGGTAGTGGTAACTGATGATTATGAGGGGACGACTGAGATTGCTGAGAGGAATGATACGAGTACACGCTCGCTAATGCCGCACCATCGTCAAAGCCAAGGCAGAGCAGAAGACTCAGCGAGGGAAGAACAACAGCCCTCAACAACAGGCAAGAATGGCTCTGGGGAGCAATCACCGCCAAGTCGGGTGTTTGCATCGGACGCAGCGACGGAGCCGAAGAAGTCATCCAATAAGGATAAGCTGCCACCAGGTGGCAAGAAGAAAAAACGGACCCCAATAGCCGATATGGAGACTGACGTTACCACCCCCGGCGAGTCAAGCGCTTCCGGTAAATCATCAGTAACGGGAGGTAGAGCCGGGCGAACGAGTGGAACGGCCATTCCGGCCTCGTTTAGCGGTGGTCAACCTCAGACAGGCAAGAAGCCAAAAAAACGGCGAGAACCGATCCCGCCCAAAAGTAGCAAGCAGGAAGTAAAGCAGCAGTCAGAATCGGCAGCGCCACAATCCGGATCCAGGCCGAGTACAAAGAAGAAGCAGAGCAGATCGCCGCTTAAACGTACAAAGTCGCAAAGCAACGAATAGCAGAAGGAGGCAATACGGTGGGTATTCTTCAAACAAAAAACGGAAAGTTTAGCTTATTTATAATAATCCTATTGATATGGACAATGGGGTTATTGTCAGGCTCACCGCTGGCGGCGCAAACCCCAACCAAAACTCCAACCGACACCCCGACTGAAATCCCAACCGAAACTCCAACCGAAACCCCAACCGAAACCCCGACTGAAACTCCAACCGAAACCCCAACTGAAACCCTAACCGAAACCCTAACGCCTACCCCGACCCCGAGCGACACCCCAACACCGACCGTTACCAATGTTTGGCCGAGCGACACCCCGACACCCATTTCCGGAGGAACACCAGGCGCATCGGCGACACCCGACTGTCAGGATTCGGGCGAACCGTTAAACAACCAGCCGGGCTCGGGGCAGATACTAATCATCAATCAGGCGCTCACAGGACTGACCCTGTCGCCCATAAATGATGTAGATTTTTTTCTGTTGTGGGCCAAGGCCAACCGAATTTACGAGATTACAAGCGGATCGAGCGAAAGCGTAGATACCCGGCTACGTGCCTTTCACCCCACTGGAGCATTGTTGGTTGAGAATGACGATTACAAAACTGGCAGTGTAGCCAGCCAAGTTGTTTTTCAGACCACTGTTGAAGGCTGGTACTTGGTTTCCATAGACTCGCGAGCGCCAATGGATTGGGGTTGTAGCCAGTATAGCATCAGAGCGATTGATATTGACTTACCCACCCCAACTGCCACTCCCACCGGATCACCTACTACAACACCTGCACCCACCGAGACAATTACCCCGGTTCCGGAAGCGTTGCTGCCGGACATATATGAACCCAATTACGATACCGCCACAGCCGCCAATATTGGGGTTGGACAGACGCTGGA
>PJEL010003281.1_pt1 | contig 14049 bp, 11 predicted proteins | sample 1853271 | NCBI WGS metagenome assembly PJEL01 (sample SAMN08108733, study PRJNA415343) | Invertebrate metagenome, whole genome shotgun sequencing project. | host: Globobulimina | place: Sweden: Gullmar Fjord | collected 2015-08 | reverse complement strand
AAAAAAGAAAAACGCTTGACAAACACTAAATAAAGGACAAAATAGAGATAACGTAACAGCTTAATATTAAAAAGGAAAAGCAACTTTTGTTACGTATAGCTGCAACGAGTGTTTAATTTCCGACCTCTTAAAATATTGAACAATACATACTGTATGTTTTAATTGCCGACAGATTATCCATGCCGAATACACCGATGATATCCGGCGGCCAGCACCTGCTCATGTTGGGCCCACCAGAATTATGCTGCTATCAGGGAAAGTTTTTTAGATATAATCAACCCCACTCAATAGGGTCCACCTTATAAAAGCCCTGCAGTTCATCATAAAGTTCAGGATGGTTTTTCTTCAGTTGCAAAGGCTTTTCGAAAAAGGTTTCAGTCGCCACAGCAAAGAACTCAGCCGGATTAACGGCCCCGTACTTATCCATCACGCTCTTTTTCCCTGTTATGGTTTTATGCTGGAGCAGCTCATATTCTTTTGAAAAAACCTGGGACCAGGCCGAGTACGCCGAGCGCATTTCAAGGATGGGAGTCCCGTCACCCCTGCCATCCTCCTGGTCAAGTTGATGGGCAAATTCATGCATCGTCACATTATGGCCGTCCCGAAAATTCAGTACACCCCCTTTAACGCTGTCCCAGGCCAAAACCACCGCACCATGGTTCCATGATTCGCCAAGACGAACAGATGGTTTTGCTGGATGAAAGTCTAAACTGTTCCGGGTGTCGGCCACATAGGTGCTTGGATACACCAGTACGGAATAAAGTTTCGGGTAGCAGTCGCTGTTCCGATTCAGCAGGAGCATACAGGCCTGGGCCGCAATGGTAACCTTGATCTCGTCGGTCAGGGTAAGCCCACCGCATCCTTCAAAGGATTTTTCCGCAATAAATATTCTGATATAGTCATGGAGCTGTTGTTGTAACTGCAGAGAAATTTTTTGATAGGGGGGAAGATTATCTTTAAGGATTGCAGACCATTGCTCCGGAAAGGGTTTACTCAATAATCTCCGTCTTTTTTGTTGTTTGCGGGCCGCAGTAAAAATCTTGGCACCCCATACCGCTCCCCCCGTAATTAAGAAAAAAAGAATAAGTTTCATCTAGGTATTCTTACACTGTCCGGGATTTTCCACAATTCAAAACTAAAAATTCATAACTAGAAGCACAATGAACTGCTATCAGCCTTGAGTAGCAGAGTCATTTAAGAATGTTATCATTGCCAGTGGTTATCTTAACTGGTAAAAGTCCATCATACAGTCAATATTGTGGCAAGCTATAATGATTCTGCCACCTCATTTTTTAATAATCTTGGATTTAAATTATGGAGATCCAGACAATGAAAACAACCCTGAAAGTATTTGTTTTTTTTGCGGTCATGGCCTTAAGTGCCCCCTTTTCTCTGCAGGCAAAGGAGCCATCACTTGAGCAAGTCAAACAGAATGTTCGTAATCTGCACAACACAGTAATGAAGGGCCAGCCGTCTATTTCAATTAAGAATTTCAAACAGGTTATAGCGGAAGGTAATGAATTTGTTCTGCTGGACGTCCGGTCCAAAGCTGAATTTAACGCTGCGCACCTGCCTGGCGCCTTACATGTTGAACGCGGCAGGATTGAATGGATTATCCCAAATATAATCAAGAAAACAAATAGAAAAATTTATGTCTATTGCCAGGACGGCAGACGTTCCGGTTTTGCTACCGAGCGGCTTCTTGAGATGGGGTATACGAATACCAGCCATATTACCGAGGGTTTTGAAGGTTGGGTTACTGCCGGGAACCATGTTTACAACATGCTCGGAGAATTTACCTTAAGCTTCGGAGGGTATAATAAAAGAGAACCCATGATTGGCAATATCGGCAAATAAAAGGTCACTTGCCGTGATGGAGATTGCCATGGTAAGCAGTTATCATGTCCCTGCCAAATCTACCCGTATATCCTATAAATAACATTCTGCCGGAGCTGCTGGCGGCTCTGGCCGAGAGCTCGGCCGCTGTTCTGACGGCGGAACCGGGTTCCGGAAAAACCACCATCGCTCCCCTTGCCTTGCTGGATCAGGCCTGGCTGGCTAAACACAAAATCATTATCCTTGAGCCGCGCCGCCTGGCTGCCCGGGCTGCTGCTGCCAGGATGAGCGAACTGGTCAGCGACAGAGTCGGAGGTACCATCGGCTACCGGGTCCGTTTTGACAGCAAGGTCAGCAAAAATACCAGAATCGAAGTGGTGACTGAAGGCATCCTGATCAGGATGCTGCAGAACGATCCGGAGCTATCTGACATCGGGCTGGTGATCTTTGATGAGTTCCACGAGCGCAGCCTGCAGGCTGATCTTGCTTTAGCGCTCTGTCTGGATGTACGGCAGTTGCGGCATGATTTGAAAATCCTGGTCATGTCAGCCACCATCGACAGTGCTGAGGTAGCCGGCCTGCTTGACCACGCCCCGGTGATAACCGGACAGGGCCGCTGTTTTCCGGTGTCCGTCGAATACCTGGAGCGTCAATCAATTGAATCTATTGTCAGCCGAACGGTTAAGGGTATTGATAAAGCCCTTGTTGAACAACAGGGCGACATTTTGGTTTTCCTGCCGGGCGCCGGAGAAATCCGGTCTGTCCAGGCCCAATATGCCAAGAGGGCAGATCTGGCCTGTCTGCCGCTTTACGGCGACCTGCCATTGGAAAAGCAGAACCTGGTCTTTGCCAGGGTGCCCGGCAAACGGCGGTTGATCCTTGCCACCCCGATTGCCGAAACAAGCCTGACCATCGAAGGAATCACCACCGTGATCGACACCGGTCAGCTCAAATCCCCCCGCTTTGATCCGGCCAGCGGCCTGACCCGTCTTGAGACAATTTTTATATCAAAGGGTTCGGCAGAGCAAAGGGCCGGGCGAGCCGGGCGGCTTGGCCCCGGTCATTGCTATAGGCTCTGGACAAAAGGAGAGCAGCACTCTAGACCGGACTTTCTGCCCCCGGAGATCATTAACGCTGATCTTGCCCCCCTCTTGCTGGAGCTGGCCCTCTGGGGGGTCAGCGATCCCGGCCAACTCGTGTGGCCCGACCCGCCACGCCAGGGCCAGATCAGTCAGGCCAGAAAGGTTCTTCTTAAACTTGGGGCGATTGATGAAAAATCGGCCATCACTCCTTTAGGGAAAAAACTGGCCGACTTTCCTTTACATCCCCGGCTGGCCCTAATGCTGGTCCATGGCCAAAAGCAGGGGCTCAGTAAGCTGGCCTGCCGACTAGCGGCAATACTCAATAATCGCGATCCATTGAAAGGTGAAGCGGGCCGACAAAGCACTGATATCGAAGAACGTCTGCAGCTTCTGGAAATATTTGAACAGGATGGAATTCGTGCAGTACGGGCAAAAGGCGGTGATCCGAGCACCTGCCGCCGAATATTACAGGAAGCGGCCCAGTACCAGAGACTGCTCGGCAAAACACCGAAAGATTCGGGGCAGCTGAGCGCAGCGGGTAACCTTCTGGCCAGCGCCTATCCGGACCGGATCGCCCATAAAAAACCGGGCTTTAGCCAGCATCTTCTCGCTTCCGGCCGCGGCGCAATCCTGGCGGCCAATGATCATCTCGGCCAAGCCGAACTGCTGGTCGCCGCTAAACTGGATGGAGGCAAAAAACAGGGGAGAATCTTTCTGGCAGCGTCCCTGTCCATGGCTGAGCTCAGAAGCGACCACTACCACCTTATCCAGACAAAAAAATCAGTCCGTTGGGACGCGGAACAGAAGAGGGTTGTTGCTGTGAAGGAAGAGCGGTTTGGCAGCTTGGTGCTCTCCCAGAAGAAATGGCTTGGGGCTGAACCGGAGCAGATCAGCCAATGCCTGCTGCAAGGTATCCGTCAGGCCGGTATCAGCTGTTTACCCTGGCAGAAAAAAAGCCGCGAGCTGCAGGCCCGCATCCAGTCGGCCCACCTCTGGCAGCCCGACAAATGGCCTGATGTGGCCGATGAAACTCTCCTGCAGGACTTATCCTGGCTGGAACCGTATCTGACCAGGGCCAGGGGGTTCAATGATCTGAAAAAACTGGACCTTGTTGATATCCTTCTTGCCCGGCTTTCCTGGCAGGACCAGCAGGCGCTGGACCAAATCGCTCCCACCCATCTTAAAGTGGCCAGCGGCTCCCGGGTCAAGCTGCGCTACCAGCCCGGTGAGGTGCCGGTGCTGGCGGTCAGGATCCAGCAGATGTTCGGCTGCAAAGAAACGCCTACCGTGGCAGGCGGTAAATTGCCGGTTCTCATTCATCTGCTGTCGCCGGCCCAGCGCCCGATCCAGATAACCTCGGACCTGGCCGCCTTCTGGCAAACCACGTATCGGGAAGTCAAAAAAGAACTGGCCGGCCGCTACCCTAAACACTACTGGCCGGAAAACCCGCTCGAGGCCCAGGCTACTAACAGGGCAAAGCGAAGGAAGCGATAAACGAATACGGGGTGCTGAAGCTATTGTGGTTTTACCGGGGCCTGTAATACCTTCAGAAAGCGGGCCCCGTAATGTTCCAGCTTGTATTTGCCAACGCCGCTTATGCCCAGCATGTCCCCATCGTTCTGGGGGAGGACAGCGGCCATTTCCGCCAGACTTGCGTCACTGAAGACCACAAAGGGAGGCACACCTTGCTCTACGGCTATCTCCTTGCGTAATTCCCGCAGTTTCTCAAAAAGGTTCTGGTCGTATTCAAGGTCGCCAACAGGCTTCTTGGCTTTGGCTTTTTTGGCCGCGGTCCTGATCCTTGGCTCCGGCATGGTCAGGGTCTGCTCTCCCTTAAGCAGCGGACCTGCCTCACTTGTCAGGGTAACTATTGAATAGTTGGCAATATCCTGGAAAAGAAAACCCTGGTTAATAAGATGGCGCAGCAGGGCACTCCAGAAATCACGGGGCCGGTCAGCGCCTATACCATAGGTGGAAAGCCGGTCGTGGCCCAGCTTAAGCAACCGCTGATTTTTTGAACCGCGCAATACTTCTATGATATGACCCAGGCCGAACCGCTGCCCGACCCGGTAGACGCAGGACAGGGCCTTGCGCGCCTCTTCGGTTACCTCGATTTGCTGTGGCGGGTTCAGGCAGATATCGCAGTTGCCGCAAGGTTCATTCAGTTTATCGCCAAAATAGCCCAGCAGGATCTGACGCCGGCAGGACTGGGCCTCTCCAAAGGCGACCATGCTGTTGAGTTTATGGATTTCGATGCGTTTACGGTCCTGGTTGTACCCTTTTTCGATCAGACCCCTGGCAATGGCGATATCGCCATACCCAAAAAGCAGCAGGGCTTCGGCGCTCAAGCCATCCCGTCCGGCCCGGCCTGTTTCCTGGTAATAACTTTCGATGTTTTTGGGCAGATCATAATGGACAACGAAGCGTACGTTGGACTTATCTATACCCATGCCAAAGGCAACAGTGGCTACAACCACCTGGATATCGTCATGCTGAAAACCATCCTGCGCCTCTTTGCGAACAGCATCGGCAAGCCCGGCATGATAGGCGGCTGCATTAATACCGGCCTGGTTAAGGTCATCGGTGATTGCTTCGACCCGCTTGCGGCTCAGGGCATAGACAATACCCGCTTCACCGTGGTGGGCGGCCAGAAAATCTCTGAGTTGCTTGGCCGGTTTTGTCTTGTCGATCACTTTGTAACGTATGTTGGGCCGGTCAAATCCGGTCACAAAGGTCCGGGCTCCGGTCAGCCCCAGACCTTTTAAGATGTCTTCCCTGGTGTGGGGTTCGGCGGTGGCCGTCAGGGCAATTATCGGCGGGCCCGGCAGGAGTTGACGCAGACGGCCGAGCTGCCGGTATTCAGGCCTGAAATCGTGGCCCCATTGGGAGATACAGTGGGCCTCATCAATGGCAAATAGTCCAATATCAATATTTTGCAACCGTTCAATGAAAGAATCGCTCATTAAGCGTTCGGGGGCGACATAGAGGAGATCAAGGCTGTTGTCGTGCAGGCGGGCCAGGGTCTGGCGGGCCTCTGCCGCCTTCAGGGAAGAGTTGTAGAAGGCGGCCTGTATGCCATTTGCGGCCAGGGCGTCAACCTGGTCTTTCATCAACGATATGAGGGGGGAGACCACAATGGCAACGCCCGGCCTGTGCAGGGCCGGGATCTGATAGCAGAGGGATTTGCCGCCGCCGGTGGGCATTAAGACAAACAGGTCACCGCCGCCAATCAATGTCTCGATTATCTCTTGCTGATATGGCCTGAAATCTTTATATCCGAAGATCTGGCTAAGTGTCTCTGTGGGTGTTTTGGGCATTAATCTAGTCCGGGTTTCTCACAAGCCGATACATCCGTATAGCCTGCAGTGTAAGGAGACTGAACTATACTATAGCAGATTAGCATGAGTAACAAGTTTGTTCGGCAACCGACAATAAAAAAGGCTGAGCCTTCTTGACTTTTTACTTACTCCGCCGGAATAATGACGGCCCTGAAAAAAGGCGTGTTCATGTTCAGGAACATTCATCTTAGATCATGTTTTAACCCTTGTCTTCAGTGAATAAATTATGTTACCTAAGCTCAAATCACCTATTCTTAAATACATAAAAAACGATATAAGGAGATACGACAATGGGAGACATTATTACTGCTGAAGAAATAGCAGATGCACAGAGAATTTGGGGCGACGGCATCGTGGCTATCGGCAAAGCATTTACCGACAAAGGCGATTACGTAAAAGCCGCGGAAAATCACCTTGATACTCTATACGCTTTTGAGACAGGCACCGTACTTTTCAAGCCTACCAAGGCTGCTGACACCCAATTTCGCCCGACGCGGGAGGCAGCACTCTCGTACTTTGTAGGAGGCAACGACAATTATAACGAAGACCACGGCTTTGCCATCCACCCCTGGACAAATGTCCGCTTTGAAAATTCCGCCAACTTTATCCACGAAGGTTACGCGGTGGCCATGGGCAATTATTTTTTCACCCAGGTTGACGGCACTGAAGTAAAGGTGGAATACACCTTTGGGTATATTAAAGGTTCGGACGGCAAATTAAAGATCAACCTGCACCACTCTTCTATCCCTTTCAGCAATTAAGCAATTCTCTTACCTCGCAAAACGAAAAAGGAGGATACAGGCGCCTGTGTCCTCCTTTTTTAAAGTGAAGCGCCTCGTCAGTTGCCGTATTGATTTTTTTTGCCTTTTGAATACAACCAGGAACCAAGTGTTAATAGCGCATATATGCCAACAATAAAAATCATCTGCTGTGCCTGAGTACTGATCTCATAGTAGAGAATCAGCACCGCCCCCATCAATAGACTAATGGGTCGGTTATCGACCCGGTTTTACATTCCGGATGCAAAAATCTTGAGACTAGTCTCAAGAACTCGTAGATATTGCGACGGCGTCGCAGCCCTCTCTTCATATAGTCAGACTATTTTCCAAACATTTGGATTTCTAAATATTGAGTGTGTTCATTAATTTTTGTTGTTCATTAACTATGAACAGAGCGGTTTCATGAACATTCTCTTCTTCGTTTCAGCGGTTAAGATGAGGAAGTTGCATTCAGAATGCAATTTTAATAATCCATAAATTATAATTATATTAGCTACTTTTGTGCGCTTTGTATGTGAAATTCATTTTTGGGATAATGGTTATCTTGCCATTTAGAAAAATCTTTTAGAATTTGACATTTGTTCATTATTTTCTTATGTTCACAAATGATGAACGTATTAAAAAGATGAACAAAGCTCCGGAAAGCAGACTTTACAGCGTCGATCAGCCCACAAACCACTTCGGTAATTTCCAATCGATTGGAAATTGAGTATCTCGAATGGTGCTGATTAATGTGCGATTGACTAAATGCCTGAAATCACTGTATAATTTTGTTTATTTGTGCGATAATATCAAAGGCTTAGGCCTTTCTAATTAATGATATCAGATGGTGATGTGATGTTGGAAAAACATGCTGAGCAATATATTCTTGATAGAGCCTTAAATGCTTTAAATAAAGAAACTGGTTTGGTGGGTGAAGTAGGCCATATTGGTCTTAATGTATATAGGCCAAAGTGGGAACCAATAGATAGAGGGTGGGATGCAGAAATAAAAATTGCAACACCAAACTTAGAACATAAGGTTTTATATTTTGTTGAGATCAAAAAGCAGCTACGGAAAGAGGCAATTGGGCCTCTTATTTTTAAATTTACTGAGGGGGCAGGAAGAGAACTTTTAGTAACCGATTATGTCAATCCCCTTATGGCAAAGAGACTTAGAGAGAATGACATACAGTTTATTGATACTTGTGGAAATGCCTATATCAATGCTGCCCCATTATTATATATTTATGTGAAAGGAAACAAAAAGGGTACTTATAAGGGCAAGCGTGTTGTTGGTCCAAGAGCCTTTAAAATGGCTGGCCTTAGAGTCGTATATACTCTTTTATGTCATCCAGGTTTTGAAAAAGCAACTTTTCGTGAAATAGGCATGGTTGCAAATGTCGCATTGGGAACTGTTGATGCAGTTATGAAAAACCTTATGGAACTAGGTTTTTTGATAGAAAAAGGGAAACTTGGCAGAAAACTCGTGAATAAAGAAAAGATACTTGAACGTTGGATTACAGCTTTTCCAGAAGTTCTAAGGCCTAAAATTATAGTTGGGAAATTTACTGCAAGGGATAAATATTGGTGGGAAAAGGCACAACTCCCAGATGGTTTTTTTTGGGGGGGAGAAGTAGCGGCAGCAAAAATAACCGGATATTTAAAACCTGAAATTATAACCATTTATGCTCATCACAACCCGGAGCGATTACTTTTAGAATTTAAACTCAGGAAGGACCCTGAGGGTGAGATTGAAATTCTGGAGATATTCTGGGGAGGCGAGACTGAAATACAGAAGGAGTTCTGGAGACAATGGGAGGAGTATGAAAAGATAGTAAATCCTTTATTGATTTATGCAGATTTGTTGGCCACTGGCGATGCAAGAAATATAGAAACTGCAAATATGGTTTACAAAAATGAGCTTGATAGATTTATCAGGGAAGCTTGATACATATACTATTGAATTTTATGATGTAATAGTATCAACAGCTAATAGCTTGGGTGTCCAGTTTTTAGTGGTTGGGGCAACAGCTCGAGATCTTATGCTAGAGTGGGTTTATAATCTCCCTCCCCATAGAAGGACAGAAGACATTGATCTTGGAGTTAGAATAAAGAGTTGGGAAGAATTTGAAACACTGAAAACAGCTTTAGAAGCGACAGGCAAATTCACTTCAACAAATTTAAGTCAACGATTACAATATAATGGGACCCACCCCATTGATATTGTGCCTTTTGGAGAGATCAGTCGTCAAGATAATCTCATTATGTGGCCACCCGATAATGATGTGCATTTAAATGTGGAGGGATTTAAAGAGGCTCTTGAAAATTGTTTAGTTCTAAAATTGAGAGACAATCCTGCCCTAGAGATTCCTGTTGCTTCTTTGCCAAGTCAGGTAGTCCTCAAACTCTTTGCGTGGAGCGACCGTAGGTATGAAAATAGTAAAGATGCTATAGATATTGCCATTATAGCCAGAAACTATGGGAATATTAATGAAGATAGATTGTTTGGTGAAGAATCTGCGATAATGACAGAGGAAGACTTTGATATAGATTATGCCGGTGCGCGGTTGTTAGGGCTTGATATAGGCAGAACGTTAGACCAGGATATGTTGTTGAAAGTAAAAGAGATCTTGAATGAACAAATTAAAGAACAAGCTCACCATGATTTAGCAATAGATATGAGTGGATACATTGGTACAGAATTTGAGAGAAGCTTAAATCTCCTAATGAGGATTAAGGAGGGTCTATCAGGCTAACTGTGCTTAATTGAGGAAGAATTATGATAATGGTTGATCCTGTCTTGAATTGTTGGACACCTTGTTTATCGGTTATGATACCGGAACAAGGAGAACGACATGCAGAGGAAAAGTTATACCAGAGAGTTTAAAATCAGAGCAGTTCAGTTAATGGGAGAGAGTTCCAAGCCGATTTGTCGGTTAGCAGAGGAACTCGGGGTATCAGAGAATAATCTTTACAATTGGCGAAAGCAGCTCCGTGAGAAAGCGGACAATGCTTTTTCCAACCAGCCTCGCCTGGACGAGAAGGAATTAGAGATCCGACAACTGAAGGCCCGTGTATATGAGCTCGAAGAGGAGCGTGCAATCTTAAAAAAAGCCGCCGCGTTTTTCGCAAAAGAGGAAAGCCAGCGATCTACGCGATGATTAAACAGCAATCGGCTTTTCATAGTGTCCAGCGGTTATGTCGTGCCTTCAGTTTATCGACAAGCGGTTACTATCGCTGAATCAGATGTCCAATTGGTAAACGCCAACGAGAAGATCAGGAATTGTCTGAAGACATTAAATCTGAAGCCCAAGGCGGCTCGTCGTTTCAAGGTAACAACCGATAGCCGACACAACAAGCCGGTGGCGCCAAACATTCTCGGCCAGCGTTTTTCACCGCCTGCCGCAAATGTCAGTTGGGCTGCTGATATTACATATATCCGAACCGATGAAGGCTGGCTTTATTTGGCCACTGTCATTGATTTATACAGCAGAAAAATTATAGGCTGGAGCATGGGAACCCGGCTATTGACCAAGTTGGTCACGGATGCTCTCACCATGGCTCTCCAGCAGCGGAGGCCACCCCAGGGAGTAATCCATCATTCAGATCGTGGCTCCCAGTATTGCAGTGATGCCTACCAGGCTTTGCTCTCCAAGTATGGTTTTGTTTGTTCAATGAGCGGTAAAGGAAACTGCTATGACAACGCTGTAATGGAGAGCTTCTATCATACATTAAAAGTGGAGTTGGTCTACGGCCAGCGTTACCGGACAAGGAGTGAAGCACAAATATCAGCATTCGATTACATTGAGATTTTCTATAATAGGCAGCGGCTCCACTCAAGTCTCGATTACCAACCCCGGAGGCTTTTGAGCGGGCGGCTTAAATTAGGTGTCCACTTTTTTGAGGTACGATCAGTAATTGATAGGTTTACTTTTATCAGACAAAAAAATGGAGGACAAAGGCATTTGCCCTTGTCCTCCATTTTTATAGATTATTTACTGGGTATTATTTAAATCAACTTGCCGCGTTCGGAATGAATTTTGTCAGCGGACAATTCTTGCAACCCTCCTCGGGCAAGTCAGTGTTCTCGTGAACCTTGTCGACAATCCTGGCAACTGCATGCTCGGTGGTGGCATAGATGTTTTTCTTGCCGATCTTGTCCAGCAGGTGGGTGCGTTCCATAACCGCCATAACCTGACCTTTAACACTGCTCATCGCAAAACCCAAGTCAGCGCTTCGAACCCGATCAACCAATAGAGACAAGGCCTCCTCTCCTGATGCGTCCATGTCATTGATCCCTTTGGAATCGAGGAGGATATAGCGGAGATCAGGTTGCTCGGTACGGAATTTGGCTACCTGCTCGTCAAGATAACTGGCATTTGCAAAGAACAGGGCGCCATCAAAACGAACTACAGAAATGTGGCGACACCCCTTAAGACGATAATGTTCTGCACTCATGAGTTCTTTGTCTTCGTTCAAGGAGAGGCTGGCGACTACCGGACGCATGGACTTGTAGAGGAAAACCGCCATGGACAATGCCACACCTACCATGATGCCTTTGTCTAGATGCGGAGCGAAGTACAGTGTAACCAGAAAACTGAATATGGCAATAGCGCCATCATACCACTGGGCCTTCCAGGCATGGACAAAGCCCTTGGTGTTGACCAGGCCGATAACCGCCATCATGATTACTGCTGCCAGTACAGCCTGGGGGAGATGATAGAGAAGAGGGGTAAAAAATAACAGGGTGATAACCACCATCAAGGAAGTTACCACCGAAGAAATGCCGGAAATAGCTCCGGCCTGCAGGTTAACGGCAGAACGGGAAAATGAACCTGAAACCGCGTAACTGGACCCTATGGAACCACATATATTTGCCAAGCCCTGGCCGATAAGCTCCTGGTTCGGGTCCAATTTCTGACCGGTTTGGGCGGCCATGGCCTTGGCAATGGCAATAGCTTCCATGAAGCCAAGCAGAGATATAATAATCGCTGTGGGAAACAATTTGAAAAATGATTTTACAGTCAACTGGGGCACGGTAAAGGTCGGCAACCCCTCAGGGATTGTGCCGACCACGGCGCCACCGCCCATGACTTTTAGTTTGCTGGGGTCAAGGGGGGTATTCTTCACTTTAAGGCGCCAGATGCCGCCATCGGCATTGATGCCGGCAGGTATGGCATCTTTAGTGTAAAAAGTATAGTTTTCACCATCTTTTACCGCCTCAAACTTCATATGGCGTAGATCTTTACGGATCAGATGAGCATGGTTTTTGGCCTCATCCATGCGCGAGGTAAGGATATCCCTTTTACTTTCAAGTTCGATAAGCTCAATCGGCTTTCCAGTGCCGTGACCGTTCTCTTTTTTGAGCTGCTCATCTATTCTGATACCGGTTGCGGCCCGTTCATTACCGAATGTGTTGATTTCGTTAACCGCGTGGTTAAACTCGGTAATTTTTTCGCTAATGCCATTTTGATTCAATGCTGAGACATCGACATAGGCGTCGTTGTTGAAAGCGGTGAAGTAGGAAATCACAGTTGTTACGGCAACAGCTACCAGAACGTTGGGAATGCGGGGATTTATCTTTTTGAGGACCACCATGATTACCACCGCACTGACACCATAGAGGAGGGTGGGTAGATGGGTATAATCGAGGGCTGCCTGGGCTACTCGCATCATGGTTTCATAATGATGCGGGGCCTTATCGACATAAACTCCGAAAAATTTGGAGAACTGGGAGGAGGCGATGATGATTGCCGCCGCATTGGTAAAACCGTTGACCACGGGGTGGGAAAGAAAGTTCACCACCAGCCCTAAGCGCAGAACGCCAAGAGAGAACTGAAAGATACCAACTACCAGAGCCAGAACAATGGAGTAGGCGATAAATTCAGGAGAACCAGCTGTTGCAAGTGGCTCCAGGGAGGCGGCGGACATTAACGAAACCACCGCCACCGGGCCGGTAGCCAACTGCCGGCTGGAGCCGAACAGGGCGGCAACCATGGGCGGCAGAAATGCTGCATAAAGGCCGTAATAGGCCGGCAGGCCGGCAAGCTGTGCATACGCCATTGATTGAGGGATCAGTACCAGCGCCACAGTCAGACCGGCCAAAAAGTCGATCTTGAACTTGCCGATCCCGTACCCCCTGAACCACAGAATAAAAGGAAAAATCTTGGAAATCATATTGGGTCTCCTGGCGGTATTTTTCAGGAACTCGGCAAAAAAAATTGAGCCACGATTGCGCCGTGCCGGATCCCTTACTTCAATTTACAAATTTTTTTTGTAAAAATGTTGCAACAAGAAGCGGGTCTGCATGAAGGGAGAGCATGTTTACTTCTAGTGAATGCCCATTCATTTAAACATTATTTTAGCTGTCTATGCTACAAAAAAATTATATCTTTTATATTATTATGTATATGCCTGTCAAGCGAAAATCAGCTCGCTAGAATTGCTAGGTTATTTGAAAAACTGCAGAATATAATTTGCAGATATTGCTAAAATAATAAGTGCCAGTAAGGCCTGGATTATTCTTTCCGGCACATATTTCTGGCAGGTAGCGCCGAGATACATGCCCAAAAGTCCACCGACTCCGAACAGAATCCCTAAAAACCAATCAGGAGGAGCCGGCTGTCCATTGTAAAAAGGAATTGTGCTGTAAATGGCAACGCCGACAATAGAAGTGACAAAGGTGCCGAACATAGCGGCGCCGGCAACTGTGTGCACAGGAATGTTCAAAAAAGCAACGCAGAATGGTGCTATAATGGCGCCGCCCCCAATACCGTAAATGCCTCCGATTACTCCGACAACCAGCGCCAGTATTACAATTGCCGCGACACTGAACTCCACCCGCCGTGCCTGAAAATCAAACCCCATTCTCGACAGGCTGTACGTCACATTACTGACAGCAAAATTCCCGCCCCCCCCTGCTGCAGCTGCCCCACCGGTCCGGATAATTTTTTTAGCCACCCGCATCCCGATATACAACAGAATCACCCCCACAAAAAGCTTAAAAGATCTTGGGTCAGGCAGAAAGCGCACC
>PJEL010003280.1_pt1 | contig 14050 bp, 10 predicted proteins | sample 1853271 | NCBI WGS metagenome assembly PJEL01 (sample SAMN08108733, study PRJNA415343) | Invertebrate metagenome, whole genome shotgun sequencing project. | host: Globobulimina | place: Sweden: Gullmar Fjord | collected 2015-08 | reverse complement strand
GTTGTCGTTGTTGCCGCTGTTGCTGCCGGCGTTTGTTTGGCTGGTTGCCCATCATCGTAGCCTCCTTGGCGAGTATTATACTCTCCGGTCAGGTGTCCACGGAAACGGGTCAAGCTCACCGTAGCCTATTGGAGAGTGTTTCTCGATGTCGAACCGCTTGCAAAAGTCGGCAACAGTTCTTACGTTTATGCAGTGGTTGATCCAGGCCCGCACAACATTCAAGTGATCTACGAAACAAAGGACGGGACAGACTTCGTAGCCGAGGCGGGCAAGAACTACTACTTTCTCATGAGCATTTCTTGGACAGGCCATGCGAAAGCTATTAGCGAAGAAGAAGGAAAAGAGTATGTCGAAAAGTATAAAGGGAGCTAGGAACAGTAATCATATGGTAACGGCCGCAGCAGCTGCATTTTGGAGCGAAGATGGATCCCGAACAGTCAAAACCAATTCAACCAGATTTGGGACTTGAAGAGAACGAACTTGAGGGTTCTGTTGAGTCAAGCGAAGAAGGTTCTTCAAAATTCTACCAAATCCCGTTGGGATTAGGTTTTGTCATTCTGCCAATGATTCTGGTGTGCGGCGGTATCATCAATCCGTTTTCCATTGGCGCGCTAGTGTTATATTTTCTGGCTGCAGGATGTGCAATCGCGGTGTTCATTCAAATTGCTGATATTCTCAGCGATGGTCGGACGATGAGGCGGTAGCATCAATAAGATGCATCCTACAGAGAAAATGCATCGAAAGAGGATTCAAGGAGAGAACGACATCCACTGTATTTGGGGGTGCTGGATCTGTTTCGTTAGGCCAGAGGCGGTATGGAGGAAATGGTGAGTGATTGATGTGTTATCATTCACTGCACTTCACATTGAAAGACGACTATATCGTGAATAATTCAAATCGAATCCCGCTCGGAAATTTCATTCTAACTATTCTTCTAACGCTGTTTTTCATGCCATACTTGATTCCAAAGCCAGTACTTGCTGACGAAATCAAGTTATTGCCGATCGACGGTGAACAGAACGATCAGTTTGGTTACTCCATTTCAATGGACGGCGGTCATGTGGCCATTGGATCGGTGTTCGACGATGATAATGGGAGTGATTCAGGATCTGCCTATGTGTTTAGTGCGCTCACTGGCGAGAATCTTGCGAAATTGAGCCCAACCGACGGTTCAACGAGTGATCGATTCGGCTGGTCCATCGCTATTGACAACGGTATTGTGGCTGTCGGCGCCCCAATGGACGACGAAAATGGCGACCAATCTGGTTCAGCCTATCTCTTTGATTCAACCACTGGGGCGCAACTCCAGAAGCTACTTCCGACGGATGGAATTGAAAGGGCCGAATTCGGCTTCTCTATCGCTATTAGCAACGGGATAGTCGTTGTTGGCGCAAGGCAAGATAGTCGAGGCGGCGGCTCAGGCTCAGCGTACCTCTTTGATGCATCTACAGGCGAGCAACTTTTCAAACTCTTACCGAGCAATGGCATCGCGGGTGACGAATTTGGGTTCTCTGTCGCGATCGACGATGATATGGTTGCAGTTGGGGCTAGATGGCACAATCGCAATGGATCGGGCTACCTCTTTGATGTCAACTCTGGCAAACAAATTCAGACGTTCTTGCCTTTGTTTGGCCAACTCAATGATGAATTTGGATATTCAATTGCGATCAGCAATGGTGTTGTTGCCGTTGGGGCCAGATCGGATAACGAACAAGGGGATAATTCTGGTTCAGCATACCTTTTTGATGCATCGAGCGGTGATCAACTCCACAAGATTCTCTCGGATGACGGCGAAACCGGTGACGAATTTGGTTTCTCTATCTCTATTGAAGATGGAGTTGTAGCCGTTGGAGCCAGATCGGATAACGAACAAGGGGATGATTCTGGTTCAGTTTGCCTCTATGATGTCGCGACCGGAATTCTGACGGAAAAGCTCCTCCCGAGCGATGGTACTGAGGGCGACAACTTCGGCATATCGGTATCGATAGACGACAGGCTCATTGCCATCGGAGCCTATCTAAGTGATGACAACGGCGATGATTCCGGCTCTGCATATGTAATAAACATAAGCAATGGAACCGGAAAGACCATTAATGAGTTAACCAAACTCCTCGCAGGAGACGGCGTTACTGATGATTGGTTTGGTTGGGCTGTCGATATCGACAATGGTATCGCCGCAATTGGTGCATACAGAGAAGATGAATTGGGTCCCGAATCCGGCTCGGCGTATCTCTTCAGCATCCCGAATGGCAATGAAATTCGAAAAATCTGGCCAGCCGACGGCAAGGAAGGAATCGAATTCGGTAGGTCAATTGGGATTAGTGATAACGTCGTGGCGATCGGCGCGCCACACGATGACGAGAATGGTGAGCGATCTGGCTCCGCGTATCTTTTTGACGCCTCAAATGGAAACGAGCTTCATAAACTGACTGCCTCTGACGGGTTTCAGTCTGACCTGTTTGGAGATTCCATTGCGATTGATGGTGACACTGTTGCTGTCGGTGCTCGGTTCCACAATAACCTAGAAGGCGCGGTTTACATCTACGATGTGGGCAGCGGCATTGAATCTCTAAGACTTCGACCAATTGATGTCTCACCATTCGATTTGTTTGGCGGTGCTGTTTCGATCGATGGCAACATCGTTGCGGTTGGTGCTACTGGAGATGATGACAACGGCTCCAACTCTGGTTCTGCATATCTCTTCAATGCTTCAACCGGTGAGCAACTCCATAAACTCCTGCCAAGTGATGGTACTGCGGATGATTCATTTGGAGATTCTATCGCAATACACGGTGGCCTCGTAGTTGTTGGCTCTCCAGAAGATGACCATCTTGGGAGCAACTCTGGAGCGGTATATGTGTTTGAAGTAGCATCCGGAACACAAATACGGAAAATTGCCCCGGACGACGGAGCAGAAGGCGATTGGTTTGGAGAGAGTGTCGCAATCCAAGATAGTCTTGTGGCCGTAGGTGCGAGGCTCGATGATGACAATGGAGCAAGCTCTGGTTCCGCATACGTGTTCAACGCCCTTAATGGCGCGCTAGTGGCCAAGCTCCTTCCAAGTGATGGCGCGGCATTCTACAGTTTTGGCAATGATATTGCGATCGATAATGATATTGTTATTGTAGGATCAGTCTGGGATTTCGACAATGGACCGAATTCCGGCTCAGCATATGTGTTTGATTTGAATGCAATTTCCGAATGCCTGAAGCTAATTGTTGGCAATCTCGTGGGTGGCCAGCAAGCAACGATGTTGATCTCAGGAGGAACACCAAACCAAAGGGCTGTAACCGTGTACGGTACAAAGGCGGGTCAAACCGTTGTGAAAAACATTTCTGGCTATTGTGCGACGTTCGGAATAAAGGGTGTGAATCAAGACAAAGTGCTAGGCGGTCTCAATCGTACGTTTGATGCGAACGGCGAATTGTCGTTCAACCAGTTCATCCCCAATGGTGCAACAGGAATCGAGCTCTTCTTCCAAAGTGCTCAACGAGGCACATGTCCGGATGAATGTGTGTCGAATGTCGTCATCGCAACTGTGGGATAGGTGATGCTGACGGATTTGTCCTCAACGCAAACCAATAAATGAGATTTATGCCGTTGATCATAAACATGGCCAACGAGTCCAAACCGGCTTGATCAAACCTGTTGGATCCACTGGCCTCTAACAGCAATTCTCAAAAATACAACAGGGGGATCGAAATCCCCCTGATTCTGACCGGGCAAATAGAATGGAGCGGATGAGACTCGAACTCACAACCTCCTCGATGCGACCGAGGCGCTCTCCCAATTGAGCTACCGCCCCAACAATACCCAGTTGGGCAAGGCGAGCGATTGTAGCCTCCGTTCAGGGATTTTCATCACCCTCGGCAGATTCTCAAAACCGCTACAATCAGCCTTCCTGCAATTTCGGCTCAAACCATCATCTTCACCACTACACACCGCTCATATCATCAGCTGAATACGCAAATTCCCACTCAAGATTCTCCTATGAGTGCCCCGAAAAGCTGCTCAATCCGAAATCTGAGGCCGAACTTTAATGCTATATCGAGCGTTTGAATACTGACGAGTTTACGGCAATATACTCATGTGACCATCTGCCTCTATTATTTGTTAGCCAAAGCGGTTTGGTACGGCGCCTAATGCAGTTGAAGGTATAATGATCTCCATGACTAATTATGTAAAATTCAACCAATCAACTGTTGGTCTGACTCAACCCATGGTCTTTCGTCTTATGTTCCTGCTGACATTGGGCAGCGTGTGGTTGATGTGTATCGGCGGCTGTGGTAGCGATGATTCAGAGAAAACCGCAAGTGATCATCAGATTACGCCCACCATTGTGTGCACGATCTACCCGTTATACGATCTCGCTCGCACGATAGCAGGCGACGATGCTGAGGTGACGTTACTCCTCCCCGCCGGCCGAACTCCCCATGGGTACACCTTGACCGCAGCCGATGTCGTGGCGATCCGCAACGCATCTCTCGTCATTGCGGCAGGCGGCGGCGTCGATACCTGGATTCAACCCGAGCTCATTCGCAGAACCAAGAATCAGCAAGATTCGCTCAACCTGTATCATATGGTCAGTGAAGGGGAAGAAGAGGGCGCAGATTCCCATGAAGGCCATGATCACGATCATGGGCATGCTGCCAGCGCTATCAACCCGCACCAGTGGTTAGTCCCCCACCGAGCTATTGAGTATGTCGAATCTCTGCAATTGTGGTTGGAAGGCAACGTACCGCCCACTCTTCAACAACAAATACGCGATCGTGCGAAGGCGTTGAAAACCGACATTGAGCAAATTGACCGCGAGTACCGAGGAGCACTATCCGACTTGGATGATCGTCGATTGATCACATTTCATGATGCCTTCGATCCGCTTGCAGCAGAATATGATCTTGATATCGTGGTCCACATTTTTAGCACCGAGCAACAGCAACTCACCGCAGAAGTATTGGCATCTTGTTGGCAAGCAGAGGAAGACGGAGTTCATGCAATGTTCATCGAACCTCAAATGGATGCGGGAATGGCCAGCCGGATCGCGAAATCTGCGACGTTGCGTTTGTTGGATCCACTGGGCGGGCGATCGGACAAGCCGGGGTTTGTGACCTATCCTGATCTCATGCGGAGTAACCTGCAAAGTTTGCTTGAAGGGTTGCGGGACAACAGCGGAAACAAGTAATCTTGTGCCCGACAATTTGATTGTTGACTGAGTTTCGTTCGATCATTGTTCATATGGCCACACCAGAACCAGGCGACAACCCGACTGATCAATCCACGACGTCATCTTCGTGCGGATGTTCGTGCGACCACACTTCCAACGGCGACACACCAGTCAGTGAAGCATTGCAAACCCACCATCGTGGGGATGCTATTTGCATTGACAATGTCTCATTCAAATACCCCGGCTCGAAGCATCGCGATCATGCGCTCGAATCAATCACCATGCATATCCCCGTGCATACTCGGCTGGGCATCATCGGGCCAAACGGCAGCGGCAAGTCAACATTGTTGCAAGTCATCCTTGGCTTGCTCCGTCCTACCCAAGGCAATGTCTCGGTCATGGGCGATACTCCCGCGCAAGCCTGTAAGGACCAACTACTCGGCTACGTTCCGCAGCGAGCAGATGTCGAACGTGATTTCCCATTGTCGGTTCGCCAAGTGGTTTTGCAAGGACGAGTTGGTCGGCTCGGATTATGGAAACGATTTAGAGCTGCGGATCGTGAGATGACACATCAAGTCATGCAGGAAGTCGGCATTGAATCAATCGCAGAGTATCCATTCGGCGATCTTTCAGGCGGACAACAACAACGTGTCTTCATCGCTCGTGCACTCGCGATTGAGCCTCGCATTCTCATTCTCGATGAGCCGACCGCTGCAATCGACGAAGCGGGTCAGAATGAGTTTGCCCAACTCATGGATCGCATTCATGCCGAGCGTGATGTTACCACAATCATGGTGAGTCATGATCTGCGCGCTGTCGCAGCAGGTTGCGATCAAGTGGCCTGCCTCAATCGGCGACTGCATTTCCACGACGCACCGTCAGGGTTAACTAGGGAAGTTTTGAGCGAAGTCTTCGAACACAACATTTCAAGCCTAGGAACTGATCTGTTGCAAAGTCGGCCTAGCCAACAATCAAATCATGGAGCCAATAGCTAAGCGGTGAACATACTCGATATCTTCACAACTCCCGAGTTCATTCCGCCCCTGATCGCTGGGATTGCGTTGGCAGCGGCGTGTGCGATCTTGAGTGTGCTTATCGTGCTCAAGCGTTTGGCATTTATAGGACAAGGCATCTCTCATGCAGGTTTTGGCGGCATCGGTTTGGCTGCATTCCTTGCTTTCAGCGTCAATGGGACCACCTCCGCCCTTACGGATGGTTCTTCGTTCTTGAGCTTTGAAATCATCGCAGCCGATGTCATTGTGTTTCTCGTTTGTGTCGCATCCGCTATCGGGATAGGTTTATTGAGTAGACGGTCCGGCATCAAAATAGATACAGCAATTGGGATTCTACTGGTGGCAACAATGGCCATTGGGATCTTGTTGGAGCAGGCACGTTGGCAATTCCGTGATGCAGAATGGTACATCGCGCTGACCCAAGGCCGCGCCTTGGCATCAACAGATTGGCATGCCGTGTTGTTCGGCTCCATTTTGAGTGTATCCGTAACCGACATGTGGATTGCAATTGCAGTCAGCGCCATCGCGATTGGGATATTGTGGCTTTTCTCAAAAGAGATCGTGTTCTATGCGTTTGATGAACGAGTTAGCCGAGTGTTCGGTGTGCCGTCCGGCTTTATTCACTACCTTATTCTCATCCTCATGGCAGTACTTGTCGTACAAACGATGAAACTCACCGGCTTGATTTTGGTCAATGCATTTCTCATCATCCCCGGTGCAACCGCGACGCTTTTAAGTCGCAACATGCGGACGGTCCTGTTCATTTCAGTTGCAGTAGCGGAGATTGGAATCATTGGCGGGTATCTGCTCACCTTCCAACTGGGAGGCAGACTTCCGATGGGGCCGATTATCGTCCTCATGCTTGCTGTACAGTTTGTCGTGGTATGGATGATGAATCGCATCCGGAACAGAAGTTAGCATCGACCGCATGCAGATAGTTGCATTGTTCATCAAGTCGAACTGGTACTCACGCAATACAAGACAGATCGCGTGGGAGCCGGAGCCACAGTGGGATTTTGCAGCCTCTTTAGTGGCTGCTGTGGAAATGGCAGAGTTCGTTCATGGTGGCGGTGATTCGCGTCCGAGGGAGTGGCGGCTGACCGCGCTTGATGCCGGATAATCATCATCTGAAAACGATCATCCCGTGATAGCTGATTTCTTCGTGCGACATGCGGTTCTTGCAATATTTGCAAGCACGTTGCCGAACCATTGCGTTGGGATTCCTTTTGCTCAATGAGACGATTGTCCGCAGACAACAATGTAGCCACCGCGAATGGGCTTCGGCGAGAATCGCTAGGGTCCACCTCTTCGGGCTCCCAACTCATTTCCCCTTCAATCAATTCCATTTCCACTGCGTTGCGCATGATGATCTTCTGAGCTTCATCGCAATCTGCGGTAATGATTTGAAATCCTTTGTATTCGCTTGGCTGTTCCCATCGCACGACATCCTTGATGAATCGCGTGCGACCCTCCACAAAGGAGTGTGTTTCATCCGCGATCAGGAAGGACGTTTCACGGTTCATTATGAATTGTTCGACTTCGATTTCTACAACACTAGCGCGATCATCGCTTTGCCAATGTTGTGTGCTCGCGAATTGTGCGGTCGGGAGCGTGTTCCAGACTGGTGCCGAAGATTCGTCCACTTCTTCACCAACACTCTGTTGCGGAACACTTTGAGCTGCCTTTGCGAACAATTGCCAATTCTGAACATGGTCGGTTACTTGATTGGTATGCACTGCAATTGAGGAAGCATGGTTCTTTAGTATGTCAAAAGAAGTGTGTCCCAAGGCCGTAACACCCGCCAAGAGAAACAACCCTCCGGGAAGTATCAATTCCATCGATCTCTTGCGTTGAAGCATCGACGTTTGCAAGAAATTCGATCGGTGATGTCTTCTGCCAACTTGGCGGCGATCACGATATCGGTACATGAGAACACCCATCAGCACGATGCAGGCAAGTCCGCTCGCAACGAGCAGGCCTGTCAGCCCATACCAAAAGTAGTTTTCAATTCCGTTCAATCGCATTCAGTTTCATTCCAAGTCATTCGTGATGGGTATCACTCATTCCAGCTCATTCGCACTTGATACAGCAAGACAGATGCCGCTCATTGGTTTGCCTGTCATGATTTCGGCAAATAGGTGATTAGATATTGAGCCAGACAGAGAATTCCGATAACGATCGCAATGTGACTTGGATTGCTGATTGGAGATCACCAGCGGCATTCGCGACCGCGTCGGCCGTGCCGATGCCCTTTTGAATAGTGGTGATTATGGTGGTCGATTGACCATTTGAATGAATCATGTTGCGATCTATGGCCGCGATGACCCACTCGGTAGTGGTGGCTGTAGCTGCATCCGGTCGAGAGAATGAGCGACAGACCTAGAAGCGAGCAATACCAAAAAACACGCCGACCTGACTGAGGCTGAGTTCGCGATGCCATAACGAATGCTCCCTTCGGAGAATTTGTCCACATGACGTGCGATTGGGTGTACAGACAACAGCCAGGCCTTCGTATTCCATCAATTATCCACCGCTTTTTGAATTTCCAGATTCATCTGTCGGCCGTTCTGCAATCCTTTTGGCCTCTTGCAGATCATCAAATGAAAGGGATGATGTATATCCATCGATAGGCCAGGACTGGATAACCGTTTGCACATCCATCTTTCGTGCTTCGATTGCTTGCAACAATGCGTTCGCGTATTTGCCGAATCCAGGCAGCTCTGAATCAGATTTCTGGCGTACATTGTCTCCCGCAAAAAGCAGTTGATGTTGCGGGAAGTAGAACACCTGATACTCATCCGTGTGCGTTCCGAATTCGCCTATCTCGTGGACCTCTAGTCGCATCGACTCATCTTCGAACACTGTGAATGAGCCGTTAGCAGTGATTTCCACAATGGGATCGTTCTGGCGGATCGTCTGCAGATCGGGCTCTGCCTGTCGAGGCCATTCAGCCATTCTTTGCACCAATGCAGCATTTCCAGCCGTGGTTACAATCGGGATTTCTCGGGCGATGTACGGCCGCAGGCCACCCATGTAATGAGAATGATGGTGCGAGAAAGCGACTGCACGAATAGGCTTGTCCGGGAATTGTGATCGGAGAGTTCCCAAAGTCAGTTCGACAAGTTCGGGATCCACCGGAGCTTCAAGCATAACCAGGTATTCACCAAAGACAGCCACCAGAGTCCGTGAATCTCTTTCGGGAAGATCTAACGCAAAGATGTTTTTTCCAATTTCCACAAAGGTCGCAACATCATCTGCACTTGGTTGCGGTGCGGCGAAATTCACTGCTGGCAGTTGCCCTTCCAATGCAGCGGCATGTTCCGCAGGGGGGCGAAACGCCGATTCGTCGGGTGTTTGCAGTTCCCAATCCAAGTTGACCACCGAGTGCGAAGTGATATCAGGTCGCAGCTTAGAGAACTGCACGCGGTCCGGCAACATGATGCCGTCAACCTCTGCGTATTCTGCAAACTCCCATCGAACGATTTGATCACCCTCCCGATGGTGTGGCTCAATCGATTCAATGCGTTTGATGAGGTGGGTGTTGGAATCGACATAGATGTCGCCCATGCGATCGTCGATATCGATAAACGAGAATGCGGATTCATTGGACGATTCCTGTTGAAACAACCGTAAAGAAGCCCCGTTGGCCATGGCTCGCCTGAGAACGGTGATCGGGCACATGTCGTCCGTTGACGTTCTTTTCTCCGCCAGCTCGTCATCATCAACCGTGGTGACCTCACCCGACACCTTTGAGTGTTGGATGCCCTGATCCGATGTGAGCAGCAACCATGAATCGTCCGCGAGCGAGTCATTCCAATCGCGAACATAGGTTTCCTGGATGTATGAAGCGCCCAAGGCCGCCGACTGACGATAGTCCCCTTCGATGGTGTATTCGCGCATCGCATTCGGAGCCCACCTTGCCCCCGCAACCCGCAATCTGCCGGTGAAGGAAGCACAAATGTCGCGGGTTGTATCGGCAGCATGTGCCTCCCACGTTCTGTTCAGCAATTCTCGAGCCTGTTGCAAGCTCGACATCGTTTCTGATTCAGAGGTTGGCCAATTTTCTACTTGACCCTTTTGTGCCAACACGGAATTGGTGGATAGACCGCTCCACGTTGTCGCCAAGATCCCGAAAACAAATGCATAACGATTCGCAGTTAATTTAATGCGCACAACAGCACTCTCTTTGCAATAATAAGGTAAAGAATAGAATGAGTTTGAATGATGGGCGGCCGCAGCGGTTTAAGCTGACCCCTTCATTCAAGGAACGGCTACAAAGATGTCATACCTGCTGAGGGCAGTCAAGAATTGAACGGTTTTTTTGCATTGGAGCAAAAATAGGTGCAACCGACCTCTTGTTGAGAGAGGTCGGTTGCAGTTGATTCAAGAATCAATGTACTACCAAGTTGTCTTCAAGACAATTCGATTACTGAACGACTTCTTCAACCAAATTCGAAGTGCGATTGAATTGCGCTGCTTGCAACCACGCGGTTTGGCCGGTGAGGTTGCCCGGTACCTTGCCTGAGAATGATGCGTCGCCGGAGCCGTTCGCTTTTCGCTTGCCCGCCAACTGAGGATTCTGCAATTCGAGATACACGTTGAGTGCATTCACAAATGTCCATGATTCCCCGGCGAGGCTGTAGGCGAAATAGACGGTCTGGTTTGGAGTTGCGTTGGAAGCGTCGAGCGTGACTTGCTGTCCACCGACTAAATTGGTTGCACTAAGATCAATACGTTCCCCACGTGCAGCCGAGCAATCCAACATGAAGAGTCCGCGAGAGATATCACTGACGATGACGAGTCCCGAATCAAAAAACGGAAATACGCTCCACGCACCGTCAAATCCAGCGTTGTCGTTGGAAGGGAAAGTATCAAAATACCCAACATAGTCGGGGCTCACCACGTTCGATCGAGTATCAAAGATGTGCATGCCACTTTTGTAGTTCGCTTCGTACAGGAATCCTTCGTGCACATACAGATTGTGGTCTGTGGCTGGAGTCCCTGTTGTGAAAGTATTGACAAGCACGGGGTCAGTCAGATCGCTGACATCAAACACCAATGTTCTCGTCGTAGGTGTATCACCTTCAAGTTCATCAAGTTCATCGTCAAAGTACAAGTACTGCTTACTTTCACTCAACCAGCATTGATGACTGTAATTCTGCCCGGCATATTCGGTATGGGATAGACGAACCATGTTTCCTTTGTCAGTCACATCAATGATGTCAAGCCCGGATTGACCACTTGGGCAGAATGCGATTTCACGTCCCGCCCATGGGCCAGAGTGGTAATTCACGACTTCCGCATCATGCACATGATTCCCTGTTGGATTGGTGCTGCCAGCCACGACCGGGTTGGTGGGGTTGGACAGATCTAGTGCAGTGATTCCCGAGTTGACACTTGATGCACACAGGTAAGCAAACCCGCTTTCCTCATTTAGAGCGAGATTATGTGAATCGTACGGCTCGGTGCTAACTTTGGTAACGACACCGTTGTCGATGTTGTTCATATCAAACACTTGCATGCCGTACCGGTCGCCCACGCTATAGGCATAATGCAAATAGACTTTGATATCGCCCGTGAAACTGTCAGAGTGGCTCGCACTATGAATAATGACAGGGTTGACCGGATCAGTGACTTCAATAAATACCGTCTTGCTATTCGTTCCCATGATGGCATACTCGCGGCCGGACGGTGAGGTATATCCCCAGCAATCGTTACCGGAATCGACCCCCAGATCTCCGAGCGTGACCTGCGAATACATTTTTACGTTGGAAGCGTCGAACTGAGCGCTAGCGGACGACAAACTCATCGCCAGGACTCCACAAGCGACGCCGCAAGATATTCTGAATCTCGAACCACCACCACTGAACTGCATCTTCGAACTGAACATCAGAGAACTCCGATCTAGAAGAAGGTATTGACGCGGCAACCGCTCTTATGTGCCAGTGACCACAACCAGCACGCAAGATCCGCTTGCATTTCGTACGCTGCACTGAATATATCAGAATTGATTCATCTAGGGTGATCAATCTAGGAAAATGAACCGAGAAACTCCCGCCGTCGTTGGAATTAAGAACGACCTGGCGTCGTCGAGAAATCGCTAGCTGAGGGCGGCCTTGGGAGATCGAACATCCTTTCGGTGCACATCTGCGACCGCGAGCACAGCAACCCGAACGGCGAAAGCACCACTTTTTTTCGTCAAGACTCGACAGGCCTCAATCAAACTGGAATGGGTGGTCGCAATATCATCAACGAGCAACACAGAGGCACCGGAGATGTTCAAGAATCGAGTGGGCACAAATGACCCGCGGACGTTGGCCTGTCGTTTTGATGCCGATACTGCACGTTGGGGTGGCCTCACCTGACGCCGAAGCGCTTGTGCCCACGGTATCTCAATCGTTTTTGAAATCGCTCGTGCAATTACCGCAGAATGGTCGATTCCACGCCGCAATCGCCTGCGATACGTCATCGGCATGGGGATGACAACATCGAGATCGCCTGCCCACGGTCGCGTACTTACCTGTTCACCCAACATGTTTCCCAGCATCCGCCCCATTGCTTCCTGCCGTTCGAACTTCAGTTCGTGAATCCAATTCCGCAGTTCACCTTGGTACGCACCCAATCGAACGAATTCGTCCCATAACAATCGTTGATGACGACACGCAGGGCAACATTGGTCCGAGTCTCGGTACTCACCAATTCCGACTGTCTTGCCACACTTTGCACAGTATTCTGCCGACCATGCTCGTGCTTGCTCATGGTCGCAGCCGCTCATCTCCAACCGTTTGGTGGGCGTCGTTGCAACGATCCCACCCCAATCGCAAGCCAAATTATCTAAATTAACAGGCATGGACATTTTCTCTCAATCGAGCCACCTGATCATGGTGTGGATCGGTTAACTTGGGACATCACAACTTGAGGTTCTTTCCTATTCTCTCAAATTCTTGTTGCTATAGGAAATAGGATACCCGTTTCCTAGGTTAAAGAGCAACAAAGAACGCCCATTTACAGCCTTCTTCGTGTAGGCTGTACGAACGAGGATTGGTGTGCGCCGATAGCTGTTTAACTTTCTTAGACATTTACTAAGAAAGAGGGCTCTGGAGACCCGCACGAGCATTATCGAATCACACCGTTGGCCAGCTGGCCGAGAGTCTATGGTCGCAAGTTGTTAGCCTGCTCAAATTTGTGGGTTATGCGCGCGGCCTTGGATTGTGAACTATGATTCAGAAAGACAGGAGCCTATGTATATGTCCCATCGAGGAATAAGCACATTAAAACGTATCGCAGTGGCGACCGTGGCTACCACCGCGATTGCATTGGGTGTAGGAACTGCCCACGCGCAGTATCAAAAAGATGGCATTGATCTGATGGCTCAAGTTACACCAGGGGATGTTGGCGCATCCAGTGGTAATGACTGTTGGGGATACACCTCTCCATCAGGCCGTCAATATGCACTCATGGGATACAGCAACAAGATGGTGGTGTTTGAAGTTACCGACCCTTCCAACCCGGTGAACATTGCTCAAATCAATCACTCCAACAGTACATGGGGCGACATCAAGGTGTACGACAAGCACGCCTATGTTTGCAATGAATCTGGCGGCGGTATCCAAATCGTCGATCTCACCAATGTCGACAGCGGAACTGCAACACTGGTCAAATCGTTCGGCCCATCAACCAATCATAATATTGCTATCAACGAAGATAGCGGATATCTCTATACACTTGGCCAAAGTGGAAATAGCGGTCGCACAATCGTTTACGACCTGGCTGATCCACAGAACCCCGTCGAAGCCGGCCGAATGGCCAGCGGTGTCGGCGCATACATTCACGATGGCTACATCAGAACCTTCACATCGGGACCGTATGCCGG
>PJEL010003279.1_pt1 | contig 14050 bp, 13 predicted proteins | sample 1853271 | NCBI WGS metagenome assembly PJEL01 (sample SAMN08108733, study PRJNA415343) | Invertebrate metagenome, whole genome shotgun sequencing project. | host: Globobulimina | place: Sweden: Gullmar Fjord | collected 2015-08 | reverse complement strand
AGTTGGAGGATTTGGGTTTTGAAGTGTTGCGGCATCAAGTGGTGCCCCCCAACGATGGTGGGATTGCTTACGGGCAAGCGGCAATTGCGGCAGCGCGAATAGCCAAGGGCTCAGAATGATTGGATAAGGATTCTTAAGATGTGCTTAGCGCTACCAGCCAAGATTGAAGAGAAGTCGGGTGATGATGCCTGGGTGCGGATTGGTGATGCGCGGATGAAGGTGAATCTGGTGATGACACCGGACGCGGGTTTGCACGATTGGGTGTTGGTACATGCGGGTTTTTCAATTCAGCAGGTGAGCGAGGAGGATGCGCGGGAGACTTGGCAGATCATTGAAGAAAACCAAGTGATGGTGCCTGACCGGCCGCTTACGTGAGTGGAGTTCTTGGAAATGTGGATGCAGTGAGGATGGTATGATGAGTGTAATTAACATGACGATGAAGCCTTCAAGCCATGCTACGCGCCGCGATGAGGTGGTGAATCGGGTCCGCAGGGAGATGGAACAGCTTACGGCTGAGCTTGACGAATTGGCTGGACGAATTGGGCGGAAGTTGCATTTTATGGAAGTGTGTGGCACGCATACGGTGAACGCTTGCCGAAGTGGGGTGCATGCCTTGATGCCTGACTCGGTGGTGTTGGTGAGCGGGCCGGGCTGTCCGGTTTGCGTGACGGCGCAGCGTTATATTGATGCGTTGATTGAAGTGGGGAAACGTGATGATCTGATATTGACGACCTATGGCGATATGTTGCGGGTGGCTGGCGCGGGTGGTTCTTTGGAATTAGCGCGGAGTGAGGGTGCGGACATTCGGGTGGTGACCAGTTCGTTGGAAGCGTTAGAAATTGCCAAGGCGAACCCCGGTCGGGAGGTGGTTTTTGCGGCGGTGGGATTTGAGACGACAGCCCCGGCTTCGGCGGCAGCGGTGTTGGCGGCAGCGCGTGATAAAGTCGGGAATTTTAGTGTTTTGCCATGCCATAAGTTGGTAATCCCGGCGATGACGACGTTGCTTGAGGATCGCAGTATTCAGATTGATGGGTTTTTGTGTCCGGGCCATGTGTGTGTGATCATCGGGAGCGGGGTGTTTGAGCCGTTGGTGGAGGAGTACGGCAAGCCTTGCGTGATTGTGGGGTTTGAGGCGTTGCAGATTATGGGTGGGATTGTGGCGCTGGCGAAACAGATGGTGCGTCGCGACGAGGGTGGTGCGACTGCTTTGGAGAATTTGTATCCGGAGGCGGTGTGTCGGGATGGGAATCCGATTGCGTGTGATTTGGTGGACCAGGTTTTTGAACCGGGTGATGCCGCTTGGCGAGCGTTGGGGGTGATGCCGGAGAGTGGGTTGGATGTGCGACCGGAGTACGCGGCGTTTGATGCGTTTCGTAAGTTTGATTTGGTATTGGGTGAAGACCATGAACCGCCGGGCTGTCGTTGTGGAGAGGTGATTACGGGTCGGTGCGGGCCTGCGGATTGTAAATTGTTTGGGACGGTTTGTACGCCGATTTATCCGGTGGGGCCTTGCATGGTGAGTTCGGAAGGTTCGTGCCAAGCGTGGTTTAAATATCGTCGGCAGGAGATCAAGTCATGAGCCAAACGAGGAGCGCACCGAGTGAATCGTCGGCAGCAGCGCTGCAGGTTAATCCACACTTGAAGCGGGTGGTATTGGCGCATGGCGGGGGTGGTCAATTAACGAGTGAATTGATTACGGAGGTGATTCGCCCGCGGTTGTCGAATGTGGTTCTGGATGTGTTTGATGATTCTGCGGTCTTGGCGTTGCCGGGGGAGCAAATGGCGTTGAGTACGGACTCTTATGTGGTGCAGCCGCTGGAGTTTCCGGGTGGTGATATTGGGCGGTTGGCGGTGAGTGGTACGGTCAATGATCTGGCGGTGTGTGGTGCGGTGCCAAAGTACTTGACGCTGGGGCTTATTCTGGAGGAGGGATTCGAGCTGGAGGTGTTGAAACGGATTTTGGATTCGATTGCCACGACGGCGGAGGAAGCGGGTGTGGCGATTGTGACGGGAGATACGAAGGTGGTGGCGCGAGGGCAGGCGGATCAAATTTATATCAATACAGCGGGGATTGGTGCGGTGCGCGGGGATTGCGATTTGGGGGTGAAGCGGATTGAGCCTGGCGATTGTGTGATTGTTTCGGGGACGATGGCGGATCATGGATTGGCGGTGATGTTGCAGCGCGAGGATGCGTTTGGGATTGAGAGTGATTTAAAGAGTGATGCAGCACCGCTGGCGGGGATGATCGGGGAAGTGCTTGATGCGCATGGCGCGAGGGTGGTGTTTATGCGCGATCCGACCCGTGGTGGATTAGCAGGGGTGGTAGCGGACTTGGCGGAGGAATCAGGTTGGCATTTGACGATTGATGAAACGCGGATTCCGATTCGGCATGAGACGAACTATGCCGCAGAGATTTTGGGATTGGATCCGCTTGATGTCGCCAACGAGGGGAAGGTGGTTTTGGTGGTGCGGCCGGATGTTTGTGAGCGGGTTTTGGGAATCTTGCGTAGCCATCCATTGGGGACGCATGCTGAATGTGTGGGGACTTTGGTGGATCAGCGGGATGGGTTGTGTGAGTTGATTACGGATGTAGGTGGTCGGCGGATTATTCAGAAGCCTTATGGTGAAGAGCTTCCGCGAATTTGCTGATGAGCTTGTGGTAAGTGGGTTTTGCGGGTTTTGTGATGCATGAAATGTCCATCGTGAGTTCGTTGGTAGAGCAGATTCGCGCCCATGTGCCTCCGGGATCGGTCGTGGAACGGGTGTTGCTGGAAGTGGGCGCGTTGGAACATTTGGTGGATGAGATGTTGCAGGCAGCATGGGTGGGTTGTACGCTGGAAACGGAGCTGGCAGATGCGGAGTTGGTGGTCGAGAGGGTGGCGATGTGGGTGCGTTGCGGGAATTGTGAAACGGAATTTGAGCCGGTGGCGTTGGCGTGTTTGTATTGTCCGGAATGCGGGTTGGCGTCGCCGATAATTTTGCGGGGCAAGGGTGTGGTGCTGAAGAGTATTGAGGTACAGGCCGGGGAGCGGGTGAAAGGATGATGTGCTGTGGAAATTAAGGTCGTTGAAAATGTCTTGAAATTGAATGATGAGGTGGCGGCGTTGAATCGGGCGGTGCTTGCCGAGCAGGGGGTGGCGTGCATTGATTTAATTGGTTCGCCGGGCTGCGGGAAGACGGCATTGCTTGAGCGTACATTGCAGGCGTTGCAAGATGAAATGCGGGTCGGTGTTTTGACGGGAGACTTGGCGACGACTCGTGACGCGGAGCGTTTGCAGCCGTTTGCGCAGCAAGTGATGCAGATCAACACGGGGAAAGCGTGCCACCTGGATGCCAATCAGGTGCGTCAAGGGATGCAGGGCTTGGATCTGGCGGATCTGGATTTGCTGATCGTTGAGAATGTGGGTAATTTGATCTGCCCGGTGGGATTTGATTTGGGGCAGGGCGCCAAGGTAGGGATGTTCAGTGTGACGGAGGGTGATGACAAGCCGGCGAAGCACCCATATGTGGTGCTGGAGAGCGCGTTGTTGATCTTGAATAAATTGGATTTGCTCCCTTATGTGCCGTTTGACTTGGAGCGTTTTCGTGCGGATGTGCAAGCAGTGCGGAGTGATGTGACGCTTTTGGAATTGGCATCGGTCGGAAATGGTGCTGAGACTAAAGAGATGGTGGGGGAAAGTGGGTTTCGTGAATGGCTTGATTGGTTGCGCAACTTGGTAGCTGGGAAGAGCGCTCTAACGTCGAATGCCAGCGCGTCCACGATCACTTAGTTTCGTTGATGAATCATCACTCGGACGCAGCTTTAGTGAAACGAATGTAGGGAATCTGATGTTGATGCCGTGGTGATATTCCGATGGATAGTTGAAATTCTGAGGCGTGAATCAGAACCTCAACGGTGGTGCAAAACGCGTTTGGCGCGCTAAGAATCTTTTGCCAATCAAGTGTGTCTCTTGGCATGCCGTGGACGACGGCGGAATCGAGAGCGGGGGGGCGGGAGGACTCTTCAAGATTGGAAAGGACCGGCGGGGCTCATGACACTGGCAACTTTCGAGGCTGGTCAGCAACAGGGAATGAACACCGAGAGAAAACCGATTCGAATATCAAAGCGCGGTCGGCAACTTCTGCAGTGCCCACTTTATAACAAGGATGAAGCGTTTACGGATGGTGAGCGAAGCGCTCTTGGCTTGCATGGCTTACTCCCGGCCAATCATCTGACGATTGAGGAGCAGGTTGCGCTTGAGGTGGAGCGTTTGGCAGGCAAGACGGACCCGCTGGAGAAGTTCATTGGGCTGGCAGCGTTGCAGGATCGCAATGAAACGCTCTTCTATCGAGTGTTGGTGGAGAATTTGCCGGAGCTGATGCCGATTGTCTATACGCCAGTAGTGGGTTTGGCTTGCCAACGCTATAGCCACATTCTGCGGCGACCACGCGGGGTCTGGATCACACCTGATGATGTGGGACGAATTCCGGAAATCTTGAGCAATGTACCGCAGCAAGATGTGCGCCTGATTGTGGTCACGGATAATCAACGAATTCTCGGGCTCGGAGATCAGGGGGCAGGCGGTATGGGCATCCCAGTGGGGAAGCTGTCGTTGTATTCAGCGGCAGCGGGGATCCACCCAGCGCGGTGCCTGCCGGTGAGTCTGGATGTGGGGACGAATAATACCGACCTGCTCAATGATCCGTATTATCTGGGTTGGCGTCATCGCCGACTGACGGGCGAGAAATATGATGCGGTGGTGGAGGCTTTTGTTGAGGGTGTGACGGCGGTTTATCCGAAGGCGGTGGTGCAGTGGGAGGATTTTCTGAAGGCCAATGCCTTTCGAATTTTGGATCGGTATCACTTGCGAGTGACGAGCTTTAATGATGACATTCAGGGGACGGCCGCGGTGACGCTTGCCGGTATCTTGGCTGGAATGAAGCACTTGGGGAGAAAGCTCTCTGAACAGCGGATTGTGTATCTGGGTGCGGGTGCTGCTGGCGTGGGAATTGGTCGGCTGGTGCGCTCAGCGATGGAAGAAGAGGGTGCTAGTGACGAGGTGATTCGTCGCGCACAGTTCCATTTGGATAGCCGGGGGCTATTGTTTGAAGGGCGCACGATTGCGGATGAACATAAGCGTGATTTTGCAATGTCGCGCTTGGATATGGAGCGATTCGGGTTTACTGGGGATGGGCCGTTTGGCTTACAAGAAGTGATCCGGACGGTGAAGCCTACGGTGCTGATTGGTACCACGGCGCGGGCCGGTGCTTTTGACGAGGATTCGATTCGTGAGATGGCCAAGCACTGTGATTGCCCGATTATTTTGCCGTTGAGTAATCCGACTTCGAAATCGGAATGTTCACCACGCGAAGCGTATCAGTGGACCAACGGGAAGGCGCTGGTTGCGACCGGCAGCCCCTTTGATCCGCTGGAAGAGGGCGGGCGGACGCATGTGCCGGGGCAGGCGAACAATGTTTACATTTTCCCGGGTGTGGGGTTAGGGTGTATTGTTGCAGAAACGCGGCAAGTGACGGATTCGATGTTTCTGTCTGCGGCGCGTGCCTTGGCTGATGCGGTCACTCCGGACCGATTTCGACAAGGTTCGTTGTATCCTGATCAGAGCGCGTTGCGTGAAGTGTCGCGCGGGATTGCGGAAAAGGTTGTGTGCGAGTGCAAGCGTCTGAACCTCGGCCGTCTCATCCCCGATGATGAAATCTCTGCGGAGGTACAAGCAACCATGTGGTGGCCCGACTATCCTGATTACAGTGCGATTGACTAACGTGACTGCTTGAGAGGGCATCGGAACCTTAGCCCATTCGAAGATGGGGCACGAGAAAAATCGGATGTCACTCAAGCCCTGCGACGATAGTATTGACGAGATTTTGGCTCGGGAATTGACCGATTGATGATTCGGTGAACTAACGAACGTAGGCCAAGCTGGGTTGTGCCAGTGCCTCGAGTTGTTAGGAGCAGAGGATCGGCGTTGATCATCGAAGATACGAATGAAAATAGCAGAACACACAACCCAGCAGATGAGGCTTCAAATGAGCAACCCATCGGCAGCGGAAATTCAGACCATCGTCAAGCAACACGGCCGCACGCGACCCGCTTTGATGAATATTATGCGGGAGATTCAAGCCACGTATCGTTGGATTGCACCGGGCGTAATCACGCTGGTCGCCAAGGAGATGAGCCTGCCGCGGGGTGAGGTGCAAGGATTTGTTTCGTTCTACGCGTTCTTGTCGGAGAAGCCGCAGGGGCAGGTGACGATTCGGCTTTGCGTTGACATCATTGATCAGATGCACGGGATTAGCCGGGTGATTAATGCGTTTCGGGATGAGTTGGGAATTGATATTGGTGAAGTCACGGCTGATGGTCTGATCGGGTTGGAAACGACTGCCTGTATGGGATTAAGCGATCAGGCCCCGGCAGCTTTGTTTAATGAGGTGCCGATTACGGAGTTGTACGCTGATCGCATCCCGGAGATCGTGCGTGAATTGCGGGCGATTCCAGATCCGCGGCGCTTGGTGAAGACATTAGGCGATGGCAACAACGCGCATGAGTTGGTGCGTTCGATGGTCAAGAATAATCTCCGAGAAATGGGCAACTTGATTTTCAGCCCGATCAATCGCGGGGAGTCCATTCGCAAAGCCACGGTGATGAGCCCCCGGGAAGTCATTCGTTCTATCAAGGCGTCTCGTTTGCGCGGCCGCGGCGGTGCAGGTTTTCCAACAGGCATGAAGCTGGAGTTTACTCGGGATGCGCTGGGGGCACGCAAATTTATCATTTGTAATGCCGATGAAGGGGAGCCGGGCACGTTGAAGGACCGCGTGATTCTCACGGAACGTGCGGACCGAGTTTTTGCGGGCATGACGATTTCAGCTTATGCGATTGGCGCTGCGGAGGGCTTGATGTATCTGCGTGGTGAGTATGAGTATTTGCTGCCGTTCCTCGAATCGGTTTTAGAGCAACGCCGAAAGGACGGAATGCTCGGTAAAGACATTGTCGGCAAGCCGGGGTTTGATTTTGACATTCGCATTCAAATGGGGGCGGGCGCTTATATCTGCGGAGAGGAAACAGCGTTGATCAGTTCATGTGAGGGCAAGCGTGGTGAACCGAAGAATCGCCCACCTTTCCCAGCCCAGGAGGGGTATCTGGGTTGCCCGACGTCGGTCAACAATGTCGAGACACTTTGCTGCATTGCGAAAATTCTGGAACATGGCGCTGCGTCATTTGCGGAATACGGCACCCCGCAGAGTACGGGTACCAAAGTCCTGAGTATTTGTGGCGATGTCTTGAGGCCAGGCGTCTATGAGGTGCCCTTTGGTGTCACGATTCGTGAGCTGCTGCTCAAGGCAGGCGCTGAAGATGTGCAGGCGGTGCAGGTGGGTGGCCCCAGTGGGAAGATGATCGGCGCTCAGCTCTTTGATCGGCATGTTTGTTTTGATGATCTGGCTACCGGTGGTTCGATTATGGTGTTCAATACCGAGCGCGATCTGCTGGAAGTGGTGGAGTCCTTTCTGGAATTCTTCACGGATGAAAGTTGTGGTTATTGCACACCTTGCCGAGTCGGAAGCCAACAACTGATGTTCCTGATTCAGCGCATCCGTGCCGGCCAAGGTGAGCCTGCGGATCTTGAGCAGTTGCGACGGGTAGCTGGCACCATGAAACTCTCTAGCCGCTGCGGATTAGGTCAGACTGCCTGCCATCCGGTGACGAGTACGTTGGAGAATTTCCCGGAGATTTACGAGGTGTTGGTGGAGGATGATCCTCGGAAATTCCGACGGTCCTTTGATTTGGCAACCGCAGTGGCGGATGCGGAAGAAGTGATTGGGCGCCCCTCAATTCACCTCATGGATTGATTGTTGATTGAGTGGGCTAGTCTGAATTGAATGATGATGGATTGCAGAATTTGAGGGATATCCCGCCATGACAGAGAACATTGCACTAACGATTGATGGTCAGAACATTGAGGGGACGCCCGGCCAAACGATTATGGAAGCGGCGGACGCTGCGGGGATTTACATCCCACGTTTGTGTCATATGGAGGGCTTGGAGCCTTGGGGGAGTTGCCGCCTGTGCACAGTGACGGTGAATGGCCGGCCTTGTTCTGCTTGCACGCAGCCGATCACTGACGGCATGATCGTGGACAACGCTACCGAGGAATTGGAAGCGGCCCGCAAAACACTCATCGAAATGCTCTTTGTTGAGGGGAATCATTTTTGCATGTCGTGTGAGAAGAGCGGAAATTGTGAACTGCAAGGGTTGGGCTACCGTTTTGGGATAACGGCCCCCACACTCCCCTACCACTTTGCCCAACGCGAGGTGGACGCTTCGCATCCTGACATTTTGATTGATCGCAACCGCTGCATTTTATGCGCCCGGTGTGTCCGAGCATCGCAGGATCTGGATGGCAAGGCGGTGTTTGCATTTACCGGGCGCGGCGCTGAGAAGCAAATTGCGGTTAACGCGGAAGCCTGCCTAGTCTCAACCGATGTCGATGTCACCGATCGCGCGCTGGACGTTTGCCCGGTGGGTGCCCTCTTGCGCAAGCGGGTGGGGTTTGCAATCCCGGTGGGTGAACGCAAATACGATCATGAACCCATCGGCTCGACCATTGAAACCCGGAAGGAATCGTAAATCATGGCACAGAAGAAACGCATTGCCACCACTTCCTTAGCGGGCTGCTTCGGCTGTCATATGTCGGTGTTGGATATTGACGATCGGATTCTGCAGTTGGCAGAACTCGTGGATTTTGATCGCTCGCCGATTGATGATTACAAGCATATTACGCAGCAATGTGATGTCGGGTTGATTGAGGGCGGGTGCGCCAACGAAGAGAATGTTGAGGTCTTGCGCGAGTTTCGCGCGAATTGTGATGTACTGATTTCATTGGGCGATTGCGCCACCATGGGGGGGATCCCAGCGTTGCGAAATCTGGTACCGCTCAAGGAGTGCTTTGAGGAAGCGTACCTGAATGGGCCTAGCGTTTTCAACCCGAGCGGGCAGATTCCCAATGATGTTGAGCTGCCGCTTTTACTGAACAAAGTGTATCCTTGTCACGAGGTGGTCAAGATTGACTACCACCTGCCGGGTTGCCCCCCTTCAGCGGACACGATTTGGCAAGCGTTGGTTGCGTTGCTGACCGGGAAACCCGCTGATCTGCCCTATGAGTTGATCAAATACGACTGAGTACGATCAATGAACATAGTCGCCGATCAATGAGACTAGACGACAAGAATTTACAGGATTTGGAGGCAGAACGTGGTTGACACATCGACAGCATCCTCGACAACGGGTGGCAAACCGGTGGAGACTGAGCGGATTGTGATTGAGCCGGTAACGCGTGTCGAGGGGCATGGCAAGGTGACGGTCCATCTGGATGCCGATCGAAAGGTTCAGCAAGCCCGATTGCATATCGTCGAGTTTCGTGGCTTTGAGCGCTTCATTCAGGGGCGACCCTATTGGGAGATGCCGGTAGCGGTACAGCGGTTATGTGGGATCTGCCCGGTCAGTCATCACCTGTGCGCTGCCAAGGCGGTGGACCGCATTGTGGGTGGTGAGGTCTTAACCCCTACGGGTGAAAAAATGCGTCGGCTGATGCATTACGGGCAGACATTTCAATCTCACGCTTTGCACTTCTTTCATCTGTGCTCGCCCGACCTGCTCTTTGGATTTGAATCAGACCCCGCGCAACGCCATGTCTTGGGGGTGGCGGCGAAGTACCCGGCGCTGGCTAAACAAGGCATTATGATGCGCAAGTACGGGCAGGAGATTATTAAGGCTACCGCTGGCAAAAAGATTCATGGCACGGGCGCTATCCCCGGTGGGATTAACAAAAACCTCAAAATTGCTGAACGTGATGCACTACTCGTTGATTTAGATCAAATGACGGAGTGGGCCCACGAAGCACTCAAGATTGCTCGTGAGTACACCATCGAACACTTCGATGAGGTGAAGGATTTCGGATCATTTGATTCAAATTACATGTGCCTCGTCCGGCCTGACGGCGCGTTGGATCTTTATGATGGCGGGCTGCGGGCGATCGACCAACAGGGTAATACCATTTTCGATCACGTCGATGATCAGGAATATCTGGATTATCTTTGTGAAGAGGTGAAGCCTTGGTCTTACATGAAATTCCCGTTTATTCGTTCGTTGGGTCCGGAGAATGGTTGGTATCGTGTGGGTCCGTTGGCGCGGATTAATGCTTGTGATTATATTGACACGCCGGAGGCTGAGAAGGCGCGGCAGGAATTCAAGGCGATCAATGACGGTAAGCCCGTGAATATTTCCATGGCCTACCACTGGGCGCGGATGATTGAGACCTTGCACTCGATTGAGAAGATTGCGGAACTCTTGCATGACCCTGAATTGCAAGGCACGGATCTGGTAACCAAGGGGGGTGAACGCTGCAGTGAAGGAGTGGGCGTTATCGAAGCGCCGCGGGGTACGCTCTTTCATCATTATAAAGTGAATGATGATGATCAGGTGACGATGTGTAATCTGATTGTTTCGACCACCAGCAATAATGAGCCGATGAACCGCGCAGTGACGGGTGTCGCCAAGCGGGTATTGGAGGGTCAATCAAAAATCACCGAAGGCATGCTCAATCAGATAGAGGTGATCATTCGTGCGTATGACCCCTGCTTGACTTCCGCTACCCATGCAATGGGGCAAATGCCTTTGATTGTAGAGCTGGTTGACGACCAGGGTGAGATTATTGATCGCTGTGTTAAGGACTGAGCTCGATGTTGGAAGCGCTGCAACAGCCTGACGCAAGAATCCTCATCATCGGGTATGGCAACCCGGGTCGTTGTGACGATGGTTTGGGGCCCGCCTTGGCGCATGCGATGGCTGCCCTGGCAATCCCAAATCTCCGCGTCGAATCCAACTATCAATTGAATATCGAAGATGCTGATTTGTTGGCGGGTTTTGATTATGTAATTTTTGCGGATGCATCGGTTGACTGCCCGGAGCCGTTGGCGCTCACGCCACTCGAAGCCAAGCAAGAACTGAATTTTTCGACGCACTCCGTTTCTCCCAAAACACTCTTGGCGATGGCGGGTGAGCTCTATAACTCGCAGGTGATCGGTTACACCTTGGCTCTGCGCGGGTATCGTTTTAATGAATTCGATGAGACACTCTCCGACCAAGCAACGCAAAATCTTGAAGCTGCGGTCTCCTTTCTGCATTCCTTGCTAGCACCGGCAACCAATTCCGAGATCGTTGATGTCCGACCGCCACCGCATGGCACTCCGCAGAATTCCACCAATCCACTGATTATCCAAATCAACCAACCCACCGGGTGAACACCATGACCAACACCAACGGCAAACCTCTCATTCTCTACGTTGAAGATGATCCCGATTACCGCGAAGCAGTGCGGATGATGATCGAAGCGGGAGGTTACGAAGTCATCGAAGCAGACTCTGCAGAGGCAGGCCTGCACTGTTACCGTACCCATCATCCCGATCTCGTGATTGTCGATCTGATGATGGAGGAGGTCGATGCGGGGACCAATCTCGTCAAAGAACTCCGCGCTCTGGGGCAAGAGGTACCGGTCTTTTTGCTCAGCTCCGTGGCAGATTCACTGATGATGCAAAAAGACGGTCGAGATTTCGGCTTAGCGGGCGTCTTGCAGAAACCAATCAAGAGCGAGACCTTGCTTTCGATCCTCCGCTCAAGACTCGGGTAACCTGGTAGGGCTTTCAGGCGAAATCGGCAGTTCCAGGTAAAAGACACACCCTTTGCCGGGCACGCTGGCGAACCCCACTTGGCCTTGATGGGCAGTCGCGATCCGCTTCACAATCGAGAGCCCCAATCCCGTACCCGGTATCCCCCGACGCATGGATTCTGCCTTGTTGGCTCGATGAAATTCATCGAAGAGTCGATGCTGATCATTCTCCTCAATGCCCGCACCACTGTCCTCCACCTCAATGCGGACGAGCCCTGCTGGCGCCCCTGCACGCAAAATAATCTGGCCGTTGGCGGGTGTATATTTAATGGCATTAGTGAGGTAATTGATGACGCCTTCACGGATGAGGCGTTCAATCCCCTCAATGCATGGCAAGCTTTGCGGGATCTCCACGTGCAATTCATGCCCACAACTGGCAGCATTGCTGGTATATTCAGCGCCGAGATCCAAGAGCATGGGTCGCAGGTCAAACCGCGTAAAGCGCCCCGCCAATTCTTCGGTTTTGAGTTCACCCAGGAGTTGGAGATCACGCAACAATTCTGAAAGTCCGCCCAACCGATTAGCACAGCGGTTCAGCCAATCACGCTGTTTCTCATTAATGGGCCCCGCCAATTCCAGGGTTAAGTTCTCCAAAAGCATCATCGTGGCGCCAATCGGGCTCTTGACATTGTGCAATGCCACATGCAAAAAATCACGACGAATACTTGAGAGTTCATCCAGTTGGCGATTGCGCAGCCGCAGCATGCGTTCATCGCGGCGTAAGCGCTCGGCAATTGAAACGAGCAACACCGTCATCAAGCTCAGCAATGCACCATAAACCACCAATGTCGCCAGCGCTGCATCACTTTCGATCGGCGGATGGTTGGTCATCTCCCAAGAGCCGTTGACAAACCAACTCACCTGCTGCCATTCACCCAACACTTGGATGACAATGAGTGCGTAAGCAAGAGTTGTAAACGACACGGCGGCGCGCCTTGACATGAGAATGCAACTCAATGCGACATGCAGAAGATAAAACGCCATGAAAGGTGAGCGCGCCCCGCCCAGCAAATAGACCGCTGCTGCCAAGCTTAGGAAATCCAGCACCACCACACCATACATCACCCGCAAGATGGTTGAAAAAGCGCCGGCTGAATCCGTCGGCTGTCGTCGTTGATAGACAAAATAAAACACCGGCGTGTTATAGATCGCGATCAGGATTCCGACGTAAACCAGTGGGGATACATCCACTGCAGTCAGGCGCAAGGCCCCGCCTGCAAAGAGCCCACTCAGGACAAATCCGACGGCTACCCCATAGCGAATCAGACTGTTGAGAAACAGCCGTCTCCCCAGCAATTGCCGATGGGTAAGCTCAGCATCGCCGTTCTCACCCGTCGCCGGGAAACCCGAATTCGCTATCACCGAACTGAGTTTTGACATCTCAAGAAATCCTCGGTTCCACTCGGGTCATTTTCTCACATTTTGGCCCGCCGGACCATCCCAAACCTTCTTTTCGACGCAGAACAGGAACTTCAACCCACACGCGTTTTCACCCTGCGCGGGTAATATCTATTGAGATCCAGGAGGTACACCATGCAATCAACTGAATCTACATCCCCACCAACCTCCCCCGCCGCCAAGAGTTATGCTAGTGGCGTATCCGCCAAACCGCTGCTTGGTGAAACCATAGGCGAGGCTCTGGCAAGGATCGCCAGAACTTATCCCGAGAATGAGGCACTCGTCTGCCTGCATCAGGATATCCGGTTCACCTATGCGGAATTCGAGCGCGTGGTGGATCGCGCTGCCAAGGCCTTTCTGCGATTGGGTATCGAGCGCGGCGACCGCGTCGCCATCTGGTCGACCAACAACTACGAATGGGCGATCACGCAATACGCTACTGCCAAAATTGGCGCCATCCTCGTCACCATTAATCCTGCCTATCAAATCCATGAATTTGAATACGTCTTGCGCAAATCGCGGGCCAAAGCGATCGTGCTCCTGGAATCTTTCAAAAGCTCTAATTATCTCGAGATGTTTTATGAGGCGGTGCCCGAAGCATTGCAGTGTCAGCCGGGCCAGCTCGATTCCTGGCGTTACCCTGAATTGCGGGATGTAATTTTTATTGGCAACGATGAGCATCCCGGCATGTTCACCGAGCGCTCCTTTGTCCATCTCGGCGATGACTTACCTGATGAGGTACTCACCCAGCGGATGGCGGAACTGGATATTGATGACCCCATCAATATCCAATACACCTCCGGTACCACCGGCTTCCCCAAGGGGGTGCTCCTCTCCCATAACAACATCCTCAACAACGCCTTCTTCATCGGCGAGTACCTGCAATTCACCCCCGATGATCGCCTTTGCCTGCCCGTCCCGTTTTTTCATTGCTT
>PJEL010003278.1_pt1 | contig 14050 bp, 8 predicted proteins | sample 1853271 | NCBI WGS metagenome assembly PJEL01 (sample SAMN08108733, study PRJNA415343) | Invertebrate metagenome, whole genome shotgun sequencing project. | host: Globobulimina | place: Sweden: Gullmar Fjord | collected 2015-08 | reverse complement strand
GTCGAGCAAGCCTAATATGCGGCTTTGCCTTGTTTGATTGATACACTTCGGATTTCTTATTCTAACGTACATAGTTGTTGCTGATCCACTAAGTACCGGTCGACAAGGGTTGATTTTCCTTGTCTTTCTCAACACAGAAAGCAGCCGAGTTAGGTTTCTTGGTGTGAAAATGAGGGCTAATGCCTTTCATGCTATATCTGAGAATGGAAAGTTCATAAAGAAGAAAAGGCAAACATCTGTTTAAACAAAAATTGAATTTTAGCACCATCTCGTTCCAAAGGGCCTTGGTGCAACCTCAACACACGGTGGCCCAAATGAGAGTACCAAATTTTCTGCTGTACAGTATATCCCGCTGTCTCTCCAGTGGTGATATGATGTCTAAATACGCCTTTCATCTATGCTATCCGTGAAATTGAACTGACGTTGTTGGGAGACACTCTAAAAAAGCATCGAAACAATAAATAAGAAGATAGTAGTCATTTTGCCACGCAAGTGATTATGTCAATAGGTTGGCCAACCCAACCTGCTTCGCCGTTGATGGTGCTAACTGCTGCAATAGTACAAGCTCTGGAGAGTATTATATTACTCACATTTTACAGCTTCAAGTCTTTCACGGAATTCAACCAATGCTGTTCTAAGCTCTAAGCATCCTGAGCGACGCCCTGTGTGCTTCATTAAAAATGATGGAGGCGCACGGTAATAAACCATTTCGACACAAACGGTACTGCATTATTCCATTGAAGTTTGGTGGTAAGACAAAACTGAAACGCGTCACTCAAAACCAGAATCTGGCGGCTACCATGCAAAGCAAACTAACTTGCAGACGACGGGCGCTTGAGCCGGACTGTGGTTCATCTACTTCTGACACACTATTACCAAGGTGGTATATTTCTAAGGCCTCAGGTGCATTGACTCTATAGTTTCTGCCTGTCATCGCGAGCGTTGCAGGCCGCTACAATACGCTCTGCCTCCAAATGCCTTCCCTGTGCCAAGCAGAAGTGCACTAATTTCTCTTCCCTGCTGTGGAGTACCAGATAACGTGCAAATGCTTCCAGATGATCTGAATCAATTAGATCGCTGTGCTTGTCAAGGCTATCGACAGCATCGAATATTGCATTCACTATGCCTCTATGCGATGTCTCAACCAAATGAATTGGTTTCACCACCATCTGTTTGTCATTTCCTATTTCTCGGCCTGCTCTCACCTCGTTTAGCACGGCTGATGAACATATACCAAAGTCTCTTATGAGATGCACAAGAAGAGAGGCACGCTCCGTTATAAGATGAGCACTAGCTGCAATTGAAATTGTATGCTGATGAAGCAAAGGGTTTTCTAGAGACAGGATAGCATTCACGTGCCACCTCACATCAATAACATCTATACATGGACAACGTCGCATGCAATACACGACAGCATCCAGCACTGTGATGATGTCACTCAGCTCAAGGTCATGGAAAAGGGAGTGCTGATCCAGGTTGTTGCTTAAGCTTTTATACTTAAGCTGCTCCTCCGATGCGGTGGATGGAGATGCTAACCCCCCCCCGGGGGAAGAATTAGAATTACAACAGACCAACCTAGCTTTTATCAAGGCTTCTCTCTGATTTAAGAGTTGCTGCAACGGTAGTCTCATGGCATTAGACCACACTGTGCTGGCCAGCTCACCAATCCGCGTGGCAGTGTAAGAAAGCCTAGGGAGTACACTGAGCAGCAGATGACGGTGTAGACCTTCTCTATCCATGCGTACTAGAAGGGAGTCCCACAGTAGTGCATCCGCAACACCAGCATCAAGACACATGTCACACAAAACAGGCATGAATCGATCAGACATTGGTGGGGTCGTGACAGGGTGGTCTCGAAGCAGACCTCGTGTCAGGTTCGCCTTATCGCAAGACATTATTTCATCAAAGCTAAAACCAAGTCCCAGCGTTTCTAGATCAACCATGTAGCCTATGTGAAGCGCCCAGTTTGAGAGCATGGATAACTCGATCCCCCGCCCCCGCTTCTCTTTTGGAGAAGAAGTGGCAGCAGCAGTTGAGTCTTGAGTGAACGCCTGAGAAGACTTGTAGTATATGTGCGCCAACGTCCGTTTGGGGGCGATGATCCCTGCAGCATATAAAGCACGCCAACGCGAACGGTAAGTGGCTTTACCATGCCGGCCCTCCCTTGCGAAAGAAAGCAGTGAATCCACTTTAGTCTTCAGGTCCATGCTTAGAATAGAATCAATTGATCCGTCTAAGCTGCTGCAGATGGATGACACAAATGCCACACGAAGAACAGCGAGGCAGTCTGCTTCTTTCGATAGCTCCCTTCCTGTTTTACTAAATGCTGATAAGGTTTGGTGGTTATTATCCAAAAGCAGTGGACACAATCCTCCACCACGCGACGGCGGCTGCTGTCTTGTTGATGTAGTGGTATCACATGATGAGCCTTTGGCCGACGATGATTCTCCTTCATTACTACTCGTAGAAAATATCCAATGCAAAGCCAGTTTCTGACGTACTCGCTCCACATCATGGCTGTCAAGACCGCGCTGCTCTGCAATTAAGCATGCAGCACGGTAGGCATTGCCTGCTGATGCTCGATATGCATCCATCCTACTGCCTCCTCCCTCCTTCCTACCGCATTTCTCTTCCTGAATGGCACTAACTGCAGCTTCAAGTGATGCTCTAGAAAATAATTCCAATAGCAAATCCTCCGCTCCACCCATAAAAAATGGTGAAAGGCTATCAGCTAATTCATGGTCCAAGCAATCAATCAAGATCATATTATGCCGAAGGGCACATAGACGAACTTTCAATTCCTTGTAAAGCTTTTCAGCCAGTGAGGAGCCGCCGCCGCCCTCTCCTCCTTCATGTGACGATGAAACTGTTGTTACAGGTAGCTTAGTAGTAGCACTATTTATTGGGTGACTTGTTTTGATAAACCCTTCTCCACAGTTCATTTCCTTTTTGTTACTCAGTGGTGGTGGTGGTACATTCTCAAAATTGATAAGTACATCTTCCTCTGCTCTAGACATTGCCTCCTTAGCCTTAGATATTGCTAACTGCAAGACTTCCAGTTGTTCTGCATCTGACTTGACATGATCGGCTACACACACCAATGCTTTGCATGCCAACTCTGAAGGGCGTATCTTTTCTATCCAAGGTTGAACAGACGTCCATGATGGAGGGTTATTCCCTTCCATCTCAGCAACCTCGTACATTGTCTGCACCATTTTCAAATAACACTCTCCAATATGCAAGTCGAGGACGAGGCAGAAGGGAATAAGTTTAATCATCGTTTCAGGAGTTAACAAAGGTGAGAGGGTCTTCCATGGATCGAGTAGTAGAGATTGGAATGGAATTTGTTGGAAAGAATTTGGAAAAGGTGTATTTTCTAATAAAACAAGGATTTCCATTCCTCGGGTGATGAACTTCACTTCCTCTTCGTCTTGAGATAATTCTACAAGAAGTGAGCATATGAAGTAAAGCCTTTCATAATCAGTGCTGCTTACACTGCTGCTGTTCCCATCTGATGATGGCAAATCATGTTTTTTGGCTAGGCTCGATGACGGGAAATCAGCAAACCGTATGGACAACAGGTTTTGCAAGAGCTTTACAAGTTGTTCGCCTTCTTTGATGTCAGATAGTACACTGAGCACGTCTTGCTTATACGAAGCAATGTTATCGTCCAGAAGTTGCTGTTCAACAAAGAGAAGCAGAGGATGCGACCGGTGCACGCCGTAGTGTGCGCAGAAATCAAGTGTGAGAGGCATGTTTCCTCCACTCTGTTTGAGGATGAGACGTACAAGTGACATTGCATAAGAGTCAGTCACATGCAAACCACCACCATCCTCATCCAACCTGCCACTGCCGCCACGAAAATTCATATGGTCAAACGGAACCTGTAATGTGGCAAGAACATCCCACCAGTAAGCGTTCCTCTCTAGTTCCAAGCAATGAGTCAATAATTCATTTTTCCGCCATGCCCAGCCAAGTTCGATCCCAAGGCAAGCCAGCTCACGCAACTTCACAAAATCTCTCTGGGTTGTTGATAGGGCATTCTGATATATAGTCTGCGCTTCTTTTTGCGGAATGCTTAATAGTAGCCCTAGGATATGCATCATGTCCAGCTTAAGGCTGGAAAGGGATTTGATTGCCATTGCAGAAAGATTGCTCTGTAAGAAGCTGAATGCCTCTGGAGGTTGTAACCGCATACTGAGTATCACATGCATAGACAACTGCAGGCCCCCATGATCTTCCAGGAACTCTAGCAGCCTCATCATGGCAACTGTACGAGCAGGCAATGTAGGGGTTGTTGGTGCTGCTGTATTATTGCTGCTGGCTTCAGGGTCTCCTCCCATCTCCTCCCTAACTCTCATTTCCTGAAGCATTAAGCTACCAGCTAACCTTAAACCTAACCCCGATGGAAGGACTAAACTAGGGGCTCGAAACCAAGTTAGACCCCAACAGCCACCGCCTTCACTACTTCCGTGGTGGCCATTCACTGATGTAAGAATGGGGCTAGATAAGGAGTCTCCTTTATGTGCAGTAGGTACAACTGCTGGGCTCCCTTCAATATTAATGCCAATCGACTTCGCAGCCGTTTGGCTGTGAAGGCTCTGGTTCAAAAGACTATCCAATTCTGTACCTGCAGAGCTGCGAGAAAGCAGGTCTGCAAGCGTATTGGCACCCTGTAGCAGATCGACCATTCTGGGCAGTTCCGTTGGGCCACATGCCAAAGTACTCTGCTGGATGCATTCAAGAGACAAAGCCATAGATTCTAGCACAACACGCATAAGTTTTAATCCTTCCGCCATTTCTGGAATATCAGCATCTGTCACATCCTCCAGCTCTGACAAATGGTAGTGTTGATGGTGGTAGTAATCACTAAATGATAATGATGATAGGGGCCCACCTCTCTTGCCTTGCAAGGCAATGAATTTCAGGAGTATGACTGCAGCATCTCGCAATGCCAAAGATGATGATCCCCCACTACCAGAGTTCACCGCTTGGACCTTGGTTAGAAGCCTACAGAATCTCAATGCATCCTTCACACACCCTGTCTGTGCTGCCTCTTCTGCACAGTGCACCATGACTCGTGACCAAGACACACTAAGCAGTTCAGCAAGTCGCCTGACACGTATACATTCATCAACTCCTTGACCTATTTCCCCTCCCTGCTGTGACTGTTGTTTGTGCCCATCATTTCTATTACTACGTGGAGGAATATGACTATTTCCAAAGATTATTCCAAGTCCAGCAGCTCCAGCCCCTTCCCTGTTTGCACACAGCAGACCTCTGTAAATGTCCTTAATGCGTTCAAACAACAGTGACATGACAGATGAAAATTCTTCACTACTTTCCCATTGTACTCCAGCAGTGCGGGGCTTCTCCAACAGATTCAACGGCACAAAAATACCAAACTCGCACTGTAAGTTAGAGAGAGTGCCCAATACTGGGAGTAGGAAGGAAGCAGAGAGGTAAGAAGCGTTTCTTGAGCGCCGGCGTGCTGCGATGCACAAAGAATGAGATCCAATGGATCCAATGTGTCCCTGTAGACGACTGCTACTACTTCTGCTTCTTTGGTCTTCCCCCTCTGCACTGTATCCGAGGAATTCTGCCAGCCTACAGGCTGCAGCAGTCAACAGCATGGCCTCCTCAGCATCAGATCCTTCGCAGACAAGCTCCAGCCCTCGTTTATAGGGAAATAGGCTGCCCAACGACCCTTCTATCTCCCCCAGTTTCATTCCCTCTCGTACAACTAATGAACCTTCTTGCAGGTCATCTAGTATCCTCAATGCGTACAATAGGACCTCCTGAACAATACTACTGGCTTCCCGTTGAGGGAGATCATTTAGAATCGCCGTCACACGAGAACAGTGAGCATCGAGTGGTGACTCCTTTGGTGAAGGAGCAACAAGTTTTGTTGCCGCTGCCGCAGAATCCCTGAAGGCAAGCAGATTCTGGAGATAGTCAACATAGACACGTCGCTCAGAAAGATGGCTATATGCACGTGCAACCTGAAGTGCATCACCAAGAGCTGTGGGGCATGACACCTTAGAAGCAATGTGACGTACGATGATAGAAGCCTGCGATGGTTCAACCATAGAAAATCCCACTACACCATGGCGAGATACAATTTGAGATATGTTCAGGACCCTTGTGGCTTCTTGTAGCTCTTCCCGAATAGTTAAAGTAATATTCTTCCAGGATAGAGCATCCTCCGCTAGCGAAAGAAGCTCTGACGAGAATGGGAAACAGACAGACCGTAGCAAATTTAGCACTGCAGCTACCCTCAGGTCAGTTGCTGTGGTGGTACTACTACTGTGTTGCAGGAGGTGGTGATTATCTTCACCCTCTTCTATTACCCGTACATCTCCCTCCTCCACTTCCATGCATCTTACCACAGCCACAGCTCGGAGTTCAGTTGAGCGGCAATCACTCCGGCTGGGGCAATCTTTACGAGAGCGATGAGTAGCAATAAATATTGTACAGCTAGTAATGTAGCGAAGAAGACAGTCCTGCCCTCTCAGACCAAATCTCCTAGCCAGTGGAAGAGCATGATTTTGAATCTCGTCTGACAGGAGATTGGGGTCCTTGACCCTGTCAATGACCCTTAACACCGCAGCTTCTCTTCCAATGATCTGAAATTCAGAGAGAGAAAGGCGTAGAAGATGGTGATCCCAAGCATAAACTAAGTCCTTTAGATCTCTCGTGAGCACATCCAATCCATCAGGCTTCCAGTAAGCCTCCATCAACCCAAACCCGCATGGGTCTTCCCCTTCACGTATACATTCTTCTCCATCGTTTACCTGCTGCGGTGTTTCTTCTTCCTCCTCTGAGAGATGGTGGTGGCAAGGGCGCCGCCATTGCCACTGTTGTTCCCAGCGTAAGCCCCTCCTAGCAGTAGCTGCAGCCCCAAGGACTGCCGTTGAACCCTCAACAACAGCCCGAGCAACGGTCGTGGCAGAGTGGGGAGACCCATCAGTAGATTCCATCCGTTTTACATAGCATTCAGCCCAGGTCCTGATTTCTATGACCCCTTCAACAGGCAGTACGGGTATAACTTCATCTCGTAGCCAAGCAGCCAGAGGAAAAGGTGGCACAGAAGTAGGTAGCTTTCGTAGCAAGCTGGGGAGCAAGAGATACGTGTGGGATGAGGATGATTTCATGTGCTGCTGTTCGGATTGACTTTGACCTTCAAACTTCCTTCCCACTCCTCTTTCCTGTAACGGGGAGGTATACGCTGCCCCAATAAAGGAATGTCGTCTCCAAATCACTATAGCCGCCAGGACTTCCCCGCCCTTCAGGCACAGCTCCAGGGCATCCTCCAATTCACAATTCCTAAACCAGTTCCATCCTTTCATCACTACTGAAGATAAAGAACAACTATTATAACTATCTGAAGAAGTCACTTTTTGACCAACAGCAGATGTGTGGATGTTACTGCTACCAGCACTGCAACTACTGCCAACATCTCCAACCAGCATACCATATGTTACTAACCTCCTTAGGCAATCATCTACCTGGGGAAGGAGGGTCTCCCTGAAAGCTCTGTCATGAGATGCCAAAGCTGCCAGTCGGGCTTGAAGAAGAAGTAAGTACGCTTTCATAGCTCCCAGGCCATCCTTACTAGCTTTACACAGTATTTCTTTGGCCCTTTGGAGAGCTTCATGGGTCTTTAGGCTCGACAAGATTTCCTTAATGGTTGATAATGAAGTATCAAGCTGTAAATGACTACTGTATTCACTGCTAGAGTTTTCTAAACTTCCACTGCCGCCCCACTTGACAGCGGCTGCAAGATATGCCAAGTAAGCTTCCTCATAATTCATGTTAGTCTCTTTCACCAAATCCAAGGCATCACGAAAAGCCCCATCAGCGATAAGGGTACGCATTTGATGTAAGGGCAGTATCTCACAGCCCTCAAGCAGTTCAATACCAATGCAGCAGCTTTCCACCTCCTCCATCTGACGTGACACTGCTGCCGAAACAATAAAGATACGATGAGAGTCCCTCGATGGAGACGCTATCATCATACCAAGAGAAGCTGCTGATGATGACAGGAGATCCCACGGCACGTGAATTTCATTGCAGTAGAGAAGTGAGGCCTCAAAAGGAGGGGAAGGGGACAAAAGTGCAATCAGAAGATAGTTACTACCCATAATGCACGCCACGCACAAGCTCCTGTTTCCTCCATTTCCCTCCTCGGGTAGTAGTGCCATGCTCTCAATAGCTGTGCATTGATGCTGATGATGCTGCTTTAACTCATCCTGCTTATCCCACCACCTCCATCGATACATATATCTCATGCCATTGTTTTGTGTGTCCCAGCACCCAAGTCCTCCGACTGAGTCAGCAACCAACAGGTAGCTCCCATCAGAAGTACCTCGAAGGAGGGTTGGAAACCCACACCCAAAAGCCTCTTCTTTAGGTTGCTGCTCTACCGAATTCCTCTCGCATAGTAGTACCAGAGGAGATGAAGGCACGTGTCGGGATCTCTGCCAAAGAGAAAGACCACCCTTGGTGGCTATGAATACCGAAGTGCATTCCGTTCCAGAATATGTGGTGAGGCTAACAGGATCACTCGAAACTTTAACACGAGTAGCTGAAAACGAAGACTTTAAACTTCGAAGTGTTTTCAGGTCCGGTGGATTAGCCGTAATGGCCTTTTCGAGACCTCCTAGGCACAGATTCCCCATGTGTAAGAGTGTTCCAGACTTGGTCATAGCCACAAGCTCCTCAGAACGATACACAGTTTCAGAGCATTTAGTAGAAGGCGCAGCACGGTAGACAAATTCTAGGGCAACCACAGTTATACTGCTGCTGCTGCTGCTGCTGCTGATATCCAATAAGTTTACTGAATTATATTTACTGACATCTTGATTATCAGCAGCAGCCCCCATTAGGTCCAGGTTCTGAGTAACCATAATGGAGCCATCTGGAAGGACAAGGTGGATACGACCAAGAGCGTCTCCAACAGCCAGGCAGGAGCCTTCTGCGTTCCAAGCAGCTGCCGTAACCCCCCCCTCCATCTCCACAGCCACAATTGATGTGGCCTGTCTACCCCTCGCTTCCTTACCTTTGCTGATATCAATAAGCTGCAGTTCATTCTTACACGACACACAGATCCGATCAAAGACCTTCCCTGAATCATCGCCACCACTTCCACAGAAGCGCACTTGATCATTACACCTAGTTGAGGCCACCACCAGTGGTCCCAGATCCATCACACCGCGGCGTTGTTTGACCAATGAGAATGCAGAGCTTTCAAGAGCCTCTTCTTCATGGGCGACTCGATTCTGATTTTCAAAGCTGGTCGTTGCATCTTCATCTGCAAATGTTGAGGTACTGGCTTTGGGTTTTGAGGATGTTACATTGCTGTTGCCAGAACTTTCAACTTCTTCATCAGAGGAGGAGAAGCTCCTTCCTGATCTTGGCAGAAAATGTACTATACTATTAACTACCCCTATCTCTTCTGTGCACCCTAAATTACCACCCGTATGCTCAGAACCAAGCCTAGGCTCATCATTATTATTTTCAGAAACTGGGATAGAATAATCCGACGACTCCTTTGAAGCTGCTGTCTCAGTCCTCTTTCTATCGCAACCATCAGTCACTTCCTCTGTCGATACAGAATCAGAGCATGAAATCCTTGACCTCCGTTCCTGCGTATTCATTTTTTCTCTCAAGTGAGCCAGCTACAACAACCAAACGTCATATATATATCCCATACACTGCCCATTAATCTTGAACTCTAATCGTAGCCCAGCCCCACCTTGGGTTCCAACAATATATATATATAGAGAGACATATTCTTACCAATAGTGTATGTACAACCGTAGGTGTTGCCGCTTCATCAGTTTCGTCTACCTCATCCTCCCGCTTAATAGTATAATTCCTTCCAGATGAGCATGAAGTGCTGCACCTCTGATCTTCTTCGGTAACAGCAGTACCTCTGTCAATGGATGAAAGGATAGCCTCCTTCTCCTACAAGGTAAGGACAAAGGGTAGAGCAGCAGGGATAAAGGTAAGTGTGTAGTAAAGAATAGGCTAAACAAAATAACAAAATACATTTCCACTAGGTAAAGCAGAAGATAAGCTGCAGAACTGTGGATATCACGATGTGATTGTGGCTACATTTAGGACCCAGCCCAGTTTGCATGAAAAGGACAGGATTAGGGTTAACAGCATAGATATTTCTTCTCTTCCTCAGGTATAAACCCCGTAATACCACAGATAATATAGCAGAAGGGATACGTTTGTGGTGACCCGGGTTTCATACCTAACCACCTCATCACCACAACAACACCATTACTACTAATACTACACACTCAGCAGCACACAATTGCACCAGCGGCATGGGCATGTGCTGTTCAACGTTCTGGGCTCACCTTAAACTCTGACTCAGAGATTGCAGACGACTGGAAGCTTTTCCAAGTCTCTTCCTGTCTAAGACGAGCGATTGTGGTAAAGACATAATTAGAGGTGCAACCGGCAAGATTCATCCGCGGCAAGGGTAAAGGAAAGGGCGTGCCGACTTCGTGTTGTAAGGGGGTGACGAATTCGTGTTTGAGGGTTGTGAATTTTCAAAGATCGTAAATTCAGAACTTCCTCGAAAAAGAATTTACGTCATTGAAATGACATACACAACCGTAGGTGTAAAACTAGTAGGAATGACACGTTACGGCGCTCGGTTTGTCGTATTGAAATACCCCCCCCCCCTTTTTTTGAGTGATGTTGGTTTGAGTAGGTTGAACGTTGAAAGGGGAACTAAAATCTCCACCAGACACGTAATATTACGCAATACACTCTTCTCTTTTCGCCACGAAATCCCCGAATTATCAGTTATTCAGTGGGGGTAGACGCGCGCTCTCCACAACAAAACGTTACTACTGTTAAAGCTGTGAACATGATGACTCATTGTTGGGGCTATTAGTTGCCTGCATATTATGATTCAAGGTTGTGGTTGGGACAAGTGTGATAAGACGCTCAAGCTGCAGATCACTTACCCTGCCTCCTCCACGAGGCAGAACTGGACGGAAATCATGCGTATGATTGATTCCTTGCAGATGACATCCACCAATAAGCTTGCGACACCTAGTGACTGGGTGCCGGGTGAAAAGGATACTGTCATATTGCCCTCTTTGTGCAACGTGAGTCAGGGCATAGACATAATAAAAATCTTTGAATAACTTGCCGTTTTTACGGATTGTTGTGATATCCTACCAATTTGGTTCCCAAGAGAAAGCTATTGGGTGGGGAATTCGCATGGTGTGTGAATTCCCACACCCGCAATGGATTGACACAGCCACACATTTCGTGGTGGGGTAAGTAAATGGAAATTAGGGCCGGAAACGCCTGGAGGAGGAGGAGGAGGACTAGGATTGTATGCGGCCCATCGGTAATAACATCAATGGATAGAGCTTACAATAAGGATACTACTAGTGATGATTTTGGCGTAGAAAATGATGACGACTTCCTTCCTTCTCGTGCAGGTAGTTTACGTGGCTGCTCTAGTGTGTATAATATTGAACGCCTTAGGGTTGCGAGGTGGTGGCACTGGGTAATAGTTCTTATATTTGCGCCCACTCTGGATGGCGTAGGATTTAGTGGTGGTTGTTGGGTGGCCCGTGGTCCGTTATCGTCATCTGTGAAGCTGTTGACGTATAGATACTGCCGCTCTATGAGAAGAAGAAGTAGTAGTAGCAGAAGTAGTAGAAGTGGTGATAATGTAAAGACTTTGGCAGTGATGTCACAGTCTTTACATTATTCTACGGCTGCATTCGATGCGTTTGATGCGTTTGATACGCTTTCGCCTGGTTCAGGAAAGGAAGAGATGAAGGGTGGAAACGGCGATCGCAAACGATTACTTGGAGAAATCTGGGTATGTGCCCCATCAACCAATAAGGCTATAATAGAAGATACAGTCAAGTTTTATTTTGTGAGATGATATTATGCTGTGCTCTGTGTGCAGCATGTTAATTCTTTCTATGTTGGTGGGGCTGTGAATTTCGATCAGCTAGTTTTAGCTGGTTTATGCTACTGTGTCGCTCTTTGTATAGTACAGAGAAGAAGAGGTGGTTCTTTGTTTTGTCAGGGGCGTGTGATAAACCTAGAGATTACTTTGTTTCGGTATTATTACCTTTACTATCAGTTTGAGTTCTTCGAAATCTCAAATTGAAGCTCACGCAGACCATATTTTAATCTTTTAATTTTAATTTTAACCATGAATAAAGCCTCTTAGCACTGTGGTGCTAAATGCCTCCGAAGGTTCCCTCCCTCCATTTCCTGCACTGGACCCATTTTTTCTTGTAGAAGGGGACATTGTTAGATCCTTTAATGACATCATTGCCGACCTGATGGACACTGAGCATCCTATGCTGTCTTCTGTGGTATGTTTCGTGTTTTCTCTCCATCAGAATGCTACCTATCATATATCCGTTCTGGGGCGTAGGATGTGCTGTGATGGTTGGTTGCGTACATACACCTTAAACAACATCCATATTTTTATAGGCAAAATACTTACTCTTGAACCGTCATGGAAAACGGTATGCCTGCTCCTCTTCCATGCTGCTGAAAGATGAAGATGCTCTTCATTTTGACGTGTGGGCCGCCGCCATTCTCCATAAATCATCTCAGATTTAGACCTACTGTAGTAGCCCTCATGTATCGGGCCTTAGAGGCCGTTAAGGGTTTTGAATGCAATGAGCTGACATTTGCGAATCAGGCTGCGTTGGGCGCCGTAACTGAAATTATACATGTTGCTAGTCTTTTACATGATGATGTGCTTGATGAAGCTGATACCAGGAGAGGAGGTCCGGCAACCCACAAGACCTACGGTAATAAGGTTAGGATGCAGTAGTAGTTTTTTTGCTACATGGGGTTTCTATTTGTGTATAGAAGTACAAGTCCTTGCTTGTCCCGAGTTATCTGAAACATTCGTACCCCAGGTTGCCGTGTTGGCAGGAGATTACCTACTTGCAAGAGCATCTCTGCTATTAGCCAGGCTCAACGATATACGTATCGTGCAGATCATGTCTGGAGCATTGAATTCAATGGTTCAAGGAGAGGTAATGCAAGTGGAAAGTGCACCTGAAGACCTTCTGAGCATGGAGTTCTACCTTAAAACATCATACTATAAGACTGGTAGCCTCATTTGTGCTGCCTGTACCTCGACGGCATTGTTATGTGGACATGTCATGGATGACCTGTTTGCAAGGAAAGCCGAAGAGTATGGGTGAGATGGAGCAATTTGGATGGAAGAAGAGCTGAGACTTGGATGGCAGTTCTATCTCTAAGTTCATTATCATTTTCAATAATTTCAGGTTTCACATCGGGTTGGCTTTCCAAGTTGTAGATGATATTTGGGATATTACAGGAAGTTCTGATATCCTTGGAAAGCCAGTAATGGCAGATATGCGACTTGGACTAGCAACTGCACCACTGTTGTGAGTGCAATCACACGCGTGTCCTTATGAGCTGTGCTGCTTTCTCATCCGCATTCTAAACCTTTCAACAGATATGCACAAGAGGACTTGCCTTCCTTGCGTCCAATTATAAAGAGACGGCTTCAAAATCTTGGTGATATAGAGGAAGCACTGAGAATGTTACAAAGGTAGTGTGATCTAACCCTACAACAAATTGGAACTGGGAAACTAACTAGCCACTACTCATCATATATAAATGCCAAGCTGCTTATTTCTAACATAGCCCTCCCATTTCTCTCAATGTTAGCACCAATGCAGTAGATCGGAGTCGCTCCCTTGCTTGTTTCCATGCACAGAGGTGAGATAGTAATAAAACCCTTTACTATTGCTCTCCGGATTAATTTCCCAATGAATCCTCACCCTTCATCTGTACCAGTACCAGCATAATTGTCTCCTAAATCATAGCTCGCTCCTTACCCCACTAGGGCTGTAGATGCAGCTATGCATTTCCCACCCTCCGATGGGCGGGATGGGTTGGTGAATATCTGCCACGTTGTTCTTACAAGAGTAAAATAACTGAAGCCAGCCCTAGGATAAATAGAAATTGCTCGCTTCTCCTTGCAGGTGCTTTGTCTAGTATA
>PJEL010003277.1_pt1 | contig 14053 bp, 11 predicted proteins | sample 1853271 | NCBI WGS metagenome assembly PJEL01 (sample SAMN08108733, study PRJNA415343) | Invertebrate metagenome, whole genome shotgun sequencing project. | host: Globobulimina | place: Sweden: Gullmar Fjord | collected 2015-08 | reverse complement strand
GCACTGAAGACTCAGTAACTATCAGCAGCTCAACTGCAATCAACTCTTCCGCAACCTATGCCATTGTCGATACTAATCAAACATCCTGTTATGGCTCAGATAACGGCACATCAACCATTAATTGTACCGATGCCGGCGAAGATGGCAGCTATTCTACTAATCCAGCTTCCTATACTTTAAGTGCTACCGGTAAAACTGTCACCGATAATATTACTGGCTTAATTTGGACACAAACTCCAGATATAGACGGTTCGGGCACAATAAATGTTAGCGACAAATTAGCCCCTGATGCGGCCATTTCCTACTGTCAGGATTTAACCCTTGATGAACGTAGTGACTGGCGTCTGCCAACCATTAAAGAACAGTATTCTTTGATGCAATTTACCGGAAGAGATCCCAGTGGCTATTCAGGTAGCGATAGCTCCGCCCTTACTCCTTTTATCGATAACAGCGTATTTGGCGTGGGTTTTGGTGATACCGATTCAGGTGAGCGGATCATTGATGGGCAATATGCTACCACCTCAATTTATACCTCAACCACCATGAATGGTAACGAAACCATGTTCGGCGTTAACTTTGTTGACGGCAGAATTAAGGGTTATCCCACCCATTCAGACTTTTATGTTTTCTGTGTCACAGGAAATACTCGTTACGGTGAAAATAACTTTACCGATAATGGCGATACCACTATTAGCGACACCGCCACAGCATTAATGTGGCAACAACAAGATTATCAGTCTAGCAATTGGCAAGACGCCATCAATTATTGTGAAGATTCAACCACAGGCTCATACAATGATTGGCGACTGCCAAATGTAAAAGAACTACACAGCATCGTCGATTACAGCCGCTCCCCAGTTGCAACTGATAGCGCAGCCATCGATCCAATATTTATCTCAAGCTCATTTGTTAATGAAGGAGGCAATAGCGATTGGGGCTCTTATTGGTCATCAACGACTCACGTTACTTATAATGGCCATGGAACAGCAGCAGCCTATGTTTCTTTTGGCGAATCTTTAGGATATTTCGCAGGTATTGTCCAAGATGTTCACGGCGCTGGCGCTCAGCGTAGCGACAACAAAGTATCACCTAGCGATGTTGCTGGTGCGAGTACACTTGATCTAGGCTATGGAAGCTTCTATTACCACGGCCCTCAGGGAGATATTCTGCGCAATGATAATTACGTTAGGTGTGTACGTGATATAGAAGACACTAGCACGGCACCCGAAAACTACACTTTATTTTCTCCAATGCAATCAACTGAAACTTATTTAATTAACCAGCAAGGTAACACCGTACATACCTGGCAAAGTGACTATCGCCCGGGATTATCTGTTTATCTTTTAGAAAATGGCGAGTTATTAAGAACAGGCGTTATAAACAATAAACCCGCAACATTTACCGGACAGTTTGGTGGCGCTGCTGGTGTGATTGAAATATTAGATTGGGACAGTAACGTTGTTTGGAGCACGACACTCGCAACAGAAACTTATTTAAGTCATCACGATATTGAAGAGCTTCCCAATGGCAATATTCTAGCCATTGTTTGGGAAGCCAAAACAGCAGCACAAGCTTTGGCTTTAGGTAGAACAAGTGTTTCGGGCGATACTTTATGGGCGGGAGCGGTTTATGAAATTTGTCGAAATAGCGCAACCAATAACTGTACGGATAAAGAAATAGTCTGGCAATGGAGTATCTGGGACCATATCGTTCAAGATGTTGATAGCAGTATCAGCGACACTTATGTTACTGCCATAAGTGAGCATAGTGACAAAGTTAATATCAATTATTTCAACGGCTCAGGCGGCTCCGATTGGACGCATATTAATTCCATTGATTACAATGTAGAAACCGATCAAATATTAGTGAGTGTTCGAAGTTTCAGTGAATATTGGCTGCTAGATCATAGCGATGCTAGCCAAGGTATTATTTCACGTGTCGGTAATCCATCTGCTTATGAAGCAGCAGGCGAACAAGTGCTTTTTAGTCAACATGATGCTCAGTGGATTGATAGCCCTGCTCCGGGAGCTGGCAACATTCTGGTTTTTAATAATGGCGCGAATAGACCTGAGGGAGAGTATTCATCTGTAGATGAGTTTTGCTATACCGAAAATAACTGCATTGCAGGTGAACTAGTATCAAGCTTTTATCAAGGGCCAACTGGCGATTTTTATGCCAATCATATTTCAGGAGCGCAGCGTTTAGAAAATGGTAATACACTGGTTTGTGAAGGAACAGAAGGGCGCTTATTTGAGTACAATGCCAGCCATGAAATTATATGGGAATTTAACTACGGCTCAGAAATATTTAGAGCAACTCGCTATTTAAGTGATTATGCTGGATTAATGGCTATGTAGAAAATTGCTTAGTGAGTAAGGGTAAACCTCTCACTAAGCGTTAAATTAAGCTGCAATACAATCCCATAAACGAGAAAGCATTAATCTCTAGGTGTGTTACACCAAACACCCAGCTATTCCACCCAACCTTGATTCAAGACAAATTGATCGCACGATATTCACTACGGTAATTCAGTAACGCTGTGATAGGCTAACTAATAAGCTGAAATTAGATCAATTAACTTTATTCAATAAAAAAGTAAACTCATGGCCAAGGCGCAACCTTTTGTAGATCATCAAGAATCTGACAAGCTCACCGAAAAAGCTTGGCTGGAAGTGATCCAACAAATGGAGCATGCGTATACTGAATTAATCAGTCATCAAATAGAATTGGAACAAAAGAACCGTGAGTTAGAGGAAGTAAACCAGTTTATTTCCAGTGTTCAACGCTCAATGACCGAAGTGCTTTTAGTTACCGACCTTTCCGGCAAAGTTATTCAGGTAAATCATTCTTTGCAGCAATTGGCAAAATATAAATCATCAGAATTAACTCATCATGATATTGCGGAATTTTTTTCTAGCAAAGACCTCTGCACTATTTCGCTAATACATCAGCACAAAGAATTTAGCCAACATGAAGTTTCTTTTAAATTTAATAACCAACATTACCCAATTATTTTAAATGGCAGTCGGTTATTAGATGCCAACCAGCAAGTACAAGGCATGGTACTGGTGGGACGAGAAATTTCTGAATTACGCTTAGCTTATAAAAAACTCGAAGAAAGTCATCAAGCGCTCAAATTAACACAAGAACAATTAGTTAATGCCGAAAAAATGGCTTCGCTTGGCCGCTTAGTTGCAGGGGTTGCGCACGAGCTAAACAACCCGATCAGCTTTATTTACGGCAATACTCATGCATTGATGAGTTATGCCAAAAAACTCATTCCTTATTTAGCCAAAATCCAGCAACAAAATGATAACGAAACCCCCGAAGCACAAAAAATTGATAAGATTTTAAAAGACCTGCCCTCCTTGCTTGATGGCACATTAGAAGGGGTTGAACGGGTACGCGATATTGTGATGGATCTATTACAGTTTTCTTCTGGTCAACAATATGAATTCAAACAATTTGATTTAATACATACTGTTGAAACAACGTTACGTTGGGTCAATAAAGAAAAATCAGTCATGGTAAATTATCAATTACCAGATCACCTTGAAATGGAAGGTCAGCCTGGCCGTATTCAACAAGTAATAATGAACCTAGTGCAAAACGCGCTTGATGCCCTTGAAGAAACTGATAATGCTCAACTTGATGTTACCTTAACTCATACTGAGCACCATGCGCGATTATCAATAAAAGACAATGGCGCAGGCATTAACGCTGAAATTTTACCACAAATATTTGAGCCCTTTGTCACCACCAAAGGCACCGGCAAAGGCACGGGTTTAGGATTATCATTGAGCTATCGATTTGTCAGCGATCACGGCGGTACGTTAGTTGCTCGCAATCACCCATCAGGTGGTGCTGAATTTATCTTAACACTACCGCTTATTCATCCGGAGCATAGCCATGTCTAAAGCAGTAAATTTATTATGGTTACAATCTGGCGGTTGTGGTGGTTGCACCATGTCGATGCTAAATACCGAGAAGCCAACGCTTTTTGATGCCTTTAGAAACAATAATATCAATTTGCTTTGGCATGCGTCATTTTCAACAGCCCCTGAAGACAACCTGCTCAGCATTATTGAAAAAATTGAAGCCAACGAAATAGCACTAGATATTTTATGCATTGAAGGCGCTGCGATTACTGGCCCAGATGGTACAGGGGCATTTCATCGGGTATCGGGTACTAATATATCAATGATGACTTTGATTGAAAATTTGGCTAAAAAGTCAGTACATACCGTCGCCATTGGCAGTTGTACTGCATATGGCGGTATGACCCGAACCAACAAAAATCAATTAGAAGTAAAAGGTCTGCAATATACTGGCGAACAAAAAGGCGGTTTACTCGGAGCTGATTATACTAGCCAAGCAAAAATGCCCGTTATTAATGTTGCCGGTTGCCCTGCTCACCCCGATTGGATTTTACATACCCTGCAAGCCATAGCTCACAATATGTTTGATGAAAACGCGATTGACTCATTACAGCGTCCTAAATTTTATACCCAACATCTTGCCCATCACGCTTGTCCGAAAAATGAATATTATGAATACAAAGCCAGTGCTGCAAAAGCCGGACAAGCTGGCTGCTTAATGGAGAATCTCGGCTGCAAAGCAACACAGGCCGCAGCCGATTGTAATATTCGGTTATGGAATGGCCATGGTTCGTGCCCTAAAGCGGGATATGCCTGTATTAATTGCACATCACCCGGCTTTGAAGAACCGGGGCACCCTTTTAATCAAACGCCAAAAATGGCGGGTATTCCTATTGGTTTACCAACAGATATGCCAAAAGCTTGGTTTATTGCACTATCATCACTTTCAAAAGCAGCAACCCCTGAACGCATTAAAATAAATGCTCGCAGTGAACAAATAAAAATATCGCCAAATCTAAAACGCACTAAGGGCAAATAAAATAATGGCTAGAAAAATATCATTAGGGCCAATAAATCGCGTCGAAGGCGACCTTGAGATCCAGCTAACCCTTGCTGAAAATAAAATTGCCTCTGCGCAGGTAAATTCCACTTTATACCGTGGTTTTGAAAACTTGCTTTCTGGCAAAGTGCCAATGGATGCACTAGCAATTACCCCAAGAGTTTGCGGAATTTGTTCGGTATCACAATCTGTTGCAGCAGCAAAAGCTATTGGAAATTTTGGCCAAATTCCTATGGCTGAAAACGGACAACATGTCACCAATATTCTATTAGCTACTGAGATTGTTGCCGATATTTTAACGCATTTTTATCTCTTTTTTATGCCCGACTTTACTGACAAAGCCTATGAAAAAATGCCATGGGCTGAACGGGTTAATGAAAACTTTACTGCAGTTAGCGGTAATCAACATGCCAGTATGCTAAAAGCACGTGCTGAATTTTTACATATTATGGGCATATTGGCTGGCAAATGGCCACATAGCATGGTTTTTCAACCTGGCGGTGTCAGTAAAGCCGTGACCATGTCTGAGCAAATGACTTTACTAGGCATAGTCAGCAACTTTAAAATATTTCTTGAACAAGTGCTCTATGGCGATAAATTAGAAAATATTGTCACCATTAACAACTCACAAGACCTTAATGATTGGCAAAATAAACATGCCGTTGATCATAGCGACTTATCATTATTTCTTAATATTTCTCAAACGCTCAATTTATCAAGCGCTGGCGCTAGCCAAAACCAGTTATTAGCCTTTCCAGCTTTTGAAGAAAATAATACCGCATTGTACCAAGGCGGCGTAGCAATCAATAACTCGATTATGCCGCTCGATACCAAGGCAATTATCGAACATCATGACTTTGCCAAACTTTACGGTAAAAAAAGTCATCCATCACAAGGGATAACTCAGCCAGATATTCATAAAGAGCAAGCGTACAGTTGGTGTAAAGCACCACGCTATAATAATCAGGTAATGGAAACAGGCTCGCTTGCTCGTCAATTTATATCAGGTGATAGCTTGGCTCAGTCGCTCGTCAACGAAAATGGCACTAACGTGCATAACCGTATAGTTTTACGTTTAGTTGAGCTAGCCAAGCTAGTGCATAAAATTGAGCACTGGATAAAAGCTATCAAACCTAATCAAGCATTTTGCAATCATCAAGCGCTTCCTGAAGATGGCTTTGGCGTTGGCTTGTCAGAAGCCGCACGTGGAGCTTTGGGCCACTGGTTCAGTGTAGAAAATGGCAAGGTAACTAACTATCAACTTATCGCCCCAACCAGTTGGAACTTTTCCCCGAGGGACAACTTAGAACAACCGGGCGCGCTAGAATTTGCCTTAGCCGGTATGAATTATCAGAGCGAGCAAGACAAACAAATGATGCAGCATGTTATTCGCTCATTTGACCCTTGCATGCTTTGCACTGTGCATTAGGCTTTATAGATGAACCGCAAACCAGATCGCACTAACGCGATGCTTAACCTGATAACTGAAGTAAGGGCTGACTTCCCCTTTACCGTACCAGAAGCCAATATTTGTGGTATTTCCTGTATTGGTTGCCCAAAAAAGCTGCTAGAGCTGGTCGATACCGAGCTGTGTGATTGGCAGCAAAAAATAACCGACGGTACTATTCCTAATTTTGGAGAAATCGCACGCTTAGCCAAACTTTGTAAAAATGTTCGCCGCGGCTTAAAACGTAACGGTTTAGTAGCATGATGCCCTAAGCTATTAAAAAACCAATCTATTTACTTTAGCAACAGAACATTGTCACTATTAAAACGAACACTACCAGCCTAAAAATAGTCAATTCCACTTTCAAACATCTGCAAACTTTCTTTACCTTACCTCTTATTAATACAAACAAAGTTTACAGCAGGCTAAATAATAACCATTCCCAACAAGCTGTAGGCTAGGTTATTGCTCACTTTTCATCATTTTTTTTTACTGGCATAGCACTTGCTCTAGTCAGTACAAAATAATAACAGCATTAGGATCAGCAGAGCTTTTTAGCTTTAAGGTCCGTTGGGGAATATACATGACAAGTGAAACAAATAAACGTATAGACGATCTCGCAGACCGACTTGGCCTTAACCGACGAAGTTTCTTAAAGTTTTGTACAGGTCTCGCGGCAACGCTCGGTTTATCATCAACCGCCGGTTTACAAATGGCACATGCCGTTTCAAATACCACCACAAGGCGCCCTTCAGTCATTTGGCTAAGTGGACAAGAATGTACCGGTTGTACTGAGTCTTTACTTCGCTCTACTCACCCAACACTTGAAACCCTGATTTTAGATATGATTTCTCTTGATTACTCTGAAGCACTTTGTGCGGCAGCTGGCTATCAAGCTGAAGAAGCTAAGCACAACGCCATGGAAGAGAATAAGGGTAAATATATCCTTGTAATTGAAGGTTCTACACCAACAAAAGATGGTGGCGTTTACTGTAAAATAGCCGGTAAAACCATGTTAGAACATGTTAAAGAAGCTGCTGAAAATGCTGCTGCTATTATCGCTATTGGTTCATGTGCTTCATGGGGCGGTGTACCGTCAGCAGGTATGAACCCAACAGGAGCAAAACCTGTTCATGAAATTCTACCAGGTAAAAACATCATCAATATCCCAGGTTGCCCGCCTAATCCTTATAACTTCTTAGCAACTGTTTTGCAGTACGTTACTTTTGGTACTCTGCCTGCACTTGATGATAAAAATCGTCCTAAATTTGCTTATGGTCGCATCATTCATGAAAACTGTGAGCGCCGCCCTCATTTTGATGCTGGTCGTTTTGCCACTGAGTTCGGCGATGAAGGTCATAGAAAAGGTTACTGTTTATACAAGCTTGGCTGTAAAGGCCCTGAAACATATGCAAACTGTTCAACACAAGAGTTTGGTGATGTTGGTGGCGGTGCTTGGCCTGTAGGCGTTGGTGCACCTTGTTTTGGCTGTACTGAGCAGGGTGTAGGTTTTACTAAAGCACTACATGAAAAAGCAGAAGTTACTACCCATACACCACCAGATATTTTTCCCGCAGTTGATGCACAATCAGGTGAAGGAGCAAATGCAGTTTCTGGCGGCATCTTAGGTGCGGTAATAGGCGTAGCTGTTGGCGCTGCCGCAATGACAGTAAAACAACTCAGTGCCGCTGAAAAAAGCCAAGCAGAGCAAGACAAGTCTAGTGGAGAATAACCATGGATAGACGAAATTTTCTCAAAATGGCTAGCTCAGGAGCGGTAATAGCTACCAGTACTGTCAGCGGAACTGTAGAAGCAAGAGGCAACTTGCCTGTTTCTGAAGACGCTGTCGGCATGCTGTTTGACGCTACACGTTGTATTGGCTGTCGCGCTTGTGTGGTTGAATGTAAAGACATCAACGGCATGCCACCTGTAGATGCTACACCTGATGCTCCATGGGATAACGCCATGGATTTATCAGCCGATACTTTTAATATTATCAAAGCACATAAAGAACCCGACTCAGATGAGTTTTCTTTCATCAAACGTAATTGCATGCATTGTGTTGATGCCGGATGTGTATCAGTTTGTCCCGTTTCAGCGATGCAAAAAGATCCCGTTACCGGCATTGTTAGTCACGATCCTGATGTCTGCATTGGTTGTCGATATTGTGTTGCCGCTTGCCCTTACAACATTCCAAAATATGAATATGACGAAACCTTTGGTCAAATTCAAAAATGCCAATTATGTAATCAGAAGGGTGTCGAACGTATCGACAATAACCAATTACCCGGTTGTGCTGAAGTTTGCCCAACAGGCGCTAATATATACGGTACACGCACCGAATTACTTGCAGAAGCTAAGCGCCGATTAGCGGCAACGCCTGGTGATAACTATGTCTATAAGCTCAATGCGATTGACTCACCACATTATCAAGAAGGTGAAGTAGCGCAGTATCAACAGCATATTTATGGCGAATTTGAAGGCGGCGGCACACAAGTATTATTACTTGCAGGCACTAGCTTTGAAAAACTCGGCATGCCTGATTTACCCGAGCGATCTTTTTCTTCTGTTTCTGAAACCGTTCAGCACTCAATTTATGGTGGCTTTGCAGCACCCGCAGCGGTACTAGGTGGCTTGCTCTTCTTAGCACGAAGAAACATTAAAGCCGAACAAGATAAAGAAAAAGAAAATGAGCAACAAGGAGATAAGTCATGAGCGAACATAAAGCACTAGCTAATAAAAAACTCCTGACCTTACCCACATTTATTTTGGCAGTTATTTCGTTTATCGCGGTAATAATTCTCGCCAAACGTTTTATCTATGGCTTAGGCGCAGTAACTAATTTAAATGACGGTTACCCTTGGGGCATTTGGGTTGTATATGACGTGGTGGTTGGTACAGGCTTAGCCTGTGGTGGTTACGCCATGGCATTAGTTGTTTATATTGCTAATAAAGGTAAATACCACCCACTGGTACGCCCTGCACTTTTAGCCAGTTTATTTGGTTATACCTTAGGGGGCATATCAGCCTTTATTGATATGGGACGTTACTGGAATTTTTATAATATGTTCCTACCAAGCCAAATGAATTTAAACTCAGTCATGCTTGAAGTTGGTTTGTGTGTAACGGCCTACTGCTTAGTATTATTTATTGAATTTGCACCCGCAGTGTTTGAGCGTTTTAAAATGTACGCGCTCAAAGAAAAACTCGATAAGTTGCTGTTTGTCATCATTGCTATCGGCGTTTTACTACCCACCATGCACCAAAGTTCGCTCGGCTCATTATTAATCGCGATGGGCTACAAAGTCGATATTTTGTGGCAATCAACTTACCTAATGCCGCTGTTTGCTATTTTAACCGCTATGGCAATGGGCTTTTCAATCGTCATCTTTGAAGCTTCACTGGTAACCGTTGGCTTTAAACGTCATAGCGAAACACACCTGTTAAAAGGCTTAGGCAAAGTAGTGCAAGCATTACTTGCGGTATTCCTCATCTTACGTTTTGGTGATTTGATCATGCGCGATGCTTTAAGTTCTGCATTTAGCGGTAGCTTCAAAGCCAATATGTTTTTACTCGAAACCTTACTCTTTATTGTACCTCTGGCAATTCTATCGTCTGCCAAATATCGTAATAAAGGCAGCACCTTGTTCATTGCAGGTTTTACCATGCTAATGGCCGGAGCTTTATACCGATTTAATGCCTTTTTAATCGGCTGGACACCAAACGCGTCAGACAGTGTTATTTATTTTCCTTCGTCACAAGAGTTACTTGTTTCGATAGGGATCATTGCCATGGAGATCCTAGGCTACATCTTGCTCGTCAAGTTATTGCCTGTTCTTCCAAAAGAAGAGCATGCATAAGTAATTTAACCCGTATTGATAAAAATCATAGCCGTGAGTTTAATAATAAATAAGCGGCAATAAAAAGAATTTATAGTAGGAGAAGCACGGTGGCAAAACGAATTATAGTAGATCCGGTAACACGTATTGAAGGTCATTTACGTATCGATGTCGAAGTAGAAAACGGCAAAGTATCTAAGGCTTGGTCATCTGGCCAAATGTGGCGCGGTATCGAAAATATCTTAAAAGGCCGCGACCCTCGCGACGCTTGGGCATTTACTCAACGTATTTGTGGTGTATGTACTACAGTGCATGCGCTCGCATCGGTTAGAGCGGTAGAAAACGCGCTGCAATTAGAAGTACCGCTTAACGCACAATACATTCGAAATATTATGGTATCGGCGCATGCGCTACACGACCATATTGTGCATTTTTATCATCTTTCAGCGCTTGATTGGGTTGATATTGTTTCTGCGCTTGAAGCTGATCCTAAAGAAGCTTCAAAGCTTGCTGAAGGTTTATCAAGCTGGAAGTTAAACAGCGTGCACGAGCTAACAGCCGTGCAGAATAAATTAAAAAGCTTTGTCGCTAGTGGCCAATTAGGTATTTTTGCCAATGGTTATTGGGGCCACAAAGCAATGAAACTTCCACCAGAAGTGAACTTAATTGCTGCTGCACATTATTTACAAGCGTTAGAAATTCAGCGTGAAGCTAACCGCATTGTTACCATTATGGGCGGCAAGTCACCACATGTTCAAAACTTAACGGTTGGCGGTGTAACCAACTCTATCAATCTTGATAGCCAAGCCGTGATGAACATGGAGCGTTTAATGTTCATCAAAACTTTAATCGAAAAAATGGAAGATTTTGTTAAGAATGCTTATATGGTTGATGTATCAATTATTGGCGCTTTCTATCTCGATTGGGCAGGTTATGGTAAAGGCATTACCGATTATTTATCAGTACCTGAAATGCCTCTTGATACTAAAGGTGAAAAGTTCGCTCTTTCAGGTGGTTATATTGCGGGTGGCGACCTTTCAACCTTCAAACCGATCACAGGTTTTAATGACAAATTCTTTATTGATGGCGTTAAAGAAAGCTCGAAACATTCATGGTATCACGGTGAAGATGCACTGCATCCTTGGGTCGGAGAAACTGAACCAAACTATGACGACTTCAATGACGAAGGGCAATATTCATGGATCAAATCACCAACCTTTAATGGTAAACCTGCGCAAGTAGGCCCATTAGCCAACGTATTATGTTTGGCTGCACAAGGTCATGAATCAACGCTCAAACATCTTAATTTTGTCCTTGATACAGTGTCTGCTGTGTCTGGTACTAAAATTGGCGTACCTGCGCTTCATTCAACAATTGGTCGTCATGCAGCCCGTGCCGTACGTTCAGGTGTATTACTTGATGAAATGAATATTCAATGGGATTTGCTCGTTGCTAACATTGCCAAAGGCGATACCGATACTTTTAATCAACCAGTATTTCCAAAAGGTGAAATACGCGGCGTAGGCTTCCATGAAGCTCCTCGTGGTGTGCTATCACACTGGGTGGTGATTAAAGATGGTAAAATTGATAATTATCAAGCCGTTGTACCAAGTACATGGAATGCAGGCCCGCGTAACCAAGACAATGTGCCCGGCCCTTACGAGGCTTCATTAATGGGCAATCCAATTGCTGATCCAGAGCGTCCTTTGGAAGTTCTGCGTACGGTACATTCATTCGACCCTTGTATTGCTTGTGCAATTCATTTAATGGATACCGAGCATAAAGAAATCGTAAAAGTTAAAGCGCTCTAGGACGTTGTGCTATTACCGGTGTTTTCATGATGGGAGGCACCGGTATTTTTCTTAAACTTTTAATCAAATGGCCGTTGAAAAAATCAACAATAATAATGTTCTAGAACAAAGCGTAATAAAAATTTTTCGACCACTATAAAGCTCAACAGAGCAAAGTCAGATGAAAATTAGCGCATCTAGCACTGGAGTTATTTATGAAGATACTCGTTTTAGGCGTAGGCAATCTCTTACTGACCGACGAAGGCATTGGCGTAAGAACCGTTGAAACGCTACTGAGCAAATATCATTTCCCTGAAAATGTCGAAGTGCTTGATGGCGGCACCGCTGGCATGGAGTTACTTGAAATTATCGCGAATAGAGAACAAGTGATTCTTATCGACGCGGTCAATACCGGAGCTGCACCAGGAACAGTAGTGACGCTGGTAGAAGAAGAAGTGCCCGCACTTTTTAGAAGCCGAATTTCACCTCACCAGTTAGGCATTTCAGATTTACTTGGCGTGATGTTAATCACCGGTGAAACACCAAAACATTTTACACTTTTTGGCGCAGTTCCTTTTTCAATGGACACCGGCGTTACTTTATCTCCCCAAATGTTGCCGATAAAAGATGTTTTAGTTAGCAAAGTATTAGACAAGTTAGCCGCCTTAGGTTGTGAAGTAACAGAGGCCGCTGAACCCTTAACCACCGAACATATGTGTTTTTCATAATGTGCATTGGTATTCCATCAAAAGTTATCGCAATCAATGACCAAGTCGCGCAGGTTGAAGCGCTTGGAGAAACACGCCAAGTGAGTTTAATTTTGATGGACGAAACAGTAAAGCTTGGCGATTACCTCTTAATTCAAGTGGGTAATTTTGCGGTAGAAATTATCGAACAGCAAAGAGCTTTGGAAGCTATAGCTTATCTGCAAGAAATTGCCCAAGAGGCCAATCTCATTAGCAATCAACAGGAAGTAAACTAATGCACCAAGGTTTTTCAGAAAGTCCCGCAGCTACTTTAGAAGCGCTTTATCAGGAAGTATACCTGAATGAAATGAAGGGATTGCCTATTTGTAATGATGAGATCAAGGTTGAAGCAATAGGCTTTCAATTATGGGAAGGACAATGGCTTGGTATTTTAATCACGCCTTGGTTTACTAATTTACTGATATTACGCCAAGAAGGACAAGATTGGCCAGAAATGAAATTAGCAAAAGGCAATGACAAACACATCGCTTTTCCTGCTGGTAATATAAAGTTCACGCCAAGATTTGAACCACAATTAGGCAAATATCTATGTTGTTCATTAGTTTCACCGATGAACGAATGTTCATCACACCAACAAGCGGTGGTTGATGCCAAACAAGCTATGCGTCAGTTAGTGCAGATCCCAATTGATATTCAATTTATTGATGCTGGAGATGATGAAAAGTCTCTGTCAAGCGCCCAGCAAGCTCGACGCAGTTTTCTTAGCGGTAAGCGCCAAGTCGCCCTATGAGTTTCAACGTAAACTTAAGTGCAAATTTAACCATAAACTTGGCAATAAACAGCCAAAGAATTGTCAACGCCAATATTGCTTTAGCGCGCCCGCAATTAGCCGAAAAATTAGTCATTGGACAAAGTGCAGAAGAGGCAATTAAGCGCATTGAACAAGTTTTTATAGTTTGTAAACAAGCGCAAAAAACAGCAGCAATGTTGGCACTTTCAAAAAATGCTAGCCAACAAATTATTCAAAACCAAAGTTTAGCGATAAGCTTAGAAAATATTGAGCAATACTTTTGGCGATTGGTTTTTGATTTTCCTAAAGCACTCAATATTGCCATTAGCCTCTCAACCTTCGTACAACTTAGAAAAAACATTAAACAGTTAATGGCTAAACTTGCCAAACAATCAGTAGAGCAAGAAAGCAGAATAGTCACTGAATTAGCAGAGATAAAATCAAGCTCACAGCAGTTACTTAGCGAATTGTGCCAGCTTAGCCCCGCACAATTTTTAGCCCTTAACGAGCAAGATTATCAAAGCCGTTCTGTTCAAGAAACT
>PJEL010003276.1_pt1 | contig 14055 bp, 12 predicted proteins | sample 1853271 | NCBI WGS metagenome assembly PJEL01 (sample SAMN08108733, study PRJNA415343) | Invertebrate metagenome, whole genome shotgun sequencing project. | host: Globobulimina | place: Sweden: Gullmar Fjord | collected 2015-08 | reverse complement strand
AAGGTTTACATGCGGCGTTATTGATTTTGAAAAGGGAATAACCATTCTCTTCAATCAATGCCTTGCCTCTAAACCTTTTAATTATCGCTAAGTGATCAATAAATTAGTCCGATTGGTATTAGCTGGCACTGAATTGGGTAAAGCTACTTTGTCACTGATTCAATCAGTAGCTGCTACCATTTGGTAATTTTTAGACGAAAAAAAACCTTAACATTGCTGTTAAGGTTTCGTTTCTTCCTTTCGGAATGAATGGTGCCGACTGCCGGAGTCGAACTGGCGACCTACTGATTACAAGTCAGTTGCTCTACCAACTGAGCTAAGTCGGCACACAAAACTGTGTGCGATAAACATTCTATAACTAAAGTGCTTATCTTGGCACCGAATAATTGTTTTAACAAATGTTAGCAACAAGTATTCAAATATGCTTTGAATAAATGGTGCCTCGACCCGGAATCGAACCAGGGACACGAGGATTTTCAATCCTCTGCTCTACCGACTGAGCTATCGAGGCAGTATCTATTTCTGCCGTCTTCTTGGCTTCCCTTGAAGACGGGCGCTATTAGACTGTTTTTCGTTTTATTCGTCAACTACTTTTTTCAATTAAATGTTTGTTTGTTGTTTTTTTCAGCTTATTGATGGATTGATAAGCGTGTTCAGCCTTTTTTTAGCTATATACTTGCTATTTTTTCTCTGGAGGAACGTAACCTTCAATTTCAGGCTCTTTGCCTTCAAACAAATAAGCGACCATGGCTTGTTCTAAAAATGCACGATCATCAGGGTTCATCATGTTCATTTTCTTTTCATTAATAAGCATGGTTTGTTTTTTCTGCCAACTTCCCCAAGCTTCTTTACATATATTGTCAAAAATACGTTTGCCAACTTCGCCTGGGTAAAATTGAAAATCTAAGCCTTCGGCTTCTTTTTTAAGGTTTAGGCAAAAAACGGTTCTACTCATGATTATTCTCTTAAAATAGGTTGTTTTGTTGTAACAACGAAATTAGTTTTTGTGTTGAGGCAGCAAAGCCTACGGGGGCTTCTTGGTGTAAATCATACCATTGTTGCTGCGGCTTTTGGTTAACTTCTTCTACTGCAAGTACTTCACAATCAACCAATACTGGCTGAATATCTAAATGAAAGTGGCTAAAAGTATGGCGAAAGGGATCTAATAGTTTTGTTTGCGTAGCATTTAAATGTTGAGTTTTAAGGCTATCACTTAACTTATCTAAATGGTCTATTTCTAAAAAGCACCATAAACCGCCCCAAATGCCAGAAGGTGGCCTTTTTTCCATTAGTACTTTTTGATTGATCCTTGGGATCACCATAACTGTGAATTTTTCAGGTATTACTTTCTTTGGTTTTTTTTGAGGAAAGTTTGCTTGTTCATTACCTGCAAATGCTAAGCAGTTTTTTTGCAAAGGGCAGTTAGCGCAATCAGGTTTACTGCGTGTACAAATTAATGCGCCTAAATCCATCATAGCTTGCGTATATTTAGCCACATCTTTAATTGGTGTAAGTACGTCGGCAATTGGCCAAAGTTGCTTTTCATACTTAGCTTGGCCGTTATGTCCTGCTACCATATAGCAGCGCGACAATACTCGTTTAACATTTCCGTCTAAAATAGCATGGTGTTTGTTTAACGATATGCTAAGCACGGCACCAGCAGTTGAACGGCCAATGCCGGGTAGTGCAATAACCTCATCAAGCTGTTCAGGGAAAATACCATTGTGTTGCTCAACAATTATTTTAGCGGCTTTATGTAGGTTTCTAGCGCGTGCGTAATAACCTAACCCTGTCCAATGATGCAAAACAGTATCTTCATTTGCTTGTGCTAATGCATCAATAGTAGGAAAGCTTTCCATAAAACGTTGGTAATAAGGAATAACCGTAGCCACTTGTGTTTGCTGTAACATTATTTCAGAAACCCATACACTATATGGGGTTATGTTTTTTTGCCATGGTAAAGACTTGCGTCCTTGATGATGAAACCAATTGAGTACGTCAGCACTAAAACTTTTCGCTGACTTATCACTTATCGTGATTAATTCGGGAGTGTTTTTTGTCATAGCGCGACAGTGTAGCGAATAAATTTTTAGCGCTCAATCAACTATTCTTTGAATTTAAGTATTTTGGCTGGAAAATTACACAAATTCTCTCTATGATCTCGCTCTGCACAAACCCATGAATTAAATGAGAGATAAAGATGAAAATAGATGCTAAAAACAGAACCCTTCGTTTAAAGAAAAAACTAAGAGTTGATGAGTTTCAAGAGCTAGGGTTTGATATTGCATGGAAATTAGCAGATGACAGCACGAGTGAAGAAATTGATAACTTTTTAAATCGTTTTTTTGATGAAGCAATTGAGCCAAACGGTTTAGGTTTTGGCGGCGAAGGCGATGTATTGTGGCATGGTCTTATTTGTACACAAAAACTAGGTAAGTGTACTGAAGAGCATCGTGCTCAAGTTGAAGCGTGGCTAACCAAAAATGGTGCAACTTCTGTTTCCGTTAGTGCTTTATATGACGTTTGGTGGGAAGTGTAAGCCAGTTCGTTAAATTCAACTTTAGCAAGTTAAAGCAAGCTAAAGTAAATTAAAGAGTGGCGCGTTAAAATTTGAGTTTCGAAAACTAAATCGAGATAATGCGCGCCCTTTAAATTTAATGCCTTTGTTACAACGTTAGTTTTTCTTACCTGCTTTTTATTATTTTATAGTAAGAAGCTTATCTACAAATATTACACGTGAAAGATTATGAGTGAAAGAATCCACAAAACTATTGAACAAGCCGAACAAGAAGGCAAATATATTCGTAAAGTGCGTAGCTTTGTTAAACGAGAAGGTCGTTTAACCAAAGCACAGGCACGTGCTCTTGAAGAACATTGGTCAACTATGGGGCTTAATCATAGTGATGGCATGATTAATACAAGTGCAATATTTGGTAATGAAAACCCTGTCGTGCTAGAAATTGGCTTTGGCATGGGCAAGTCATTAGTTGAAATGGCAAAAAATGCGCCTGAGCTAAACTTTATTGGTATTGAAGTACATAAACCTGGTGTGGGCGCTTGTATCGCTACCGCACAAGAAGAAGATGTAACAAACCTAAAAGTTTATGAGCACGACGCCATTGAAGTTCTGGCTGACTGTATTCCCGATGCATTACTAAGCACTGTGCAATTATTTTTTCCTGATCCGTGGCATAAGAAAAAACATCATAAACGTAGAATTGTATCGTTGGAGTTTGTGGAGTCTATTCGTCAAAAGCTTCAAATTGGCGGCGTATTTCATATGGCGACTGATTGGGAAAATTATGCTGAATGTATGTTAGAAGATATGAAGGCATCACAAGGGTATAAAAATTTATCTGAAAATGATGACTTTGTACCACGCCCAGATAATCGGCCATTAACTAAATTTGAAAATCGTGGCCAAAATTTAGGGCATGGTGTTTGGGATCTTCAATTTAAACGAGAAGATTAGCTGATACGTTAGCTAATGGACAATAATTTTAAAGCCGGGTTGATAAGTAGTTATCAACCCGGCTTTTTTATTCTTAATGAGGATATTTTCTAACTTAGGGTTAACTTAGGCTTAAGTTAATTAAGATATGGATTTAAAAATCGCTGTTCAATAGCAAGTAGATGTTGACAAAATCGCCATCTTTTCTGTTTAACTAATATGCCCTTATTCAAAATATCTTTTTCTAAGGCATATTGTAATATTCGCACATGGTACTGTGTCCAATAGTTTATAGTGGCTGCTTGGTGGCAGGTATTATTTGGAAATGTCGAAGAACGACAGTCTTCTAAGTCAGTAATAATTAACTCAACAACTTGCGGCTGAATTTCTTCTTTTAAGTAATGCTTGAACTTAGTAAATTGTTTTGCGCGATAAAGTTGCCAGCAAAGCCATAATAAAGTTACGGCAGCAACAATGATGAGTATTTCCACTAAAATCATCTCAAAAAATAAATTGCCCTTGGATAATAACAAAAAGTATTAGTTAATCACTATCAATAATGCTTGTAGTTACATTATTAAAAATAAAAGCTGATTTAATAACCATAATTCTTTAGACTCGCGTCAGATTTAATAATAAGGACTTTTTATGTTGCGTTTACTCTTGTGTTGTTTATTTTTTGCCACCTTGTCTATGGGCTGTGCTATGCCAACAAGTGCAGAAAACTCGGTGCAAAAACTTTTTAAAGCAGTAAACCCCGGAGTGGTTGAATTACATGTTAAAGCATTAGCAGGGCCCCGCCCTGGCCAAGTTGCTTACAAAGCAACTACGGCAAAATCACTCGGTTCAGGCGCTTTAATCAGTAAAGAAGGGCGCATTTTAACAGCGGCTCATGTTGTCGATAGAGCAACAGAAATTGAAGTGATATTTACTGACGGTAGTAAAACTTCAGGGCACGTAGTTTGGGTTGACTCAATGATCGATTTAGCGATGATCCAAGCAGTTGACGTACCAGACTCGGCCAAACCTTTGCAACTTGCTAAATCTGGTGATTATCAAATAGGTGAACAAGTTGTTGTTATTGGCGCACCATATGGTGTTAGCCATAGTTTATCTGTTGGCTATTTAAGTGGTATTAGAGACCGAGAAAAAATTCCTGCAACTGAATTAGTGCCTCGTTCATTGCAAACCGACGCAGCGATTAACCAAGGTAATTCGGGCGGCCCAATGTTTAACCTTGATGGTGAGGTTATTGGCATTGTTAGTTATATTATGTCGAAAACAGGTGGTAGCAATGGTTTAGGTTTTGCTGTTTCAATTGATACTGTTCATGATGTTATTGCAACTGAGCCGATGAACTTTCAAGGTTTTATTCCATTTTTACTGGATGAGAAACAAGCACACGCTATTAATAACCCTTATGGTTATGGCATGTTAATTCAGCAAGTTATTCCTGGAACTTTAGCGCATAAGCTGGGTTTTAAGGGCGGCTCTATTAGTGTTTTTGTTGGTCGTACACCTATTTTACTTGGCGGCGATATACTCATTAGCATTGCGGGCTATCCGTTAAAAGATTTCGAATCTGTGGTTAAGATGCGACAACGTCTTGCTGGTTATGAAGTTGGCGCTAACATTACCTTTAAATACCTGCGTAATGGCGAAGTTGAAGAAGTTATTTGGACGATAGAATAGCGATAGTTTTTAAAGAAAAATAATAAGCCGGCAATTAGCCGGCTTTTTTGTATCTGTTGGTTTAGGGCTGATATTGGTTTAAGGCGTAGTGACTGAGCTAAGGTTTAAATGAACTAAGGTTTAAATGAACTAAAGTTTAAATGAACTCAGGCTTAAGGCTTAAATTGAGCGCCTTCATGCATCAATAGCTTTGCTTTTAATGCTAAGCCACCAGCATAGCCCGTTAATTTGCCATTGCTACCAATAACACGATGACACGGAATTATTAACGCAATTGGATTGGCACCGTTTGCCGTTCCTACTGCTCTTACTGCTTTCTCATTATTAATTTTTTTTGCTAACCATTGATAACTTTTTGTCTCACCTTGTTTAATCAGCGTAAGCGCTTGCCAAACTTTTTGCTGAAATGGTGTTCCGTTAGGTGCAAGTTCCAAATCAAAATGCTCACGCTCACCGTTAAAATATTGATCAAGCTGTTGTTTAACTTTTGTAAAAGCAGATTCATTTTTTTTAAATGTTGGTTCTATTACACAGTCTTTTACACCATTTTTAAAGGTTAGTGATGTCAACCCTTGGTTATTTGCTGTCAGGATAATATCACCGAAGGGCGAATGATGAATTGAGAAATACATAGGTAATGTTACCAATAATTGATAAATAGCTGGGCTTTATAATCTATCAGTCAGTTAGCTATTCTGATAATTTTTTATGCAATTTTTGAGTGATTTTTATAATTAATTAAAAAATTTGATTGAAATTACAACAGTAGATGTAATATGGTGTAACTGTACCATCGTACACATCAGTTGTTTGATTTTATTTTGATTGATGAGCACTTTTTAATAATTAACTAGATTATTTTAATAATTCGTCAATGTTTTTTAATATTAAGTAAGTATTTTTTTAGCAGCAGCATATAGTGATTAGACTAATAAAAATAGTAACGAAGCAATTACAAGAGCTAATACAAAAGCAAATAGAAAACCAATAAAAACAATAAATAGGTTTTCATTCTAATATCTTAAGGGGAAGTGTTATGACAATACGTCATATAGAGAGAAGCAATAAATTATTCAAAAAGAAAAACCTCATTACGCAAGCAATAATTTCCGCATTAACTGTAACGCCAATGTGGTTACATGCAGCAGAAGAAGATAAAGCCGCTGACGAATCTTCAATTGAAGTGGTAACGGTTACCGCGCAAAAACGTATTCAAAACATTTTAAAAGTGCCTGTAACTGTTGGTACTGTTTCTGAAGATACCATTGAAGAAAGTGGTTCTGTTTTATTAAGTGACATTGACAAATTCATCCCCGGGTTTGAATTTAGCGACGGCAACGTTACTCAAGCCGGTGTAACAATGCGTGGTATTTCAAGCTCTAACATCAGTGTTGGTGGTGATCCTTCATCAGCTACATTCTATGATGATGTATACATGCCACGTGCAGCGCAAAACGTTGTTTTTTCAGATATGGCGCGAATTGAAGTATTAAAAGGACCACAAGGTACCTTATTTGGTCGTAATGCCGCTATGGGTGTTGTTAACATGGTACCAAAAGCGCCAGGCGCTGAGTTAGAAGGTTTTGTTAAAGCAACACTAGGCACAGATAACATGCAGCGCTATGAAGGCATGTTCAACGTACCACTTACCGATAATTTTTATATGCGTGGTAACTTTCTTACTAATGCACAAGACGGCTTTATCGATAATGTTGCCGATCCTAAAGATTGGAATGAAGGCAACAAACATTGGGAATTAGGCGAACGTGACCACAAAGCCGCACGTATTTCATTCTTATGGGATATTGCAGATACAACTGACTTTCAAATTTCATACGATTGGGATGATTTGGAACAAGCTCCGCCGATGGCAATTGGTTTTAACCAATACTCCTATGACGGTGGCAAGTCATACATGGGCAACAAAGCTGAAAACGATGTGAAAGATGGCGTTGAAGCACGTGACATGTACGGTATTACTGCTAAGTTCAACCATGAGTTTAATGATGAATGGTCAATGAAATACGTATTAAGCTATCGTGAATGGCAAACGGTTAACCGCGAAGATGAAGATGGTACTGCTGATATTCGCCGCTATTTTGATACTTCAAATAACGAAGACTCAGATATCTTATATACCGAACTTCAGGTTAATTACGTAAGCGATACCATTAATGCGGTAGCAGGCTTCTCTTATTCAAAAGAAAAAGTTAGCCAGACAACTGAGCTAAATATTACCTCAGATTCCGCAGCAACCTTAATTACTGGTGATTTAAACAATCAAATTAATGGTTTAGTTGCCGCGCAAGTTGCTGGCATGCTTGGTGGTAATACTGACGCTCACGCAGCGGGTGCTTTTGGCCCAGGCGTTACTTTTGCTGGTGCAGTTGAAACTGTTAAAGCAAGCATGGGCATTGAAGAAATGGAGCATATGTGGAACCCAGATGAGTGGTCTAATACGCTTAATGCCTTAGGTTTTGGTGAGCAAATAATGGCAGCTATTGGTATGCCGGGCCAGCCATTAACTGCTGATATTGTTTCAGCTACGGGTAACCTAACTTACGATCTTATTTCAACACAACTTCCAGCACTTGTTGGCTCTGACGCATTATATGTTCCTGAAATTTATGGTCCAGGCTATGCGGGTGAGTTTTGGTCAGAAAGTGTGAATAATACGGGTGATTTTACCAACTGGGGTATTTTTGCTGATGTTGATTATGCAATTAACGACAAATGGAATGTTATTGCGGGTCTTCGTTATTCGCAAGATGAAAAAGATTTCAGCTGGTATATTCCACAAAACAGTTTTGCTAATGTACCAAGTAATATGTTTATTCCAGAAGCAGCTAAAATTCCTTTAGGTAATATTATCTTCCCACAAGTGAGCATGGTTGCGTCAGACTCATGGGACAAAGTAACTGGGCGTTTAGTTACTAGTTATCAAGTTACTGATGACCACATGGTATTTGCTTCATATTCAACGGGTTATAAATCAGGTGGTTTTGACTCATTAGCACCTTCATTTGTTGGTTTTGAACCAGAAGATACAACTAACTATGAGTTTGGTTATAAGGGTATTTTATGGGATGCCGTGGTAGCTAATGTAAGTATGTATTACTTGGAGCTAACTAACCTACAAGAAGCGATTATGTCTAAAAAGGAAGGAGACATTGCAGCGAAGCCAGGTATTATCAATCTTGATAAAAGCATAACGGGTTTAGAGCTTGACCTTCGCTGGTCAGTAAATGACAGTTTAACCTTGGGTGTTTTAACTGAAATTCGTTCAACTGATACTGACAAACCTGAGTTTTATAATGCCGAAGGTAACTTAATTCCGGCAACTTCTAGCAATGCAAAAGCGAGTTCAGCTTATACGGTAACTGCTGATTGGATGCCAGATTTTGGTGTTGGCACAACCAACCTTCATGTTGATTATGTATTTGAAGAAAATACTAATGCAGACATTATCGGTTTAGAAGATTATGCCAAAGCAGTTCCTGAATTTTTCACCGATGTTAAAAGCTTGAATGCACGTTTGTCGTGGGCAAATGATGATGACAACATAGAGATAGGTTTATGGGGTAAAAACCTGTTAGACCGTCAACATGTATTATCAATTGGTGGTTATGCTGCTGATGTATTAGGTACGCCTTATGGTCGTATTAGCAAAGGTTTAGAAGCAGGTATTGATGTTAAGTACTCGTTCTAAAAAGCCTTAATCTAGTTGAAAAAAGCCCGACTTGTCGGGCTTTTTTATATTTAAACCTAACAAACAACTAATGTATTGATGAAAATACAGTTTCCTTTAGTAAAAATTGTGTTTAGTATATTGGCAATATTTTTACTTGATAAATCGTTTGTTAGCCGGCAATTTTTTATAACTGCTGACTCTTCTATTTTTTAGGTTAACAACAATTCAGCAGACAATATAAATGCATTCATTTACCGATTTTTTTTCTAATTTTGCTTTTGCGCAAATGTTTTTGTGCACCCTGTTATTACTACCTTTTTGGCGTAAAAACTTAACCATTCGCCTCTATGTTTTATTGATGCTTTGTGGCTGTAGCTATACCTTGTCAGGCATTTTATCGCCTAAAGAGATGCATAGTTTCATATGGTGGGTTGGCTTAATTGGCGGAAGTAGTTTACCTGGTGTCTTTTGGTTAGTGAGTTTAAGCGTTTTTGGCGACCATGTTGTTTTGAAACGCTGGCAGTATTTTGTTGCCTCGTTAACGCTGCTCATTCCTTTGTTGTCAGCTATCATTCAGCTAGTGGCTGGTGTAAATATTAAAGATGATGCGCAGTTGTATGGTTTTATCAAATATGGCGCTATGTTACTTGAATTAATACTGATCACTCATGCCTTGATCACTGCATTAACCTACTGGCGTGATGATTTAGTTCAAGAGCGTCGCTATATTCGTGGTGGTGTTATCACCTTGTCAGCCTTTTATATTTTCTTGGTTATTATTATCGAGCAAATCTTTCGCATTGAATGGAGTTTTCTAGTTACGGTAAAAGCGGTATTTATGGCTGGCTTGATCACCGGCATTAATTTTTTCTTATTTAATTTACGTGAATCCAGCCTATTTGAAACCGTAAAAAATAAGGTTGAAGTTAGGCCTATAGAAAAAGCTGTATCACCAGAGCTTGCTCGTATCGTTAGTACCATGGAAAATGAAAAATTGTACCAGCAAGAAGGCATCACTATTTCTGGTTTTGCACGTCATTTATCTATTCATGAATATAAGCTTAGAAGCTTAATTAATGGTGAAATGAACTATCGTAACTTTAATGATTTTCTAAATTTTTATCGGATAAAAGAAGTTACTGAAAAATTAGCCAATGCTCAATTTTCAAGTATTCCTGTTTTAACCTTTGCTCTTGAAAGTGGTTTTAGAAGTTTAAGCTCTTTTAATAAAGCATTTAAAGGCACCCACGGCATAACCCCGACAGAATACCGCAAGAAAGCCTTAGCTATTTCCTGATTTGCTGTCGAATTTCAGAATTCGTCAGCATTTTTTGTGAATGCGTAAGCTATAAACCTTTTAACACTCTATAGTCGTAAGCAATTCTCGGCTTAAAAGAGTGCATTATGTCTTACAGATTAATTTTAACTTTTCTTACCTTTTGTCTTTTCGCGGTTAGCAATAATGCTATCGCTAATACCGGCAAAGCAACTTATGCCCAATGCATTGCTTGTCATGGTGAAAAAGGTGAAGGTAATAACGCAGTAAATGCTCCTGCAATTGCTGGGCAACTTGACTGGTATCTTCAACGCCAAATATCAAATTTTCAATCGGGTTTGCGTGGTAGCCATAAAAACGATGTTTATGGTGCGCAAATGTCGGCAATGATAAAACAAGTTAATGAAAAAGATATTGCAGATTTAGTGAGTTATATCGCAGCACTTGAACCTGTGCCAAATATTGCCAGTGCTGGTGATTTAAAAAATGGCATGAGTTACTATCAAGGAAAATGTGGCGGTTGTCATGGCGGTAATGCGGAAGGTAACGCCGCACTTAATTCTCCCAAACTCACCGGCTTAAGTAGTGAGTATTTATCTCGTCAAATGGACAACTTTATCAAAGGTGTACGTGGCACCGAGCAGCAAGATAAATATGGCCGACAAATGGCGATGATGGCAAAAATAGCACCACAGAAAGAGCTTAAAGATATTATTGCTTTTATCACTGCACAAAATAGTAAGAAATAGGCGGCGAAGATGAAACGTTTTTATGCGCTATTTCTTTTATTGCTAACCGTATCGGTAGCAATTGCCAAACCAATTACAAACCCAACAATACAGGGAAATACGGCGGTTTCTTTTGCTCTCGCTGAAAACTGCCCGCCAAGTTTTGAACTTACCGAAGAAGGCGTTTGTCGGCTGCTTAATCTTTATCAGTTTTACGATTCAGTGCAAAATCGAGGTGTTGGTGGTACACAAACTTCCTTACCTGCTCATAGAGATGGTTTTACTCCTGCACAAATAGACTTAGGTCGCTATTTGTTTTTTGATCCTGCTTTATCAAAAGATGGTTCAATTTCATGTGCTAGTTGTCATCAACCTGATAAAGGCTTTAGTGATGATTTAGATAGAAGCATTGGCATTACCGGCGAAAAAGTTGGCCGCTCTGCGCCAACATTATGGAATGTTGCTTTTTTAGATAAGTTTTTTTGGGATGCTCGAGCAACAACGCTTGAAGAGCAAGCCCAAGGGCCATTATTTGATGCTAAAGAAATGGGCAATAGTCCTGAGCAATTACTGGCAACATTAACGGCAAATGATATTTATACTGAGATGTTCTCGAAAGCATTTCCAGATGCTAAAGCTCTTGAATTGTCTCAGGTCTATACAGCTATTACTGCTTTTCAAACTACCTTAATTTCACTTAATAGTCGTTATGATAGATATGCACACGGTTATCATGAAGCGTTGACTGAAAATGAAATTAAAGGCATGAATGTCTTTCGCTCATTTGTCGCGCGCTGTGCAGAGTGTCATCAACCACCTTTATTTACCAATAACCAAATCGCAGTTATTGGTACGCCAGAGCCAGAAGGGCGTGAACGAGATATAGGCGCCCAAAAAACATATGACGCGCCTAAATTACGTGGTGCTTTTAAAGTGCCAACCCTTAGAAATATTGTAAAGTCAGCCCCTTACATGCATTCAGGCCGATACGATAACCTTAAAGATTCTGTTAAGTTTTATAGCGATGGTCGAGGAAATGCAGTACCCGAAGGTGAAGATTTATTACTGCATTGGCATATTAGTGAGCCCGATTTAACCGATGAGGAAATAGACCGAGTTGTAGATTTTCTTGGCACACTAACCGATGAAAGCTTAACGCCTATTATTCCAAGTGCAGTGCCTTCTGGCCTTGCACCGATTGATGAAAAATATCAAAAAGATCAGATCAACAAAATAACAAAAGATAATAACCAAAATACAACAAAGCTAAGTGGAGAATAATATGAGTTCAGGAAAAATTATAGGTGCAATACTTGTTGTCGGCGCTTTTGTCGGCGGCATCTACTTTGGGGCTAACCAAAGTGGCGCACCGGTGATTACAAGTTCACAAGGCGGCGCTAGTTATTCTGGTGGTTATGACAAATCGCAAGATGCTGATGCTAAGTCAAGCTCTAAAAAGAGTGCGGTAAAAGAGCGTACCGTTGAAGGAACCACTCATGTTGTTAATGATGGTGAGTCAATTATGTCAGCGGTTAAGGTGGCAAAACCAGGTGATACTATTCAGGTTATGCCTGGTACATATCATGAAACTGTTTATGTAGATAAAGATGATATTCGCATTATCGGTGTGATCAAAGAAGGTAAACGTGCCACCTTAAACGGTAAAGGTATACTTAATGATGCCTTCTTATATTCAGGTAATAACTTTGTTATTGAGAATTTTATTATTACCAAATATAAAGGTAATGGCATTATGGGCCAAGCAGGTAATAACTTTGAGATTCGCAATAACATCATTGTTGATACCGGCGTTTATGGTATTTTTCCACAACTAGGTAAGAACGGTATTGTTGAATATAACGTAATTTCTGGTATTGAAGATGCCGCGATTTATGTTGGCATGAGCGATAATATTCATGTTGCCCATAATGATGTTTTTGCTAACGTTGCGGGTATTGAAATTGAAAATTCTCGCCATGCAATTGTTGAAAATAATAATGTTTATAACAATACTGGCGGAATTTTAGCTTTTATAACGCCAGGTCTACCAATTAAAACCACTTATGACGTTATCATTCGTAATAACTTTGTCTATAACAATAACCATAAAAACTTTGGTGCACCGGGCTCTACGGTTGGCGGAATTCCTGCTGGAACAGGTATTTTAATTATGGCGGCAGATGATGTTGTTGTTGAAGACAATATTATAACCGGCAACAAAACCGCGGGTATTCTAATTACAGATCATAATAATGCACCTAACGTAACTATCGATCCTGAATCTGATCCTTCACCTGATGGCGTTAAAATCTTAAATAACCTAATGCACAATAATGGTTACGATACGATAGATGATATTAAGGCGTATATGCTTACAGAGCTTAAGCAAGGTGAGCCAGATATTATTCGCATCGGCAGCTCAAAAGGTAGCTGTATTATTAATCGCCATCGTTATGTAACTGTTGGTATAAATGATTGGAAAGAGTGTGAGTTTACTAATACCAATTCTATTGAAACTTACCTTTTAGATGAGCCGGTGCCACCACGTGTTATTGACCCATCAGAACGTGGTAAAGTAGTTTATAATGGTGTTTGTGCAGGTTGTCATATTTATAATGGTCGTATGATTGGCCCATCAGTGCAAATTATTCAAGCGCTATATATGGAAAACCCTCAAGGTATTGCTGATTACATCAACAGCCCAACTAAAAAGCGTGAAGATTATCCTGAAATGCCACCGCAAAACTATTTAGATGCTGAAACAAGGCTTGCTGCCGCTAAACATATGTTAAGCAGAAAAAACTAGGTTGTGCTAAAAGCAGCAATAAATTGAAAGGTATTTAAGTGACTTTTAGATAAATAAAAACCTGTCAATTGACAGGTTTTTTATTGCTAAATACACCCAGTTACTATGAGTTGTTGGCTTACTTTTCTTTTTTGATTGGCGGGTAATTAGCTAAAATTTGTTGAACCGTTTTAGTTATTAGTTGTTTTTGCTGCTCTGTTGTTGCCTTTTCTTTTTGTTCAAATTTATCACGTCCATGCCAAATAGGCTGACCGTTATGACTCATGTCGATAATAATATGAGCAAACTTATTACTATTCTCTATGGGTACTGACGTGCCAATACTGATACCCGTTGAGCTACGTCTACCAAATGTTGAACCACCAATACCAAAGCTAAAAGACGAATTACTTTCTTCGTTGGTGTATTTAA
>PJEL010003275.1_pt1 | contig 14058 bp, 9 predicted proteins | sample 1853271 | NCBI WGS metagenome assembly PJEL01 (sample SAMN08108733, study PRJNA415343) | Invertebrate metagenome, whole genome shotgun sequencing project. | host: Globobulimina | place: Sweden: Gullmar Fjord | collected 2015-08 | reverse complement strand
TTTTAATATTGGGGCTGATAACCCCAGGGAGGTAAAACTCATAGATTGGTCTCTCGGTGCTTTAAAACAGCAGAATTCATGGAGCCAGTGACTCTGGCGGGCGTGCATCTTACAGGATACGGGGTAAAAGAGCTAATTAATAAGCAGAGAATGGATGAAGTCGACTACTTTTCTTGTACGTTTTTCGTCCGAAAATCAGATGAGCCTATTGAGTGCGCTATAGATTGAACTAATTAACTCAGTTTCAGCCGAAATCGAAGATTAAAGTTGCAAGGAGCATTTTGTTTAAACTCTGTACGTGTTAATCTCCCGCTTTGAGCGCTTCAAAACTGGTTATCAATGCGGTGGCACATTCACCTTCAGTCTCTGTATGTTATGAAACAAGCCATTGTTAGTTACCTTAAAGATGATGAAAACCAATGGGTTGCCAGGCTAACATGCGGGCATAATCAGCATGTTAGACATATGCCACCTTGGGTGGTGAGGCCTTGGGTGATAACTGAAGAGGGTAGAACGTCTATGCTTGGATATACACTCGATTGCAAAAAATGTGATATTGGTGCGCCGAAAGACATTTAGGTTGATGATTAGCGACATGTCGCCAAGTCAAAATCTACTCAAATATTTATTTCTATCCCTGTGACTCAATGTTTGAGCCTTGGGATAGAGGAAGCTGGAAATAATTTTTACTTAACGCTTACCCATATCGGTGTGCGATAAGACTTTATCTGTAGGAAATAAGTAACATGACACAAACCAAGAAATTCGATTACCGCATAGTGCAAGACAAAGATGTGTGGGCCGCTGAAATTACTCGTCGTATGACAGCGAGAAAGACAATCGTTTCGAAAAGAAAAACAGGTTTTGCAACCGAAGCGGAAGCCACTGCTTGGGGTGAGAAAGAGCTTAAATCTTTCCTCGATAAGTTGATGGAACGAAATGAGCGTAAAGCTAAGCAACGTGAAGTGCGTACAGAAGCGACTGCAGCTAAAGAGTTAGCGGCAGACGTATGGCGTGATGCTCGCGACGTCGCAGATGGTAGCGACAATGCCAAGGATTTCGATGAAGATAGCGATGACTATGCTTCAGATGAAGCGTCTAAGTAAGTACGCTTATACGTCATCAGTTTTCAAAGAACTGTCTGATTAAAGCACTGTCTGATTAAAGCACTGTCTGATTAAAGATAGTCTGAGTCAAAAAAATATGGCTGGTCGAGCAGATGCTCACCGGTCTTTTTTTTGCCTTTTTGAATAGTAGGCTTGTCTGGCTAGCTTTCTTGCCGTTAAAAACTCTCCACCCTACAAAAGTAATCACCCATTATTACAGCTAAGAATTTCGTTTTAGTTCCCTCTTTTATTGATCTAGCTCAATTTTTGTGAATCCGTTAACAATTACGGAGCTGGCGTTTTATTCCTCTATCGATGCCTGCGATACTGCGCCCCATCACCCTGTGGCTTATCCTAAGTCATGACTCGCTATCTTGCCGGAGAAGCATGGACAAATCGTTAGAAAAAGTACTCACCTCCTGGTTAAAACAACAGAAACAAGCCTGTGGCTTCTATCTTAATTTGACAGTGCTATTTGGTCTGTTGACCGGTTTATCCTTAGTGGCTCAAGCCTACCTGATTGCGACCATTTTGCATGGACTGATCATTTTGGAACTGCCCAAAGAGCAGTTTGCTACCCAATTCTATTGTCTTGTGGGACTCATCTTTATCCGGGCGGGGTTGGCCTATGGAAGAGAGAGGGTCAGTTTCGAGGCGGGAAGACGGCTTAGGGTTCAGATCCGTGGCGCGGTTTTAGATAAATTGACCGAGCTTGGCCCCTGCTTCATTAAAGGTAAACCCGCGGGGAGTTGGGCAAGTATCGTGTTAGAGCAGGTGGAAGACTTGCATGATTTCTATGCCCGTTACCTGCCGCAGATCATTTTGGCGGCCTTTATACCACTCACCATACTCGTGGTTGTTTTTCCCATTAATTGGGCCGCCGGATTGATCCTCTTGTTGACGGCGCCACTCATTCCCATGTTTATGGCACTGGTCGGCATGGGTGCCGCCGATGCCAACCGAAAGAATTTCAGTGCCCTGGCTAAACTCAGTGGCCACTTCATGGACAGAATGAAGGGGTTAAATACCATCAAGCTGTTTAATCGCGGCGATGCAGAGAGTGAAGCTATCGAAACCGCATCCGAGGAGTTCCGTGAGCGGACCATGTCGGTACTCAGGCTGGCATTCTTAAGCTCTGCCGTGTTGGAGTTTTTTGCGGCAGTATCCATTGCCGTACTCGCCGTTTACTTTGGTTTCAGCTATCTGGACCACCTGAATTTCGGCCATTATGGCGCGGGTCTCACCCTGTTTACCGGTCTGTTTGTGCTGATCCTTGCCCCCGAATTTTATCAACCGCTACGAGATATGGGTACCCACTACCATGCTAAGGCGCAGGCGATAGGTGCCGCCGAAGAGTTGATGGCGCTGTTAAATCATGAAGTCGAGTCTGACAGAGTGTCGGGAAGTGATTCACCGCTTGCTAAGGGGCTGGCCGACTCGCTAATTACAGAGAGCTTCAGGGCTGGAATATCGATTCAGGCAAATGCCCTGTGCGTCGACAGTCCCGACGGTACTCAGTTATTGGGGCCTGTTGATTTCAATTTAAGCGCGGGCAAGCATATGGCCGTAGTGGGGCCAAGCGGAGCCGGTAAAACCAGTCTGCTCAATGCTCTGCTGGGCTTTCTTCCCTATCGCGGTAGCTTGAAGGTGAATGGAGTCGAGCTTAATGAACTCAGTAAATCCCAATGGCGTCGTCATCTGGCTTGGCTGGGGCAGGACCCGCAGCTGTTTCATGGCACCATTCGCGATAATGTCGCCATGAGCAATCCGGGAATGGATGATGAAGCCGTTATGGCCTTGCTGGAAAAGGCTAAGGTCTTGAACTTCGTTGAACGTCAAACCCATGGGCTGAATCACCCGATAGGTGAACAGGCATCTGGCGTCTCGGTGGGACAGGCGCAGCGTATCGCTCTGGCACGGGCCCTAGGGCAGGATGCTTCCCTGTTTGTTCTCGATGAACCGACGGCGAGTCTGGATAATCACAGTGAACAAGCGGTACAGATGGCGCTCAGGGAGGCGATGTCGGGAACCTCTTGCCTGATGGTGACTCACAGATTAGATCAGCTGCATATGATGGATAGTATCTTAGTGCTGGATAGGGGACTCGTCGTTGAGCGAGGGAGTTTCGATGAGTTAAACCAGAGTCAGGGTCTGTTTAAGCAGATGCAGGAAGAGAGCAATGATGAGTTTACTAACCTTAAGGGGCTTAACCGATGAAGGCGCTGTTTCCTTTTATAAAGTTGTTTAAACATCAGTGGTTGATGATGTTTACCGGTTTACTCCTCAGCATTACGACCTTGATGGCAGGGATCGGTTTGCTGTCACTGTCGGGATGGTTTCTCTCTGCCGCCGCGGTTGCGGGTTTAACGGTTGTGACGGCGCAAACTTTTAACTATTTCACCCCCGCCGGTGGGGTTCGATTCCTCTCTATTGCCCGTACGGCGAGCCGCTATGGCGAACGCCTCGCGACCCACGAAGCGACCTTCAGGTTGTTGACTCAGCTGAGAAGCTGGACCTGGCGTAAGCTTTTGCCTCTGAGTGCCAAGAACCTGCAGGGGCTAAGGCAGGGAGATCTGCTCAATCGATTAGTCGCAGATATCGATACCTTAGATCATCTCTATCTGAGGTTACTGACCCCTATGGCCGCCTCGCTATTAATGCTGGGGGCCCTATATCTTTTTGTCGGCTGGTTTGACGCTCAGCTAGCCCTGACATTGTGTGGGATCTTATTGGCGGTATGGTTGCTGCTTCCCTTCATCTTCTACCGTTTGGGGAGAAAACCCGGCATAGAGCAACTCGAGGCTAAACGGCACTTCAGGGTGCAGTTGCTGGAGTTTATACAGGGACAGGCTGAGATCACTCTGTTCGGCGCAAGCGATCGATTCAGAGTCGAGCTCTCTAAAGCTGAAACCGCCATGCTAAATAGCCAGTCGGCGATGGCCAATGTCACCGCCTTGAGTCAGGCTTGTTTGATTTTATGCCACGGCGTGGCGGTGCTCATCATGCTCTATATGGCCGCTTCTGGTGTAGGAGAGCATGTGCCTCCCGGGCCAATGCTCGCCATGATGGTATTTATGACCATGGCCTGCATCGAGATGCTGATGCCTATCGCAGGCGCTTTTCAACATCTCTCTGCCTGTGTGACCGCGGCTAAGCGAGTCAATGAGTTGGTGGAACAGAAGCCTGATATCGTGTTTAATCAGGATTGTGACACTAAGGTCACCAAGGGAGAGTTGCTACTCAAAGATATCTTCTTCAGTTATCAGCCCAACAGCACTAATCGAGACACCGAGACTGATGAAGGGTCCGATCATACCGTCCTTCGAGGCATAGACCTGTCGGTGAAAGCGGGTGAGAAAGTCGCACTCCTGGGGCAGACCGGTTGTGGTAAATCCAGCCTCTTGTCGCTTATCACGAGAGAGTGGCAACCGACATCGGGCAGCGTCAGTGTCGATGGTCGGGATATTACCGAGTTTGGCGAAACTTCCCTTAGGGAGGGGATCACCCTTATCAGCCAACGGATCTATCTGTTCAGCGGCACATTAAGGAGTAACCTCACCTTAGCTCAGAAGCCGACTCAGCCACTGGCGACGCGTGCCCTGAGGCGGGAAGCGCAGGCGGTAAATGATGAAAAACTGATCCGGGTGTTAAACAAGGTTGGATTGACAACATTGACTCAGGGAGAGAAACCGCTGGATACCTGGATAGGTGAGGGCGGAAGGCAGCTCTCCGGCGGTGAGCAGCGACGTATCGGTGTCGCCAGAGCCCTGTTACGCGATGCTCCCCTGTTACTGCTCGATGAGCCAACCGAAGGCTTAGATAAACGCACCGAGCGGGAGATCTTAGCCCTCTTGTTTGAGTTTGCTGCCGATAAGACCCTATTGATGATAAGCCACAGATTAACGGCCATGGCGCAGATGGATCGAATTCATTTGATGGAGCAGGGAACAATTAGCGCCTCGGGAACCCATGAATCCCTGTTAGCAACTGATGACTATTACGCGAGCCTGCACCATAAGCTAGGTTAGTATCACGCCCAATCCCTACCTAAAGGCTGGGATTGGGCGGGCAAGCTACAGCTCGCGATTAAATTGTGAATTGTCCCACGCGAGTCGTCAGCTGTCCTGAAGTGGTGAGCATCTGCTCCGCATTATCGCTCACCTCCAGAGTCTGTCCTGCCAGTTCGTTAGAGACGTCGTTCACTGCCTGGGTGTTACGGCTAATATCTTCAGATACCGCTCTTTGCTCCTCGGCAGCACTGGCTATCTGTATTGCCATATCTGAGATCTCTGTGATGGACTGAGTGATCTGGGCCAGACTACTTTGCGCGTCTTCTGCAAATTGTACACTTTGGTTAGCAATTTCGGTGCTCGACTGCATAGAGGCCACCGCATGTTGACTGTTAGATTGTAACGTCGCAATCATGGTACGGATCTCTTCGGTAGAGTTTTGTGTTCTATGGCTCAGGACACGTACTTCATCGGCCACGACAGCAAAGCCCCGCCCTTGTTCACCGGCTCGAGCGGCCTCAATTGCGGCATTGAGGGCTAATAGGTTTGTTTGCTCGGCAATTGCTTCGATGGTAGATAGGATCTGATCGATCTCAGAGCTGTTCTGTTCCAGCTCGCGAATGACTTTTGCAGCCTCTGATAACTGGGTAGAGAGCTGTTGAATCGAATCATTACTTTTTGAGATGATCTCTGTTCCATCGACACAGGCGTTAGCCGAGTTCTGTGCCGCGCTGGCTGTCATTGAAGCATGGCTTGCAACCTCATTCGCGGTGGCTGACATCTCATGAATCGCCGTCGCAATTTGAGCCACATCATTGTGCTGGGCGCTGACTCCTGCACTGGCCTGATTGGCTAAACTCGCAGATTGGTTTATCTGTCCTATGAGGCTTTGTGTGTCCAGAGAGATATCCTTCACCATCAGCTGCAGCGTCTGCAAAAATCGATTCATATGCTGCTCCAGGAGGCCAATCTCGTCATCTTTGTCTGCCGGAAACCTCTGTGTTAAATCGCCATTACCTTTAGATAGTGTTTCGACAGCCAAGGTGAGTTGCTGCAGCGGCTTAAACATGCGGTTAACGAAAAAGTTTGTAAGCAGCAAGATTAGCGTTGTCAGTACAACAATAATCGTGAGTGTATTTTTAATCTGTTTATCGACAGATGAAAAAGCCAGATCTTTATCCTCGACGATACCTAAGGTCCACTGAGTACCTTTAATCGGAGTTAACATCAGTAGTTTATCCCGGCCATCACTGTCTAAGGGGAAGCTGTGGACTGTTTTGCTTGATTTTAAGGTGTTGATTTTATTTGAGTTGAGTTCACTAAATACTCTACTTACATTTTTTTGAATCAAAGAGGGATCGTTCAAAGCTAAAACTTTGTTGCTTTCATCGAGCAGGAAGGCGAAACCTTTATTTGGGATATGCAAGCTGGCCACTTTCTCTGTGATGAAATCGATGCTTAAGTCGGCGGCAAGTACCCCTTGATTATTGCCGGAGAAGCTCTTGGCTAAGGTTACAACTATGGTGCCTGAAACGGCATCAATATAGGGAGGCGTGAGTATGAGTGAGCGATCCATATTAGCCTGCTTGTACCAGGGGCGGGTTCTGGGATCGTATCCTTCAGGCCAAACTTCATTGGGATCTCCGTAGATTATATTGCCAGAATTAAGCCCCGCGTAGACAGATAAAAACTCGCCGGCGTGTTTTGTCAGTAACATACCGCGCTCGCTGTCGAGCCCCTGACGAACCCCAGACTCATTGGCAAGCAGCACGGTTTTTTTCCCTTCCAGCCAGCCAGATATATTGTCATCGGTACTTATGGATAGGGTCATCAATCTTTCTGAAATTGCGAGCTCTGTTTCATCGTTAAGCACAGAGATGGAGATAAATGCCTGAATAGCGCTGATGGAGACAACGACAAGGAGCAATGCTAATTGTATTTTCTGTTTTATGCTGAGGGTCATTAGTTTTCACTTGCAGATAGCGTTTAAAAAGTTGGGGTTATGATGCTGATAACCAGGCAGGCTCTGTTCTTGTTGAGCTTAATTTGACGGCGAGATAATAGACGAACTCAGAACTTAAAACTGAGAGGCTTGTCACACGGGTAGGCAGGTGTTTAGTCTGTATGTTCAAACTTTTCAGCATATTAAACCAGGAATAGCAGGTTTTTATTACCGAGGAGGGTAAATTGAGTTGAGGGGGAGGAAGGGGAGTACCCTTCCCAAAGGCGTGGCACTGGCTATCCCAGACGCTTTGAAAACTCCAGATAGCGCATCACTTCATCTTTCTTAAACTTAAGCTCATCCCCTTCGCCAACATTGGTGAGTAAGTTTTCTCTGGCATAGCGTTTAATGGTGGCCGATGGCTTATTTAATATTTCACTGACCTCATCCAAGTCTAGAATGTCATCGCTCATGATTTTCTCCCTCGATAAAAGAAAGGTTATACAGATTGGAATTAATAGCTCAAGTATAGAAGATAAATGGAAGAGATAAAAAAACCAGGCACTTTGGCCTGGTTTTTAGACTGCTTGTTTAGAGTAAGCGGTTACTCTTCACTGTCACCCAGTGAAAGTAGGGTTGCATTCCCGCCAATGGCGGTGATGTTATTGGTGCGGGTCTTCTCTGTGATAAAACGCGTCAGGTAGTGTGGACCACCGGCTTTAGGACCTGTGCCTGACAGGCCTTGTCCACCGAATGGCTGAACACCAACAACCGCACCGATCTGGTTACGGTTGATGTAGACATTACCTACCTTGACCTTGCTGGCTAGTTCGAGGGCGTGGCCTTCGTTGCGGCTGTGTATGCCAAGGGTCAGACCGAACCCGGTGCTGTTGATCTCATCGATCACCTTATGCAGATCGGCGGCCTTGTAGCGGATCACGTGCAGGATAGGACCAAAATGCTCCTTCTCCAGCACCTTGATCGAATCTATCTCGACGGCAGTAGGGGCAACGAAGTGGCCATTCTTGGTACCCGCAGGTAGCTCCAGCTGCTTAAGCAGGGTGCCAACTTGCTTGATATGATCGATATGGGCATTAAGGTTAGCCTGTGCCGTGGCGTCGATCACAGGCCCTACATCGGTTTTGACCGAGCTTGGATCGCCAATAGTGAGCTCATCCATGGCACCTTTCATCACCTCCAGAACTCTGTCAGCGATATCTTCCTGTAGGAAGAGGACGCGAAGCGCCGAGCAACGCTGACCGGCACTGGTAAATGATGAGTCGACAACGTCATGAACCACCTGTTCAGGCTGAGAGGTTGAGTCGACGACCATGGCATTTTGACCGCCTGTCTCGGCGATAAGTGGGATGATCGCGCCTTCGCGGTTTGCCAGAGTGCGGTTAATCAGCTTAGCCGTTCCCGTAGAGCCGGTGAAGCAGACGCCACCGATACGCTCATCAGAGGTGATAGCGGCACCGACTGTCGCACCTGTTCCTGGGAGGAACTGAAGTACCTCTTTCGGGATCCCCGCTTCATGGGCAAGCTGGACGGCGCGGAAACCGACAATAGAGGTCTGCTCGGCAGGTTTAGCCACGACCGTGTTACCGGCGGCAAGAGCCGCTGCAACCTGGCCTAAGAAGATGGCCAGCGGGAAGTTCCATGGGCTGATACAGACGAAGATGCCACGACCCTGTAGGAACAGCTCGTTCAGCTCACCTGTCGGGCCAGGAAGCAGCTCCGGCTTGGCCATCATCTTCTTGGCTTGTACGGCATAGTAGCGACAGAAGTCGACCGCTTCACGGACTTCATCGATACCGTCCTGAATGCTCTTGCCTGCTTCTCGCGTACAGAGTGCGATCAGCTCCTCACGATTTTCTTCGAGAAGATCGGCCAGTTTCTGTAGTGCATTGGCACGTATTTCAACCGGGGTGTTACACCAGCTTGAGAAGGCGTTATCGGCACCCGCTAAGGCGTGCTCTATGGCCTGATTATTAGCGAAGGCGACTTTACCCACTAGCTTGGTGGTATCGAATGGGCTGACGACCTCTTTCGTTTCTCCACTTAAGAGCTCTCCATTGACCAAAGGTCCGACGTTCCACTGAGTGTCTTTAAATTTCTCGAGTGCAGCGAAGAAAGGCTCTGATTCAGAGATGATATTCATGTTGAGTCCCTTTGAGTTTTTACGCTCTGCGCCAAAAATATCGGCGGGTTGAACGATCTTATTATTAGATAGGGTTTTATACTTCAGAAGTGTCTTTATCGGGTGAACCACCAGTGAGTCGATGGCGACATTAGGGTCGACCAACTTATGGACAAACGAGGTATTGGCACCGTTTTCGAGTAGGCGACGTACCAGATAAGGCAGTAGCTCCTTGTGCTCACCAATCGGGGCGTAGATACGAATACGGGTATCGGGGCTTTCGGCGAGTAAGGTGTCATATAGCTCCTGTCCCATGCCGTGCAGGCGCTGGAATTCAAATCGGCGATCACCGGCCATGTCCATAATGGCGGCTACCGATTGTGCATTATGAGTCGCGAATTCAGGATAGATGGCGCCGCGGGTCGCATCGGACAGGACGTATCGTGCCGAGGCAAGGTAGGAGACATCCGTTCCTGCCTTTCGGGTAAACAGTGAGTAGCCCGCTTCACCGGCCTGTTGTGCCCACTTAAGCTCGCTGTCCCAATAGGCACCCTTCACGAGGCGAACCGGGATCTCATCGCCCTGCTCCTTGGCGAGGCGTGTCAGCCAGCACAGCACCGGAAGGCCACGTTTAGCATAGGTCTGTACCACGATACCCAGCAGTCCCCAGCCTTTAGCTGCGTCGGAGTTATAGAGTTTCTGGAAGAGTTTCAGGTGCAGCTCGAGTCTGTCCATCTCTTCGGCATCGATCGCTATGCCGACATTGAGTTCACGCCCTTTCTTAATCAGCTTGATTAAGGAGTCATAAAGCTCGGTCAGCACGCGATCTTCGTTGGCAACTTCATATCTTGGGTGCAATGCGGAGAGCTTGATGGAGATGGTGGGGCGCGGCGCCAGACTCTCATCATAGGTTTGTGCGCCAAGGGCGGCTATGGCAGCGGAATATTCACTAAAATATTTGTCTGCATCGACTATGGTCAGCGCGGCTTCACCCAGCATATCGTAACTATGGGTATAGCCAATCTTACGGTTCGCTTCGCTGTTTTTCAGGCCATCTTTGATGCTGGTACCTAAAACAAACTGTTTACCCATTATTTTCATGGCTGCCAACATCGCCTGTCGGATAACGGGCTCACCGACTCGATTGACAAGACGGTTCAGTAGGCTGCTGGGTTTACCCTCGATATCTTTATCCAGGGTGACGATTTTACCGGTCAGCATCAGGCCCCAGGTAGAGGCGTTGACGAGCGTAGAGTCACTCTTGCTCATATGCTCATCCCACTTAGCCCCGGAAAGTTTATCCTGGATAAGTGCATCGGCCGTCGCGCCGTCTGGAATTCGTAATAAGGCTTCGGCCAGACACATAAGGATAATACCTTCCTGTGTGTCCAGGCTGTACTGCTGCAGGAAGGCATCGATGCCAACCATTAAGCCTTTCTTGTCATATTGGCGAACTTTGGCTACTAAATCATGGGCACGCTTGGTAACACGCTGGATTTCATCGTCACTCGAAGGGACGAGCTTGATAAGTTCAGATAGATATTCATCTTCATCGACAATGTAGTTATTGGTGATGGCTGTAAATAGCTCATCGAGATTAGCTTGGTCATAGTGACCAGTCAGAACTTCACTCGCTTTGAACATAGTAATCGCTTCCATCTGGGCCGGTTAAGGGACAGTTTGCTTGAGGAAAAATCTTACCGAAAAGCTGCCTCGGTAAGTGTATTAAGATGCTTGTTATTTTTTGTATACAATCTGACATCTTCGCGCGCAATTATACATTCAAAATGTGACGAGGGACACTATTGTGGTGCGGTATGTGAACTTTGTTTGATCTGGTCGGTGGAGTGTGTGAGCTGACGTCATTAGAGAGCGGGGATTTGCCTATAAAGAAAAAGCCAGCGCGTTAAGTGCACTGGCTTTTGCTCTTTAAAAAGGGCTTGAACTCAGGTGTTATACCGATTGGTATTACCAGCGGTTCTTCTGCTTACGTCTGGGTCTTGGTAGATAGACCAAGATAATACCCAGTAAAAGGCCGGCAGCGGCAATCAGTCCGCCCTCCTGCCACATCTGGAAGCGCTCATTTTTTTCAATGCTGGCAAGCTTAGTCGTTGCAATATCACGCTCGGTGCTGGCCTGCTCGAGAGACTTTTCTGCCTGAGCGAGTTGGCTCTTGAGCGTGCGAAGCTCTTGGAAGCTAGTGTCACTTGCGTCGTTCACCTGTTCGAGTTCGGCCTTGGTTTTTTCCAATTCGGCTTGAACTTCCGGCAACTGCTCACGGAAGCTCTTGTCAGCGCTAATCATCTTAGTTTCAATCCAGCCTTCGCGGCCTTTATGGTCGATGATCTTGGAGTAATCTCCCTCTTTTTGACCCAGTACAGAAATCGCTTGTCCAGCTTCAATGCTGCCTAAAATGCGGTATTGGGTTCCGGGACCGCCATGAAGATAGAGGTACACCTGGTCTGAGATATAACGGGGTTGGCCTTCAGCCAGTAGGCTGGGAGAGAGTAACATCAGTCCCACTAAAGCAAAGAATCTTAACACTTTGAATTCTCATCGAAGAAATATAGCCACATGCTAGGGATTTGCAGGGCTTTTTGCAAGGCTTTGATGCAAGACTTTGATGTAGGGGTTAGTTGAATGTCGTGATACCGATAGCTCGAAGTGTTGGGACAGATTGCTGAGTATTTAGGGCCGACGAAAAAGGCATCTGGATGGAGCCTTTTTGCGAATGTAACTCAGTGGTTGAAATTAGACAATCAAAAAGGGAAGCCTGATGGCTTCCCTTTTTATCTAACTATCTTTATCGAGCTAAAAGCCGAGTTTAATCGAATCTTAGTTGAAGATGCCTTTAATCATGAAGAAGAACATGATTGACAGTCCAGCACCCGCTGGAAGCGTGATAACCCAAGATACGACGATATTTCTGACTACACCGATATTAATCGCGGCAATACCGCGAGCCATACCCACACCTAAAACCGCACCGACCAAGGTTTGAGTCGTAGATATTGGAAGACCGGTACCCGATGCAATAACCACAGTAGAGGCGGCAGCCAGTTCGGCAGCAAAACCACGGCTAGGAGTCAGGTGAGTAATGTTCTTACCTATGGTCTGCATTACGCGCTTACCAAAGATAGCCAGACCCAACACGATACCAACGGCACCGAGAGGCAAAATCCACCAGACTAATGAAGATTGACCCGCTATATCGCCACCACTGTTGACAACAGAAACGACGGCTGCCAATGGGCCAATAGCGTTCGCAACATCATTAGAGCCGTGAGCAAAAGCCATACAACACGCTGTAACAACCATTAAGATAGCGAAGACTTTCTCTACGTTACCAAACTGAGTCTGAAGGTCGGCGCTCTTGCTCATCTTGAGACGCTTGATGGCAAACATTCCGGCAATACCAACCAGTACCGCGACACCAAAGGCCATTGCATAGGCTTCACCACTGCTGAAGTGCAGGCCGATATGTTTAAGACCCTTCTTGATGGTCACCAGTGACATGACAAAGCCTGCCAGTGCCATATAGAAAGGCACATAACGCTTGGCATTTTCCAGTGGATCTTCAGTATTGAAAATGAGTTTCTGTACACTCTGGAAAATCATGAAGGCGATAAAACCTGAAATTGCCGGAGTTACGACCCAAGAACCGACAATACCCGCAACTTTGCCCCATTCAACGGCATCTGTGCCTACACCCACCGCCGCAAAACCAACGATGGCGCCGATAATTGAGTGAGTCGTAGATACAGGCCAACCGAGCGCTGACGCTGAAATAAGCCAGATACCTGCTGCAAGCAGCGCCGATATCATGCCGTATACAAGCAGTTCAGGCGAGTCAACAAAGTATGCTGAATCGATAATCCCTTTACGGATCGTACTGGTTACTTCACCACCTGCCAGATAAGCACCGGCAAATTCAAAAATCATCGCAATGATGATCGCTTGTTTAATCGTAATCGCATTCGAACCTACTGAGGTTCCCATTGCATTGGCTACGTCATTGGCGCCAATACCCCATGCCATTAAAAAACCAAAAGCAGCCGCAATTGCAATAAGCATTGGGCCGTTGGTGACTAATACATCAACCATGTTGTTACCTTGATAACTTTGTTGTTAGACGCGAGCTAGCATCAGCTCTAAGCGGGAACCTACTCGCTCGGCAAGATCTGCCAAGTCACCAACCCACTCAATTATCTTATAGAGGAACATCACATCGATAGGGTTCATATCGTTTTCGATAGCGAACAGCTGACGACGGATCTTGATTTGAAGATCATCCGTATCTTCCTCGATTTTATCGAGTTCGGCGATCATTTTTGCAACGAGATCGACTTCTCGACCACGGAAACCAGTTTCTAACAGGTCATCGAGCTCGTTGATTGCTTGTTTGGCATGCGATACTGCATCGATGCAGCGTTGCAAGTAAGCTTTGAAGGGTTCTTGTATAGCTTCAGGAACGAGAAGCTGACGGCCGATGATTCGACCCGAGATATCTTTTGCCTTGTTAGCGATTTTATCTTGCTGGGTTAGAAGCTCCAGAAGATCGGTACGTTCGACAGGCATAAACAGACCACCAGGAAGAGTGAGACGTATTTCACGTTTTAGTGAATCCGCTTCTCTTTCCGCGTAGCTTATCTGCTTACGTAGTTGAACAGCTTTATCCCAATCTCCGGCTACCGTAGCCTCAAAAAACGGGATAAGTATCGATGCACAATCGTGCACTTTGTCTATATGCTCTTGTAGAGGCTTAATTGGCGATTTTGCAAACACGCCCAAAATAGAGTTTACTGGCATTGCCGTGTACCTATTTAGGTTATTCCACTGTTGGAAAAAGCGGGCGCATGT
>PJEL010003274.1_pt1 | contig 14059 bp, 26 predicted proteins | sample 1853271 | NCBI WGS metagenome assembly PJEL01 (sample SAMN08108733, study PRJNA415343) | Invertebrate metagenome, whole genome shotgun sequencing project. | host: Globobulimina | place: Sweden: Gullmar Fjord | collected 2015-08 | reverse complement strand
TGATCCAGTGCAGTATAAAATATATTTTGAATTAATACAGAAAGATAGATATCTTAAATTAATTCAACTTATTTTTAGCATAAAAAATAAAAGCATAACAGGTAAGAAATTAAATAATGAATTACATAATGAATTACGTAGTGAATTAGATAGTGAATTATATAGTGAATTACATAATGGATTAGATAGGGAATTAAATAATGAATTATATAAGAAATTAGATGATGAATTACATACTGAATTAGATGATAAATTAAGTAATAAATTAGATACTGAATTACATACTGAATTATATGTTAAATTATATAATGAATTACGTAGGGAATTAGATAATGCATTACATAATGAATTAGATGATGAATTATATGATGAATTACATACTGAATTAAATAAAAATAAAATTAGAGCACACTGGTTGTATTTGTGTTCTATCTTTAGTAGAGCTTATTTGACTTGGTATAAATTCATCAAGGATGAATTCAATATACATGCTACAAAAGGTGACTTATTAGATTGGCTATATAATAATTCATTTAATGGTATAGGTAAATGTTATTTTACAAAAGGCTATGTTTTGATATTAAAAGTACCTAAACTGATAAAAAGAAATGACATAGGTTTTCATTCTTTAACTCAAGCGGCTATACAGTGGGATAATTACAGTATCTATTACATTAATGGTAGAAAAATGCCTGAATGGATTTTTACTAAGTTTAAGAATAATACATTAGCTAAAATGGATTTCTTAAATGAAGAAAATGAAGATGTTAAGGCAGGGATCTTTGAGTTGATAGAGTCTAAAGGAGAAGGTTCAATGTTAGAATTTTTAGGTGGGATTGAAGTAGATAAGCAAACTATCTTACATAAAAATGGTGACTTAGAAACATTAACTTTGTATAAATCAACTGAAACTTTCAAACAAGAGGAAGATTTAAATGGTAATTCAAATGTACCGTTGGCATGGTTAAAAATGATATGCCCAAGTACAGGAACTACCTATTTAATATCTACAGATAGTTCCTTTAGCAACGCTATTGAAGCTGCAAAGTATCACAGACCTAACAGAATACCTAGTGAAATAAGTTATAATTGGAATTCAAGAAACTAAAAAAATAAACAATATGAAAATAACAGAAAATTTTAAAGCACATCAAGGCGATGTGCAAATATATTCAATAGAAAGCATACCTGAGAATGCAAAGTCAATAGAAAAAACATACTTTGCTAAATCTGAAAAATCAGGACATTGTCATGCCTTATGTGGAGATTATTCATTATATGAAGTAGAAGGTGGACATGTTATAAATATCGGTGAAGAAGGTGCTATATTAAATCATACCCAGTTATCAAATTTAACGAAAGAGTACTGGAATGAAAATAAAGTCACTAAAATAGCTGATCATAAACCTACTACTTTAGTGAAAGGAACTTACTTTGTAGGAATACAGGTTAGAAAAAAGCCGTTCAGTAAAATATGGGAAAAAGTAATTGATTAAAGATGACAACACCACTAATAATAGCAATAATTATGATTGTAATTACTATAATAGCAGTAATAGCAGCATTTGTATATATTGCACGAAAAGGTAAAATAATAGGAGGATTAAATAATGAAACTAAGCAAATTTTGGAAAATGAAAGGAGACGACGTAGAGACGAAGAAAGAAATAACTAAAAAGTTGCTAGCTTTAGTATTAGTACAGGGTACTGATAAACTAGACTTCTGTGTTCCTTTATATAATCTATCTAAAGACAAGGAAAAAGAATTAATAAATAGGATACACAGTCAAGGTAAAGTCTTTATATCAGGAAATCTAATTATAGACTTTGAGCCTAAACGTTACGATTTTATTTATATAGATATAATAGAAGAAACTAGACCATTCTAAATGATAACAGTTGAGAACGTACACAAAATAGCTATTAAAGAAGCTCTATATTATGAGCATGTTATCCTGATTTATCTATTTAGTCGAGGCTCAGTTGATTCAATTAAAGAATACTTAAGTTATAAACCTGATGCAGCTAAATTATTAAATAAGTTACAAGAGTTAGGGTTTATATTAGAGTATGAATTTAAAAGAGATTTACTTAAACCTAGATTGACTAGAATAAAAACAAACGCTAGTAAATGTAGAGATTTATTTAAAGGTTATCATATAAAAGAAACAGTAAAAGCAAGTATCTCAGGAATTGTAGATTGGATACAAGAATACAGATTACTGTTTAGAGGTAAAAAACCCAAAGCAATGGGTGATAAGAATAAATGTTTGCAAAAAATGAGATGGTTCTATGAGAAGTATCCAGAATATGCAGACAAAGAACTGATTATGAATGCAGCTAAACGACATATAGCATCTAAACAAGGTGATAACTATATGTATATGAGACAAGCTGATTATTTCATAAGGAAGCCAGAAAAAGTAGATGACTCATTAATGGATATTTCAGAGTTAGCTACTTATTGTGAAGAATTACAACTACGTGAAACAGAAGGCCCAGCTGAGAGTGAAAGCCCAAAGTATGGACAGGAGGTTATATAAATATGGCAGTACTACCAAGAAGACATATTACTCAAGTAATTGATGATAGTGTACAATATATATCTGATAGGATGGATGGAAAGATCCGTCCTATTAGATTGCCATTTCCTAAATTAAACAAGGTAATTGGAGGAATTGAACCAGATAGTGTTATATTATTAGGTGCTCAATCAGGAGCAGGTAAGACAGCTATACAAACTATCATCGAAGATGAAATATTACAGTTAGATGATAATAAATATTTAGATATAGAAGAACTAACTTTCAACTTTGAGATGAAAGATATAAATCTCGCAGTAAGAAAGTTTAGTAGAAAACTACAACTAACTACTCAGGAGATAAGTAGTGTTCATAAGAAATTAGGAACAGGTGCTTTAGATCAAATAAAGAAAGTAGGTGAAGATTTTAAGAATATGAAAATTGAGTATGTAGATACTATAGGTAGAGTCGATGATATACGTGACACTGTACTAGATAAGATAAATAGTATTAAGTTTAGACGTAAAAAGCAAAATGCACAAAGACCTACATATTTGATAGTGAGTTTAGATCATACTTTACTAGCTAAAAAAGAAAAAGGTGTCTCAGAAAGAGATACTTTAGTCAGATTAGCTGAAATTACAAATGAAATCAAACATATGTATAAACCGGGTATTTATGTAAGTTGGATTCTACTAACACAGACCAATAGATCACTAGATAACCCTGAAAGACTAAATGATACCAATCAACAGTTTCCAGTTAAATCAGATATATTTGGTTCTGATGCATTATGGCAGATTGCCGATGTAGTAATCGTACTTATGATACCATTTAGGTTTGGTATTATGAAATGGGGTTATAACGAACTAGAGACTAGGGGAAAGATGTTTATGCATATATTAAAGAACAGAGAAGGTGCACTTAATGTACTTTCATTGACAGAAAATCTTAAATATAATACAGTTTACGGATAATGTACTTTGAAAACGGATCATTAAAAATAATCGCTGAAAACAGCGCATACGGCATTAAAGTTGAAATTGAAAAAGATAGAGATATAGCATTTGAAGAATTACTTAATTCATTCGCTATTATAGCAACTGGACTAGGTTATAATGCAAATATTATAAATGAATACTTATTAGAGCCTGACCAGGTCAGAGAAGATGAATTAAATGAAGCGACTGTAGAGCTTGAATTGAATTATGAAAAGCAATTAAATAGCCTTAAAAGGACTATAGACAGTTATGAATCATTAATGGAAACTCTTTCAGAATGATAATAGGGATTCATGGAAAAATGCAAACAGGAAAAGATACTATTGGAGAAATGATTCAAAATATTACTGCTCCTATAGGTGCTGGAGTAATTCTAGAATCTAATTGGAAAATAAAAAAATTTGCTGATAAACTAAAGCAAATTCTATCTTTACTTATAGGTATAAAAATAGAAGATTGGGAAGATGAGTCAATCAAACAATCAATATTACCTAGTGAGTGGAATAGATTCAAAGTATGGTTGAATTTCGTTCAAAAAGAAGTAATTTATCCTACTGAACAAGAGGCTATAAAGCGATACAATCAATATAATGAAAAATCAGCTTTAATAGTTGGAGATACACATGGATTTGTCTGGGATGATAGTTTGACTTATAGAAAACTATTACAGTTCGTAGGTACTGATTTATTTAGAGACAAGCTACACCCTAATGTATGGGTTAATTCTTTGATGTGCGATTATATGAAACTTTCAGATTGGATAATCACAGATGTTAGATTTCCTAACGAAGTTCAGGCAATAAAAGATAGAGGTGGATTAATTATTAAGGTCGAGAAAGCTTCATATTCATCATTTATAGATTCACATGAATCTGAAATTGCATTAAACGATTACACAGATTGGGATTACATTATTGATAATAATGGAACCCTTGATAATCTTGAAAAGAACATAATAGAATTTTTAAAAATATTTAATTTAACGTGATTATAAATGCATTTACAGTATCCTTAGTACTAGCTTTAACAGCATGTTTAGTTATAGTTATATACCTTATAATAGATAAATTAACGAATAATGACAAATGAAGAATTTAAAGAGTTTGTAAAAGAGGAAGTAGTATTTAAAACTTTTAATACTGAGACCTCTAAATCAGGACATTCCACACATCCTCTGAGTTCTCAAGTTACAGTAATATGTGATAAATTGGGAATTAATATGGAAATTAATATATATAAATCTATGTATAATAATAAACAATTTGGACTTAAAGAAGTTAGAAGACAACTTGAAAATAATGGCTTTAAAAGTTAAAACAGGATCTAATGGTTACTTACAGTTCACAAATAGACCTATATTCTACATAGGATATGTTTCATATTATATAGGACAGGATAGAGTGGATATTTATGATAGCTTAAGTAACTCTGGAATAGTAAATCAAAAAGAATATAACTATTTTCTGGAAACAGTAAAAATCTGGGAAAGGAATAGAAAACATTTAAACAAATATAAATAATATGAAATATTTTATAGATACAGAGTTCCATGAGTACTCTAAACAGCCTAAAGTATTAGATATCAATATAGGTAAATCTATTGATACAATAGAATTAATTAGTATTGGTATTGTTAACGAGGATATATACGGTTTAAAAGCAGATATATTTAATAACACTAAAGAAACTAGTAAAACAGAAGAATACTATGCAATCTGCAAAGACTTTGATATAAAAGCTGCTTGGAACAATGAATGGTTGAGAGAGAATGTACTTAAATCTATTTGGAAAGATTTAGTTAATATACAATATGAAATAGAAACTAAAGACTTTTCTAGTACTGATAAATGTAATGCTAGGAATATTTATAAAGGTATTATAGAAGCTAAAAAACTGTTTACTTTAAAAATATTTAAACATTATATCAATAAATATGGTAAAACTAGAGAGCAGATAGCTGGAGAGATTTTAGAGTTTATCAATGCAGGAACTAAAATAGCAGCTCCTTTTGATAATAATACATTTGAAGCTGGTTCGGGAATAAAATATACTAAACCTGAATTCTACGCTTATTATGCAGATTATGATTGGGTAGTATTCTGTTGGTTATTTGGTAGAATGATTGATTTACCAAAAGGGTTTCCAATGTATTGTAATGATTTAAAGCAAGAATTAGATAAACAATATCCTAATAAAACTTATCAAGTTATAGATGAAACACTTACTAGAAATATTAAAGACCACCCTAAATATCCAAAACAATCTAATGAACATAATGCTTTAGCAGATGCTAAGTGGAATAAAGAATTATATAACTTTTTAAATAACTTATAATGAAAACAATATGTATATACCATTCAAGAGATCTTGATGGTTGGATGTCAGCCGCTATAGTTAAAAAGTGGTTTATTAGTAATAATAAAAATTATATACTTAACGGTACTCATCATGCTAGAGGAGATAGTTTAAGTGATTTAACTAAGGATCCTTCTATTACTTTCTTAGGCTGGGATTATGGAGATCCTATTCCAAATTTATCAGAATATGATAAAGTAATAATGTGTGATGTTAGTTTTGAACCTATTATTATGAAAGGATTAATAGATACATTTGGAACTGACTTTACTTGGATAGATCACCATAAATCAGCTTTACTATCTATAGGTCAATATTTACCTTATATAGATGGTGAAGGTAAAATAATAGATTTGCCAGGTATTAGAGATACCAGCTTTGCAGCTTGTGAATTAACTTGGAAATATTTCTTTCCTAAAGAAGAGATGCCTGAGATAGTTAGATTGTTAGGAAGATATGATTGTTTTGGACATAAAGGAACAGACGAAGAGCAAAAAGTCTTAGAGTTTCAATGTGGAGCTAGACAAGCTATTAGTGATTATACAGAAGCTTATGTATTTTTAAATGACGCTAGAAGTACTATGGATATTAGTATAAAGGGTACTATCATATATCAATACCTTTGTACAGAAGCTAAACAAATATATAAGAAAGCTTATCCAATTACTGTAATTGAACCAATAAAAGCTGAAAATGCATTACTGAAGCTAGTTGTAGATATAACTGAAGAGCCTCTAAAAAGAAAGTTTCTAGCAGTTAATGCAGAAAGATTTAATCCAGCCAATTATGGTATAGATTATCATAAAGAAGGTTATGATGGATTTGCATCATTCTGGCTAAAAGGTAATGGTAAGTGGGAATGTAGTCTATATAATGATAATGGAAAAATAGACTGCTCAAATATTGCTAAAACTAATGGAGGTGGTGGACATAAAGGAGCAGCAGGGTTTACATTTGATGAAATACCAACATGGTTAAAAAAGTAAACAATGAAACATACATTTATAAAAGAAAATGGTGAAGAAGTAGAAGTTGATATCTCTTTTGATGATTGGGAAGAGTTGCAGGAAGCAAGAAAGAAATTCTTAACTCCAGTAGTAGAAACCACTAGAGTATGCTTAAAATGCGAACAAGAAAAACCTATAGAAAACTACGGTAATGTAGAAGTAATAACTAAAGCATGTGACGAATGTGCTAAAGTATTTATTAATGGAAAATAAATACATTAAGTGCAAGGAAATAGAAAGTTTAGGTTGGATTAAAGTAAATGTTAGATGTATTAATCCAAAAACCCTATACTTTAAGAAAGAAGGTTATGAAATGACAAAAATAGACAATACTATAACTATAGTAGAGTTTAAAAATAAGTTAGATATAGTATTTAGAGGTAAATTAAAAGATAGTAAAGAATTAGTAAACTTAATGAAAGAAATAGGAATATTATGAAAAGTGAATACGATAAACTTATGGAACTTAGAAGTAAAGCAGACGAACTTACTAAAGATATACAAGAGCAGCATTTAGTAGTTCGAAGAGAAGATGAGTTACAAGTCATAACTGCAATGGCACTAACTAGTAATGATAATTTACTATACATGTCATTTGCAAACTTAGAACAATAATAATACATGAAAGATTAAATGGCAAGACCCGTACTAATAATAGGAGAATCAAAGTCAGGAAAGACTACTTCTATAGGAGCAAACAAAGAATTAGAGATAGAAGGATTAAATCCAAAAGAAACCTTTATAATCCAAATAATTGCTAAAGATTTACCATTTTCAGGTAGTGCTAAACAATATACAAAATTTAGTAAAGAAGCACCTAAAGGTAATTTAATAGCAACTAGAGATCCACAGAAAGTATTGAAAATTGTTGCATATATCAATGAAAAACGACCAGAAATCAAAAACATTGTTATAGATGATTTACAATATATTATGGGATTGGATTATATGGAAAATGCACAAAAGCGAGGCTTTGATATATTTAAAGATATCGCTTTAAATCTATACACTGTAATGCAAACTACGGTTATAGATAGTTCTAAATTAAGAGATGATATATTCATTTTCTTTATGATACATGGCGAATTTAATAATAAGCCGGGAGATAGAATTGTAAAAGCTAAAACTGTAGGCAATATGTTCGACCAGCACGTAACGCTAGAAGGGTTGTTTAACATTGTTCTTTACAGTACACGTATGAAAGTAGGAGAGAATCTTAAGCATGTGTTTCAAACAGCCGCTGGAGGTGAGTTTGAAAGAATAGGAGCTCCTCATGGAATGTTCAAGGAATTGTACATTGTTAATGACCTTGCTCAGGTAAGACAGAGCATGATAGAGTATTATGGTATTACATAAGTAGATTAAAATAGAGAAATTTAATCGAGATGATTTTTGCGTTTGAGCCTGTAGAACGGTATCTTAGTAATGTTGATTAATTAAAGAGTTAACAGTAGGACTTATCAACATTACGCTACTGTTCGCCGAAAGGCACACAATGCAAGAACACTAACCCTTAAAGGGTAACAAAAGGTAAATTAAATATATACATGTATGTCATTGACTATTTTAAAAGATCAGAAAGTTTCTACAGACACTTTAGGAAAAGCACCAAAGACTCGCACAACAGGTTCAAGAACAATGGGCGATACTTTAAACTTCATTAACACACCAGGAAATCCATTCGTACGTCCATCAGACATGAAGGGAGCAAGCGGCCGTGCTAGAATTTATGCTAAGAAAGTACATGATTACTTATTAGCTAAAGAAGCAATAGATCCAAAAATCTATTTCTTAGTAGCTGAGTATGAAGGAGAACTTATTATGTTCGACAATACTGAAAATGTAGAGAAATCTGAGTCTGGTAATGTTAGACCTTCTACAGGTAAATCTGTAACAAGGACTAAATTGAAAGAAGGAGAAACTGTAAATAAAGACAAGTTCAAAATTGATCTTGCAGGTGCTGTAAATCATCTTTATAAGCATTTTCCTGAAATTGGAGATATGGAATTTGGAAACCGTGCCCCTATTAAAATTACTTTATCAGACACTCGTACAACTGTATTTACAGATGGCGAAGGTAAAGAACTTTATGATGGTGCTGAAAAGACCTATTGGGTACTAGAAAGTATTGAGCAAGGTGATACACCTAAAGTTCAAAATACAACTACAGAAGTAACTGTAGTTAATGAAGTAGTATCCGAAGAAATCGAAGAAGATGAAACTGATGAAGAAGTTATGGAGCTAGAAACTGAAGATGTTGAATTTTAGTAACATACTCTGAATTATATCTAACAAAGTTAAAGCGTACTTATTGATTTAAGTACGCTTTTTTTATTTAAAGAAAAACTTAATAATACAATAATAAATGGGATTTGATAAGAACGAAGCAAAGAAAGCAAGTGTAAAAAGAATAGGGATTCATACTATTATACCTTTAGTAATTAATCCAAATGCAGATGAATTGAAAAAGTATTTCAACTTAACTGGTGATATAGATGAACCTGTATATACTAAAGAAGTTGTAGATACTAAAACCAATGAAGAATATTTACAAACACAAATCAAATTAGTATTTAAAACTGAAGAGGATCCTAAATACATAGATTCTATCAGTATATTTTTAGATTCTAGAAATAGATTCTCAAAAACTGGTAAATATCAATATATAAACAAACAAGGACAAACCACTTGGACTTTTGATGACGAAGCAGCTAAAGAAGGTGAAGGTCGTCCAGATTGGATAGATTTTGAATCTTTCCGTAAAGCTCATACTGGAGAAGAAACAATCATAAATATGATTAAGGCATCTCGGAATATTGGCGGGTCAGGTGAAGCTTTCTTTGATGATATTAATCGTATTTTTAAAGGCGATGTATCCGAAATTAGAGCATCTCTTATTGATGTGGATGATGTTACAAAGAAGCCTCTAGGATTTAAAGTTCTATTGGGTATAGATGGAAAATATATTCGTTTTTATGACAAGGTGTTCTTAACCAAAAACGAATTTGATATAACTAGACTTACTAAGTCCTTAAATAAAGACAAAGAAGCTGGTTATGACTTTAAAGCAAACTATACGATCAAACCACAAGAGTATGATCCAATGGCATTTACAGGAGATGCAGTACCAGCTGCAGGCAGTTCTACAGTTGGAGATGATGATTTACCATTTTAATAACTAGCAAACCAGATAAGCCTCAACATTAACTTGTTGGGGCTTTTTTTATTATGTATCTAACACTTGAAAATATATTAAGTGGCACAACAGAATGGAGCATTTACAGTTACTATCTCGGAGATTCAATAGATCTTAAAAAGTCTTATAGAATACCTTGGAGAGAAGATAATATGCCATCAATGAAATTATTTAAACATAGAGATTCTTCTCGCACTCTGCAAATTTGGTGGAGAGATGTAACGAGAGATACTTCTGGGGATATAATTAACCTAGTGCAAAGAATGTATAGCCTTACTTTCTTTGAGGCTCTTGTTAAAATAAACATTGATTTAAACCTTAATCTAACTTATGATGAAAGAAAATATCAAGTTAAAGCAAGTGAGAAGCCTGCAGTACCTTTAGATTATACTGTTGAAGTTGTAGATACTAAAATAGGATTTCAGCTTAATAAATATAATGGTAAGCATGTATTTACAAAAACCGACCTAAAGTATTGGAAAGAAAGGTGCATTACAAAAGAAGATCTTATTAGAGAGAAGATATTCTCAATTGCTAAGGTTTATGCCAATGGTTCTCCTATATGGAGCTACCATAAAAACAATCCTATATATTTATATAGTTATTCATATGAAAATGTTGATTACTTTAAAATATATAGACCTCTTATGCTTAACAAGAAAGGAAAATGGTTAAGTAATTTAAACGATATTTCAACTAAGGCTATAGATGGAATATGCGATATACCAAATGCTGGAGAAGTACTTATTATTACAGGTTCTAAAAAGGATAAAATGGTAATAAATAAGTTAGGTTATCCAGCACTAGGATTACAAAGTGAGTCTACATTCATAGACATGGAACTTTGGAATTCAATGGAACTCCACAGTAGATTTAGGTGGATATATAGTCTGTTTGATAATGACAAGACAGGCTTTGAAATGGGAAAGCAATTTTCAGAGACTTATGGAACCATGCCGATATGGTTACCACAAGAATATGGTAAAGATATAGACGAAGTCATTGTACATAATGGCTTCAATGATGCAAAAATAATACTTGATTCAATTTTATAAATGAAAGTTCTATATGATCTAGGAACAGCTATATTTAGTGTAGCTATAATTAAACCTGATCCAGAAGACGAGTCCTCTAAGAAGATACTAGATAATAAGATAAAAGGAATATTAACTAGACTTGGAGCTACTCACTTTATATGCTTTGTGGATGAGAAAGGTAACTTTAGAAAGAAAGTAAAGCACGATTATAAAGGAAATAGAACATCAACACCACCAGAATCATTAGGAATGCTGAAACAACACGTAATTGAAAAATGGAAAGCAGTAGGTCATGCAGGTTTAGAAGCAGATGACATTGTTGCTATAACACATACACACTATAAGAACAAGGGAGTAAAGAACATGATTGTAGTGTCTGGAGACAAAGACATGCAGCAATTAGACGGAGTGCATGGAGTAACATATAAATCTGATCTCACTAGGAAAGATGTAGATAATGAACTAGCATTCAGAAATCTATATAACCAAATGATACAAGGAGATTCAGCGGATAATATTAAAGGGATACCAGGGTTTGGCCCAGCTAAATTTGCACAAGTAGCAAATGGAGTATTTAGTGGATTAATAGGTCAAACAGACATTCCAGCTATTGAGAAAAATAGAGAGCATCATGCAAAAGTACTAGAAATGCTGTACTTATTAGAAGTATACTTATATAAGTATGGCATTATTAAAGGTACAGAAGAGTTTGCACAGAACTTCTTATGCTTATACTTGAAAAGAGATCCTATATTTGGTTTTGAAATACCTAAATGGAGAAAAAGAAGTACAGATGAGTCCTAGAACCCAAGTATTTCTACTACCGTTATTAGACATTAGTGATTTAACTATTGTATATTTAGAAGGTATATTTGTAGGAGATAATAAGTATCCTACTCTTAATAATGATTATAATGTTTTTATAAAATTAGTAAAGAAAGATAAGAACACTTATTATAAAATGCTAGCTGAAAATAAAGACAGAGGTACATACGTTACAGATTATGAGTATGATGATGATCATATAGTATTAGTTATGGAAGTACCAACTATACATAAACGAGATTATGATTTCTTTTTATTAGGTAACTATACTAAATTATCCATATTAGCAAAAAAGAAAATAATAGATAAGCTGCCTAATATGGAAGTAGTATTACCTCACTTTGGTAAAGTTACAATGGTAGATTACTATTTAAATATCTTAGCAGGTACAGATACTGTTAAAGATTATTGGTATGAAACCCTTAAATCTGACAGATGTGAAGGTGTAAAATCATATAATATGGAATTAGAAGAAGCTCTTAAAGAACTTAAAGAAGTTTATCCAAGAGTTAATCCACATATAGATTATCTAAGAACCGAGAACTTAGATATAACTATGCAATACTTATAATAAATTAATAAATAATGAAAAAAGGATATCCGAGAAAAATACATAAACCAAACTATTGTACAACTGATACAATAATGGGATTCGACGCAAATGATCTAAAGACAACTAAAAATACTGTAAATATACGATTTGAAACTGAAATAAAACTTGGAGATAAACTGTATAAGAATGGCGATTATATTGGAAAGTGTACAGGATTTGGATTTGATGGTAAGAATTATGTTGTTATAATTGATAATAAATATATAGAAAAGTTAGATTTTGACAAAACATTAAAATTAATATAATGGATACAGTAGAAAACATAGTAGCAGCAGTATCAAAAGGGTTTTTAACTTTTGAATTAGGAGTTAATTTATTAGTAAATGAAGGTTTCTCAGAAGAAGATGCTAAAGATATGCTCGAAAAACCTGAAGAGAAAAAATAATGATAGTAGAATTAATCGGATTCAAACTAATCCAAGACCATGGTAGATTTAATATTGAAAAGCTTAAGACTAAAAAGAAATTAGGCAAAGATAGAAAAGCTACTGGTGAAACCTATAAAGAATGGGAAAATATAGCTTACGGAATGACCTTAGAAAATGCAATCGAACGTATCATAATGCTAAGATTGGAAGCAGATGAGTCTATTGTAACTCTAAATAAATTCTTACAAGCATATAAAACCGAGAGTAATAATGTAAAAACCCTAATTAAAGAACAAGAAGAATGAAAACAGTAACATTAGTATTATCTACAATAACTTTTATATTCCTTTCACTAGGAATATGTACAGGTCAATCAAATGATACATTTAACATTAGTTATACTGAAATAGACTCTGGACATGAAATGTATAAAGATTCTATACAATTACACTTTGATTTAAGTAAAGAACTAGAAGAGCCTTATAGTAAATTAAAAACTTTTAAAGCTATAAAAAGGTATAATTGGTTACTTTTAGTCTTTGTAGGTATAATTATAGTAGTATTTACATTTATAAAACTGAGAGAATGACGTATAAAGATTTTAAACAATATTGTATAAGTACAAAGCCAGATCATCTAAGATTCGGTCAGCATCTTTTTAATGAATTATGTAACATAAATTTAGATTTGGCTAATGAAATAAGAGGAACTGCTTTAGATCCATTCTTTTTAGATGATATAATATTAAAATTAGAAGAATTCTTGGAAGAGAATTGGGAACGTAAATTTACCTATGATGACTAATTATCCTATAGGGGTGTCTGGCTTAGAACCAGATGCTCCATGGAATGAAAGAACATATACACTATTCTCAGATTTAGATTTGGTATTTTCAATATCTACTGTAGCCCCTTCTAATATTAATAACGTTGATCAAGAAGAAGTTTTAAATTACCTAGTGAGAGAAATTGATAACACTGTAGATAAAATAAAAGAATTTATTGACTCACTTGAAGGAGTGGAGTTAGATATAATAAGAAACACAAACCAAAATGACGAAGTCCTATGAAAGTAAAAATAGTTAATAACTAAGGAATGGGATTGCCTGGATAAGAAACTTTAAATTCAGCAGGAAT
>PJEL010003273.1_pt1 | contig 14068 bp, 8 predicted proteins | sample 1853271 | NCBI WGS metagenome assembly PJEL01 (sample SAMN08108733, study PRJNA415343) | Invertebrate metagenome, whole genome shotgun sequencing project. | host: Globobulimina | place: Sweden: Gullmar Fjord | collected 2015-08 | reverse complement strand
GCCCTGTTCGATCGGGAGCGTTTCGATCTTGTCTTTCTCGACATCAAGATGCCGGGCATGGATGGCCTCGAGCTTCTCTCGCGCATGGGCGAGAAGGGGCTGACGATGCCGGTCGTGATCATTTCGGGACACGGCAACGTCGAGACGGCCGTGCAGGCGACGAAGCTCGGCGCTTTCGATTTTCTGGAGAAGCCACTGGACGCCGACCGGATTTTGGTGACGCTACGCAACGGCCTCGCCCAGGCGGAGCTATCCCGCAAGGTGGATCTACTGCAGGACCAGCTTCCCGCCCCCGAGGAGATCGTCGGAGAGAGCCCCGCGATCAAGGAGCTGCTCTCGAGTATCGAGCGGGTCGCTCCGACCGACGCGCGTGTTCTGATCACAGGGGAGAACGGGGCGGGCAAGGAACTCGTCGCCCGCGCGATCCACACCAAGGGGAAACGCGCGGAAGGCGCCTTCATCGCCGTCAACTGCGCGGCCATCCCGACCGAGTTGATCGAGAGCGAACTCTTCGGTCACGAGAAGGGCAGCTTCACGGGAGCCCAGCAGAGGCGGATCGGTCGCTTCGAGCAGGCGGATGGCGGGACCCTGTTCCTCGACGAGGTCGGGGACATGGCGCTCAGTGCCCAGGCAAAGGTGCTCCGCGTTCTCCAGGAGGGGAAGCTCGAGCGGGTGGGGGGCACGGTCACGATCGAGGTCGATGTGCGGGTGATCGCCGCGACGAACAAGGACCTTCTGCAGGCCGCCGCAGAAAAGCAGTTCCGCGAGGATCTCTACTACAGACTCAACGTCGTTCCCCTTCATGTCCCCCCGCTCAGGGAAAGGCGCAGCGATATCCTTCTGCTCGTCGAGCACTTCAGCGAGCGCTTCCGGCAGGAGCAGGGGATGAGCCTCAAGGTTTACAGCGCCGGCGCTGTCGAGAGGCTCGGGGAGTACCCTTGGCCCGGCAACATCCGCGAGCTCCGCAATCTCATCGAGCGATTGATGATCATGGTGCCGGGCGAGCGGGTCGAGGCCTCCGACATCCCCATCGGTGCCGCGAGCGCCGGTGCAGAGGGGCAGCTTTTCGCCGCCCCGAGCTTTCAGGAGTTCAAGGAGCTCAGCGAGGCCACCTATTTACGGAGGAAGCTACTTGAGTGGAAGGGGAACGTGAGCCAGACCGCGCGCGCGCTCGGCATGCAGCGGAGCAACCTCTACAAAAAGATCGAGAAATATGACCTCGCGCCGGACAGGGAGCCCGAAGAGGGCTGATAAGGGTCGATGGGGGCTAATAATCCCCGGAATTCCCACTTATTTCACATCTCATTTGACTCCCCTAGATATCCCTCTTATTATTAGAGAGTTCCCGTTCCCCTTCCGGTCGCGACGCCGTGGGGTGACCTTAACTGAATGATTGCTAAGGAGTGCGAAGATGAGAAGAGGCAAAAGCTCTCTCATTGCGATTGCAGCGCTGTTGATCGTCACTGCCATGATGCCCATGGCCGCTTATTCCGCTCAGAATCCTGCACAGGCCCCGGGCTCCGATATGCCCATCGACGTCTCAGGCGGCGATGGGGGTTGGACACCCGTGGAGCCGCTTGGCGGAGACACTGGAGGGGAAAGGCCTGGAGTCAACTCCGGCGATGACGATGCTCCCGGTGAGACCATTGTACAGAATTCGCCCACCCAGGGTGAATTGGAATTGCCTACTGATTACAGGGCAATGATGGCGATTTGGCTGCAAATCACGACCTGGACCTTGTTCTAGGTGAACTGAGAGATCCGATCTATGAGTTTTGAGTTCCAACCCCACAGAGGACTCGCCCGTGATGGAACCTGACCGAAATAGCCCTCAGGAGTTCCAACAGGACTCCGTTCCCTCGCCGCTGCCGAGTCTGCGGACATCGACGGATACGGAATCCATGGGGGATTTCCACTTCTCATCGGAGAACTTCAGCCTCGCGCTGGAGTATTTCGAGAAAGCCTACCAACACACCCAGGCCGAAGGGCCCCGCGGTGACCTTTGGCGGCTCGCCTTCAAAATCGGCGATACCTACCGTCGCAAGGGACTCTTCAGCGAGGGGCGGGAGTGGTTCCTCCTTGCTCAGAGTCGTTTGAGGAGTGAAGAGGATTCGATCGAGTACGGTCTCGTCCTTGATCGCCTCGGATCCGTCATCATGAACACCGGCACTCTCGAAGACGCGCTCAAGACCTGCTTCCAGGCCTACGAACGGCTCAAGAATTCGCCTCTCCACGCTGAAGTTGCCGAGAATCTCAACCGGATCGCCATCATCTATATGCGGCTCGGTTATCCCAAGGAAGCTTCGGAGTTTTTCACCGACGCACTGGTTACCTTCCGTCGTGTCGATCACCACCTGGGCGTCGTTTGCGCAACCATGAACCTGGGACTCATCAAGAAAAATGCCTGTGAGTTCGACGAAGCCCTCGCGCTCTTCCGCAAAAGTCTCGAGCTCGCGAAGAAGCACTCCTTCCAGAAATCTCGGATCAACCTGCTGCTCAACAGCGGCATCGTTTACTTCAAGCTCGGTCGTGACCGCGAGGCCTCGGAGATGTTCATCCGGGCGCGTCGTTTGGCCAGGGAATCGGGCGACGTTGAGAACTCCGTGCGAGCGACTACGTCGTTGGCGCGTGTTCAGACCCGCCTCGGCAACTACCGCCGCGCCGAACAGCTCTTGCTCGAGGGCCGGGTCCTCGCCGAAAAGAATCGCCTCCTCCGGAGTCTCACGCTCGCCGATGAGTTCCTCGGTGAACTCGCCGAAGCGCGCGGCGACTTCGAGGCCGCCATGGCCAACTACGACATCTCGATGGAACTCGCGAGAGAGATCGCGCCGAAGGGCGATATCGTCGTCGAACTCCTTCAGCGAATGTCGCGTGTGAAGCTGAGTCAAGGATTGCCGCTTGAGGCGATCCGTCTCGCGGAGCAGGGCCTGAAGATCGCCGAGGTAAATGGCGAACTCTATGAAGTGCCCCACCTCTATAGGACTCAGGCGAGATCCTATCTCCGTCTGGAAAATCTGGAGAAAGCCGAGATCGCATTCCGGAATTCTCTGCGCGCTTTCGAGGGAACGCACAGCGCGGTCGAACATGATCAGACACAACTAGAGTTCGCGGCCTGCCTCGCTGGGCAGCCGACACTCGAGAAGGCGCTGCGCGCGAGGAAGATCCTCGAAGATCTCCTGCACGATCAGCAAGACGCCTGCGCCGATCTTTTCTTCTTCCGGGTGAGCATTCTCCTTGCCCGACTCGAAAGCTGGCTCGGCGATCTCGATCGCGCCCTGCTCGCAATCTTCGACGCCGAGGGTTATCTGCCTGACGATGCGGATGAAGAGACGATTCAGGAACTCGAACTCATTCGCGGTCAAGTTGAGCAGCGGAAGATCGTCTCGAGCAGCGGCCACTTTGGTTTCCTGCCGGGGCATGATCAGCTCGATCTGGCCAAAAGCGGTCGCGAGGATCTGCCCAGCGATCTGAAGCAGGCCTGGGAAGCGCTCTTCGAGCTCTGCGATGCGGATGCCGGTTGTCTGTGCATGGACGATGCGGACGGCACGCCCTTCGAGTTCATCGAGGGGATGGGAAAGGAGGAGTTCGAGGCGCTGCGTACGACGAACAGCAGCAGCGAAGAGCTTCTCGACGCAGACGGCGAGGCCGCCGCGACTTTGGCCAACGAGGGACCTAAATTCCTCTATCAGCCCCTGCATCATTCCGGCACTGAGATCGGTTTCCTCTGTCTCTGGAGGAAGGGGGGCGCCCGGCGCGGTTTCTCCCGCGAGATGGTTCGCTACCTGGCCGGTTTCGCGCGCATGGTCACGCTCATCGCTTTCAGCGAGCGCGCCCTCAGCCGTCGCAATAAGATCGTCCTGCCGAAGGATCTTCCCGAAGCGACACAGGATATCATCACACACGATCCGAAGATGCTGGAACTCCTGCATCTCGCCGGCAAGATTGCCGAATCGCCGGCTTGGGTTCTGCTCAGTGGTGAAACGGGAACTGGCAAGGGAATCCTCGCCTACGCAATCCATCGCATGAGCGATCGACGCGACAAGCGGTTCATTCATGTCAATTGCGCAGCGCTTCCCGAGGAGCTTCTCGAAAGCGAACTGTTCGGGCATATCAAGGGTTCGTTCACGGGCGCGATTTGCGACAAGCCCGGCCTGATCGAAGAGGCCAACGGCGGAACGCTCTTCCTCGACGAGGTCGGAAAGACGTCACTCAGGATGCAGGCGAAGCTCCTGCAGTTCCTCGACACGCGGCAGATCCGCCGTGTGGGCGCAACCGATTCCATCTCGGTCGATGTCCGCTTGCTGTCGGCGACCAAAACTAATCTAAAGGTTTTAGCCTCGCAGGGTACGTTCCTCGAAGATCTCTATTATCGACTGAACGATTTCCCGCTCACAGTTCCAACACTGCGGGATCGCAAGGTGGACATCAGCCTCCTCGCTGAACACTTCCTGGATTGCTACGCCCCGGAGTTTGGCAAAACAATCCCAGGCTTCACCAAGGCTGCGATCAGTAGGCTTGAAGATCATCCTTGGCCCGGCAATGTTCGCGAGTTGGAAAAGGTGGTCAAGCGGGCCCTCTTGCTTTCCTCCGACGGTGAGGCGATCAGCACTGAGATAATCGTCCTCAGTGATGATCTTCAAACCAGTACACGCACCAAGGGTGACGGCGATCTGAACCTCAAGCGTCAAGTCAGCGAGTTGGAGAAGCAGCTCGTCAACGAGGCGCTCGAACAGTGCAGCTGGAACCGCAGCCGAGCCTGCCGCTCCCTCGGAATCAGCTATCCGACGCTGCTTCAGAAGATCCGGCGCTACGAGCTTGGTCCTTAGTAGCGGTTCAGCCCTAACTTTCTCCTAAGTTATTCTCCGAATTTCGCCTATGCGGCGGTGCGTTCAGCTCGTACACCTCTCGATGCGTAAACATGCTTCTTTCGCCCGGATAGCATGAAAGTTCTTGAGTGTCCTTGAAACTCTTCAGCGATAGGCACTTAGCTCAGCCACCTCCCTGTAGCTATAAAAAGGTTTTAGAGTTTCAGGGCCCTGCGGAGGCACATTTGACAAGGCCTTTTACTGCACCCGTAACTTGTTGCCACACAACGACTAACAGCGATGATTTTTGTTCATTTCTTGGCACGGCCCATGCAATTAGACAGGGTAGAAGAGAGTTGAGTGAGGCTTGGCAGGTATTGGTCACTCGACACTTTTCACTCGAGGATTCGAATGGGATTGATTGGGGAAGTCAGCCGAATTCGGAATTTTCACCTCGAGTTGCTCAAGCTCAATGGGAGTCTTCGGACTCGTCTTTACGTGAAGTGTGGGGCAACGCGTAGAGTCAACCAGTGAGCCGCAGACCGAGAGGATCACTCCTCTCAGATGATGCTGAGATGTGCTGGGCAAGAGGTTAAGCCTCTTGCCTTTTTTCTTGTGCCGCAAAGAGTGTGTTTGGCGCATCTTCTGCGGAGAGTGGGGCATGCGCAGCCCTGCAAAAACCCGCTTCGACTGGCAGCCGCCATTCTGTCCCAACAGCAAATGCAGATACCACAATAGCTTGTCAGGCAGCTGGCGCTATAAACGCCTGGGCTACTACTATCGTAACGCTCTGCCCCACCGTATCCAGCGGTTCCAGTGCCTTCATTGCAAGCGTTCATTCAGTTCACAGACGTTCCGAACCAGCTACTGGCTAAAGCGTCCCGAGATCCTCCCCCGGCTCTTCATGAAAACCATTGGTGGGATGGCCAATCGTCAAGTGGCTCGCGATTTAGGCTGCGCGCCCAGCACAGTCGATCGCCAACTCGCGCGCTTGGGTCGCCATTGCTTTCTCTTTCACTGGCAGCAGCTTCTGCGCTGTACTCCCGAGGGACCGATTGTCGTTGATGGTTTCGAGTCATTCGAATACAGCCAGTACTTTCCTTTTCACCACAATCTCGCGGTCGAGGCCGACTCAAGCTTCTTCCTCTATTTCACCGACAGTGAATTGCGCCGCAAAGGGCGGATGACAGATTATCAGAAACAACGCCGGGAGGTACTCGAGCAAGGGCTTGGCCGAGCTGACCCCAGGGCGGTCGAGCGGGGGATGCGAGAGCTTTTTGAAGTTGTCATGCGCGAGTCGTCATCGGCAATCATTTATAGCGATGACCACAGGGCATACCCTCGGGCACTGCGCGGGCAGCGCTGTCTGGTAACGCACCAGGTGACATCGAGCAGGGAGCGGCGCACAACAACGAATTCACTGTTTGAGGTCAATCTGTTAGATCTGCTGATTCGCCACAGCAGCGCGAATCACCGTCGTGAAACGATCGCTTGGTCGAAACGCAGACAGTGTTCGTCGGAGCGCTTAGCAATTCTGCTTGTCTGGCGCAACTATGTGAAGCGCCGTTGGGAGAAGGGGGAGCCGCGCTCACCCGCAATGGCGAAAGGCCTTTTTGATCGATTGTTGAGTCCGCCAGAGATCTTGGTTGAGCGATTGTTCCGGAGTCGAGTGAAATTGCCGCGCTGTTGGTCAGATTACTATGAACGGATGGTAGAAACGAGAGCGCTGCCAAGCAATCGGCGGCATTCGCTCCACTATGCGTTTTAGTTCCATGGACGAACCCAGGCGCCGGCCGTTTCTGATGTTCGGCTCCCACTTTTTGCGCCGACACAATCTTAGCGGCACAACCAAAGCGGTAAAAAAAGAGGCGGAAAGCTAGTATATCTGACAGTTTTACTTCATAGATGAACCTTGACCGTCCCTCCAACTTTCGCTAACTTGCGTCGCCATGCGGCACAACGACTCCCGACCACACTTCGCTTTCCCAAAGTGGACTAACGACATCCGACCTATCGCGACGATCGTCGTGTTGGGCGGCTTGGTCTATTTGGTGTTTCTGATCGTTTTCGGTGGCTCTCCGAAAACGACGAACGTGGGGTATGCGCCCGAGCAACCCATTGCTTATAGCCACGCGCTGCATGCGGGGGAGTTGGGTATCGACTGTCGTTATTGTCATACGACGGTTGAGAGCGCGGCGGCGGCGAGTCTGCCGTCGAGCCAGATCTGTATGAACTGCCATACAAACGTCAAAACGAAAAGCGAAGCGTTGGCGCCACTGCGCGCGAGCGTCGAGCATGACACTCCTATTGAGTGGGTGCGCGTGCACGACCTGCCCGACTTCGTGTTCTTCAATCACAGTGCGCATGTGCGCAGCGGTGTTGCATGCGTTTCCTGCCACGGACGCGTCGACCAGATGGATGTCGTGAGGCAGGAGAATACGCTGAGCATGGGCTGGTGCCTTGATTGTCATCGCAGCCCCGAATCCAATCTGCGCCCGAAGAGTGAAGTGACGTCGATGACATGGGCGAGCGACGATCCTCTATCGACCGGTAGGGAGCTGCGCTTGGCCAATGATATTAACCCCGCGACGGATTGTTCGACATGCCACCGCTAAACGATAAAGATAACAATGGCGGCTACTGGCGTAGCCTGGCTGAGCACGCCGACACGCCGGAGTTTCGCGAGCTCTGCGAACAGGAGTTCCCGGCTGGCGCGTTGCCCGATGAGGCGAGTGTCTCTCGCAGAGGGTTCCTGCAACTCATGGGCGCATCGGTTGCACTCGCAGGAATGGCGGGATGCAGGTGGCCCAAGGAGGCTATCGTCCCGCGAGCCAAGCGCGAACCCGGCGTCGAACCCGGCAAAGCGCGCCAGTTCGCAACGGCGATGGAGCTTGGCGGGATCGCAACGGGACTGCTCGCGACAAGCTACGATGGTCGGCCGATAAAGATAGAGGGCAATAAGGCTCATCCGACTGGTAGCGGTGCGGCGGGCAGTTTCGCGCAGGCGAGCATCCTCGAGCTCTACGATCCCGAGCGAAGCCGCCATCCGATACAAGGGACGGGGGAGTCGGAGACCCAGCGCACTTGGACGGATTTTGACGCATGGGCAACGACTCATTTTTCTGAAATGGCAGCGACGGGGGGCAGGGGTCTTCACTTCCTGCGCGAAGCAAGTAGCTCGGTCGCATTGAGCGCCGAGATCGCAAGTTGCCGTCGACGTTTCCCGAACGCCGTCTGGCATCAGTACGAGCCCGTCAGTCTGGACAACACCGCCGCCGGTTCGGTCCTCGCCTATGGCATGCCGCTGCGCAGCAATCCGAACTTCGAGCGCGCCAAGGTTATCCTCTCTCTTGATTCCGACTTCCTCGCGGCACATCCCGCGGCGATCCACTTTGCCGGCGAATTCGCCAAGGGGCGCAATCCGGGAACCGGGATGAACCGCCTCTACTCGGTGGAGAGCGCGTTTACGCAGACCGGAGGGATTTCCGATCACCGCCTGCCGATGGCGGCTGGAGATATCGAGCCCTTCGCGATCGCCCTCGCCGCGCGACTACTCAATAATGCGGGAAGCGGGTTGTCCGGCGACTATCGCGCGCTTGCCGGTCAGCTTGCGGCAAAGGCGAACGGCCATTTCGATGATAAAGCCATCGACGCCATTACGAAGGATCTGCTGCACGCGGGCAAGGGCGCTCTCGTTCTCGTTGGCGAACGCCAACCCGCCATCGTGCACGCACTCGGGCATCTGCTCAACGAAGTCCTCGGAGCGACCGAGCATAGCGTCGAACTGATCCCTCTCGGCGACAACGATCCCGATAAAGGGGGCCTGCTCGAGTCGTTTGCTGGGCTCGTCCGCGCCATCGATGCCGGCGAAGTCACGACGCTGGTGATGCTCGGCGGGAATGCCGCCTACGACGCTCCGGCGGACTTGAAGTTCGCCGAAAGCCTGAACAAGGTTGGAACGAGACTCCACCTCAGCCTTTACCGTAACGAAACATCGCGCCTGTCGACCTGGCATCTGCCCCGTGCCCACTATCTGGAAGCCTGGGGTGATTCGCGGGCATGGAACGGCGCGCTCTCCGCGACGCAGCCGCTCATCGCTCCGCTCTACGCCGGCAGAACACCGCTTGAACTTGTCCATCAATTCACGACGGGCGAAAAAGCGAACGGCTACGATCTGCTGCGCGAACATCTAAAGCCGGTGATCCGCGCAGCGGGGAACCCGGGTGGAGACTTCGAAGGGAGCTGGCGGCAGCTATTGCACGATGGCGCGCTCGCCGACAGCGCGGTTCGCCCAGGCAGTTACAGCGTGGATACACGCGATCTGAGTCAGGCGCTGGCAGGGATCAACGCCGCGGCCCACACCGGAGATCTATCCATCGAATTCCTGCAGGACGGCAGCGTTTTCGACGGACGCTTTGCCAACAACAGTTGGCTGCAGGAAGTGCCCGACCCGATGACCAAGCTGACCTGGGACAACGCCGCTCTGATCGCGCCGAGCTTTGCGAAAGAGCACGGCCTCGACACGGGCGACCTGGTGAAGCTGTCCGTCGGAGGGCGGGAGATCGAAGCGGCGGCCTGCGTCATGCCGGGGCAACCGGCAAACTCTGTTGCGTTGACTCTCGGCTACGGCCGCAGCGCCGCGGGCGGCGTTGGCAACGGCGCGGGCTTCGATGCCTATCGCCTGCGCAGCAGCGATCACTACCACTTCGCGAATGGGCTTGAGATAAAGAAGACCGGCGGCCGCTACCCGCTTGCTGGAACTCAGGATCACTACCTGATCGATCCGAAGGGCGCCGCCGAACGCGACCGCCGCGCGGGTATCCTTGCCCGCGAGGGCAGCCTTGCTCAGTACAAGAAAGAGCCGGGCTTCGCGCGCGCGCAAGATCACCATCCGCCGCTTCTTTCCCTCTGGAAGGAACACGCCTATGAAGGCCACCGCTGGGGGATGAGCGTCGATCTCAATGGGTGCACGGGTTGCAACGCCTGCGTCGTTGCCTGTCAGGCGGAGAACAACATTCCGGTTGTCGGCAAGCAGGAAGTGCTCAACGGGCGGGAGATGCACTGGATCCGCCTCGACCGCTACTTCCACGGCGAGCCCGACGCTCCGACAATCAGCCACCAGCCGATGGCCTGCGTGCAGTGCGAAATGGCGCCCTGCGAGTCGGTTTGCCCCGTTGGAGCGACGACCCATAGCAGCGAGGGCCTCAACGACATGGCTTACAACCGCTGCATCGGCACCCGCTACTGTGCGAACAACTGTCCCTACAAGGTTCGCCGCTTCAACTATTACAACTTCCACAAGGGGCTCGAGGAGGTCGGGAAACTCGCCTTCAACCCCGAAGTGTCCGTGCGCTCTCGCGGCGTGATGGAAAAATGTACCTACTGCGTTCAGCGCATTCAGAATGTAAAGATCAAAGCGAAGAACGAGGGCCGCAACATCGCAGACGGTGAGATCCAGACGGCCTGTCAGCAGACCTGTCCGACAGGAGCCATCCGCTTTGGCGATCTGAACGATCCGGGCAGCGACATCGCTGCGCAGCACGGCGACCAGCGCGCTTACAGCGTGCTCGGCGAGTTGAACAATAAACCGCGCACCGCCTACCTGGCGCGGATCAAGAACACGAACCCTGCGCTCGCGGGTGTGGAGGAGCATGAAGCGGGGCATCATGGCTAATCAGAGCGGCGTGAATCCTCTTTCGATCGCGCATCCGCCACTCGTCGCGGGCGACAATAACCTGGCGTCGGTGACGGACAAGGTCTGCGGCATCATCGAACGCAAGAAGATGCCGCGCGTCTGGTATATCGCGCTTGGGATCAGCCTGATTCTCACCGTCGTTCTATTCACCATGATCGGCTACCTCCTTTATAAGGGAGTCGGCGTCTGGGGACTCAATAATCCAGTCTTCTGGGGCTACGCGATCGTCAACCTCGTCTTCTGGATCGGCATCGGGCACGCTGGAACTCTGATCTCCGCCGTTCTGTTCCTTTTCAGACAGAAGTGGCGGACGAGCATCAACCGTTTCGCCGAGACGATGACCATCTTCGCCGTCGTCTGCGCTGGCATCTTCCCCGCCATTCATGTCGGCAGGATCTGGGTGATCCACTGGATTTTCCCGCTTCCCTACTCCCAGGCGGCCTGGCCAAACTTCCGCAGTCCGCTAGTCTGGGATGTCTTCGCGATCGGCACCTACATGGTCGTTTCGATCATGTTCTGGTACATGGGCATGCTGCCCGATCTTGCGACGCTGCGCGATAGGGCGAAAAGCAAGATCCGGCACGCGGTCTATGGCACGCTCTGCCTCGGCTGGCGCGGCTCGAACCGTCACTGGCATCGCTACGAGAAGGCCTACCTGCTACTCGCCGGCTTGGCGACGCCTCTCGTGCTCAGTGTTCACTCCGTCGTTAGTTTCGACTTTGCGACGTCGCAGTTGCCCGGTTGGCACACCACCATCTTCCCGCCCTACTTCGTCGCTGGCGCTGTTTTCGGTGGCTTCGCGATGGTGAGCACAATCATCTTGCCAATCCGCAAGCTGTTTGGGCTTGAAGATCTCATCACGCCGCGCCACCTCGAGAACATGTGCAAGATCATGCTGGCGACCGGCATGATGGTCGGCTACGCCTACGCGATGGAATTTTTCATCGCCTGGTACGGCGGCAATGGTTATGAAACCTTCGCCTTCGTCAATCGCGCGCTCGGGCCCTACGCCTGGGCCTACTGGATCATGGTCAGCTGCAATGTCTTTATCCCACAGCTCTTCTGGGCCAAGAAGCTCCGCCGCAATCTCTGGGTGATGTGGTTCGTCGCCGTGCTGATCAATGTCGGTATGTGGTTCGAAAGGTTCGTGATCGTTGTCTCGTCATTGAGTCGCGACTTCCTGCCTTCGAGCTGGGGCTACTACTCGCCGACCTGGGTGGACAACCTCACCCTGCTCGGGAGCTTCGGCCTATTCTTTACCCTGTTCCTGCTGTTCCTTCGCTTCGCACCGATCGTCGCGATGGCCGAGGTGAAGACCGTCTTGCCTGAGGCGCATGTCGAGGGCGTCCATGCGGGCAAGGGCGATTACTGGGGCGATATCCCCGGCCGCCACGACCCGGACAAGCCGCAGTAGGGCTGAGAGGTGAAACGGTGAGCAAAGCGGACGCAAAAATGATTGATAGGGGCGGGCCGGCCGATTCCGTCGGCCTACTGGCGGAGTATGAGACGGCGACGGCTATCGTCGAGGCGAGCATGGAATTGCGCGACGCCGGCTACTCACGCTGGGACGCGCATACGCCCTTTCCCGTGCATGGGCTCGACGACGCGATGGGGTTGCGCAGCACCAAGCTGCCTCGCCTCGTGCTCGGCGCGGGCATCCTGGGTGGCAGCCTGGGCCTGTTGCTGCAGTACTGGACGAACGCGGTGGACTACCCCGTCATTATCAGCGGCAAGCCGCTGTTCAGCATCCCGGCCAACATTCCGGTGATGTTCGAGATCACGATTCTGCTCGCCGCAATCTCGGCCTTCGTCGGCATGCTTGCCTTCAACGGCCTGCCGAGGTTGCATCATCCGGTTTTTTCGAGCGCCAATTTTCGCAGGGCGACGGATGATCGATTTTTCATCAGCATCGAGGCAGAGGATCCGATGTTCGACAACAAAAAAACGCGGGCCCTGCTCGAGCAGTCCGGCTGCGTGAGCATCGAGTCACTGGGGGAATAGGTGATGCCCGCACGCACAAAACAGATACTGACCATCCTGGTCCTCGTATCTCTCATTCCGCTGCTGCTGATTGCACGCGCGCGGCTTTTGGATTCCGAGAAGACCCGGCTCCATATCATCCCCGACATGGACAGGCAGCCGGTCTATACAAGCCAGGCGAAAGGGGACTTTTTCCCCGACGGCCAGGCGATGAGACCGAGCGTCGTTGGCACCGTCGCCCGCGGCGAACTCCGTGCCGACGACGCCTTTTACCGCGGCATGGTGGACAGCGTCTGGGTCGCGGAGATCCCGATGACTCTGACGACCGAGACCCTGGAGCGCGGCCGCGAGCGCTACAACATCTACTGCGCCCCCTGCCACGGCTATTCGGGCATGGGGGACGGCGCCATCGCGCAGCGCGCCGATCAATTGCAGGAGGGTACGTGGACGCCGCCGAGCTCCCTGCACACGGAATTGGTACGGCCGCGGGAACCGGGCCACCTGTTCGCAACGATTTCGAACGGCATTCGCAACATGCCGCCCTACGGCCATCAGATCAGCGAGCAGGATCGCTGGGCCATCGTCGCCTACATCAAGGCGCTTCAGCTGACGCAGCACGCAAAACTCGAAGACCTTCCCGCCGATGAGCAGAGTCGCCTGGCGCCCGAGGAGATGGAGTGATGAGCACAAGCACGATCACAAGCGCCACCGACAATCGTCAACTCGGTGATCTCGGCAAGCGCGCGTTCACCATTGCGCTCAGTATCGGGGCGGTCGGCATCATTGCGAGTATCATTATCGCCCTGATCGGCGGACAGGGGTTTGGACGCTTCATGCAGTCCTACCTCGTCAACTTCTCGTTCTTCCTCAGCCTATCGCTCGGAGGGCTGTTCTTCGTTCTCATCCAGCATCTGACGGGTGCGACCTGGGGCGTGGTAGTCCGCAGGATCGCCGAATCGATTGCGGCCAACCTGCCGCTCCTCGCCATCTTCGCCATCCCGATCGTCGTCGGCATGCAGAGCCTCTACCACTGGGCGGATGCCGAGCACGTGGCTCACGATCATCTTCTGCAGGCCAAGCAGCCCTTCCTGAACCCGACCTTTTTCACGATCAGGATGGTGCTCTACTTTGCGCTCTGGTCCTGGCTCTCGATCTTCTACTACAGGCGTTCCGTTGCGCAGGATATCAGCGGCGACGTCAACCTGACGCACAGGATGCAGCGGCTGGCGGGGCCGGCAACGGTGATCTTCGCGCTCACGTTTACCTTCGCCGCCTTCGACCTGCTGATGACGCTCGACCCCCACTGGTTCAGCACGATCTTCGGGGTCTATTTCTTCGCGGGTAGCGTCGTCGCCTTCCATGCCCTGATCGCGCTGGTTGTTTACTTGCTGCAGCGCGAGGGGCGCCTGACCACCTCTGTGACGCGCGAGCACTTTCACGACGTCGGCAAAATGGTCTTCGCGTTTACTATCTTCTGGGCCTACATCGCCTTCTCGCAGTACATGCTCATCTGGTACTCGAACATCCCCGAGGAGACGGTGTGGTACCTGCGCAGGCAGACGGGCCAATGGACGTGGGTTACCGTCAC
>PJEL010003272.1_pt1 | contig 14072 bp, 12 predicted proteins | sample 1853271 | NCBI WGS metagenome assembly PJEL01 (sample SAMN08108733, study PRJNA415343) | Invertebrate metagenome, whole genome shotgun sequencing project. | host: Globobulimina | place: Sweden: Gullmar Fjord | collected 2015-08 | reverse complement strand
AGCCTGCTGTTTTGATTATAGGTAAGAGAAAAGCTCCGACCAAAGGTGTCAGTCACCGAAGCCAGGAGGTCACCTGAATAAGTATAGGTTCTGGTATTGTTATTCCTGTCTTTAGTTTCCGTAAGCAGACCATTTGCATCAAAGCTTATAATGGAACCATTTGACTCAGAAAGCTGGTACCCAGTTTGGGTGCTAGTTATAATGCGTGTCTTGCCGTCTTGATTGATCCATTCATCAACACCTGTAGTCTTTGGAAAATGGACGTGACGACCACTAGCCTGGATCAGGATAATTTTATCAGTTTCTATCTGAAGTTTGGTGGTAAGAGGAGCACTCCAACCATATCCCAGAGGGCCACTGACTTTACTTTGACTGTTATAGGTTCTTTTAAATTTTAATGATTTCCCAGGGCCACTTAAATTTAAGTCGATTTCTGAGAGATATTTATTACCGCTGCCAAAGTTAATCTTATGACTGGAGATATATGGCTGGCTGGAGCCTAATGCAAAATTTGCGGATAGTAGCAAAAAGATCAAAGAAGGGATGAATGTTATCAATATTACTGACACACGAAGTTTCAATGAAAAAATATTTTTGATCATAGGTAGTTCTCTATTTTAATTAAAACCTGTTTAATTTTGTCAAACTTTTGGTTCGGTATTTTTTTCTATAATTCGCAGCATTGACCATCGAGACATGGTGGACCTAGATTTCTAGGTAAATCGGGTGGAACACATTCTGAAGTTGGCGGGTAAGGATTTATGTAATACCTACCTGTAACTTCTTCACCAGGAGGAAAACCTTCAGGGAGGGCAATAGTGTATCCAGCACCACCGTAATTTTTCCAACCATTAGGACCACAGGTATAAATTGTATAAAACACCGTATATGTAGTAGCTCCATAATCTAATGATAAATACATTTCTGTTGTCAAACTTGGTACACTCTCGTCAAAATGAAAACGCCGAACATAATCACCATATTGAGGATGGATCTTGCGATTCTCTTCTATGAAATAGGTTATTTGATAAGAATATTTTTCTGACCATTGATCAGCAAAAGCAGTATTTACAAATCCCAAGGAATAACAAACCAGCAATAGTCCAGTTGCCAGTACTACAAATCTAGTTTTTACCATTATCATCTCTTTAAAATCATTCACAGCACTGTTGTGTTTCACAAGGAGGCGGACCTTGATTCAATGCATCATCGCCTATTTTTATCTTGATTTCCTTGGTACAATTTCCACTTGTGGCCTTGATGTTAATTTCGCCTATACCTCTGACGTTATAAATCGTAGTCTCAAATCCAACTACAGAACTGATATCTGCTCTGGCGCTGCTTCCATCGAGGAATTCAATAGACCAAGTAACATTTCCGTCGATGGGTTTTTCGGTTTGGGCTTTAACTGTAGTGGTTTGGCCTGGGACGAGGTAGGCCACATCTGAGGTGATAGTTTTAAGTTCAGGTATGGCGCAGCCGCATTCTCCGCAGCATTCTGCGGGAAAGGATGTTGGATCATTTGGGTCAAAATTTTCAGGCCCGGTTAATTCTGGGCCGAATCTGGCTTCTAAACCTGCTCTAAGCTGAGCTTCATATCCGTCAAAATTCATCATGCTCATCTGAGAACCAGAAATCCTAGTCCAAACACCTGTGTTATAGTCTAATACAAATCCGTATATATCAACACGGTCCACCGGACATAAATAATCATAAGCACCCCAGTTCCATATACGATCTGGTTCATTATCACATTCCAGAGTTGAATTTGGATATATTACGTTGATATAGTCTACGTTAATTATACCATCTGGAGAAAAATGGTTACCATACGAGTGATTAGCATAATTATAATAATCCCAGACAGCTGTATAGCATTTACCATCAGAACCTAACTCATAGGCAAAAGCATTTCCTGCAAATCCAAGAAAAAAACAGAAAACCAAGAAGCTTATTTTAGGTATTACATGTTTTTGTTTTAGATATGATATTATAAAAATATTCATTTACTATTCCCTGTTATCATCGAAAATAAGGCTGAAATGGGAAATAAACTTTTAGATTATTGATTGTAATTATTACACAACGATTCAAAGTTTAAAGGTCTTACTCCTAACAAGAAAGACAGTGATTATTATCCATTTCTAAATGCTTTTAAAAGCCAAACATAAGGCTATTTTGCTCAAGTGCAAAGTGCGAATATCTCTACAAATTAAGTAGTTATGTGTCAATTTGTTTATTGATCGACACCTGGAAAGCATTGCGGCACAATGTTTTCAAGGAGGTTTTTTTTACAGGAAGGGGATTTTTTATGGTGTCAAAAAGTGATTATTTTTTAATTTAAGCATGTTGTTTTTTGGGAATGTTAACAAGATAGTTGGAGGAATAAGTCTTTTGGTGCAGGAATAAGGTGATATGTTACAGCCGGTAACTTGAAGCATTGTCGTAAAAAATATAATGACGGGAATGAATGATCTTTGCTGTTATTAAAGCTGGATTTACATTCCCGTGCTTTTGTGTTGGATTAACAAGCGTCTATCTGGTTGCACTCTTGATGTGTTGAGTCAGGTTTGGTGTCTACAGCTCATCATCAGTAATCTTGTCAACGCATGTTGAAATACCAAAAGGAGAGTAGAGGGGACACCAGTTAATTGAAATTGTCGTCAGGGGAACAAGTCCTATCAGCCCCCAATAGCTTTGGTAGTAATAACCAAGGCCGAGAGCCGCTATTCCTGCTACCAAACGAACTCCTTTGTCAATGCCGCCCATATTTTTTTCTAAACCAAGCACAATGGCCTCCTGCATAATTGGTTAGTAAGAATCTGTTCCTGGTTTTTTCATTCGATCTCTATTTTTTGTGAATAATTGACTCTCAAGATATTATGTATAAGCCTGATGTCATATGTTTTCACATGTTTTGATATCGAATAAATAACTGAAAAACAGACACTCATAAGGTAAAAACTTCAGCCCTTTCATGAAGACTTTGTTTTTTTATGAAGATGCCCCAGTGCAATACTGAGACTTCTTCGAAGCAACTCTATTGATCTAATCAGCTCGCCTATTTCGTCTACCCGTGGAGATTTGAATTTCTTGTTTATTTCACCATTTGCTACAGACCTTGTTCTGTTGTTGATTCTCAAAATCGGGTTGATAACATGATTACGTAAGGTTGTGTTTATTGATGAAATAATTATTGCGTAGAGAATAGTAATCATGGCAATAAAGGTAATGACTCTTTCAATGATCCCATCATCATATTCACCCAGTTCAAGGCCTATAAACAGTATATTGTCTACAGTTGTTTCAGGTTGAGTTGAGCGTTCAGGGTATGCTATATACAATAACTTCTTATCGTCTTCAGTCAAATTTCCAGAGAGTTTTTCCAGGGAGGAGTCTTGGTTAAATTGTTCGATGAGTTTGCTGTGCAGCTTGTCAAAGATCAAGCTGTTACTGCTTTTATTGATATTCAGATACCGTAGCTGATAATTTTTATGGGTATCCATTAGTTGTTTAATAGATCCCAAAAAAGTGTTTTTTGACTCAGGTGTTGCTTTGTTAACTTGAATATTTGTCTGCCTGATAGCATCAGCCAGGGAGCTAAGATTACGCATTGATTCTTTTTCCACCTGTGCAATGGATATGAAATAGATCAGAGGAATACTGATGCATAAAACAATAAGATAAATAATAGTGATTCTGCGATTGATGAACAAGGTGATCGATTTTTGTTTATCTTGCATGGTATACCTTGGTGAATTTATAGTTCAGCATTGTTAAATTACAACATTGAATCAGGTGATATCCTTGTTCTTAGCTGTATCTTGTATACAAAAGGAAATTTCTGGTGCCATTAGTGTGCAAGATATGTCCCATGTTCAGTATATCAAAAAAAAATAGCTGACAACAAGAACTGGTTAGACTTTGATTATCTTTGCTATTGAGTCATTTATTGATAATAGAGATGATAAAAGTCATTTATGTTCAAAATGATTTTTATCATCAGGAATTATTTTTTATTTGAGAGATAAAATGCCATTGGTGTACAGCGCATAAAAATTTCTGTTTGTAATACGAAAAACAATCTAGAAATTTAAATTACTTGGTTTGTAAGTCAATTATGTATGGGTTTTAGAAGTTATTGAATAGGAGTGGAGTTAATAGCAAATGGCTCTCTAGTATTTGGGCTGTTAAAAATAGTGAAGAAAAATTGTTTAGATCAAGGTGAATAGAGGAATTATTGAATGGAATTGACAGATATTTTAACTCTGGACGACTGGGAGCAGTTTGCCGGGGAAATAAAAAAGCGTTCTGGTTTGGATACAAGTTTGTTTGATGTCAAAGGTTTTCGGGTAACATCTCATAAAGGCTGGGTTAATGAGTTTTGTCCTGTTGTCAGGTCTGTTGATAAAGGACGGAGCTTTATCTGCTCTGTTGCTCATTCAAATATTGCTACTATGGCAAAGCAAAGGCGTGAGCCAGTAGTTGAAGAGTGTGATGCGGGTTTGCTGAAGGTGGTAGCACCTGTTTTCGTCGGGGTTGAGTTTCTTGGTGTTGTTGGAGGATGTGGTTATCTTTTGGACGATGGGGAAATAGAATTTTTTCTGGTGAGTAAAACAACCTCAATTGCAGAAGATAAGCTTGAGGAGCATGCAAACAGTGTCAAAAGGATAAGTAGAAAAGAAGCGGAAGCACTGGCGGTGTTTATGGCGAAAAGAGTGCAGTCTATTGTCAATGATTATGAAAGAAAAAATCTGATGTTATCAGCTTAACGTTTTGATTTTGCGAGTATTCATCTCTGTGTTAGATTTACCAAGAATGGATTAATCGCTATGCTTTGATGTTCTTTTTCCCTGTTTTTATAGATACTTTTGTGAAATAAAGTCGAAAGACGCTCAAATATCTTGAGCGTCTTTCATTGCTTGGAACTGATGAGGTAACTGTTAATATAGAATATATTTCAGGGGTAAAGACTTCTTGCATTCTGCCTGAAAACGTTACAAGCCCGTGACTGCTGAAAAATAATTTTGGGCAAGATGTAATAAACCATCGCTGCCTAAAATAGCACTGATAAGACTTGCAAATGCCCATGTTCCTATGATTCCTGAAACACCAGTCATAACTGAAAGGCTGATTCGGGTAGCTTCATCCATACTTTCAATAACATCGGAACCGGAATTGAGATGTGCTTTTGTCTTAATCATCACTGTTGAAGCAAAGCTTGTTGTTTTCATATTTTTTATCCCCGATTATTTTTATACTTTTTATTAAAATCCGGCGATTGCAGAAAACCAATTGTTGACCATGCCAATTGGGCCAGCAGTAATGAGTGCACTTACAAAGCATGCGCCTGCCCAAAGGCTGACAAGTATTCCGACTGTAGCACTTGCATAGGCAGTGTTTCTGGCTACTGTATCTTGAGCAGTGGTTGTGGTCGCAATTGTTGTTGTTCTGGCTTTTGCATTGGTCATTACTTTTAATCCCTCCTTGAGATTGTGTTGTTTTCATTTTGTGTTGTATTCTTTATGTAGCGAAAAGTGTGCCAGAATTAAAATTGCCGAAAAAACGGGTTGTTGGCTGAGGGGTATGGGAAATAATTGTCAAAATGACATGGAATTTTGTCAGAAGGGCATAGAAACAGTACATATCTCGTATTTGTGATTGAGCTGAACCAGCAACTCAGGGCTATGATAATTGCAATACCAAACAGTATATGCTAATGCTCTGTTCACAATTTAGATCTTCTTAAATTGCATCAGAGGCATGTCCTGCGAAGAATAATCGTTGTTCATTTCTTAAACAGCAGTGGTTTGAGTAACTAGCCTGTTTTGCGACCAAACGTAGTGATTACTTTTGTTTTTATACATATATTAAAAGAATAAGGAAAAATTATGGCTAACCAAAAGATTATTTACACTGAAATTGATGAGGCTCCTGCACTGGCAACCTGTTCGCTGCTGCCAATTCTGCAGGCATATACAAAGGATTCTGGAATTGTTTTTGAGAAAAAAGATATTTCACTTGCTGGTAGAATTATAGCTAATTTCCCAGAGAATCTTACCAAAGAGCAAAGAGTCCCGGATTACCTGAGTGAGTTGGGTGCATTGGCAAAAGAGTCTGACACAAATATTATTAAGCTGCCAAATATCAGTGCTTCAATTCCACAGCTCAAAGAAGCAATCAAAGAATTGCAGAATAAGGGATATGCGATTCCTAACTATCCAGAAGAACCCAAAAGTGATACTGAAAAAGCTTTGCACACCCGTTTTGCTAAAGTCCTCGGTAGTGCTGTGAATCCGGTACTCAGGGAAGGGAATTCAGACAGAAGGGCTGCTGCATCGGTTAAACAGTTTGGCCAGAAAAACCCTCATAAATTTATGAAAGAATGGCCTGCTAAATCCATGTCTTTTGTAGCCCATATGAATGATGGGGATTTTTACGCCAGTGAAAAATCAGTAACCATTGAAAGTGATTGTACCGTCAGGATTGAAAGTATTGATTATGATGGCAAAACAATAGTGCTCAAGGAGCAGATAGACTTGCTGGCAGGGGAAGTTCTTGATGCCTCAGTAATGAATGTTAAGGCTTTGCAGGCATTTTTTAAAGAGCAGATAGTTGCAGCTAAAAAGGATAATCTTCTGCTTTCTCTTCATCTTAAAGCTACGATGATGAAAGTTTCTGACCCTATAATGTTTGGGCATTGTGTTTCTGTCTTCTATAAAGATGTTTTTGAAAAATACTCTGATGTCATTGAGGAATTAGGAGTCAATGTCAATAATGGCCTGGGGGATCTCTATGATAAGATTCAGACTTTGCCGGAGGCTCAACGTGTTGCTATCGAGGCAGACATTATGGCTGTATATAATGATAACTGTCAGCTTGCTATGGTTGATTCCAGTAAGGGAATCACCAATCTTCATGTACCCAATAATGTAATTGTTGATGCATCTATGCCGGTCTTTATTCGGGATGGCGGCAGAATGTGGGGAGTTGATGATAAGCTTCATGATACGGTTGCTATGGTACCAGATAGATGCTATGCGACAATTTACCAAGAAGTTGTTGAAGACTGTAAAAAGAATGGTGCCTTTGATCCTGCAACTATGGGTAGTGTTGCTAATGTTGGCCTGATGGCCCAGAAGGCTGAGGAGTATGGATCTCATGATAAGACTTTTGAGGCTCCGGCAAATGGATATATTCGTATTGTAGATGAATCTGGAAAGATATTTATTGAACAATCCGTTGAAGCAGGAGATATTTTCAGGTCTTGTCAGACCAAGGACGCACCTATTCAGGATTGGGTAAAACTTGCTGTGAACAGGGCAAGGGCAACCAAAACTCCTGCTATCTTTTGGTTAGATGAAAATAGGGGACACGATGCCCGGATAATTGCAAAAGTAAACAAGTACCTTCCAGATTATGACATCAGTTCTCTGGATGTACGGATTATGAAACCTGTTGAGGCTATGAGTTTTTCCTTGGAAAGAATCAGAAGAGGTGAAGACACTATTTCTGTTACCGGTAATGTGTTGCGTGATTATCTCACAGACCTCTTTCCTATCCTTGAGCTGGGTACCAGTGCTAAAATGTTATCCATTGTTCCGCTTATGAATGGTGGTGGCCTTTTTGAGACAGGAGCAGGCGGTTCTGCTCCTAAACATGTTCAACAGTTCTTAAAGGAAGGGCATCTGCGTTGGGATTCACTGGGTGAATTTTGTGCTTTGGTTCCATCCTTTGAGCATATCAGTTCTACATTTGGAAATCCTAAAGCTGATATATTTGCCAGAACACTTGATAAGGCCATTGGTACTTTTTTGGAGAAGGAAAAGTCACCATCGCGTAAGGTTAATGAATTGGATACCAGGGGTAGTCATTTTTATCTTGCACTCTATTGGGCACAGGCCCTGGCAGAACAAAACAGTGATGCAGATATTCAAAGATGTTTTGTACCTGTTGTGGAAAAGTTAGAGCAAAATGAACAGAAAATAGTTGAAGAACTTAATGGGGCTCAGGGGCAAGCTGTCGATCTTGACGGTTATTTTAGATCTGATTGGCAAAAGACCCAACAGGCGATGCGTCCCAGTGCAACTTTTAACGCAATCATAGACGCGATTTGATTTTTCATGGCTCTCAATCTTGAGAGCTCTTTTATACTTACAAGTTCCCATGCTGATATGTATTCAGCAATTCATTTTGAATCAGGGCGGGAAATCTATTTTTTAAAGCAGATAGATTTCCCGCCTTGGTCAAAATCTTAAGATATTATCCTTTTGTGTTTATCTATATCATTCGTGTTCCCATGAACATTATTAAGAACAACTCAGGCTAATTGAGATGTGGAGAATTGTGATCAGTGTTTAGTGTGCGGTTTATCTTCATCAGGTCTTTATCTCTGCAGTTCATTATGGCCGCATCCAGACCAGTATCACCAAATAGAGAAAGCATCTGACAATGTAACGCAGAGCGGTTTTCATCTTTTAAACCCAATGATCCGTTGCTGAGACTGAGGATGGTTTTGCACTTCCCCTGGCTTAATTCCTTAATATATTGAATTGTTTCTACGGCTGCGTCAATGTCGGGTACACCGCGACTCATTCTCCAGGTTACAGGGTCTGGTCTGGTGGAGAGGATTGGGTCAAGGTAGATTTTTTCCAGCGAAAAGGCTGTCTTTCTGGCAGTTTCGAGTACTTCCGAGGCAATATACACTCTGTCATTTACGCTTGCAGTCATGAAACCTGATTTTACCAGGAGGATAACCAGGTTGGCATCATATTTCTTTGCAATTTCCATGGTTTTGCCAAGGGTGGCAGAATTGGCAGATACTGCATTAATGGTGGCCTCGCCTTTATGAATTGAAAGGATATCTGGTAAAGCATTTGTTGGAGCGGAAAAAAACAGTGGAAGGTGGAGATGATTTTGGATCGTTTGGATGGTCCATTTCATGTGCCTGGAGAACAGTTTACCTTGTCCCAGGTTGATGTCAATGCTATGTGCACCAGCATCGGTTTGGGCTTTGGCAATATTTAGCAGCCCTTGCTGGTCCTGAGATTCAAGTATTTGCAGCACTTGAGGGTTCAGGATGTGAATGTCTTCACCAATTGCCAGCAATTTGTTTTGACTTTTTGGATTTAGTTCTTGATAGAATGGTACACTGGTAGTGTCTGTGGTTGTAGAGTCCATTGTAAGCTCCCTGGCCCGGATTATTCCGGAACCGAAATTAATCGATCCGGGATATCCCTGCATCCACAGATATAAATATGGTTAACCTTGATCCACGAGGAAACCAATTTTTCAGGCAGGTCTTCTGACTTTTCCGATCCAACATTACCTTCCCATTCTTTTGCCAAGAACAGTGGTTTTCTATGTCAGAGCATTTCTCTTTAAAAACAAGAGCGGAATTACAGCGGCGGGTCCGTCCCAGATTTACACTGGGTTCCCTCTTCATCCGCAAAAGCGGAACCTGAAAAAACTAAATACAATGTATCGTCACTGGCCACGTGGGTCAAGAGGAAAATTATTAGAGGTACATTATATGGTAGAGTGGGGTTTGAGGTTGCTTTATGTTGTGGTGCTTAAGGGGAAAGGGGATGTGGTCGGAATATGGTAGTTTATGGGGTTTTACTTAGTGTTCTGAATTCCCACCTCTAAATTGATTCATGATAAACTAAGTTTATAGGCTGCTTTGATCGAAGGCGGCTTAGAAATATTTTTACTTTGTTTTTTGGTTCCGGAAGAAAGGTCAAGGTGAGACCTGATCACTTTTTCATGTTGATTCTATTCTTTCAATAAACGTCCATCTGTTCTTGACAGTATTTATTATGAATAATGTGGTTCCGTCTATAAATTGACTGGAATAACAAAAAAAATCCCCCTTTTTATTATAAATAAAAGGGGGATTTTTTGGTTTACCTTACCGGAATTGAACGAATTTTACTTAAGTTACAGAGTGTAAATATCTGTTCTCTTCTCGTATTATTTTGAATGCATACCTTTTGCTTTGGCTGAAGCCCATTTTAAATCTTTGTTTTTATGGCAATTCAGGCAGGCAAAATCCAAGGTGACGAATCCACCGACAGCAAATTTGCCATCTTTGGTGAACATGTTTGCGTCTGCAGCAGTGTTGATTTTGAAAATATGAGTTCTAACGTCACCTTCAAATGTATCACTTTTTACAGCAGATTTTGAAGCTCTTGGCATATGGCATTCCCTGCATTGGATTCCAACCTGGCTGTGGTTGTCCTTTTTGTACGATGCTTCAACTGCATCATGGCAGGAACCGCAAGTTTTAACTATGCCTTCTGCCAGTCTCGCCATTTTATGAGGATCATGACAGGTGACGCAACTGATGTCATTTTTCTCGTTATGTGGTCCTGCTAATATTTCATTGAATTGCTCATGATGCTTGATGAACCCTTTCTTTGCTGGTATTTTGTCTTGGCTGCCTCTTATATGGCATCCGCCACAAAGTTTTAAGGTTTTGTCAATAGCGAGTTTATTTTCTTTTGCAGCCTTGTTGCTGCGAATATGATCGCCGGCAGGTCCATGGCATGCTTCGCAATGAACACCAGGTTCAGACCAGGTACCAATGAAACCTTCCTTGCCATCCTGATGCCCTTCTTTATTGTAACCAGTAGTATGACATCTTCCACAGTTATAAGCTTTTTTTTCACCTTTATGATAAAAAGCCCATTTTCCAGTTTGCATGTTGTATTGAGTTTTTAGTTCTGAACCGTCCTTTGCTGCCGTGATAATGTAGCCATTATTGTCAATGAAACGTGCTTTTTTATATTTGCCGCCAATGACATAGGATATGTCATCCCAAGTATACCCCGTTGGAAGAGGGATGGGTCTTTTCATTGCATCTTCAGCCTTGGATAGTTTGTACGAATGGCCGGAAACAATGAAATCATTGTATTTGTCTGGATGACATTTAAAACAGGTTTTTGAGCCGACATAACCTTGGGCAAAAGCGGTGGACGTTCCTATCAGGAAAAAAATGCAAACTGATAAATAACTGATTCTGGTAACGGCTTTCTTCATGATACCTCCCTTTTCAACTTGATATTCTTACATGAGTTGGTGTTCTTTTCTTCTCTTAGTAAAGTATATGTTCTAAGGATGAGTCGAGTCAAAAGAATTATTCAATGAAGGTACTTAACTCGCATTTCTCATCAAATAAGATGAAAAATGGCTATATCCGAATTTCCCAAACAACATTTTCCCTTTAATGCTTGAGTCTTCATCGTTTGAGAACATTTTTATATTGCCTGAAAACGACCCGGTATCTGCCCAGGAATATCCATGTCACCGACAGTGAGGTAAATGATGTCGGAAAAGGCCTCCAGAGTGCGGAATCCACTGGCTCTGTTTTTTACTATTTTGATAATTCTGTTTAGCCCCTCAACAATAGCATTGGTTAACCTGTTGTCCACAAACGGGGGAAGGGGAACTTGTTTAATTGTTGAATAGAGTTTCCTCTTTAACATCTCGCATCAGCGGAAAATTAAGGACCAGCCTCCGCCACTGCTGCTAAGGCAGTCTGAGGCACTGCGCAAAGTCGTCATAATCTGCTAGCCTTAAAAAAAATAGTCCCGCACATTCTGTGACAGATGCAAACTGTCTATGCGCCTTTCGATCAAGGCTACCAACTTCGCTAGACAGGGTGGGCTGGAGTCTATAAGCAGCGTGATGGGCGTCTTCTCTAAATTTGTGTCTACGGTAAATATCTCACAATATCCAACGCCCCATGAAAGACACCCAGGATATCAATATTATCATAAGTGATGATGTAGGCGATGCGGTAATGACCATACAAGAGAATACGGATATCACCTTCCGGTTCTTCTCGGTATTTATGACCAAGTTCCGGGAAATCAATCAGTAGTTGCGTTTTTTCGTAGATGCCGGAGACGACTTTGCCAGCAGCGGTTGGATTATCTTGAGCTATGTATTCATGAATTTTTTTTAGCCATTGCTCGGCTTCATGGGACCATCTTATTTATGCCATGTTTTAATCCGGTTAGCCATTTCATCATTTGAAATTACCCGTCCTGAACGGACATCGTCCAATCCACGGTCAACCATTCTTGCAAAAGCTAATTCTTTTATGATTTCATCGTAGGAAGTATCTTCCGGCTGTGATAAAATGATCTCAGCTATCTTCTCTTTTACTGTTTGTGTCTGCATGTACATCACCTTTACCCTGAAACTAGGATTAACCAGCCCTCATTATTCTTTTGTTTTTATCGGCTATGATTTCAACATATTGAAGAAGGGTTTTCCTTTCTTTTTCTGAAAATGATTCAATCATCTTCAGTCTTCGCTATAAAACAGCAAACTTGTCATTAAAATCATCCATCTGTCCATTTACTCCAAGCAATTCATCAGTGCTCATTTTTAAAGCTTTAGCCAGGAGGATAAAAAAGGGGTCTCACTTTGACATAATTTGCTTTTATGTTCCTGAAATAAGAATCAAGATGAGATTTGACCCTTTGTTTGTTGAGACTAGAAACTAGAAACTAGAAACTAGTCAATTTTCATACTAGGTACGTCAACTCCATCAGTTTGGCGCGTAACGTCGTTATCACCGCGTCGCCGAAGGCTAGCCGGTGCATGTATTGATTAAATTATAATTTATTCAATAAGCTCTATCCCTTTATCTGTAATCTTTATTTTATTCTGCTTATATAGTCTGCCGATTGCTTGCTTAAACACTTTTTTACTTACTTGAAACTCATTTTTTATATTTTCAGGGGAACTTTTATCGTTAAACCCAGATTTTCCACCAGCGGCTTTAAGATGTTTCAGAATTTTGTCAGTAGTTGAAAAAACATGACTGCCTTGTTTTGGCTGTAAGGAAACATCTATCTTTCCATCTTCTCTAACAAGTTTTATATATCCTTTGATCTTTTGGCCTTCTCGGTAATCGTTATAAACCTGATTTTCATAAATCAATCCGATATACTCATCATTTATCGCTACTTTTACCCCCAAATCAGTAAAGGCATATATCTCCACATCTACTTCCTGCCATTCAGTAAAAACTCCCGTCCCAACTGTTTCTTTTAAATGCTCGTAATTATTTTTCATTTTTCCACCTTAATCTAGAGTTGCTAAAATTATACCAAATTACCTTTAATAATTCTTAGGAATTAAGTTAAGATTGTTCCTAACATTTATTAAGTTGATAAGTTGACTTCGTTCCTTATTCCTAGAAGACTTGTCATTTAAGAGTGGATAAAGTCCTTTTGGTTGTGACATAATGAAAGAAACTTTTTTTGTCAAAGCACCAAAAACATAAAGCTCATTGATTAACAATATGATGACAACTATATGATATCTACTTGCTGTTTATTGAAAAAAACAGGTAGACGTTTCGTTGGCATATCCCAAATTAATTAAGACTTTTTTTCTTTACCAGTCTCAATTGCCGTTGGAGAGTTACGGTTATGACTCTAAAAATTAAAGTTTCATTAATCCTCCTCTGCGTTTTCACAATTTTTGGTGCTGTAATTTATGGAATTCAGCAGCTTATTATTTACCCGAGCTTTTTATCACTTGAAAGTGATGAATCCATAAAAAATGTGAAACGTTCTCTCCAGGCAATTAATAGGGAGATTCATCACCTTGATTTACTTTGTAGTGACTGGGCAGCCTGGGATGATACTTACAACTTTATTGAATCTCTATCAGATAAGTATATTTCAGCCAACCTTCTTTTAACGACATTCACAGCTAATAAAATTAATACCATTTATTATGTTGATATTAACGGCAAGGTTATTTGGGGTGAAAGCCATGATCTGGAAACCGAAGATGTAATTCGCTTTACCGAATTCACAAAAGATACATTTCCTGTAAACCACCCTTTTATTACGTATAAAACAAAGAACAATTCCTTAGAAGACCTAAAGAATACCGGCGTTTTCATGACTGAGAAGGGCCCAATGCTGATTTCTTCTCGCCCTATATTAACCAGCAGTTGTGGGGGACCTGCCCGAGGATTTTTAATTTTTGGACGACTTATAAATAATGAGATTATCAAAACATTCATTGAGCAAACTCAAGTTGAT
>PJEL010003271.1_pt1 | contig 14072 bp, 23 predicted proteins | sample 1853271 | NCBI WGS metagenome assembly PJEL01 (sample SAMN08108733, study PRJNA415343) | Invertebrate metagenome, whole genome shotgun sequencing project. | host: Globobulimina | place: Sweden: Gullmar Fjord | collected 2015-08 | reverse complement strand
AGTAGCAGTAGCAGTTGATTTGTTTGATGCCTTTGTCTAATAGCAGTTGCATTAGATAGGTGGCAACATTCCCCATACCTTGAACGGCAATCGTTTTGTCTTTCAAGGTGCCAGTGGTGTAGGGTTTATTTAGTGCTACCACAATCAGGGGAAGGGGGGCCACTCCAACATGACAGAGCCAAAAAAGAGAAACAGACGGAAACCTGCCAAAAAAATGCCTCTTCCGGGTGGGACCATGACAAACCAGCGTGGATATCAGGGTAAACGGGCTGCGGATGATATTCTGGCGGCGTATGTGGACCGTGTGGCCACTGAATCCGCTTCCGAAGTTGGTAAAAGATTAAATGCCAGCTACGACAAAGCGTACAGGAATCTTGAGACTGACGAAGGTCTGGCCCTCAAGGAAGAGCTGGAGAAGGAGCTGGCCCAGTCAGCTGTACGTGTCCGCCACAAGGCCATGGCAGGGCTGGAAAGACTTTTGGACTCCAACAGCCTTTCGGATGCTCTGCGGCTCCAGGCATATAGATTTGTGCTCCAACACATGCTGGAGAATCTGGACGGGCCTACCCCTGATCAACTCGAGTTTGAAGCTGTGATCACTGAAACTGGTGTGGTGGAGAAGAAAGAGATTAAGGTCTATCACAAGACCACTGAAGTGAAGAGGGAAGCGTGATGGAGGTTGAGTTCAATTACACATGGTACGGAAAGAATGAACCCTTTACAGCGGCATTTATGCTCTTGCCCTTCGTTATCTACATGAAGCAACGGGGTACCAAGGGTCTAACTTTTGGCTGGTTGTTTTGGGCTGTTGTATTTGAGTTGGGGTGATGGTGGAATGTCTGACGTTCGACGAGATCAAAGAGCTTATAGGGTTTGTTTTCGGCGGTCTGTTCGTGCTGCTTGTCGTTGCGGGTTTGTTCTTTGGGTAGTAGCCCGGGCGGGTATCGAAGCCGCAAAACCCAGGGTTTCCAATCTAGGCCTGGAATCGAACCAGGGTCCCCAGGAGTTTACCAATTAACTTACCGGGTAATTCCAAGGTTACACAAAACTTGTGTGATCACACAGTGGGAAAGTCTTTCGGATCCGGAACAGCTTTGTTCCGCTCTTTCCTCGAGTGCGCTGTGACTTTCCAGTCCTGGATGAACTGCCCAAAGTCTTTGTGCTGGATGAAGTGTTGGGCCGCAGCATTGAGCAAGGCACTGACATTCCCGATGTGCCGGCCAATCAAATAGACGTGGGGATCTATGGAGACGTGAGTCTTGACCTTTGGCATACGGGTTTTATCCCGCTTTTTCTTAGCTTCTGACGAAGTTCTGACCTTCTCAGTTTTGGCCTTAACCGTTGCCTCAAATTGTCCCGGCTCAAACTTTGACACTATGACACCTCCACGGGTATCGTACCTAAAGGGTAGCACCAATACAAATTAGGGAGTCACTATGAAACTACTGCTGGTTCTTGCCATGTTCGTCACGTCCTGCGGGGTAGAGGCAACACCGATCCCTGTGGGCTACTTCAAGAAGAAACCAGACAAGGCTTCTCCAACGCTCATAAACGGCTCTGAGGTGAAGGAACCAAGGCTAGAGATAGTCAGGCTACTCATGGGGGGCGCGTCCTGTACAGGGACTCTGGTGGGTCCCCGGGTTGTCCTGACTGCAGCTCACTGCATTGACGACAAAGAGACTGCCACATTCAAGACGGCGGGCAAGGAATACAGCGGTGTAGGCGTACAGTCAGAAAGGTACCCTGAGCAGGACCACGATCTGTCCCTGGTGATACTGCCAGCTCCTGGTGTCGTCCTTGAGAAGTACGCATCAATCGGTGGCCGTGCTACCAGGGGGAAAGACATTGAGCTTTTTGGGTATGGTTGCACACAGGAAGGTGGGGGCGGTGGGAATGACGGGAAGCTCCGAACGGGCCTGAGCAAAATCATAGGCTACTCAGGTTATGACATGGTATCCCGAAAAGATGGTGGCACGGCACTGTGTTTCGGTGACTCTGGTGGCCCTGCATTTATAGGCGATAACTTGATAGGCGTGAATTCAAAGGGCAACATCAGAGATACTAATTACAACACTCGTCTGGATCTTCGGGTATCCAAAGACTGGATCAAGAAGGCTGCTAACAATGCCGGGGTTGAAGTGTGCGGAGTTACAAAGTCATGCACGACAAAAGGGGATCCAGACCCCTCTTGCCAGACTATTTACCACGAGTCACTGGAGAAGATGAAGGCTCTGAAAGTGTGTATGAAATGACAAAGTCTCTACAAGAATGGATTGAGCACAACGATATGGGCGAGCTCCAGAAGCAGATGGAGAGCGCTGTGGAAAACGGATCCAAAGACTGGGCAGCTCGAGGTTGCATGATGGCCTTGCGCGAACATTGTCAGGCTTATGGGATAGGGGAAGAGCCGTGATAGCAAGGATAGGTTTCTGTGTCCTTGTGGTGTTTGTGTTCTGTACTATCACGGCTTCAATAGCATTTGGTTTATGGTTGGGGGAAGTATGAAAGTTTTACTAATAGCGTTGGTGTTCGTAGCATCGTGTCAAACCACTGAGAAGAAGAAGCTGGAAGAAGAGCCTACCAAGTGTGACGGTATCCTTCACGCAATGGGAGAGGTTGAGGAAGCTCTGTGGGATGCGTACATGTACAACGAGTGTTCCAAAGAGTTCGAAGAGAATGGTGACTATGACTACTAAAACAGACTGGCAAAACCACAGGGATACTTTGGAAGAAGCTAAGGCTCTGAGGAAGGCTAAGGGCAAACGGTGGGCTTTCCGGGTGATAGCTGTGTCCTTGCTGAGTATCCTGGTGTGGAAGTATTACGTGCTGGGAACCGTGGAAGGTCCTAAGGAATTCATAGAGGCTTTGCGCTTCGTCCTGGCCCTGGTGATTGTCCTTGTCCTGGCCAATGCCCATGAACACTGGAAAGATGGATGATACTTAAAGCTCTCCAAATTGCTGTGAAAATTGCTAATATCTGGGCAGCACTATCAGCCCTGTACAGAAAATGGAGACCCGAGAAAATGGACCAGCCCGCAGGAACTTCAGAGATCCACAGAAAGCCACCAACTATCTGGAGCAGGTCCCCGAACTTCTCCTATAGGAACGGTGTGAAGATCACTCGAATAGTTATGCACTATACAACAAGCGACAATGTGCAGGGAACACTGGGCTGGTTTGCTAACCCTGCCTCAAGGGTATCCGCGCACTATGTGATCTCAAGGCAGGGAGTTATCCATCAGTGTGTGGAAGACGGCAACAAAGCATGGCATGCCCGCAGAGCAAACTCTGATTCAATCGGCATAGAATTTTGTGCAGGGATCGGCAAGAGAATGACCAAAGAACAGGACCAGGTAGGTGTGGATCTGATCAAGTATCTCATGGATGAATACTGGATAAAGCCTGATGATATAGTAGGGCATCGGTTCCTGAATGGTGGAACGGAATGCCCTGGTAATTTGTTCGGGGATGATTCTTATTCAGAGGAACAGCTGCGTAGATGGGTTGATTTTAACTTTAAGGAGAAGCCTAAGAAGGTGGCTTTGTCATGATTCGTTTAATACAGGGCGATTGCCTTAAAATTATCAGGGATATGCCCGATAATTCCATAGATTCCCTGGTCACCGACCCACCAGCTGGCATTGCATTTATGGGCAAAGGATTGGGACAAATGGCTATCAGGGAAGGGGTTTGGTTTTATAGGTGTGGAAAGGGATAGAGAATACTTTAAAAAAAGATAGCCGAGCAGAGGATGGGCTTAGGTCTGACTTTTTGTTAGGGGGTCTCGGTGTTCGAAAGGAAACACTGACGGCTTTGGCAAATGCTAACGGGAATGGGGAAGGCGGTGAAGGGTTGATTAATCAATGTTTTGTTTGAATTCGGTCCCAAAATAGTTGTTAACCTGTGCCACTTCTTGAGGGTAAAAGTCTGACACATCACAATAATCAGATTCTCGACTTCCATCGTCTAACATTGCGCTGGCCTGTAGCGCCGGCTTGCCCTCGAATTCTATCACCCTATACCAGCAACCGAATTCACTGAAAGATACCCATTGATTTAAAGTTATATTTTTCATTTTTTGCCCAGTACGTCGTTAATCCAGTTTGTCCATTCTTCTTTAGTAGCCCCCCCGTAGTATTCGTCGAGGGTATCCTGTTGTTTACTCGTTAAATCGCCGTATATAAGTCCCACCAGCTCTTCCACCAGGGTACAGGTACTCGCCCCTCCGGTACTTCTGATCTCGTTGTATAGCGTGTCTACAACAGAATCTGATAGGCATATTGTGGCAATCGTTTCCAGTATGGCTCTTTTAGTTTCGTCGTTCATTTAAAACCCCTTTGTCCAAAGTCTCTTAAACTTTTTACCGTAAACTTATCGGCGCGTCTCAGAATAACTTTAGAAATACTTTGAGGTGTCACCAAAATACTACAGGTGTAACCAACAGGTGACAGTCAGTAGACCTTACGGGGGATCTTCGTACTTATCTCCGGGCTCTATGGATATGTGGATACGGTGCTTTGAGTATCGGCTGGTGGTAGGCCCAAAGTATTCCAGAATATCAACAAGGAAGTCTTTAAACCTTTCTGCTTCCTGTTCTTCCACATCGGATTGCTGGTAGGTGGTGATATCCTCAACCCCTTCGTCACCGATGCATTTTAGGACAAGACCATTTAGTGCATTGTTGAGTTCAAACTTCATTGCTTCATCCTCTCTATCCGTTTTCGGATGGTCACAACCTCTTGAGGATTCATCTGCTCCAGTGTTGGTATCGCTACATCCTCTAACCACTGTTGGAGATCTTTGGCATTCTTCAGGGTCAGGTAGCCGTCAAAGTCAAAAGTATCTACGTCTATAACCTTCTTTGTGCGCCCATCAAAGGTAGACATGTACTGGACTTTCATCTTTAACCCTGCCAGCTTGCGGGTACGCGATTTTATCCAAAGCTTCTGAATATCCATGATACAATTCTCCTCGAGTGGTGGGCTTCGTCTTATATTTCAATTCTGGAGTGTGAGGGAGGTTCACGGTGCCCACCACTTTACTCAGGGATGAGAATTGGGGTCATGGATGATCCTACCCTGCTTTCTTTCGTGCTTCCCTGATGATCTTCTCTCTGACAGCTTCCTCAATAAACTGACTCTGGTTACCACGGGCTTTGATGTATTGGTACACCCACCAGGTGAGAGTGATCGAAGTTCTGTGCTTCCTGTCCATATCGCTCTTTGTTTTGGGTCCTGGCTTTTTCACATTTCCTCCCATACGGGTATCGGAATGGTTAGCTGTACTTTTACATATGTTTTGTTAGGGAAAAAGAAAGACTCTTTGGAATCCTTGTGCACAGAAAAGCTTTGCTCCAGATCAACGGGCATGTGCACCACATCCCTGCCTGTGGGTATCTGATCAAAGACTTCAGTGATTTCTATTTGTGCCATCAAGTCCAGGAAGGTCTTAGGGGACATCTTATATTTCTTGTTGTTGAGCTTGTGGAGTTTCATAGCTTCACAACTCCAGCGTCAACCAGTGAGTGAAAGAAGATCTCTGATTTGGGTGGGGGTGCTTTCTCTTTCTCAAGAACTTCCTGATACTCTTTACTCAGGTCCAGGTGCCTGAATCTTTCGGTGTCTGTGTTGGGGTTGTCTATTCTTTCGTCCAGATCCGGGTCATATATGGCTGGGCACACGGGTGGGTCCCTGCGAGCCGGCAACACACCAGGTGGCATCGGCTTAGGCCGGGGGCTCTTAGGTATCCCCTTTTCCTTGCGCTTCAAGAATTCCCACATATACCTGGCCCTCCTGGTTTGCCCTTCAACTTGAGGCAGTTCGAACACGTCACCATCTTCCAGTAGAGGGTGAACTTCTCTACCTCTCTGCGACCACAGCGGATAGATCTCTTTGACTTGTAATGTACAAGGGGCTTTTTTCCCATGGGGGTACTCCTTTAAGGGGTGAAACACTCGAAGGGGGGATTGGAGTCAAACCCCCCTTCGAGTGTCAGTGTTGGCAGTCCCGACTGGATACACCTGCTTTAAAATTGTTCCACCTATTTTTATTTACCCTGAACTTCAAACCCCAAGGTATTCATATCGAATTTTTCCGCAGCCTTAAGCAATGCCCCTGATCCACTAAAAGGGTCAAAGGCCAGCCCTCCGGGCACCACGAATGGGGAAACTGACCAGTCTGCTACCTTGTCAGGCAATTGAGCCCTGCGCCCTTTAATCAGTGGCGGGCACTCAATCCAATCCAATCCAATCGGGTCAGGTAAATCAGGTCTGTTTTTAGGCCCCTTCCTAAAAGCTATAGCGTTAACGCTTGCCCACAACCAGCCGGGGGTCCTTACCTTTGTTCTTGACTTTGGCTTGACCCATGTCCCTAACCTTACGGGCTCTACAATCCCGCGAAGGGACTCAACCATGTAAATAGTTGATCTCCAGCTCGATGCGGAAAATACAACCATCCAGCTCCCCCTTTTCAGTTTCTTAGCTGACTCTCTCAAAGCAATCGCTACCGACGCAGATATACCATGCTCGAGACCCTCACCATTTAAAGCGTAAGGGGGATCAGTGACAATAAGATCGAATTTAAAGTCACACCCGGTAATCAGGTCAACGGCATTTCCTCTCAGTATTTCGCTGGTAGTCATCATTTACCGCCCCTTACAAGGAAATCATCCTAAAGAAACTTAACAAAAAGCACTCTCCAAACCGCCGACACCTGACTTCCATGTAGATTATGTATTACCTAATTACAAATAGAAACTTTAGAGGAATTTAACAGCCCAGTGTTTAGTAGCACTTGGAAGGGTCTTGCCTTACAGTTATGTGCAGGAGGTATCCTTGAAAGTAGTCAGCAAGATTTTTCCCCCACATAGTCCGAAGCAACGCCAGATAATGGAATTTCTGTCAGGGCACGGGCCACCCTATACCATGTGGGTACCTTGTGGGACTAAGTTCGGGAAGACCATTGGGGCCTGTGGAGGTATGGCCAAGGCTGTACCCAACAACAGGGGCGAGCTCTCCCGTATCGTAGCCCCGATCTACAAACAGGTGAAAATCTCCTGGAAGTATCTGGACAACATCTGGCCGGGAGAGCCCTACGTTGTAAAGAACAAGGGAAACATGGAGATGTGGCTGCCAGGTGTAAAGTCCACTTTACAGTTTTGGCACGGGCAGAATCCGGAAGACCTTGAAGGTGAGGGTGTAGCCAGGCAGCTCAATGATGAGTGCGCCAAGTTGAGGCAGCAGGTCTTTGACTCGAGTCGAACCACCTTCACCCGAACCATGGGCAGGATGCAAAATATCTCCACCCCTCGAGGGCGGAACTGGTTTTTTCGTGGGTACACCAGAGCCATGGAAGAAATGGAGCGGGCTGCCTTTGAGAAGAGGATACCCAACGAAATAGCAGTTACGGCAACCACAGCCGAAAATCCCTTCGTATCCAAAGAGGCAATCATGGAAGCCAAGCGGCTTCTGCCTGAAAGATTGTTCCGCCAGTATTACCTTGCCGAGTTTTTGGAAGACGGCATGGTGTTCCCGGCTCCAGTGGTGGACTCAGAATATTGGCCGGTGAAGTATGTGGTCGATGGTCCCGTCCAGTCATGGATAAGGGCAGACGCCAGGAATCTGAATGTGGTAGCTGGGTGTGACTGGGCCAAGCAACGCGACTACACGGTCCTGACTGTCTGGGACTATTCCAAACGTCCGTTTAGGATGGTGGGCTTCATCCGTATGCAGGGGATGAGCTACCCGGATCAGGTTGTTGAAGTGGCCAGGTTTCTACTGAAGTTCAAGTCTTGTGAAATGTTGAAGCATGACAAGACGGGTGTTGGTATTGCCATCGACGATATGCTGGAGAAAGTGCCTAATCTTATTTATGAGGGGGTTAACTTTAGCAATGCGACCAAAGCTTTTATGGTCAACGATTTGATTATGACCATGGAGAGAAGGGAAATTCTCTTTCCATGGTGGCAGCAGCTGACTGATGAGTTTGATAACTTTGAGGTGCAGGTATCTGATATCGGCAACATGATTTACAAGGCAGCTGATGGTTTCCACGACGATATAGTTTTCAGCTGTGCCCTGGGTTTGATTGCTTGCATCCATTATGCTGATACAACATTCGAAGCCACGTTCATGGAAGAGCTACCGTCAGCCAAACCGCAGATTGATTCTATAGAAAATTATATGCTGGAAAGTTTAGACATAGATGACATAGATCCAGAGGAAGGATTCTGACCATGGAAAACCTAAGAGAGAATTTCCCGACCGAAGAAGAAGACGAGCTAGAGGCCGTCTCTGTTGACGATCTTGTGTCGGCTGAGAAGGCACACGAGAAAGCCAGCGTACCACCAGACCCGTACACCGAAGAAAGTCTTGGTAACTGGAATCAGGAAGTAAAAGCCCAGCTGGATCTGATTTCTCTCAAAGGTCTTTACTACAACGATGGTTGGGTATTCATTGCCATCAACTACGTAGCCCGGAAACTTTCAGGCCAGCTGATGGGAGTCCACAAGAAAACTATCAGTGACGGTCAGATAGTTGAAAACCCGTGGATGGATCACAACCTCAACAAAGCCATGCAAAGACCCAACACCTATGAGGGCTACACAAACTTCATGTATAGGGTGGCCACAGAGCTTTGTCTCATGGGCAACGCGATAATCTGGAAACTAAGGTTCCATGAGCAGCTGGTACTTCTTCCAACTGAGTTCACCACGATAGACTTCGATGCCCATGGAAATATCACGGGCTACTCAGTCAGCAATGGCACACTAAATAATGACCCGTTCCTCAATACAGCTGTGAAGATCAACCCTCTGGACATAATCCACATTAGGCTACCTAATCCAAATTCGGTGGTGTGGGGACTATCACCCTGGATCCCAGGCAGGAAGTCGGTGCTGTTTGATCGGTACTCTATGGAGTACGTCCTTAACTTTTACCTGAAGCAGGCTAACCCTGGTCCCGTGATTGAGCTGGGCAAGGAAGCCAATGAGAAGTCTGCAGTTCGGTTGCTCAGATCTATAGAGCAACGATACACAGGACGAACCAACCAACGGCGGACTATGATCTTGCCGAAAGGAGTCACGGCTAAGAAGCTGTCAGATTCCATGGCAGATCAGAAGCTGGCGGAGCATCTGGGCATCAACAGGGAAACCATGTTAGCCCTTTTGGCTATCCCGCCACATGCTTTCGGTAACCAGAAGACCGGATCTATCGGATCCGATGAGACTGAAAAGCAGATGAGAAATTTCTGGGAGACCACAATCATTCCCTATCAGGATCTGATAGCGGAAGGGTTCGACATGGCGTACATGAGGGAGCTGGGCCTAAGGTTCACTTTCTCATTCAATAATTCAGATGTGCCGGCGCTGCAGGAGAGCAACAAGGAAAAGGCAGAGACTGCTAACCTGATGCTCTCCACCCATACACTCAATGAAGTCAGGGCATCAGTCTACAAGGATCCACCCCTCGAGGGTGGGGACAAAACACCGGGAGAGACACCCGCGCAAGCACCGGGATTCGGTCAGTTCTCTGCCCCTGAGCCGGCCAGTGGAGAGATCAACGGGCCTAAGCAGACAGATGCCAGCAGGAAGCTCAGGGCTTTCATGGACTACCACTTTGACCACTACACAAAGTCAGAGAGTGAGGATGAACTCAAGAAGCAGGAGCTGGACTACCTCCAAAACCTTTTGGGTATTTTTGCAGGTTTTGCTCCACAGGCAATGAAGGCTGTACACAAGATCTATTCCCGCAAGGCAATAGCCGGCGTGGTGATGAAGCACCACTATCAGAGCAAGACTGACAGGGAAGATCTGCAGAAGGAGCTGGACAGGATCTGGCGACAGTTCGACGAAGAGTACACGGGTAAGCTGGAGCCGGTGGTCATTAAGGCAGGAGAGGCTGGGTATGATCTGGCTCTTGAAACTCCTTTCGAACTACCGAACACCGAAGAGATAGCCGCAATAAGGGAAGAGAATGGAGAGGTTCGAAAAGAGGTGCTTAGTGCCAGGGGTCTGGATGGTTTTGCCAAGGTCACGAAAACCACTTCCAATCAGATTTTGGATATTATCGCATCGGGTCAGTCAGACTCGAAGCCCCTGGGTGAGATCTCCCGGGATATTGCTTCGTACTTTGATAAGTCTGTTCCGACCAGAGCCCAAACGATTGCCAGGACCGAGGTGCTGACGGCTGCATCTATGGCTGACGAAGCTGCCTACAAGGATCTGAAGAAGGTTCTACCAGGTGTCAAAAAAATATGGGTGACAGCTGGGGACTCGAGGGTAAGGGGAAACCCAGGCGGAGATTACCCCAACGCCAAGGATAATCACTGGGCACTGGATGGAACAGAGCCCAACAGCAAGGGCAGGTTTAAGAACGGTCTGAGGTTTCCCCGGGATCCTGCGGGCAAGGCAGAGCAGGTGATTAACTGTCGATGTACAACTCTGATTGTCCCTGACGGTGAAGACCTTGATGTGGAATCCATCAACCGTCCGGACTTGTTACCTGGGGAATTTGAGTAGATACTAATAGGGCCACTAATCAAACAAACGGTAGCACCATGGAAGGTTTATCGGAATGAGCAATAAAACCAGAACAAAGAAAAACAAGGACCAGGACGCCAGACGGATGGTCTTTGACTTTGATTGCAAGAGCTCCGAGGGCTCTGACGTTTTTATAGAAGGCTTTGCTAACCGGGCCATGAAGGAAGGTGGCAAGGTTATCGACCGGGGCATGGAGCACATACCTTCAGGGGAATGGGCCATAGAGGAGTGGAAAGCAAATCCCATCATATTTTTCAACCATGACAGGGATATGCCGATAGGTCAGGGGGTCGGTGCCAAGGTGACACCTGATGGCCTGTGGATAAAAGCCAAAATTTCCAATTCCAAGGATCCAGAGATCTCCAGAGTCAGAGACCTGATCAAGGAAGGGATCCTTCGAACCTTCTCTGTGGGAATCGATGTTGAGGATGAAGAAATATCCCAGGATGATAAGAGCATCACACTAAAAGGCGTGAACCTTTTGGAGACCAGTGTGGTGACAATCCCTATGAATCAAGAGAGTTTTTTCTCTGTGTCCAAAAGTATGTTGAAGAAAGACAACTTCGATCAGCTTGCTGCAAAGATTCTGAAGGCTAAGGGAGCCTGGGTAGCGGCTGCGATACACCAGCAAATCTACGAAATGCAGGCACAGGATCCTGAGTTCAGCAGGGCAGACGCTCTGACATCCATAGCGGGTGGGTCCGAAATTTCTCAGGGTGAGCTCATGGAAATGATGGCAGGTAATACAGCCATTTTTCCAGAGGCAGTTTTGGAGCTGGTGGCCACCGTCCTGGGTATGGATCTGGAAGCCCTGGCTGGTTTGAATGATGCTGACCTTTCCCTTACTGATGCTGATGCTTCCCTGAATGCCGTTGAAGAAGTGGAAGACGAGGAACTGGAAGAGGAAGGCGAGGAAGAAGAGGAAGAGGAGTCCGAAGCTGCTGAGCAGGACGAAGACGAAGAGCTGGCCGAATCTGAAGACGAGGAAGAAGCCCCTTCGGAAGAAGAGCCAGAGCAGGATGAAGACGAAGAGCTGGGATTCGGGGAAGAGGAAGAGCCCGAAGACGAAGAGGAAAAGCAAGCGGAGCAAGGGGTAGACGTGTCTGGCCCGGAAGATCCAGGAGAGCCCACCAAACTTCCGATGGTCGGTGAGGTGGAAGACGCTGCAGATATGACAGATGAAATAGAGAGTGAAACGCCAGAGTCAGGGGCATCATCCAAGGAAGCGGAGGATACTTCTGAAGAGGATGAAGAAGGCAACGCATTCCAGTCATGTGTCAGCAGCAAAGTCAGAAAGCTTTTGGATGAGGGCAAACCCCAGGACCAGGCTTTGGCTATAGCTATCTCTGCATGTGGCGAGGGTAAAGAATGCACGCCTATGGATGCTAAAGCCTGGGAGCAGGTTCTGGCTGACATTGAAGCCTGGAAGAAGGAGAAGGAAGAAGCCAAGAAAAAGGCTGAGGGTGACGGATCCAATGGAGCTGGAACTTTACCGCTCAACACCACTGAGCAAATTGACCTGGATTTGGGTCAGCCGGCAATAGCTGCAGCCCAGCAGACAAATATTTTGCTGGGTCAGGTTGTTGCTGAATTGCAAAAGAACAACAAACTGGTCAGTGAAATGATCAGCATGAAAGTCAGTGAGGCCGTACCTAAGGCGGAAGATACTGACGAAGAACAGAGCGAGGATGAGGAGCTGACTGACTCAGAAGAAGACTCTAGTCAAGACGATAGTTCGAAGGACCTTGACATAGTCCAGGGATATCGGGAAAAATTAAATGAGAAATTAGTGAAGTTTGGCGTATAAAGAACCTTACGGACTTACATCCCAATCATCAAAACCTGGAATTTCCACGGAAAGGAAGTTACGAACATGGGCAGAAATATCAAACTTAAGGCAGCGGGTGCCGCACCCAAGAAAATTACTTTGAAGGACTACAAGGCACTCCTTGCCCGTGTGGAAAAAATGGAAGGCGTTGCCTCAGACGAAGAGCGCAACAAGGCCAACGGTGTCTTTGCTGGTGGAAGCGCTGCTGCTCCAGCAAGAACTGCTGACGTGGTCACATCTGCCCGGGCAGGTGGGGCAGAGGCAAAAACCCTGATGGCCTTTGGTTGTCGGGACGTTCAGCAGCTTTTAAGCGTGAACACTGGTGACGACAAGTTTGCCTGGGTACCTGATGCAGACAAAAAGATGGTTGTAGCTCTCAAACATGAGTTTGAGACAGCCAGAATCATAGCCCAGCTTTTTTACGATCAGAAATGGGACCATGTTGGGGTAGGTTCGAACTCCAGCAATGAGAAGTCTGACCGTTTTGCAAAAGTTCCGTCCATGATGGAAACTTATTATTTCAAAAACGTTGTTGCTCCTAAGCTCAAAGCTTTCGGCACTGGCGTATCTGGTGGCGGCGCTGAATGGATTCCAACAGCAATTGCGAGCACTTACATAAGTGAGTTTGAGCTCATTAGGCAGGTGGTTGGAGCTGTTAAGCAGATCAACATGCCGACCAACCCTTACCAGTTACCGACCAACACTTTCACCACTGCTCGAAGAGCTGCGGAGAACGTGACGGCGACTGATTCCAGCTTCACCACTGACGTGCTGGAGTGGAATGCAAAAAAATTCCTGGAATATTACATTTTCCCGGAAGAGCTGAACGAAGATTCTGCCCCGGACATTGTGGCACTAGGCCGGTCTGAGCTGACCAACGCTCATGAGCGGGCTTTCGAGGCTGCTATGATCAACGGAACAGAGATCGGAACAACTCACATCGATGCTGACACCGAAGCTGGTGCAGCCGATTTGGCAGAGAAGCAGTATCACGGCCTACGGAAGTACGCCATTGACAACTCTGCCAATGGTGCAACCACTGACTTCGGAAACGCTGTCGTCTCTGATGCCAATCTTCGGTTGATGAGAGCAAGACTAGGCAAGCTGGGCGTCAACCCTGCAAACCTTCTCTGGATCCCGGGCTCAACTGCCTACCTCCAGATGCTTGGCACTGACAACGTGGTCACTGTGGATAAGATGGGTTCAGCAGCAACCATCGTTAAAGGAATGCTTGGTTCTTACCAGGGCGCTCCGATCATGCAATCAGGTTTCATGAGAGAAGACCTAAACGCCTCTGGTGTTGAGGATGGAATAACCACTGACCGTACAGGAATCCTCTTGATTCACCGGGCCAGATGGTACTTCGGAACACGACGACCTATCCGTCTTGCGATTCGGCCAAGTCGATCAGCAGATGACCGGATAGAAATGGCTTCCTATAGCCGGGTAGACTTCACTGGACACCCACAGACAGTCAAAGAGACTGAACTTGGTGTTTCTTACGGTTTCAACGTTTCTACCTAAGTTTCCGGTTTGATGAGTATGTAAGTCAGGGGGCGGGGCAATTGCTCTGCCCCTTTTACTGTAGGGGCAAACATGTCTTTATTGAATTACGTAAATAAAGTGGACCTTCCAAATTGGAAGGGAGAGTTAACATTAAGCTCCGCTCATGGCCAAGGTCTGTTGTCTCTAATTTTTTATGTCC
>PJEL010003270.1_pt1 | contig 14074 bp, 22 predicted proteins | sample 1853271 | NCBI WGS metagenome assembly PJEL01 (sample SAMN08108733, study PRJNA415343) | Invertebrate metagenome, whole genome shotgun sequencing project. | host: Globobulimina | place: Sweden: Gullmar Fjord | collected 2015-08 | reverse complement strand
ATTAGCAGCAGCAGTACTATTACTAGGCCTTCCAGCATTAGGCGTATTCTTAGCCTTCTTGTTTAGAAGAGTCGTTCCCACCAATATGGTTCACATCGTTCAGTCAGCTAATAATACTACTGCGTACGGTAAAGGCCATGACTCAGGCAACACTTATTACGAATGGCCCACGTTCGTACCTAAGATCGGTGTCGATGTAACAGAGTTCCCGGAATCTATCTTCCCGATAGGCCTGGGTAATTACGATGCGTATGACGCAGCACGTCTACCCTTCGTTGTTGATGTCGAAGCTTTCTTCCGTGTGGATGAAGCCTCTACTGCAGCTCAGCGTGTAGCAACATTTCAGGAGTTAGAAAGCCAATTGACTTCAGTACTCCAGGGTGCTATCAGACGTATTCTTGCTACTTCTAATTTAGAAGAAATCATGCAAGAGCGATCTAAGCTTGGTGACGAGTTCACTAAAGAGGTAGATGAGCAGATCCGAGAGTGGGGTGTGAAATCTGTTAAGACTGTCGAGTTTATGGACATCCGTGACTCTAGTGACAGTTCAGTTATCGCAAACATCATGGCTAAAGAGAAGTCGCGTATCGATATGGAATCTCGTATTGAGGTTGCTAACAACGGTAAAGACGCGTCTCTTAAAGAGATCGATAACCAACGTCTTGTTGATGTACAAGCTCAGGATGCTGAACAGCAAGTTGGGGTTCGTACCGCTCAGAAAGAACAGGCTATCGGTATCTCGGAAGAACAGTCTAAGCAAGAAATTCTTGTACAGGCTAAAGTGACTACTGAAAAGAATATGGACGTTAAACGTGTTGAAGACGTTCGTACTGCCGATATTGCTAAAGATGTTGCTGCGGTTAACGCCGAGCAAGAAAAGCAAGTTCTTGTTATTAACGCTACCGCCGATAAAGAAACCACAGTTACTATAGCTGAGGGTGCTCGTAAAGAGGCTGAGCTTCAGGCTGCTGGTATTACTGATATCGGTGTGGCTAAAGGTAAAGCGGAAGAGGCGATCCTTATGGCCCCAGTTACTACTCAGATTACTCTAGCACAAGAGATCGGTGAAAACGAGGGTTACCAGGAGTTCTTGATTGATACTCGTCAGATTGAAGCTGGTGAAGCCGTTGGTAAAGAAATGGCAGGTGCGTTGAAAGATGCGGATCTTAAAGTTATCTCTAACTCCGGTGATGTTACTCGTGGGGTAGCAGGGCTTCCTGATATCTTTAGTTCTATGACTGGAACTAACATGGGGGCTATGCTTGAGGCACTTAAGAATACCCCGGAAGGTAGCAAGGTCATCAATAAGTTCTTAGGTAAGGACGACGATGAGAAAGCAGTTAACTAGCATTGAGTAAAGTTCACGTCCTAGTTTGGGAATTGGATGGCGACGCTTATCTCCTAGGAGTATTCTCCGATGTGATAAGTGCTCGCGCCGCTCTCAAAGGCCTAGCAGATAATCCAGAAGAACATTGGAAGGATGAAGACTTCTGCAGAATAATACCAATGGAATTAAACGAAATAGTAGAATTACAATTAAAAACGTAAGGAGAATGGAATGATAAAAATGTGTACATGTGCTCACCCTGGGCAGGATAAATTGCATGGGAAGAATCGAAGGGTTTATAACGAATCCACTAAAGGTTCTTCCTGTACGGTGTGCGGGAAAGAAGCAGGCTCATCTTCTATTAAGAAGAAGGGTAAGTAATAAAACATTAAAAGGGCTTTCGGGCCCTTTTTTTAGCTTTCAATAAAATGCCATACGCAGGTATAACAAAGGTGATGAAGTTTCATCGCTTTCTCTTAAATCAGCCCCTCAGTTTACTGAGTTTCTGTTTTAGGTAATGGAAGTCAAAAAGCGTGGGAGGAGTTACTCCTTCCTTTAGCTTTTCCCCGAGCACCCATTTTCAAAAACAAAAAACGAAAATGGGGAAGGGGAAGTGGCGGGCCGGCCGCAGGACGAGGATCCCATATGGGTATACCTGGAAACATCCTGAAGAGCTGGGGTACCGTGCAACAAGGACGCGAGTTCATCAATTTTAAAGTTTCGGTTTTGTTAACCAATGGATTGGGAGAGAGTAACTCTCTCCTTATAATCTAACTATTATGGATAATGCCCCCTTTCGAAAAACGAGCTGCGCTCGAAGTGGAATCCCTTAGACTCTAAGGTCCACTTTTTTCTCAGAACAGGGGGCATAAAAGCAAGCTCGATGTCGAGAACGACGGGGATCCTCGAGAGATGACTGCAGCACCTGCATGCATTCACGTCTCCGGGCCCAGTAAGCATCGCGAGAAAATCGATAGGATATCGGGACTAGGTCAGTTGACTTAGTCTCGGTACTCTTTTAAGCTATTCTTTTTTTAGGTAGCTAATTATGTACAAAGTAGGAATTGATCCTGGACAATCAAACTTAGGCTTAGTTGTCCTTGACAAAAACAATAAGTTAGTGTTTACGACAAACATGACTCCCTCTGAACATGGAAATATTGCCCAAAGAACTGAAGCGGTAGATAAAGAACTTGAACCATTCTGGGACAAGGTAACCTCTGCATCTATTGAGAAGTACGTTCTATACGGAAGAGGTACCCCTTCAAAAGCAGCCATAGATACTATGATGATTGTAGGGGCTTTACAATATATGTTCCTTCTACATGGAGTAGACGCAGAGCTATATAAGGCTATAGACTGGAAACGAAAAGTGTGCCAATCACTTTTTAAAGAAGTAGGATTTAAAAACCCAAGTACTAAGTTCGATAAGAAGTTTAGTTTTGCAGCAGCAGAATGTATTTGTGAAGTAAAGTTCGACACAGATCATGAAGCGGACGCCGCTGGACTAGCTTACTTGTCAGCAATAGGAAAGTAATATGTCTTGTATTTTGGACGACCCTAATTATCGAGCAACCATGTCAGATTTTGATAACGATTCAAACTCTTGTTTATGGCTCTTGCTCGATTTACAAATGAATGAAAGATTCCTAGAGCTAATGAAGAAAGACTCTAAAGTATCCGCCGGCGTTAAGGAAGCACTAGTAGCGGTGGAGATAGCTCAAGAGAAGATTAGAAAAATGGAAAGAGAGATAGCCGAGAAGGATGATACTGTCTACTATGATGGTGATCACTTATCTAACATGGGGTGGGTAATGGCTTCTAACAAATTAGAATTAGAAGTGGCTTATCCCAGCCCTCAAATGATGGAGTATCTAGAGCAAAGAACAGGTGACCCTGATAAAGCTGTATCTGCTATAGATCATTTGATTAAGCAAAAACTTATTTCAAAACGGCAGGTACCTGTGACAGGTATTGTGGATGGAGTACACAAAGAATCTGTGGAAACCTGCGTGTACTTAACAGAAGAAGGGAGGGCCTTAGTAGGTGACTCCACCTTCGTGTACAGCTCATCTTACAACAACGTGGCAGACCCGGATGTAAAACTGGCGAAGGTCATAAATTTTAAAGATAGGGTAAAACCTAAATAAATTCGGAGATGTTACTATGTCTACACCAAAACAAATAGCGACTGAGTATATAAACCCCGCACAAGGTGCTTTAGAAAAACATGAAGCAGAGGTAGTGGGAGACGATCCTTGGATAGAAACCTATACGGGTAACAAATTTTATCTAAACCATCAAGAAGATATTAGTCAAATAACGATCAAAGATATAGGGCACTCCCTAGCAATGAACTGCCGTTACAACGGTCATAGTGGATTATTTTATTCAGTTGCAGAGCACAGTGTTCTTATATCGATGTTAGTACCTGAGGAACTTGCTTTACAAGGCCTCATGCACGATGCAACAGAGGCATACTTGAGTGATATCTGCAGACCGTTCAAACGTCACCTAGACGGATACAACGATCTAGAGGACAGAGTGTATGAGAGGATAGCTAGGAAATACAAACTTCCTGAAACCATAGATCCCCTTATCAAGCACTACGACGTAGCCATATGTCGCTTAGAAGCAGATAGGTTCATGAAGAGCAAGGCATTCGGATGGGGCATACCAGAAGATGCATTAACCATTCAGGAGTTTCAAGCTAAGACTGGATTTGAGCACATTCCGTGCTGGTCTTGGGAAGAAGCTAAGAGCCGATTTTACGACAGATTTATCGAATTGAGCGGCGTGTAGTAGTCACTAACGGGCAAGGATGCATTCGTTCGTTCAAAATAAATATATATTTTTTTCTTAAAGAAATCCATAAAAAAGGGGGCTAACATAATCCTTGCCCCCTTCGTTTCACCCTATAAAAGTTACCCTATAAATCAGGAGAAAGTATGACCCTCTCGGTAGTAAATAATGATATTGAGGTTCAGCCAGAACTACAAGAAACCCCCCTCTCAAGCCTAGAAATAGGTAGACAGATGTTATCCCAATCTAAATTCTTCATGGGATACTCAAGGTGGGTAGAAGAAGAAAAAAGGTACGAGACTTGGGAAGAGTCAGTTAAACGAGTCATGGATATGCATCGTCAGAAATACGAAGACATAATGACACCAGAACTAGAAGAAAATATTCAATTCGCTCAAGATGCCTACTCGACTAAACGAGTATTAGGTGCTCAGAGAGCCCTCCAGTTTGGCGGAGAGCAGATCTTTAAGCATGAGGCTAGATTGTATAACTGTGTGACAACTCACATCGACAGGCCTCGTGCCTTCCAGGAAAGCATGTATATGCTACTGTGTGGATGTGGGGTAGGCTTTAGTGTCCAGGATAGACACGTCAGTCAGTTACCTACCATCAAGAGACGTTTCGATAAGAAGACCAAAATCTTTGTGATACCAGATAGTATCGAAGGGTGGGCGGACTCTTTCGGAGTGCTTTTAGCCTCTTTCTTCGAAGACGGAGGGACTTGGCCAGAGTACAAAGGTTGTAAAGTCCATTTCGATTTCACTAAGATTAGGCCTAAAGGCTCTTTCATTAGTGGAGGGTTCAAAGCTCCAGGTCCAGATGGGCTAAGGCAGGCTCTCATTCGCTGTGAAGAGCTTTTAGAAAGAGAGACAGATGATGTTGAACCTCCGGTAAGCATGCGTCCTATCGTAGCCTACGACTTCATAATGCATATGGCTGATGCTGTATTGTCTGGAGGAGTTAGACGTAGTGCAACGATATGTCTGTTTGATAAAGGCGATGAGGAAATGCTCAATGCTAAGACCGGAGATTGGTTCGTCAAGAACCCCCAACGTGGCAGATCAAATAATTCTGTCATGCTTAAGAAGGATGAGATAACAAGAGAAGAGTGGGCCCATATAATGGAGTCGGTTAAACAAGTCGGGGAGCCCGGCTTTGTATTTACCAATAACTTAGACCATTGCTATAACCCTTGTGTTGAAATAGGTATGTTACCGAGAACTGAAGATGGACGTAGCGGTTTCCAATCCTGTAACCTTACTGAGATTAACGGGAGTAAGTGTAATACAGTAGAAGACCTACAGATTGCCTGCAGAGCAGCAACTATACTAGGTACCCTTCAAGCCGGCTACACAAACTTCAGTTACTTAGAAGAAGCCACCGCAGAGATTGTTGCAAGAGAAGCGTTAATAGGGGTTTCTATCACTGGATGGATGAATAACCCTCATATATTGTTCGACCCCGATAATATGAAGGACGCTGCTAACTACGTGAAAGATATCAATAAGCAAATAGCGGCAATGATAGGAATCAATCCTGCTGCTCGTACTACTTGTGTTAAGCCTTCGGGTAATGCATCAGTATTACTTAACACGGCTAGTGGTATTCACGGGGAGCATTCTCCTCGTTACTTTAGAAATGTTCAAATGAATGACCAGGATGAGGTGTTACACCTACTGGACAAAGTTAACCCCAAGATGGTAGAGAACTCTGTATGGAGTGCAACTGGTACGGATCGAGTTGTGTCCTTTCCTGTTACTTCTAAGGAAGGTTCTATCTACAAAAGCGATTTGATGGGAGTTAAACAATTAGACTACGTAAAGGTTGCTCAACAAAATTGGATTGAGTATGGAACTAATGAAGACCTTTGTACAGATCCGTGCTTACGTCACAACGTAAGTAACACTATATCTGTAGATGACTGGGAAGAAGTAGAAGAATACATATTTGAAAACAGAGAATGGTTCGCTGGTATCTCCCTCCTTAGTGCTATGGGAGACAAAGCGTATCCACAAGCACCGTTCACTGAAGTACTTACTGCTGAAGATATAATGAAACGTTATAGTACCGCGTCTATGTTCGCCTCTGGACTTATTGTAGAGGGACTACATGCATTCGGTAATAACCTTTGGCAAGCGTGTGATACTGCATTGGGAATTGGCTTAGAGCTAGATCCTGAATCATCAGAAACGTTATATAAAAGAGACTGGGTTCGTCGTGCTAATAAGTACGCCGACAACTACTTTAATGGAGATACTTTAGAAATGACTAACTGTCTTAAAGATTGCCATAACTTACATAAGTGGGAAACTATAACTAGGCAAATAGTTGGGATAGACTTTGCCGTAGAACTAGGAGAACAAAAGTTCGTTGAAGCAGATACTATGGGCAGTGAAGCATGTCAAGGAGGAGCCTGTGAAATCTCTTTCTAGTGTGGACAACAGGATGAAGACGCTGAGTGACCTTATGCAAAGAGTCCCTGCCACCTGCCCTGAATGTACTGCTCCTAGAAATTGTGCAATGGAAGAAGGTAAGAGCGCCAACCTTTGTTGGTGCATGCAAGCCGCCCCTTCCGGCAAAAGCGATTTCATAACCCACGGAGTATGCCTGTGTAGATCTTGCCTGAAAAAGGAAAATGAAGGTTAGTCAACACTAACTACAATATTGGTATAACAACTATGAGGAGGCAATTACGCCTCCTTTTTTATATCCCTAGAGGTACAGTAGTAAATGCCTATCAATATAGACTATTTGATTTTAGAAAATAGGATGAAACAAGGAGGAGCTGCAGCCGCAGCAACTTTTGCCATGACCGCAGTGACAGCATTTAGACTAGGACATGAAAAAGGATTAATACTCAGCCCGGGTAGTGTTGTTAAGTTTTCCACCATAGTCGCAGGACTTGCTGGAGTAGCTTGGTCAGCAATGCCTAAAGCAAAAGAGCCACCAGGACAAACTATTGAAGAAGCAAAAGAACAGCTATACCCTGCTGTGAAAGTTGCCGTCAATAGGTTAATAAAAAATGAGGAACTCTTTCAGGATAGCATAGAGAGTGAATCAGATCCCCAGGGTAGATCTACTTATACTTCGGATTCCGAAAGACAAAGAAGTATAGCTAGGGCTAACCGGCGGTATGGTAGAATGACTTCTAATACAGGATTTGATGATGATTTCGATATGGACTCTCCATCTGAAGACGACTTTGTTACAGATGAAGAATTTGAGGATATATTAATGGAAGAAATGCTAACTGATCCATTCTATGATGGACCGGGTTCAGTATTTGACAAGATGTAAAGGTGAAGCATGGCACGGATAATAACCATTGAAGTTAGGGTCGAGGAAATAGAACGCCTCGATCCTGCATATATGTACGACCCAAAGATCCAGTATGAGTTAACCCCTGTGGATGACGATCTCGATGGAGAAATCGAATTTGTCTGCAAGAGGTCTCATCTGGGTAGTGTACTAGCTCGATTGGATAGAGGTAGTAGAGCTGGAGGAGCCAGCAGTAAGGCCATATATGGAGAGCCTGAGGAAGATGTAGGAGACTTATTACGAGACGCAGCAGATAAAGCTTTATCAGGCTTTAGTATTCCCGCGATCAGTGCTATAGTTGACAGCGTTGAAGAAGCAGTAATGCCGGAAAGGGTAAGACTGCGTCGTAAAGTCCATAACAAGGAAAGGGAATAAACCCCCTTTTCTTTTAGCAGAGGTGAATAAATGGTTATCCCCCTTATTATTGGTTTCTCCGGTGTAGCCGGATCTGGAAAAGATGAAGCAGCTGCGGTTGCGTTATCCATACTAGAATCTGCAGGTGCTGCAGTAACCCAATATAGTTTTGCGTATCCTTTAAAAGGCATATGCAACTTTGTCTTTGATATGACAGAGGAAGAAATGACGGATAGGGATTTGAAAGAACAGGAAGGTAGGTTTACTTACGGCATGACTAATAGGAAGATCATGCAACTGGTAGGTACTGAAGCATTCCGACAAGTGTTTGATGAAAATATTTGGATAGATGTAGCAGAACGAAATATCACTAAGTCAGGATCTGATATAGTAATTATTTCTGATGTACGTTTTGAAAACGAAGCTAAATGGGTTAAAGAAAATGGTTTCTTATTTGATATAGACCCTACTGGAAGAGAAGGCTTCGAAGTTATCGAAGGATCGGGGCACGCTAGTGAGGCAGGGTACGAAACAGTGCCTTCTAAAGTTATAGAGAACGATGTCTCTTTAGAAGAGTTCCACCAAGAGGTGGCCTACTTGATAGGAAACAAAGTACTGCCTACCTACGAAGGCATAAAGCAGCAAATCATTCAACTGACGGAAGAGATGAGTGGGCATGCAGAAACTATAAAGAACGAAGCCGTAAGTGCTGTAAACGAGGATATATAAAATGTCTGATGCGTACACAACTTTAGATAAATTACGTGGCTTTCTTGAGATCAACGGGGATGGACTCCCCTCTCAAGAGCAATGGGAGAAGATAGTAGATCTTATTAAATTTAAAGAGCCTGAGATGGACTTAAAGGATAAAGATATAGGTGTTGAAGAAATCCTTAAGGATTGGAAGGAACGCCCTAACACAGACCTATACGGACCTCTTTACCCTACTCCTAATGACTTGACGTTGCCTAAGGGGCCTGGAGATTGGCCTACCTCTCCTTTCATATATTGTGGGGGTGCCTCAGAGATAGCTTCTATTAACTCTAAGCTAGACGAAGACTGGGAAATAGGCGATGACGGTAACCTTACATACGTAGGAGACGTAAGATTATCCAATTCTTTAGACGTTGACGACGTTATGGGGCTAGATTCTAGCCACGCAGACTCTCTAGGTTCTAAACTACTAGATGTAGACTCAGTATCCGTTGAGTATAAAATTGTAGATGATGAGGCCCCGCATGACAGAGATGATCAGTCTGGCTGAAGAGTTTGAAGAACTTCCTAACTACGAAGACTTTGTTAAAGATCAAATAAGGGAGGTAAGGAACATCCTCCCCTTCTTTTTTTTAGCCACCAAAAAATCAGAGGCAGGAAACTCTTATATCTTTCGAATCAATTACCGAGCGTACCCCTTGTATGCTTGTATAGACGAACAAACCCGCCGAGCAACAATCACTAGAACTAAGCCTAAGTTAGAAGGGTATACCTCCTATGAGGCCGCTAGTGAGGACGATATAGTATTCCCATATATGGATCATTACCATACTATTTCTAAGTTGCTGTTACTTATAGTTTGTAGTAAATATCTATGGGTACCCTTGCTAGGTGCCAGCGAATACTCCCGAAAGGTAGTAGACTTGGACCGTAAAACATTTGAAAAGAGGGTACGAGAAGTTTTATCTAAAGGAAAGGAGTAGTAATGAGCGTCAAGAAAGATGAGCTTACAGAAGTAAAGATCAATCCTAAATCAAAAAACCAGGAGAAGTACCTAGATGAAATCGACAGAAACTATATAACTTTCGGAGTAGGACCTGCGGGATGTGGAAAAACATTCCTAGCAGTGTTAAAAGCAATGAACGCTTTTCAAAAAGGAGAAGTGACTCAAATAGTTTTAACCCGGCCTACCCAAGAGGCAGGAGAGAAGCTTGGCTTCCTACCCGGAGACCTACAGGATAAGTTAGACCCTTTTCTTTTACCTTTGTATGACGCAATGAACGAGTTCTGGGCTGACACAACTATAGACCGTTTAATAAAACAAGGACATATAGAGATTGCCCCTATAGCGTATATGAGAGGGCGTACTTTTAGGAACTCATTCGTCATTGTAGACGAAGCGCAGAATTTAACACTCGACCAGTTAAAGATGGTCATGACTCGTTACGGGCCAGATTCTAAAATGGTAATTAACGGAGATCATACTCAAAGTGATTTACAACCCTTCAATCGAGGTTCTCTAAAGAGAGCTAAGGAACTCGTTGATCATGGAGTTGACGGAATCTCAATGGTTCACTTTGATAATAAGGAAGATAACCAACGTCACCCCGTTGTAGGTGACATAACGGATGCATGGGAGAAGATAGATGAGGAAAAGGAATAGAGTAGATAGAATAAGGGAAAACAATTTTTTTACAGAACAGGAACTATTTGAACAGTTTGTTACGAGAGTAATAGTATGGGGGTTAGTAGCTATACTAGTGGCAGCCATATTTATTCTTGGAAAATAGTATCAATATACCCACCACCTCTTGGTATAACTATAGTGAAGAGATAGCGTCTCTTCTTATTACTATAAAGTACTTTAAAAATAATAATTTTATCAGGGGAATTAAAATGGGAAAATCAAATGTTGTATACGACATACGCCACAGCCTAAACAGGGTAACTAGAAACTTTATAAACACCTTTCCAAAATCAAGGTTTGAAGATAAACCTATAGACCTGACATGTCTAAATGAAGAAGTCAGAACAGGGACTGGAAAGGAAGTCATGGGGGGCATCAAGATACCTGTAGAAGTATTAGCAGACAGTCAAGAAGCAACCCTAGAGTGGCTGAACCAAGAATGTGAAACACTGGTACAGAAGCAATGTAATTCTATTGCTGAGAGAGAAAGACGGGATGTTAGGTTGCTCCAAATTCAAGATACAATTGAGAGCGTCTCGGCACTTTAACCTTAAGTAAAATAAAAAAATATAAGGCTCCTCACGGGGCCTTTTTTAATTCTGAGGAGAAAAGTATGAATGATACTATAGGGATACATTACGAACTTCCCGATGGAAGTATCGTAAGAACGTATGGATTTGGTCCAGATGGAATAAAGTATTACTTCGATGACGGTAAAGGAGGACGCCTTGCTACTGACGAAGAATTTCAGACTTGGAAACCTAGGAAAGATATTACAGATTTTCCTAACGCCAGCGATCCTCGACTACCTTACGAGTTCGATCTACACTGGGACATAAAGTACACCTCAGATCTTAAGGAGGAGGTACGGGGACATAGGTACGAAGATGAAATCAGAGAATGTGCTAAACGACATGGGGTGGAGATATGAGCGATATCATTAGGATAATAAAAGTAGGTAAGGCAACTGCTGAACAAATAGTAGATAGTCTAGTACGTGAACATGGTCCTGCTAAAGCAGTTAGACTTTCAGAAGAAGTTTTACAAGATCTATACCTGTCTGACGACGACCACTTAGTCTCTAAGCAAGAAGAGATTACTAATGAGTGTTACCGTAGAGTAAGAGAAGACCTTGCAGAGCAAGAACTTAAAAACAAACAATTAACTAAACGCATGGAGCCTAAGAGCCGTGCAAAAAGGGTAGTGAGAAATAGGTAATAATACCTCGATGATACGGTTCCTTCGCAGTTAACGTATATTCATTCTCGTTGCACAAAAGGGGCTAGCTACTAACCGGCCCCTTTTTTTAGCTTTCGATACTTTCCAATTCTTTAGCCATAGCGTTATACCCATCATGCATAAGCTGAACCCGTACTTCTCTCGGAAGGTTAGGGTGGAGGCCGGCAGCGTAGACAGTCTCAATGCTCACAAGCTTGCCGAAATGGCCTGCCTGGAGGGTCCAATCATCTCTTTTATCTATCAGGTGGAATAAGGATCTACGGGCTATATCAAAGGGCCCTGAGTCCAAGCTGATATAAGGGTACTCAGGCCCAGTATTGGTTATGCGGAATCCTACCTTGATAGAATCCTCGTAGAACAAATGGTTCATTGGCAGGCTGTTTGAGACGACCCCATCCACTAGGAGCTTGTTTTCGAACCTATGAGGAGCAAAGAGAACGGGTATAGATATGGACGCTCTGACGGCGTCTGAGAGCTTCACAGAGGGGGTATCATGAGCATTAAATATGTAAGGTTCATTAGTAAGTAAGTCTGTACTAACCACAGATACGCGCTTCTTGACTTGAGAGAAAGTTCTTCCCTCAGAGATTTCATCACAGAACTTAAGTATCTTATCTCCAGAATTGAGGCCACCCTTGAACAGAGACATAGGCTGTACCTTCATGTACTCGCTCCAGTCCTTCTCTAAGGCGATATAGGTCATATCATTCATAGACATATCACACGCCCACATAGCAGCCACAACACCTCCTCCTGAGGTACCAGATATCTCAACTAATTCGTGATCTGAATCCATTACTGCTCTTAAAGCTCCTAGGTGAGCTGGGAATTTGAACCCCGATCCTGATAGTGCTAATGAAATATTTGCCATTTCGATTCCTTACTAAAGTGAAGTCCTAAGTATATGTTAAATCGCAAGCAAAAAAAACCCGGGAAGACCCGGGCTTTGGTGTTTAATTAAGACGAAAGGTTAATCTTCTTCTTTTATACCCAACTCTTCTTTACCTTCTTCTTCCATTTCCTCTAAACGTTCATAGTAATCAGGAAGTTCAGTTAAATGGTCTTTGGCAATTTCTTTGGCCTTATCAAAGCTATTAGTATGTTCGTCTAACTCTGCTTCAATTCCTTCAGCCAATTGCTTTGGGTCAAATGCAGTATTGGCTTTACCATCTGCTTTACCCCCAATGAGTTGTTCAGCTTTTTTAATAAATTTGTTATCTTTTTTAGCATCGACCTTTTCTTCATCATCAGACTTCCAGCCTTTGTCTACTGAATCAAAGAAAGCTTTCTTCTTAGCCTCAGGGATGTTAGCTACAGTAGCGTACCCTGCTTCACTTAACTTCTTCTGGAAGTACGCTTTATACTCTGGCCCATCTTTCTCACCAGCTTCTTTTTCTAAACCACCTACAATATCTTCAAATAATTTACTCATGATTAGCTTATTGGGTAAACCAATACCCCCTCTATGTTTGAATTGAAACGAACATGAAACCAGCTAATGCCAACTTCTAGTTCAGTAATTTCTTCGAAACCTTTAATGCTGGGTCTGTACCCTGCAACTTTAGGCTCGTCACCTAATAGCATAATGCGTACTTCTTCAGCAGTATGGTTATTAAATAAGATATCAAAAGAACCCCAAGCTCTATGGCCTGAGTATTCTGATCTCTTGTATTCACCCTTGGCATGGTAACCAGAAAACTTTCTGTCTCCACCCCACTTGTAATTGTTTATGGTCATAGGACCAAATCTTTCACGGAGCTTATCTAAGCCTTCAAGAGCGATAGGGTCAAAGAACCTCCACCAGTCTTGTCGGTGTGCTCTGTCTTTGTATACTTGAGGAGATACTAACTCCTCGATACAGAAATTGTCACATACGTATTTGAATTTAGACATACTTATAGTTCCTTATTTTTTCTTCATGTTTTTAGGAACGAAACGAGAGTAATCTCCAATTCCGGTAGTAGGGTCTTTATGTGTCAAGTGGATAGCATCAATCCCATCACTAGAGGCTCTCCTACTTTTTATGTTGGGGTTTTTAGCCTCGTAGGCTTTATGCTTCTTCTTAGCCTTTTCAAAAGCTTTACCAGACGTCTTATCCCCCTTAGCTAAACTTTTGCGGAACTTTTTACCCATCTTCTTATCACTACCCCACGCAGTGTTCATAGACTTTAAGTCTCCGTGGTATTTGCCTGCGTCGTAACGCTTAGTAGCTAGCCTAGTCATCTTACCAGTTTTGTATTTCTTTACCACGCCTTTAGCTACCTCTTTAAGGCCTGCCTCTTTTTCCCATTCAGCAATCTTCTCTAAGTATTTATTCGTCATCTTTATCACCAGTGTGGGTATCAACCCAATCATTATGTCTTAGGTAGCAAGGTTTGAAATGTTCATTTATAATCGTCTCAAACGAGAATAGATATTCTTCCAAAGTATCTTCTTCGACTGGACCAGGCCAGGTACACTTAGTTAAGTGAACTGCTGTGGCTGTGTTTTTAACTTCGGCTAGTGTCTCTTCCTATTCAACAGAGTCAGTAGGCTTGAGTGCAAACTTGTTAGCACAAGAAGCTAGTAGTAGTACTCAGAGTAGGGTTGTTACATTTTTCATTATATATCCACCAATCTTCGAATACCTTTAA
>PJEL010003269.1_pt1 | contig 14076 bp, 10 predicted proteins | sample 1853271 | NCBI WGS metagenome assembly PJEL01 (sample SAMN08108733, study PRJNA415343) | Invertebrate metagenome, whole genome shotgun sequencing project. | host: Globobulimina | place: Sweden: Gullmar Fjord | collected 2015-08 | reverse complement strand
GATTGGCTGCTTCGGTTCGATGAACCGATTTCCGAGTGGTTCAGGGGCCTGATCGATGGTGGCGGATTCACGTCGGTTGTGACCCAGTTTGGGTCCCCGAATCTGGCGATGACGATCGGCGCAGTCGGAGTGCTGGTTCTGTGGCGTCGCTGCCGTGCTTCAGCGATCACACTTGGGCTGCTTGTGGTTTCCGCCGTTGCGGTCGACCTCGTCCTCAAGCTGGTGGTCGACAGGCCTCGACCGCTCGATCCTGTGGTGGGTACCGGCTTGGGGTCCTTTCCCAGCGGCCATGTGATCCACGCAGTCATCATCTTTGGACTTCTACCGATCCTCTTGTGGGCAATCAAGGAGAGCCGCGCCTATCTCGTTGCAGGGTTCGCTGTCTTCGGGATAGCGGTGATATCAGTTGCCGCCAGCAGGATCGCCCTCGGTGCGCACTGGCCTTCAGATGTGGTTGCGAGCTTCCTCATTGGCGCGTCGCTACTACTCGGCGCGCAGTTCCTTATCAGATCAGGTTGGGCATCCGATCGATGCAACGCTCACGTGTATCACGAGGCCACGGGTGATTCAGATGACGACAGGACATAGCAACTCCACAGTTCGGATGCTTACGAGATTCTTGAGTCATCGAGCGCCGACGCCGGCAGACAACGAGCAATGAACCGGCGAGCTTTCCTCGTGGGCAGCAAACGTACCTACGCCTGAGCCAATTCTCGTGGTGTCCGCTCATTGGGAGGCTGCGCCGCTCACCGTCGATGCCACTGAGACAGTGCCGCTCTTCCATGACTTTCATGGGGTCCTGCGAGCGCTACCACCGAGTGACCCACGTGGCGCCAGGCGCTTCCGAACTCGTCAGCTCGGCTGGAAGGCTCGTATCCCGGCCGGGATGCTCACTGCGTCAGGGACCCGTCCGATGGCGACGTGATGCATTCGCGCCAAAGCAATGATGAGAAGTTCCAGCGCCTGCTCAATGACGAGTTCCAGGCTTGGGAGGACGACAACGACTTCAGCTGACCGCCTGGCGACATTGATGGGCAAGTCCACCGCAAACGGTTCGAGCAGTGGCGGTATCGGTACCGGATCGACAGCGGACAAGACTGAGGGGCCGTGTCGCCACGGCCCCTCAGTCTTATTGCTTGCTTGACGTGGGTCAGGTCGTATTTGCGATTTCGCGGATACGGATCGACTGATACCTGATCACATAGATGATCGTTCCCAGACCCAACGCAATGGCGAACAGGTACAACGACACCGCAAAGCGACGTGCTGCTTCGAGCCAGAGGTCCCATTGTTCCGCGTCGACGAGCGTCATCGACTCAGAGTTGATCTGGGCACCAACGACGACGTGAGCGATGACCGCAGCCATCAGGATCATCATTGCCATCGCCATCAGACCAATGAACGCCCTGGCGGTCGCCGGCATCTTGAGAGTCCTTACCTCGCTGCCTGCGGCCTCCTGGGTGCGGCCTCCACCGACGCGGAACTCGCCGAGGATCCGTGCAATGGCGAACGAGATCCCGGTGAACACCATCGTGAAGCCGAAGAACATCGCAGCAACGCCGTAATTGTTCAGCGACGCAGCAAGGACTGCATCCCCGTCAGCGATGGCCGTCGCTTTGACGATCGCGAGGATCATTCCGGCGACGAAACCCACCAGCGACATTGCGAACGCCGGGGCCCAGAGTGTGCGTCCCGCCTTTTGGGGGGCGTTGACGTCGGGGGCCTTGGTCGACGTTTCGGTGGCGAATTCGTGTGTTGTGGTTGTCATGGTGATCCTCTTCTACTTGCCCGCCGCGACGATGTCGCGAATGCGGGAGAACTGGAACCCGAGTGCTGTGGCGATCGTTGCGAGTGCCAGGATGATTCCGGCGAGCAACAGACCAAGACCGAACTCGCGGAGCGGTCCAAGCCAGGATGACCACAGGACGTATCGGGTGACGTCGTCGAACGTCGTGATGTAGATGTAGAGACCAAACTGAGCGATCTCGATCATCAGACCCATCATCATCAAGACGACGAACGCCTTGGCTGTGGGTGGCATCTTAAGCGTCTTGACCGGCACACCGAGTGCAGCTTGGACCTCGCCACCGCCCTCACGCAATCCCGAGAGGATCGACGCGAGGAGGAATGAGATCGACGCGAGCACGAACCCTTCGCCAAGGAACTGAAGTCCCTGCGTCCAGGCTCGGGCGCCAAGCCCGGTGCTTGTGCCTACGTTGCCAGCCCAGACCCAGGACACGACGAGCCCTGCGAACACGAACATGACTCCCATCACAAGCATGGGTCCCCACATGGTGTTCGCCATCTTGTGGATCGGGAGCCGCTCCGGGGCCTTTCCCGATACGGTTGCCGGGCCGAATGCGGTGTCGATATCGCCGGTTTTGACTGATCCGGCATCAACGTCGGGCTTCAGAGCAGCAATCGAAGCCTTCACGCTTTCCACGCGAATCCAGATTCTCACAAGGATGCCGATCAGGATGACCGCGATTGCTGTCTTCAACAGCACAAGTGCCGTTGTGTTGACTCCAAACGCAATCGCGACCACTTGGCCGAGCGTTTCTTCGTCTCCTGCGCTGCCGACAAGGCTCGCGGCGTAGACACCAAGTCCGGCGACGACCATTGCGATCATCAAAGCCACGGCGCCGATTCCGAGGCCGATCTTTCGATGACCTGTCTCTGTCGAGTAGTGGATGTCGGGGTGAACGATTCTGTCCAGGGTTGCTGTCATTGTTTTCTCCTCTCAGCGTCCCAATGACCATCACAACGCGATCGTGGAAAGCCCTACCGACAATATGTCGCCTACCCGACAATGTCGTTCGTGTGACAATTTGAAGGGGCACTCAAGTTGGGCTCAGGACTCTCGGTGTCGGTGGTGAGGTGTTCGTGCCCGCGGCTTCATCGGGGAAGAAAAGCGCTCCAGAAGAAGTTGTGGGATGTAGCAGTTGACCGTGGGATAGCAGGATGAGCCGATGAGTGGTGGTTGCGAAGACGCCATCGAGTACATATATGAGTACTTGGACGATGAACTCCCGGTGCCTGATTCAGCGCGGATCAGACTGCACCTGAAACGCTGCTCGTCATGCATGAGTGCCTACGACTTCGAGACCAAACTCAAGGGAGTGATCCGCGAGAGAGGCACGACCGAGCCACCTCCAGCACTCTTCGATACGCTGCGGACTCTGATCCAACACGAGAGCGAGTAGCCCCGCGGTCTCGCTCGTAATCACTCCGGTGTGCTGTATACGCCTTCGACACTCTGTTCACCAGACTACTGCGGGAGCACGCGACCAGCACCTGGTGTCGCTCGTCCGAATCCCTCGAGTCGATAGACGTCTGTAGCATGCAAACCTATGAAATCCGATGGTCTACCGCGCAGAGTGTCACGAGCTGTGCACCTCTGTTTCGGCCTGTGCAGGTAGACGGGTTTCGATGGACTTCGCCATCTTCGATACGCCTCGGCCCGAGATCGACACAGCCACCGCAGCCCGAATTGCTGTCGAGATCTACGGTCTGGACGGTATTGCCGAACCGCTTCCGGGGGAGAGGGATCGGAGCTTCAAGATTGCGACGCATTCGGGGGCGTATGTCCTGAAGGTGGGCAGCGTTGCCGACCGGCGCGATGCTCTCGATGGCCAAGCCGGAGCGATGGAGCACGCACTTCGGGCCGATCCGCTTCTTCCCATTCCTGCTGTAGTTCGAACCGCCAGTGGAGAACTGAGTTCTCGCCATCAGGGACACAGCGTGCAACTCGTCACCTTCATTGACGGTGCCCATCCGTCGACCACTCGGTCGCCCCCAGCCTTGCGCCGCTCCGTGGGAACCCTCGCTGGCCGCCTGAGTCGGGCACTTCGGGGATATGACCACCCTGTGCTGCACCGTGTGTTTCCCTGGGATCTCGGCCAACTGCCGAGTCTGGCTCCCTTGATCCAGGAAGTTGAACCTGAGTTGAGATCCATCATCTCAGCGGTGTTCGCCCGTCTCGAAGGCCGACTCCTCGCCTTGAGTGGACGTCTCGCCAAGCAGGCGGTGCATGGCGACATCAACCTCGACAACCTGGTCGTTGATCCATCTGTGCCCGAGCGGGTTGTTGGACTGTTCGACTTTGGTGACATGATGTGGGGACCTCGCATCTTCGATTTGGCTGTTGCTTCGGCTTATCAGAGTGTGGGAGCCGATCCGGTGGTGGCCATGGCGCAGGTGGCGGCAGCTTTCCACGTAGCCGACCCTCTCGAACGCGGCGAGATCGATCTTCTACCTGATCTGGTGGCTGCCAGGGCTGCCCAGTCGATCCTCATGGCGAATCGATACGGCGCGTTGCATCCCGACAACGCCGAATACCTCACTGGGGATTCCCATGCCATGGTTGGGATCTTGAGACGTCTGGCCGATGCCGACCCGGAAGAGGCGGCAGCCTGGATAAGAAGGGTGTGTGGTTTGAAGATTCAACGGCAGGCCAGTTTCAAGGACGCATTGAGGTTGCGTCACGAACGCCTTGGACCTGCCCTCGACCTGAGTTATGACGAACCCGTGCGATTGGATCGGGGCGAGGGGGTATGGCTAATCGAGGATGGTGATCGCCGACTTCTTGATGCCTATAACAACGTCCCTCATGTCGGTCATGCCCATCCTCAGGTAGTTGCAGCGTTGTCAGCCCAGGCCGGTCGGCTGTCAACCAATACCAGGTATCTGGTCGATGAAGTCGCCGAATACGCTGATCGACTGGCTGCGCTTCTGCCTGATCCGCTCGATACCGTGATGTTTGTCAATTCTGGGAGCGAAGCGAATGACCTCGCCTACCAGATAGCTGGGGTTGTCACTGGGAACCGTGGTCTGATCACAACTGAAAGCGCTTATCACGGCACCACGTTCGCCACAGCTGCAATGTCTCCTGAGGAGTTCGAGAAATCTGGATGGACACTTCCGTCGGCCAGAGTTGGGGGTGCAGAAGTGCTGCGATCGTCCGACCCTGCCGAAGCGATTCTGCTTCAGCTAGCTCAGGCCGCCGAACGTCTCGAATCCGATGGCGATGCGGCCGGGATGGTCATCTTCGACACCGTGTTCTCGAGCGAGGGGATATTCGGCGTGCCCGAGGGCTACCTTCGGTCGGCTCGAGCCTGGGCTAGCGGACACGGAGCTTTGCTAGTAGCCGATGAGGTCCAGGCTGGCTTTGGACGGGTCGGACCCGCTCTGTGGGGTTTCGGAGTCGACGGAGTGGTCCCCGACATCGTCACACTGGGGAAGCCAATGGGTAACGGCTACCCAATGGGCGCCGTGGTGACCACTGCAGCCATTGCTGAGCGGTTCGCCTCGCAGTGGCATTTCTTCTCCACGTTCGCCGGTTCCCCGGTGGCTGCTGCAGTGGGAAGCGCAGTACTTGACGTGATCGAGACTGAAGATCTCCCGGAGAATGCGCGTGCAGTTGGCAGCTATCTACGGGAGGCGATTGCGTCACTGGGTCATCCGCATGTGATTGACGTGCGGGGACCCGGCTTGTTCATTGGCGTTGAGTTGACGGGACCCGAGATTGCCAGCATGGTCGTCAACGATCTACGCCGTCGCGGGATTCTCGTGGGGATCACTGGACCGGATGCCAACGTCCTTAAGATCCGGCCACCGTTGGTGTTCACCGAGGACCATGGCGACTTGCTGATTGCTGCGCTCAGGGAATCTCTGTCTACTACCTAGTCGGCCGGCGAGCTGAGACCGACGAACACACGCCTGCTACCGGCAGTTTGGACGGTTTGCGAACACAACTCGTGCACATCTGACACCGGACCGCAATCTGACTTCCTGCGCCGTCACCCAACGTCGCTCGAACAACGACTTGCCGTCCGATGAGAGCTATATCAATGCCCAGTCGAGTACCTGGTCGATGTCCTGTGCAATGTGGAATGTCATCTCCTCGCGCACTTCGTCAGGGACGTCGTCGAGATCGTCAGCATTTCGCGAAGGAATGATCACCGTATCAAGCCCCGCACGGTGGGCTGCAAGCACCTTTTGCTTGATCCCCCCGATCGGGAGCACCTTGCCGGTGAGGGTGAGTTCCCCTGTCATGCCCACATTCGATCTAACCTTGCGATTGGTCATGAGTGACACCAATGCGGTCGTCATTGTGACGCCTGCCGACGGACCGTCCTTCGGAACAGCGCCCTGTGGTACGTGGATGTGGAACCGGCGATTGAGGTCCGACGTCACGTTGAGTTCGCCCGCGTTTGCCTCAACGTAAGAGAGCGCAATCTGCGCCGACTCCTTCATGACATCACCAAGCTGACCTGTGAGTGTCAGCCCTGGTTCGCCGTCCATTGCTGTGGCCTCCACAAACAGAATGTCACCGCCGGCACCCGTGACGGCAAGTCCAGTGGCGACGCCCGGCACAGAGGTCCTGTCCTTTGCCTCGTCCCTGTGCACCTTCGGTTTGCCAAGCAGTTCCTTGACATCGTCCGTGTCGACTGTGACATGCATATCGCCTTCCATGGCAATCTTCGTGACGATCTTGCGAACCAGCTTGCCCAGCTGGCGCTCAAGACCTCTGACGCCGGCTTCATTGGTGTAGCCGTCGACGATCCAAGCAAGGGCGTCGTCGGTAACGGTCAACTCTTCGTCCTTTAGGCCCGCAGCTCCGCGGCGCCTCGGAAGCAGGTGCTGCCCAGCGATTCCGACCTTCTCAGCATCGGTGTATCCATCCAACCTGATGACCTCTGTCCTGTCGAGCAGGGGAGCGGGAATCGAGTCGAGCACATTCGCTGTTGCAATGAACAACACGTCGGACAGATCGAGGTCGAACTCGAGATAGTTGTCGCGGAACGTGTGGTTCTGAGCGGGATCAAGTACTTCGAGAAGAGCTGAGGATGGGTCGCCTCGCCAATCGTTTCCGATCTTGTCCATCTCGTCAAGGAGGAAGACGGGGTTCATTGACTCCGCATCTACGAGCGCCCTTGCGATGCGCCCAGGCCTGGCGCCCACATACGTGCGGCGATGTCCGCGAATCTCTGCCTCGTCTCGAATACCGCCGAGAGCGACGCGAACGAATTTGCGGCCGAGCGCCCGAGCAACTGATTCGCCGAGGGAAGTCTTGCCAACGCCTGGCGGTCCGACGAGCAGGAGGATGGCCCCGTCGCGGCGCTCAGAGGAACTTTCGTCCAGATCTCGTTCCGCTCGCAGTTTGCGTACTGCCAGATACTCAACAATTCGCTCTTTCACGTCGTCGAGTCCCGTGTGGTCCTCGTCGAGCACGGTCCTGGCTGAGGTGAGATCGAGATTGTCATCGGAAGTCTTGCCCCACGGCATCTCAAGAACGGTGTCGAGCCATGTCCGGATCCATGAGTGCTCTGGCGATTGCTCGCTCATTCGCTCAAGACGCTCGACCTCCTTTTCCACTGCTTCGGCAACATTCTTGGGAAGATCTGAGCCCGCGAGACGCTCGCGGTATTCGTCGACAACTTCTGCCTCTTCCCCGAGTTCAGCCTTGATGGCAGCGAGCTGTTGGCGAAGCACGTACTCTCGCTGTCCCTTCTCGATGCGGCCCGCTGTGTCGTCTTCAACCTGTTTGCGGACTTCGGCGTCGGTAAGAATCTCAGCCATCCACTTGAGCAGTTGTTCCAGCCGTTCCCGAACGTCGGGTGTCTCGAGCAACTCGACCTTCTGTTCAAGGGTGAGATCTGGCGAATAGACAGCAAGATCGGCGAGTTGCCCCGGGTCGTCCATCGAGAGAACCCTTTCGGCAATCCCTCCCATACCCCGCAGGCGCAGCAGCCTGGCAACTACGGTCCGGTATTCATCAACGAGGCTGTCGACGTCGGTGTCGAACTGGTCTGGTTCTGCAATCGGGGTCGCCTCAACCCACAAGGCCCCGTTGTCGCCACTCAGACCCGAACCAATCCTTGCTCTGCTGATGCCCTGGACCAGGACAGTGCGTGTCGACCCCGCCTCCATGTTCTGAATGCGGGCGAGTGTCCCGTACGTAGCAAAGTCCTCGTCGATCTTTGGGACGAGGAGAACCTGGTCGCCGGCGTCCGTTGCTGCGTCGAGGGCAGCCTTTCCTTCGTCGCTCTCGACCTGGAGTGTGACGACCATGTGAGGGAACACGACGCCATTACGCAGTGGGAGCACAGGGAGTGTGAGTTGAGAGGTGGTATTGGCCACGAGAATCGGACTCCTCATTGTTCAGGGTATGTCCCTCAACAACCGGCTCCCACGGCCGATATTCCGGAAATGTCACGAATCTGAGTCGATACCACTCAGAAAACATCATCGGAATGGTGAAGGGCCGCGGCGGGAATGCTACGGCCGTCCCACCGATCTGCGCTCACGTTCCCAACCTCGAGCAATGGCATCTACGGCCCAGAAACTCACCAGTGTCTCGCTGACCTCGGTAGAGACGCGTAGCCCAGAAACGCCTCAATTCGGCAAGATGCATGCTTCGAATGGTGCGATCGATCTGTATGTGTCTGTCCAGCCTGGGCGCTGAATTAGACAGCTCTACCGCGTCCTAACGTGGGGCTGAGCCATTGGAACCGGCTTGGGCCGGACGAGGAGGGTCGCATGTTCCTATTCCAAAGCATCGCAGGGACCGTAGCTACGTCTCTCTGTGGCACCTTCGGATAAACCCGTCGCACGCAAGTCCCACTCACGGCCTCTGGCGGTTGCGTCGCGATTCGCGTAAGGTGCGCATCCACCTACGCGAGGAGTGCGAATGGGCTTGAGCGACTACATCGACAAGGCAAAAGACCTTGTCTCAGGCAACAAAGACAAGGTGAACGAAGGTATCGACAAAGCAGCCGACGTCGCCGATGACAAGTCGGGCGGCAAGTACTCCGATCAGATCGATCAGGGTGCCGAAGCTGCAAAGGACGCGGTCGAGGGCCTCGACGACGATCAGTAGCCACCACGAACCTGCAACATCGGGAAGGTCGCTGATTCAAATCCTTCCCCCGATACGAAGACGGCCGTCGAGACTTCTGCATGTCTTGGCGGCCTGTCCGCCGGTGACCTGGTCACCGTCGTCCTGTCCATGACAGCCGTGTGAAAGCTGTCGCACCGGAACTCCGCATCCGACACCCTGGGCGGCAAGGGCTCCGATACGATCGGCTCGTGCCCGAGGCACACATCTCGCCCGTCGAGGAGCATGGCGGGAGAGTCGACAACTACGTGGGCGCGACCAAACCTCCCACGAAGGTCCACACCGAACCGCCCACCGAAGCGCACAGCGTGATGCTTGCGGGCGCGAATGCCATCGGTGACGAAGATGTCGGGTCTCGTCTCCTTGTTGGCTACCTCGACCCTGCCCGCGCATCACGGCATATGAAGTACTCCGCATCACCGGCTGAACACATCCGATGGACACTGACGCGACCAGATGAGTCGCCCCGACTTCCACGCAGGCTTTGTGGCCGACGATCGTGGTGTCGTTACGGGCGACCGAGGATCGATCATCGCCAATCGTCCGGTGATCCACGGCGGAGCAGGGCCTGATACTCAACTGCCCGACGTTCGTTTGGGGGCATCGCCACTTGGCCCCACATCATCGGCTGCTACCTAGCCTATACCCTTCCGATGGGAGGATTCGACCAATGAGACAATCAGCCAGCGACATGCCAGGCGGCGTGATCCGGTCCGTCGCATCGCTATTTGTTGGACTAGCGCTCGTCATGGTCGCGACCGGTCTTGTTGGTTCGCTCGTTGCGGTGCGATCGGAACTCGAAGGATTCCCCACAGTCGCCATTGGCGCGATCATGGCGATGTACTACGCGGGATTCCTTGTCGGATCACTGACGATCCCACGACGGCTGGCATCCGTTGGTCACGTCCGAGTGTTTACAGGCCTCGCCTCGCTTGCGGCGGCAGTCGCACTTTCGTATCCGATGTTTCCCAACGCTGTCACTTGGGGTGGCCTCCGTTTCGTCGCGGGGGTTGCCTTGTCCGGCGTATACGTAACCGTCGAGAGTTGGCTCAACTCACGTTCTTCGAATGCGACGCGTGGACGTCTCCTGAGCGCCTACGCCCTCGTTGTCACCGTTGGGCTCGGCGTCGGCCAGATGCTCCTTGGCTTTTCAGATCCGCTCGGATTCGAGCCGTTCGTTCTCGTCGGAATCCTGATCTCGGTGGCAGTCGTGCCGGTTGCTCTGGTCAGACTCCCTGAGCCCTCTGAGCTGATTCCATCCACGGTGTCGCTTCGGGGACTCACGAGAATCGCGCCACTCGGTGTAGTGGGCGTGGCGGTCGTTGGTGCTGCGGGTGGTTCCATCTATGCCCTCGGTCCAGTCTTTGCTACGAGGGCTGGTCTCGATCCTGCGGGAGTGGGCACCTTCATGGCGGTTTCGTTGATAGCAGCGGCTGTTTCGCAATACCCCCTGGGCCAACTGTCCGACCGCTTTCCCCGACGGCGAGTGATCCTGGCGGTGTCCGTTGCGGCCGCGGCCACCGCGTTCGCAACGGCATCGATCGGTCCGTCAGGTTGGTGGCTCCTTGCCATGGCCGGTCTCTTCGGCGCGCTGATATTCCCCATGTACTCACTGTCGGTGTCTCACATCAACGACATGACACCGGCTCACGATCTGGTTCCGGTCGCGGCAGGCATCATGTTCGTCTTCGGGAGCGCATCGGTGGTCGGACCGATCGTGACATCGATGCTGATGGCGGTAGTGGGGCCAGCGGGATACTTCTGGAGCGTCGGCTTGTTGATCCTTCCCATTGTTGTATACGCGACCGCGAGGATCATCGCGAAGGCACCGCCGCCGCAGGAGCCATTCATCGGCCTTCCGCCGCGTTCATCGACCGGCGCGGCCCTGCTTGCCGACGACGACTGACCGATTCTTCCGTCGACGGTTCGCTCCGGTCTGCTCCGAATCCTCGGGTTCGAGCGAGTCGGCGGCCGCTCGGCATGCCGCTGAGATTCCCACGTATCTCAGCGGTCTTCTCGCGTCTGGGGCTGCAACTAGACGAACCTGGACCAGTCGTACGCGAAGGTGGCGAATCCGCCTCCGGTGTGCCAGAAGACGACCCTGTCGTCAGGCCCGAAGGTCCCGTCCTTGATTTCACGGTAGAGGCCATACAGAGCTTTGCCGGTGTAGGTGGGGTCGAGCAGCAGGCCAGTGAGGCGGGTTGCTTCGGCTTGGATCGCCAACTCGTCGTCGGAGTTGATGCCGTACCCGCCGCCAATATGGCTGTCATTGATGCTCCAACGCACGGCGGGGAAGTCCTCGCGGAGGATCGAATTCACGCGCTCTGTGATCCCTTCGGCTGAGTCCCCGACAGCGCATCCAACGATGTCGACATCCAGGCCCGCATCGTTTGCTCCTCGTATGAGACCTGCGGTAGTCCCGGCTGACATACAGGGGTGCCACAGCGTGAACCGTCCCTCGAAGCTCTCTACCTGTGCGGCGAGTTCATGTGCGGCGTTCACGAAGCCTTGGGCTCCGAGCGCATCGGATGCACCTTCGGGGATTACCCAGGCGTTGCCAGTCTCCTTGGCAGCGGCCTCCATGACTGCATCCCGATCGTCGTATTCCGCAGGCGTGATGAACCGGCATTCCGCGCCGGCCAGACGCTGGAGCAGGTGGTTCCCCCAGACCTCAGTCGGTGGCTTGCCGTCGCGTGTTCGGAGGTAGAGCACGGCGTGAAGTCCAAGTTTCGCGGCTGCAATCGCGGTGGCCCGCGAGTGATTCGACTGTGTTGCCCCACAGGTGATGACGGTGGTCGCCCCTGTGTCGATGGCCGCCTTCAGGTGGTACTCAAGCTTGCGAACCTTGTTACCAGACAGACCGAACCCTGTCAGATCATCGCGCTTGATCCAGATGTCGGCACCCCATGCCTCAGAGAGTCTGTGGGCGTGCTCGAGTGGCGTTGGAAGTTGGGCCAGATGGATTCGGTCTGCGATGGTCACAGGTGCACTGTACCGAGGGCCAAGAGGGGTTGAGGTACGAGCCAAAGGCTGAACGTACGAGACGGGTCCTGGAGTTCGGCTCATTGATGGAAGGTCGAACTCGAGTTGCTCGCTTCACTCTGGATGCGAGAATCGATTAGATCGCGGCAACATCGAAGGAGAACGCCATGGAGAAGGTTGATTTCAAGAAGACGCTCAAGGATCTCTACAGGCCATCGGCGAAGGAATTCACGGTTGTCGATGTCCCCGAGATGCAGTTCGTCAAGGTGGACGGCGTCGGCGATCCAGGCGGAGACGTCTATGCCGAGGCGCTCGCTTGGCTGTACGCCGTGGCCTACGCGGTCAAGTTCAGTTCGAAGACCGACATGGGGCGCGACTACGTCGTGCCGCCTCTGGAGGGTTTGTGGTGGGCCGAGGACATGTCTGCCTTCGTCGAAGGTGATCGCGACTCATGGTTGTGGACAGCGATGATCATGCAGCCGGACTGGGTCACCCCCGGCATGTTTGCCGCCGGACTGGCCAAAGCGGAGAAGAAGCTTGGCGAGTCCAACCCCACATTGCGTTTCGAACCCTTCCACGAAGGTCTCTCGGTCCAGATCCTCCACATCGGTCCGTACTCAGCGGAGGCTCCAACAATCGCTCGCCTCCACCAGGAGTTCCTACCCTCGAAAGGGCTGGTCGAAAACGGTCACCACCACGAGATCTACCTTGGCGATCCGCGTCGGACCGCGCCAGAGAAGCTCAAGACTGTGCTGCGGCAACCTGTCGAGAAGCGCTCGGTGCCCGGCGCCTGAGCATCCGCAGTTGCCTTGACACCGGACGAACCATCCAGTGCGATGCCATGGTCGTGCTCAGCGACGATGCTCCACGATGACGCCTTCGGTCGCAGCGAGCACGATCGAGTCCCTGAACGCTTCGTCGCGGCTCTCGTCCGCCGTCGAGAACATGATCCGGCCCGCTCGGAGTTCAACAGCCGTCTCGGCGTTGCTGAAGTTCAGCGCAACGGTGACCGTTTCGTTGTCCGACTCACGTAGATACACGAGAACGTCGTCAGTCGAACTTGGATGCACCATGAAGGAACCGAACCGCAACGCCTCTGACGTTCGGCGTACATCGAGGAGCCGTCGGTATGTGTTGAGAGTCGACCTCGGATCCTCGAGTTCTGAGCCCACGTTCACCGTCTCGTAGTCTTCGGCGAGCGGCATCCAAGGAGCGGTTCCTTCGGGGCAGAAGCCAGCATTCGGCCCGTCGCTCCACTGCATTGGGGTCCGTGCGCCGTCTCGTGAGAGGTGCTCAACGTTGTCTCCCCACGGGTCCTTCCTCTGGTCGGCAGACAACGCTGTCTGCTTCATGCCGAGCTCGTCGCCGTAGTAGAGGAACGGTGTACCTCGAAGCGAGAGGAGCAGCAGGGCCGCGAGTCGCTCCTGGCCGTCAGGAATCTTGGAGGCGAGTCTGGTCTCGTCATGGTTGCCAAGCGTCCAGTTCGTCCAAGCCCCGGCGGGAATGTGCCGTTGCACGGCCTCAATGACCGCCCTGATGGTGCGTGCGTCCCAGTCGGCGACCATCAGGTGGAAGTTGAACGGCATCGAGAACTCGTCGAGGTCATCCCCGTAGTACGAAGCCCACTCAGGAAAATCGAAGATGTGGACCTCGCCAACACTCATCGGATCCTGGGCGTACTCGTCGAGCACCGCCTGAAACGCACGGTGTGCCTCATGGACGTCCGGATGCGCGACGTCATGCAAGTGCACGAAATCGTCATACTCGCCCAGATCCTTGAAGGGGTTCTGCCAGTCCTTGGGAGCCCGAGGGTTGTCTCGTTCGAGGGGGTCCTTCATCATTTGGTTGGCAGCATCAATGCGGAACCCATCGACCCCGATCTTGAGCCAGAACCTTGCAACATCCAGCATTGCGTCGACAAGTTCCGGATTCCTCCAGTTGAGGTCTGGCTGGGAGGCCAGGAACGAGTTGCGATACCACTGGCCCGTGGTTTCATCGAGCGTCCAGGCCGGGCCGCTGAATACGCTCACCCAGTTCGTCGGGGGGCTGCCGTCGGGCTTCCCGTCGCGCCAGACGTACCAGTCCCGTTTCGGATTGTCTCGCGACGACCGCGATTCGATGAACCAGGGGTGCTCATCAGATGAGTGGTTCATTATGGGACCACTAGCAAACGACGATGGTTTCAGCACTGCTGG
>PJEL010003268.1_pt1 | contig 14076 bp, 19 predicted proteins | sample 1853271 | NCBI WGS metagenome assembly PJEL01 (sample SAMN08108733, study PRJNA415343) | Invertebrate metagenome, whole genome shotgun sequencing project. | host: Globobulimina | place: Sweden: Gullmar Fjord | collected 2015-08 | reverse complement strand
GTCTTTACCGTCTTCGTTATAAATTTTACCTTCATGAACTGAAAACACGACCTCTTCTGCTTGATCAATCTTTGTTTCTGATTCATCTAAGGGCTTAGTTGCAGTTGAACAAGCTGTTAATAAAACAGCAATAAGGGGAAATAGGATGAGTTTTGCATTCATGTTTTTTTCTTAAAGCACACTAAGTATACGCCAATTCAGACTTCTGTTAAACTCTCCAGGGATGTGCCCTCGAAGCACACTCAGGTTTGAGTTAGATCATGATATGATTTAGGTATGAAAACACCCCATTCACTCATATTATTATTTGTTAGCTCGTTTATTCTCTTTGTAGGCTGTGCTAGCTCCCAAACTGATTTATCAGTCGATGATGAAACTCAAGCTTGTAGTTTGGTTGAGAGGTTCGCTGATTTAAATTATGGAGATAGACCTCATGAGGAATTTGAATGCTTTTTTCATGATGAGTTGAACTTAGAATCTAAAGCTAGCGGAGTAGTATTTGTTTCGCTCTATCCCACGGAGAAAAACCCTGCTTACCAAGAGATTATGGCGCGAATAAATGAGTATAAGTATCTACAAGTCCAGTATAGCGTTTTGGTCAAAGAAGGTTTGATTTATGACCTTATTGATAACAGGTTCTACTTAAATCAAAACGACACATTTGAGGTGTTTGGGCCTGAATACATAAATGAACACCCAGAGCTTCCTGGTTATATGTTTCTTTAGTGTGAGGCACACTCAGGCCCAGGGCGAGCCCAACGCTCAACTACCTGCATTTTTTCCAAGTGAAACCACGAACATGTCTCATGGATGCTCTAACATACATTGCAGCGTTGAATTCCCCACCATGCTTATCTGCTCCTTGATCGTCAGCTGCGTCAGGGACTAATGCCAACGCTATTTCTTCACCATTTCTTGCTCTATATCTATCTAATACTACTGAGTAAAGATTTGTTTCATTAAAATCATGTGCTTTTTCACGAACCAATTGAGGTCTTATGTTTTGGTCCGGGAAAAGTTTTTGAACGGCCCCCTCTGTTTGTGAGCGTGTGTCAGAAACTCCATCATGCTCGTATATTAGAAGGTCTCCATCCAGTGCAAGATTAACGCCTGTAAGTTCTGCTACCATCTTTTGGAATGCTGCATTTCTTGAGCTATAAATTCCAGCATTATAATCTGCAAATGCAAATTTGATAGCTTCTCTTTCGCTAAAACCCATCTTTTTATATTCTTCCAGTGCTGTGAAAAAGATGGCTAGCCCTACTTTTAGATTGGGTAACAAATGAAAGAGATAATCCACCGTTGCGATATCATCCAAAGTCCTTCCCTTTGAAGCATAGAACTTTCTAGCGACTTCAGTGTCAACTTGTAGAACTCCAAGAGTATTTACCTGCATTTGATCTTGTAGATCTGCAATTTTCTCATCCCAAGGGTCGTATGGGATTAACCATTGCCCAATTTCTGCAGGTATATCCAGGTCATTATTTATATCCAGCAATGCATAATAAACCTCTTCTTCATTTTCTGCCCTATTGATCTTTCCCTCATACCTATCGAAAACTGCATTCACGGCTTGAACCAGTCTATCTCGATTCGTGCCCTCTGACACCTTTCCTTCTATCTTAGCTATCAAACCTTTTCTCTTTCGTTCATAGGCATTTGAGACGTCCAGCCTTGGATTTGTATCCATACGGCTCTCTCTGTGCATCAAAATCAGTGCGTATTCTAGATTCTTTTTGGTAACAGGGATTCCGATTTGGTTCAACGCATCGTAAATAGTGCTTGTCCATTCTTTAGCGCGTTTATTTACCGAGGTTCCTTTTAGGGTGGTTCGTCTGAAATCTTGAGAATTCTGTAGATGGCAAATTACTTCTCTTTGACTCAGAATTCTTTCCCCATCCGATTCATCAAGGATTGCAGAATATTCCACGCCTTCGAATGGATTTGCAGCCTGATGTTTCAGATGGTCCAACCCCTCTTCAAGACCACCTGCTGCTAAAAAAAGCAGAGGAAGTCCTAAGAGTTTCCTACAAAGACTTTTCCCCCTATGGCCAGATTGATTTCCTTCAATGCCCATAGTTAATTCTTAACAACATATTACAAAAGTCCTTTTGGGAATTTATCTTTTTGCAAAATATTTTTACAGTCTGTTGGGTCGATATCTCCCATAATCCAATCTCTAACCTTTGGCTTATGTGCAGGCATTTCTACCCCCCAGTCAGTGTAATTTCTGGAACTACACCCCTCAGCAAGACATGACTCGAGTGATACTCTGCCATCAGAGCCAACGTAGGTTGGTATGGAAGTGCTTTGAAGGCCATTTATTGTTGGGTCTTGGTCGTTATATTGAAAAGTTCTGACCACATTCGCCATACTGCCCGCAGACCCATGGCACATCTGATCAGTAATAAACAACAAGGTTTGTGATTCAGGACTATCTCCCTCTTCTGGTCTATACAGACAAGTAACACGTTGTTTTTGTCTTATTCTTAAGCCACCAATTTCCTCTTCCCTAACACCTTCAGTTGAAGTTCTTGGTTGCCTAGCTGAACATTCGGTCATTTCAATGTCATCGTCGCCTAATGGTTTCGTGTCCGTCTCCGTTCCGTCTGCATTTTCAGATGCACCATCGGAGACTATATTATATGTTCTTCTTCCTGGTTCTGTAAGAACCTCATCCATATCTCCACCACAACCTGAGAGCATGAGGCCCACAGCTGCATATTTTAGATTTTTCATAGGTAAAAGGTTAATAATTCCATGTACATTAAAGTGCAAATTACCCTTTATGTCAAGCTAGTAGCTAGATCTAGCTACTACACATTCTCCTTTGTGCTAAACTTTCCTCGGATGTACCCGTCCAACTGCACATTGAAACCACAAGCTAAACCACAGATTTAAACCTGTTAATTGGCTGCGTGGAGCAACATCTATACATGGTAAGGGCGAGGTCCCGGGTTCAATCCCCGGTGGTGGCTCCAGTTTGGACCCTATTCAAGGCCATTGAATAGTTTTACTAAGCGAGTATTTGCATAGTAGTTTGTATTTTTATATTTATCTAATTTTAATAAGCCTAAGGCAACGAGCTTTTTTAGATATTTGGATGCGGTGATTCTACTAACATCTACATTTTCAATTACAAAATCAATTTTTGTATATGGATGAGCGAAGATTGTGTTTATTAGCTCATGAGAGTAAATGTTAGACTCTTCTTTCTTAATTTTCACCTTGTATTCTGCCATGAGAGATTTGATACTTTCGATTGTTGCTATTGTTTGCTTTGCTGTAGTTTCCAAGGCAGTCAGCATGAATAAAATCCACTCTTCCCATGTATCTTCATCACGCACGCCGACCTATGTAAAGCTTTTCCCGTTTTCTATATATAGGTTTTGAGCTATGTATACTTATTTATCATAAAAAACCCGTGAGGCACACTCAGGTTTGGACTATGCTAGTTTTTATAAACGTACTTATCTTTCGTATACTGCTTCTTCAATGCCATACTTGTCTAGTATGGCTGTTATTGAACTGCCAAAACTCGGAATCAAGATGTCATACACGAAATAATTGGAAGTTGTTCCAATCCTTAATTTATTATCTGTTTGAAGTAGAAGAATCTCTTGGAACATATCCCTAAATAATGCTTCTCCATATGTCTCGACTATCTCTTGGATCATGCACATTGAAGTTGGGTAATTCATAGTTACATTGAGATCATAGTAGTCATACAACTCATCCGTATAATATCCAGAATCTGTGCAAATTATGTAGTCTTTGACACCTCCTTGGTTGATACTTTGAGAGTACTCTGCTATTCCTTCGTTTGCCCAATAGGGGATATAAGCATTATATAGAAAGGCATGAGTCAATTCATGAGTGTTTGCACAATAGGTGGGACTAGATTCATACAAGAAGCCGTCTGGACTGTTGCTTAGTACGTCTTGCAAGTCAAGATCGATAGCGGTTTGTGATCTCTTATAAAATGACATCCCCCTATTTTGTGAGCCTTGGAATGAGCCATCTTTGCTAATGAAGATTTTAAGTACAATCCTATCTTTAGGGAATGGGATTCCCATAAAATTAGAGAGCAGGGAGTTGCAAGTAATTAAGTCTTCTACATGTGCTTTTGCTAGATCTTCGTATCCCTCAGGAACCAATACAGTCACATTTTCCCTTTCTACGGCAACAATAGTGCCGTCAACCTCTTCAAAAGAAGACCCGGAGCCAAACCAATCGATCCCATACGCTTCATTAGTTGTATCAAAGATGGAATAATTTAGTTCTGGCGTTGCAGGCGGATCTGGTTCAGGCTCTGGCTCGGGAGTAATATCTTCATCAAGATAACTTTCCACAACACCAATGTCCTCTAAAGAATCAATCACATCTTCATTTGGACGATATTGAGTGTCAGTGAAGACAAAGAAGGAAAGTGCCAGCGAGACTGCAATGAGACATAGTATGCTAAGTACTATTAGTTTGATTTTCATGAAAACAGTATATCAGAATGATTGAAACTGGTCGGATTAAATTAACTCAGGTAGGATTGCTTTGGATGTACCCGTCCAAGTGCACATTGAAACCACCAGCTTAACCACGGTTTTGAACCTGTTAAATGGCTAGGTGGAGGAACATCTATACATGGTAAGGGCGAGGTCCCGAGTTCAATCTTCGGTGGTGGCTCCAGATTAGCGAGGCACACTCAGGCCCAGGCAAGAGGCTGTTTATTACCAAGTCCAGTCATCAGCATCCATATCCTCTATTTTGGGTTGGGTTGGAGGTGGGGGGGAGTCTACACGTTTAACTTGTGCTCTAGTTGCTGCTCGGGCGAACCGAGTTGGCGGTGGTAGTTCCACTTCAAGCTGATTGGGTGGGTCAAAATCAGGATTCTCAGTAAAGTTCATAGTCTCTAAATTGACGTAGCCTTGGATAAATCTAGTAGGAATATAATATGACCTATCTGCACCTTGGACGCCAATGTCTACCTTCCTGTCTTCTGGAAGCTCTTTGAAAATGCTATTGAAGTGTAAACTACCGCCAAGTTGACCTTTTTCAGGGTTCGGGACCTGTATGATTACAACACATTTGTAACCCCGATGTGGCCATGGGTCGGTAAATTTGGTTCTGTCTTGCTGCTCTACGGGCTTTCGTGGGCTGATTACTGGCACAGATGTACTCATCAAGTCATTTCCGCGTGCCTCTAAACCATTTGTTAATATTAGTTTAGCCACTCTTTCAGTTGTGCCATGCCCAGCAGTTGAAAACCCTGGTTTGTATATTGTTTCGAGCAGGTGGTCTAATTTACTCTCTAAGTCTGGTATTTTTTCATCCATGTAATTGAAATAAGTTCTTCTACCTAACCTCTTCCAAAAACTCATTCAAAGTCATTGGCTTAGAATCACCCTGCTCATATAAATTGGCATAGCTTGATATCTGCAGTCTATTGCCAAATCCTTCTTCAGAGAGATCTTTAACCGTACCTACAAAGCCTCCATGTACTTGATCATCTTTAGCGATCTCATATGCATATTGACTATCTTGATGATCGTTGTTTTTTCTTGGATCAATAATCCACAAAAAATTCCAGTCTACGCCATCATTTCGTTGAAGTTGGGTTGGTACTGGGTGAGTTGCCTCAAGCCTAGAAATATCTCCGCTTGCTTTAAAGTGAAGGTTGCCGTGATCGCTTGATATTGAATCTTTTGCTGTTGGATCAAAACTAGCCAACATTTGGGGGAACCTAGCTCTGACTTCACATAGATGCCCTGGAAGGATTCCGGCCTTACGTTCCAAGTGACCACGGTGAAGTCTATTCACATCTTGAATAACCACAGTTTCTTTTACCGCTCTGCCTCTGCCATTCCCTCTATAAGTTCCTGTCTTTCTGTCTGCATTACCTGCTCTTGTAAATTGGCCTGCAACAGATCCTGTATTACAGATGATTTCTTCTACTTTGTCAGAGATATCTGGTGTGCATCCGGTTGCAGCTAGAGCTGCTACACCTGCAGCGAGTGGACGTAATCCTTTGGGAATTTTCATGATGGTTTATTAAATTCAGAAGCGTATCATAGACCTTTATGTGGACAATGTCAAGGTTTTGCGCAGGGTCATGAACAAACTATGCTAAGCTCTCCTCAACAAGCTTTATATTATGGTTCAACAAATTGACAATTGGAGTAATGGGGAAGATTTCTTCCATGATGTTACTGGTTTAGATCCAAGGGATGAGCCTGAGGTGCTTGAAGGTTTTGAGGCTCCACGTGGAGTTGCAAATCCATATTTTGTACCGATCATATTAAAAGTAAGAGCTAGGCTGGGTTGCCCAGGTGCTGAGGAAGCCATAGCTGAGTTGAAAGCTAGTGCGGCTGCTTATGAACGTGGGCAAGAACTTGCGCAGGGTGGTTCAATTCATGCAATGCAAAAATTGCTATCAGACCGTTTGGTTCATAGTGTGGTGAGGGGGAGGCGGGCCCGGAATGAATCTCATCGTTTACTTTGAGCCGCCCATGAGTCCGTTTGCAATAACATATGAGCCCGCAAACATGAAGAATGCAGCAAGGAAAACGGATGATCTAAGAATGTATCTCATTTCTTCTCCGCCCAATAAGCCCCAGCCGTGAATTCCAAATGCGAACATCCCAACAGTCAAGAGTACCAATCCAATTGTGAAATTCATGAGACCCTTTCCAATTAAGCCGCCGGCAAAAGACCTAGCGGTTTTGAAACAAATCATGGAGGAGAACAAGGTTAATACTGCGCTTGTTGGTCCGAAAGTACTTTCGTATAGAAAGTGGAAATATGATACGCCTTCTCTAGAGTCAATGAGTTGACTGCGAATTAAAGCGGCAACAAAGACGAGAATTACACAGCCAAGTGCAAACATCGGAATCATTCTTAATAGGTTTTGCTTCATGTTCAAATGTTATCTGTTTCTTAGAAATTCTTGAAGGAAAACTCATTGACATACATGAGTGAAGTATTGAAGCTCGATAAGATCTTCCAGGTTTGACTCAAGTTTGTGACTCTCGAATTTTTCAACTTTGCAATGGCTGACATCCTTGGGGTATAATCTTTGCAATTAACCCACGTAACTATGTCTGGAAATGAAGCACACATTGCACTAGCAAATGAAATTATTGCGAAGCAGGCAGATATTTTAGGCCCAGAAATTGCCACTTTGAAGGCACGTAATGTTAAGGGGCTTGAAATGGATGATAAAGGGGTGGTGACCGCAATAAGTGGAGACCCTGAGGGAACTATTAATGCATTAGTTGGTGTATACATTGAACTTTCTGGGAATATTGTTAAAAACATTCTTTCACCAATTTTTCTCAAATATCCTAATATTTCTGCAAAAATCTAATTAGGTGAATTGTCTAAAGGCATAAAAGTAATATTGGATGTTGAATGTAGTTAATCTAGTTATCATTTTAGTCTCGATATATACCTTAATTATTGGTGTATATACTTATTTTCAGAGTAGAAGAATTAAGCGAGAACTGAGAATTAAGGGGGCTGAGGTTAAGCGGAAAATGTATGAGCTATCCATATTAAAAGAGCTTGGAGATAGGATGGGATATTCTTTGAATGTACAGAATATTGTTGATATTATTTACGGATCTTTAGGGCAGTTTTTGAAGTACAGTGTTGTGTCATACATGCTTATTAAGCCTGAGAAAATTCTTTTCAAAGTGCAACTGGAAGAATCCGTGTCCAAGAAATTTATTAACGATATTAAGGGGAGAATGCTTAAGTCTTTATCTGCTCTGATCAATACGGAAATTGATGAAAAAAGCGTTGAAGAAGCTTTTGTTGGGGCAATCTTAAGTGAAGATACAGAGACAAATGTGAAGTCATTTTTTAATATCCCCCTGGTTATTGCTGGGAAAGTTGTGGGAGTGTTGACCGTCGCCAGTGTTAAAGAAGGTTTGTATAAAGAGGATGAGATGACGCTGTTATATAAAATCACTGAGCAGGCATCTAATGCAGTTACAAAATTACAAGAAGTTGTTGAAGCTGAGCAAAGAAAAATGAATGCGATGGTTTCTAGTATTTCTGAAGGGATTGTGATGGTAAACAGAGAATATGGAATTGTTGTAGTGAATCCTGCTGCAAAAACAGTTATTGGAGTTGAGCAAGGGGAGGAAGTGGATATTTTTGATTTTATTCAGAAACTTGGTAACTCTTTTGATATAAGGGGGAAATTAGAAGAAAGTATGAAGCTTGATAGAGTTTTGGCTGAAAGAGAGGTTCAGATTGGAGAAATGTATTTCAGAGTTTTTGTTTCTCCAGTTAGGCAAAAAATGGAAAAACAGCTGGATAAGATTTTAGGTGGAGTTGTTATTTTTCAAGATATTACTGAGATAATGAATGCAGAGAAAATGCGTGATGATTTTAGCTCAATGATTGTGCATGAACTCAGGTCTCCACTGGATGGGATAAAGAAACTAACTGAAATTATGCCTGAGGATTCAATGTGGAAAGATAAAAGCCAATATTTGGGAAATGTGAATTTAATTCGGGGTGCGTCATCAGAGATGTTGGAACTTGTAAATGATCTTTTGGATGTTGCAAAATTGGAGTCTGGCAAGTTTGAAGTTTCAGTTGTTGAGAGTGAACTTAAGAAGCTCATTGATGGACGAGTTGCTTTTTATGGAGCATCCGCAAAAGAAAAAGGAGTGGATGTTAGTGCTGTTTATTCAGAAGGGACACCAGATAAGTTGAATTTTGATCCGCAGAGAATTTCACAAGTTCTGAATAATTTGATATCAAATGCCTTGAAATTTTCAGCACCTGATAGTCAAATATTTTTAAGTGTTATTGCTCATAAGAAGGGGGTTGATTTAAGTGCTGAGCTTGCTGCCGCTGGTTTTGCTTGGCACATATCTGAGGGCAGTAATCATCTGATTGAATTTCCTGATGCTGTTGTTGTTGGGGTTACCGATTTTGGGCCCGGAATTAAAAAGGAAAGTATCCCTTTGCTTTTTGAAAAATATGCGCAGTTTGAAGCTGCAATGCATAGCGAAATAAAAGGGACTGGTTTAGGGCTCACCGTTTCAAGGGGTATTGTTGAAGCTCACGGTGGAGTTATTAGCCTTGGCTCGCAGGAAGGTAAAGGTACTACTATGTACTTTGCTCTTCCAATTTAGTTAGAAGATCTATCATTTGTTCGGCCGTAGATTCAAAGTCTGCGTCATCCAGGATGAGGAGAACACCTCTGCCATTTACTTCTTTTTCAAGAAGGATGGTGCCTGGCTTAATATCAATCAGTTTTTTGTGATCCTTTAGGTCTTTCATGGAATCGTAAAACTCCAAATTGATCAGCGCATTGTTGCAGTCGTCTGCGGTGGCAATTTGGCCGCGGCTAAATGGGCTTACGCACATGCGGTCGTTGTCTTCAAAATTGTAATACCATCTTTCTGGAAAGGAGATCGTAATCCCGTGTTTTCCGTTTGTGTAAGTTTGTGGGACGAAGGCGACAACTTCTTCTTCCTCTTCTTCCTCCTCCTCCACAATCTCTTCTTCCTCCTCTACCTCAATTTCTACTTCTGTTTCCACTTCTGTGTCTACTGTTGTGTCTGTAACTTTATCGCGAGTGGGGATAATTTCTTCTCTAGCGAAACATCCAGTAAGTAGGATGAGGCTGAGGATTGATAGTGCGAATATTTTTTTCATAATGATTTGTTAGAAAGATCAAGCATTGCCAAGTGTAGCATGTGCAAAGGCTTCAATCTATTGAACGTTGACAAGGTTTGGTTTGAGTGAGATAGTGCCAGCTAATTATTAATTATATTTTATGGCTTTAGGTAAACCAAGTGGCCCAGAGGGTCCAGAAGGAGAGGTAAAACATGCTGGTTATGCGCTAACTAATATTTCACCAGGCGATATGCACCAGTCTTTGCTAGTTGTGGTTGAAGTGGTTGAGGATGTAGATGGTGTGTGTTGGAAGGAGAGACATGCACCCAGTGAAGAATCACCTGGCTATGTGCCATTTTTCCCTACAGGGGAAAATTTATTTACAAATAGAAGCGATGCGGCAGATCGGGCTAATGAAACCAATTCTAGTATGGGGACACTTTAAAAGTGCTATGGTTTCATTTGATGGGGAAGCAGTGTAAGCTCTTTTTATGGGATTATTTTTCCACAAAATAAAACAGGGGATCAGTCTGCTTACAAAAGTTGAGGCTGATAGTGGGATTGGGGATTTAATCCTCAATGTTTTGAAAGAGCATGGCGGGGAAATGGCTGCTCATGAGCTATTGATGGTTCTGTATAAGCGCGGGCGAATGTATTGCGAGTTTGATGGAAAGGCTTTTGATATTGAGTTTGTAATTGATGAGGAATTTTACCCTGAACTAAAAGTGTATCCGGATAGGGGAACAAATGGTTGGCAGGTTCGCTTTGGTGCAAAGGGAGGGAGAACGGGGCAGGGTTTCAAGCAAGTTTATAGATGTATAAGGCAGGGTTCAGTTATGAGCATTGGAAAGGACAATAGTATTATTTGTGATAATACAAGTAGTGTGGTTAAGAAACGCGCCCTTACAACTGGGCACATTAATCACTTGCTTGGTGATCGTATTTTCGATCCAAATTACAAATCCACTACTTTGGAAAGGAAAGAGATTTAAAATGCTTGCATAGGGTTTTCACTGGGAATATAATTCTGGTGCTTTTTAATTAAATTATTATGAAAAAATCAACGATAAGTTTTCTAGTTGTGGCCATTTTGGCTGGAGCGCTATCCGGTTTGCTAAGCAACTGGGTTTTGGATTCGGTTGTTCCTATAACTGATGAAGATAGGATCGCAGAATTTTACCAAACTGAAACTGCGGTAATGGTGAGCCCGCACCATATTCGCAAGGGTATGGATAAAGGTGATGACTCTTTCATTATTGTTGATGTGCGAAGTCAGGAAGAATATGAGCGCGAACATGTGATTGGCGCGATAAATATTCCTGCTTACAAGGATCCATATACTTCGGCTTACGGAGATGTGGAGCGAATTGTGGGTGGCTTTGCTGAGCTTGATCAAGAAAAAGACATCATTGTTTACTGTTACAGCATCCCTTGTATGACTGGCCGCAAGGTTGGGGCTATGTTGGCGGAGCATGATATTTATGTTCAAGAACTTGGTGTGGGTTGGAACGAGTGGCGTTACTACTGGGATCTTTGGAATCATGAACACGAACTGGAAACTACTCTTGTAGAAGACTATGTGTACAGCGGAGCTGAGCCAGGTGTGCCTACTTTGAAAGAGGCAAAGACGGATGCATGCAGCGCTTCTGAAGCATTTGGATGTTAAAACGCCTCAAAGAAATTGATGCTTTACGTGGGGTAGCCATAATAACTATGGCTATCTTCCACGCTGGAGTGATGGTTTATCTTTTTGAGCTGGGCCCCATCAATCTGTTCAGTGGGCCTTGGCATTGGCTGGCTCGCTTTACGCAATATTTGTTTTTGGGATTAGTGGGGGTGAGCATCACTTTATCTAAGCGAGATGTGCTGGGTCAGACGGGGCGGGCGGTGAAGATTTTTGCTGCAGGAATTTTGGTGAGCATTGCTACAGCTGTGGTGTTTGGCGCGGATTTTGTGCGTTTTGGAATACTGCATTTTATTGCAGTGGCGGTGGTTTTGACCTCGCTTTTTAAAGGCCGGCCGGCATTGGCTGTGATTGGAATTGTGGTCGTGATTTTGCTGGGCGAGTCCTTTGACGGGACAATTTTAGATTCGCTTTTGGCTTCGCCGTGGGATTATTTTGCGCCATTTCCTTGGTTGGCGGTGCCACTTTTGGGTGTTGTGATAGGGGAGCTGTTTTATAAAGAGCGGAAACCTACGGTTTTGGCTTTTGTAGGGGAAATGCGGATTCTTGGCTTTCTTGGGCGGCATTCGCTTTTAATTTACCTGTTGCACTTCCCACTGCTTTACTCTATTTTCTGGTTGATTTCTCAATCAAAAACATGACAAATACTACGGGGGGGAACCTTGCACAGATGCTTAAGGGTGGTGTGATTATGGACGTGACTAATGCGGAGGAGGCTCGGATTGCCGAGGCTGCGGGCGCTTGCGCTGTGATGGCTTTGGAGCGTGTGCCTTCTGATATTCGCAAGGATGGAGGTGTGGCGCGGATGAGCGACCCAAAGATGATTAAGGAAATTCAAGCGGCCGTGACTATCCCTGTTATGGCAAAAGTGCGAATTGGACACGATGTGGAAGCTCAGATTTTGGAGGCTTTGAAAGTGGATTTTATTGATGAAAGCGAGGTGCTAACCCAGGCAGATCCTTTTGCCCATTCGGACAAAACTACATTTGATATTCCTTTTGTTTGCGGAGCGCGGAATCTGGGAGAAGCGCTGCGGCGAATTGATGAGGGTGCGTCTATGATTCGGACGAAGGGTGAGGCGGGGACCGGAAATATTGTGGAGGCTGTGCGGCACATTAAAACTATCAAAAGTGAGATTGAGGCGCTGAAGGATGGAGACGCTGAGGAAATGAGAGTTCCTGTGGAATTGGTTCGCGGTGTTATGGAGGCGGGGCGTTTGCCAGTTGTAAATTTTGCAGCAGGTGGGATTGCCACTCCAGCGGATGCGGCACTTTGTATGCAGCTTGGTTGTGATGGAGTTTTTGTTGGAAGCGGAATTTTCAAATCTGCGGATCCAGCGCGAATGGCGCATGCAATTGTGCAGTCTGTGATTCATTATAAAGATGCGGCTAAGTTGGCTGAACTTTCTGAGGATTTGGGGGATGCAATGCCAGGACTTGAGATTGAAGTTTTGGATGTTAGACTGCAGGATAGGGGGGTGTAAGAGTAATTTTGCTTTAGTTGAAGTATGATAGTAAGCTTCTGTTATTATTAACAATCTTTATAATGAAAAAAATGAATAAATGGCTCGTAGCTGGACTTGTTATTGTTGCCATATTAATTGGCGCATATTTTGTGGGAGGTTCAAGTTTACAAGGGAGATTGACTAGTTCTGAGTTTGATCAAATGACAGCAGATTTTTCCGTTTGGGCTGGTAGTCCATCTGGAGCACGGTCAGTTACAATTGGTGATACTCTTCTTATTTTTGATGTAACTCCACTCGGAAGTTTGGGTTACGGTATAAAGAATGGCTCTAAAATGGATGTAACTTTTGATGTAGATTCAGGTGATATTGGCGCTAATGCCAATGGACTTATTGTTAATTTGGAGGATGGGAGAAATCTTGCTTGCTGTGGGCCTGTTGTAGGTACGGGGTTTGTGGTTGTAACTCCACAAATTGATGATCAAATGACTGTAGAGATAACTTTAAACCAGAATATAAAAATCCCAACTGGAACTACTGCTTCTTTCACACTTAGAGCAGATACAACGAATCTACTTGCTGTTGATCCTGGTGTAGATGATCCATTGGATATCACCTTTAAGTATGATGAGTATAGCTTTCAAGGTAATAATTTAAGATATTGATTGGAATACTAGCCCTACACGGCGGAGTTGAGGAGCATGAGGCGGTCTTGGATTCGCTGGGTTTGGGGCATAAGCGTGTTCGTTCGCTGGGGGATGTGGAGGGCTTGAGTGGGCTGATTATTCCGGGTGGGGAGAGTACGGTGATGAAGATGTTTTTGGATAAGTATGAGCTGGGGACGTGGATTCAGAGTTTTGAGGGGCCTATTTATGGGACTTGTGCGGGGATGATTGTGCTTGCGGATCTGGGGCTTTTGGATGCGGAGGTGGAGAGGAATGCGTATGGGCGGCAGCTGGATAGTTTTGTAACTGAGGTGATAGGCGAGTTTGGGCCGGTGAAGGCGCATTTTATAAGGGCGCCAAAGGTGGTGCGGCATGGGGGTGAGGTGGAGGTATTGATGGAACATGAAGGTGTGCCGGTTTTGATTCGGCAGGGAAATGTGTGGGCCAGTTCATTTCATCCGGAGTTGGCGGGGGATTCTACGCTTCACGCTGCAATTTTTGTGTGATAGTTTGGTAGCGTTAATTTTTCACCAAAATATTATGAATCGCAGAGCTCTTTTAATAGCTAGCCTACTTGTCTTTACTGTGCTTTTGACAGCATGTGGAGGAAGCAAGGCTCCTAAGGATTTTTC
>PJEL010003267.1_pt1 | contig 14079 bp, 12 predicted proteins | sample 1853271 | NCBI WGS metagenome assembly PJEL01 (sample SAMN08108733, study PRJNA415343) | Invertebrate metagenome, whole genome shotgun sequencing project. | host: Globobulimina | place: Sweden: Gullmar Fjord | collected 2015-08 | reverse complement strand
CAAAAGACCAACCCCAGTTACGACAAGAGTGTCTTCGTGCCTCTTTGTGGCAAGAGTGAAGATTTGATTTGGTTAGCGACCAAGCATGAAGAGGTTCAAGGTGTCGAGTTAAGCCAGATTGCGGTTCGCGCATTTTTTGCAGAGCACCTTTACACGCCGACAGTGACTCAAATCAGTGGTCAACATGAGCTTTATCAATTCGATGAGTTGAGTGTTTACACCGGTGACTACTTCACTGCGCCCATTCAGCCAGTCGACATCATTTATGATCGTGCTTCTTTGGTGGCGTTGCCTGCTGAGATGCGCGTGCAATATGTGGAACGTTTGAAGCAACTGTTAAAGCCAAGCGGCAAGATTTTATTGGTGACATTGGACTACGATCAAAGCGAGATGGCAGGGCCTCCGTTTAGCGTACCTAAGCTAGAGATCGATCAGTTGTTTGCTGGTTATAAGATTACTTTGTTGAATCAAGATATCGCAGGCGATGAACACCCTAAGATTGCGAAGAAAGGCTTGTCACGATTCAGTGAAGAAGTGTATTTGATTGAGTCTGACGCTTAAGTTCAGCTTGCTCAAATAAAAAGATAACACCAACAAAAAGACGGGCTTGATAGCCCGTCTTTTTTATTGTTCAGAATTGAATAGCTGGTTAGTAAATCACTTTTACTTTTGCTGCGCTTTCAATGGCGTCTTCTATTGCTGTTTCTGTGCTGTTGCGGCGAGTAAGCGCTACACCAAGACGACGGCGACCATCAATGTCAGGCTTACCAAACAGACGAACTTGTGTTTGTGGTGCATCTAGCGCTTCTGCAAGGCCTTCAAAACGGATGTTTGTCGATGTGCCTTGACCTAAGATAACCGCTGATGCGCATGGGCCGTATTGCGTGATTGATTTGATCGGCATACCGGTAAACGCGCGAACGTGTAGTGCGAATTCCGACGAATCTTGAGACATCAAAGTAACCAAGCCTGTATCGTGTGGGCGAGGGGATACTTCATTGAAGATTACGTGATCGCCTTTAACGAACAACTCAACACCGAAGATACCGTGACCACCTAACGCGTTAACCACTTGCTCTGCCGTGTATTGCGCCGCTTTAAGTGCGTTGTCTGACATGACTTGTGGCTGCCATGATTCACGGTAATCACCATCTTCTTGACGGTGACCGATTGGTGCACAGAAATGAACACCGTCGACTGCGCGAACGGTCAGTAGCGTGATTTCGTAATCAAAGTCGATGAAGCCTTCAACGATCACACGGCCCGCGCCAGTACGACCGCCTTCTTGTGCGTAGTCCCAAGATTTTTGGATGTCTTCTTGTGTTTTGATAACGCTTTGACCTTTGCCTGAAGAACTCATTACTGGTTTCACAACACAAGGCATACCCACGAATTCAACAGCGGCTGAGAAATCTTCAAAGGTGTCTGCAAAGCGGTAAGGGGACGTAGTCAGTTTCAACTCTTCTGCGGCTAGACGACGGATACCTTCGCGGTTCATGGTTAGCTTGGTTGCATTCGCAGTTGGAACGACATTCAAACCTTGTGCTTCTAGCTCAACTAACTTGCTGGTGGCAATAGCTTCGATTTCAGGAACCACGTAATCAGGTTTTTCTAGTTCGATGATAGCTTGAAGTGCATCACCATCTAACATGTCTAGTACATGGCTACGATGTGCGACTTGCATCGCTGGTGCGTCGGCATAACGGTCACATGCAATAACTTCCAAACCTAAACGTTGGCACTCAATTGCAACCTCTTTACCCAGTTCACCTGAACCTAATAGAAGTACACGAGTAGCATTTTCACGAGTAGCGGTACCAAACATAGAAATTCCTTCCGATCTTTTGAACGATTGATTGAAAACGGGGTGATCATACTTATTTGAAGAATAAAAGCAAACGTTTGCGTGACTTGTGGCATGAATTAGAAGCATAAAAAAAGCAGCCCTGGAAAATAGGGCTGCTTATTTAAAATATTGTTAACTACATGTACTTAAATTGCTAAGTAAGTCACTGGAATATCGGGGTTAATCGCTTCCAACGTCGATTGAGTATCCGCTAAGTGGCTAATGCTGCCATCCGCGATTTCAACCAAGGCTGCGTTTTCAATCTGTTCGAAATCGAAGCCAGCCAATTTCAGTTGCACAAGTGCGACTTGTAGTGGCGGTAGGCTAGGGTTGAATGCTGCGTTTTCTGCGTATGCACCCGTAAAGATTTCGCCAGTTGTTAGCTGTAGTGAAACGCCGCTTAGATTTTTAGTATATGGCGCATGGCTACGGTTTAATGCTGCTAGTGCGCTTACCACAACAGGGCTAGTTTCTTCTGACGTGTACTGGTGATCCAGCTTAGTCATTAGGCCAGTAGTAATACCCAAATCAGCAGGGCCGAAAGAATCAGGTAGGTATTCTTGCAGTGACATTTCATCACGCTGTGGTAATTGAACTTTAAGTTCTTTTGCCGTCGTCAGTTCGTTCATGAATTGGCGACAGTGACCACAAGGGCTGAAGTTGATCGTGATATCAGAAAGGCCTTCTTCACCCTTCATCCATGAATGGCTGATGGCTGATTGTTCAGCATGAACCGTTTGACCAAGTTGTGCACCGGCAATTTCCAAATTTGCACCGAAGTACAAGCGACCAGATAGGCCACGCACGATAGCACCAACATAGAATTCAGAAAGCGGCGCATAAGAGTATGCTGCTGCGATTGGCAGTAAAGCTAGGCGAGCTTCTTTATCAGAAAGGCCGCTTGCATCCAACAAGCATTGAAACTGCTCTTTAGAGATAGTGGCGTCAAAGTTGTCTGCTAATACGATGTCACTCAAAAGCGCTTTCATTGATGTTGGAGCACTTTCCAGCGCCAGGGTAATACGACTGTTCATGTTGAATCCTTAATTGACCTTAGGCTTTAATTCTATGCAATGCTCAGGATTTTTCTGTGACAATGATCACTATTGCTTTGTTGTTGTTACATTGGTTTGCATAATTAGAGTGAGGTCACAGATGAAATCGATTGCAAAGACAAAAACTACCATTGATATCGCACTTATTGCTTGAAATTGAGCTTGGTTCGTCACGTATTGGTGAATAAGTGAGAGAAAAAATCCCAAGCTATCGCTGAAATAATCAGGGCTATGCTTGGGCTTATTGATATCTGTAACGCTTAAAAGTCGCGAACCAGTGAGTTTAGCTATTTACCAACTTATCTGTTAGAGCGCGTATAAATCGTGATCAAAGTGGTTAAGAATAGAACCAAACTACAAGCGAAAATATACTCGGTGCGATAATCGAGGTAATGACGCCACAGAGAACAAGCGCTAGAGAACTGAATGCCGCATCTTCTTGGTTCTTTTCAGCACATGTCGCAGTGCCTAATGCGTGAGATACCGTGCCCATGGTTAACCCTCTGGCGATCGGGCTCTTAATTCCAATCAGGTTATAGATTGGGTAAGCAAAAATAGCCCCAAACAGACCAACAATCAAAACCAGAATCGCAGCAATAGCCGCTTCACCACCTAAATGGCTTGAGACTTCCATTGCGATAGGTGTAGTGACCGATTTGCCCAGTAGGCTGGCAATTAGGCTCAGATCTGCTTTAAAGGCGACCGCAATCAATGCTGTTGTTGTCATCGACATCACACTGCCCAGCGTGCAAGCAAAGGTGATGATGCGCCAGTTCGCTCGAATTTGAGGTAACTGTTCATATAGCGGATAAGCAAGCGCCACAACCGCAGGCTGAAGCATGTAAGTAATCCAAGTGTTGTCTGCGTAGTAGGTCTCGAAAGGGACCTTGAAGAACAATAGAATAGGAATAATGATGCCAATGCTGATAAGTAAAGGGTTGCACAGCGGTGAGTTCACTTTCTGGCTTACCCAGCGAGCAAACAGGAACACTACAATAGTGAGTAGAATCCACATGATTATTTACCTCTCGAAAGCAAGCGGTCTAAGAACCATGATAGAGACACCAATACGATCAGCGTTCCGCCAACTGCACTTGCCATGATTGGCAAAGCATTGGCGATAAGCATGTCGAAGTGATCCATTAATCCAACACTGATTGGGACGAATAATAAGATCATCAAACGAATAATCAGGCTGGCGCCGGGCTGTACCCAATGTGAAGGGACGATACCTATCACCATGGCAGTAAACAGGATCAACATGCCAAAGATACTGCCTGGGATAGAGGTCTCTAGATATTGTTGTAACGCGTTGCCTGCAGTGAGAGCACCTATGATTAAGGTGAAGGAGATTAAGCAGTAAACGAGTTTGATCAATCTTTCTTTCAAAGTGTCACATCTCTTGATAATGAATTAACTAGCTAACTTTTCTACGTACTGATAAACCGCTTTTAAGATAGCCATTTTCTTCTCGTCGCTTTCGTGTTCATGCGCGAGGTTTTCGAGGTTCAACATATAATCCTCTAAACGACTCTCATAATACTCACGACAGTGGTTAGCCCATTTCAGTTGTTCAGCTTCGTCTAGCGTCCATGGGAAATGGCGAGCGCGGTAACGGAACAACAAAGGCTTAATACGTTCGTCACTAAAAGTGATGTCCAGTGCTGCCAAGTTATTGGGGTCAGTTTCGCGAATGATGTTCATCGCGGTCTTGTCGGCTGGTGAAAAGAAGCCGTCGTAAAGGTGTGTGTCTACGTCATTGCTTTTCTCGTATTCACGCTCTTGTGAATATAAACCGATCAGTTTTTCACGGATCTCTGGATGTTCACGTAATAGGGCTAGATTCTTCAAACACTGTTGACGATCGATACCGATCGTTTCAGCATTTTCAGCTGTGAGCGTTTTTGCTGGCGCGAGAATAGGGCACTTGTTGAGTTGTACCAGTTTGATTGGTACTGGCAGTTCGTCTTCAGCAAGCTCACTGCGCTTGGTATAAAGCCTTTCTCTTAGTTCGTCTGCATCCATTTCCAGTAAAGGACTTGGGTCTTTCGCTAGGTCGACCACGATAACCGCGTTTTGGTTAGTCGGATGCCACGCCATAGGCACCACCCAGCTTGTGTAATTACAATCACGACCGAACATGCCAGAAACGTGCATTAAAGGCGTCATGTTTACGATGTCGATTAACTCATTCAGCTTACGCTTGTGGCGCATGTTGTAGAGGTAATCAAACATCTTAGGTTGTGCGGCCTTTAACTTCTTAGCCAGTTCGATAGTCGCAATAACATCAGCCATCGCATCGTGCGCGTTTTCGTGTTCAATACCGTTTGCCACAGATAGGTGTTCCAGTTTGAAACTTGGGTAACCTTCTTCATTTGGTGGCCAGTTGATACCATCAGGACGCAGTGCGTGAACTGCACGCATCACATCCAGTAAATCCCAACGTGAATTGCCGTTCTGCCAGCTCCACGCATATGGGTCGATAAAGTTACGGTAACAGGTGTATCGTGTTACTTCGTCATCGAATCGGATGCTGTTATAGCCAAGGCTCGTCGTATTTGGCTTAGCAAGCTCGGCATGAATCTTAGCGATAAACTCAGGCTCAGGTAGGCCTTGAGACATGGCTTTTTGAGGTGTAATACGGGTTATTAATGCGGCTTCAGGTCCAGGCAGATAGTCAGCAGGAGGTTGGCAGTAGATAACCAAAGGCTCTCCGATAATATTGAAATCTTGGTCGGTACGAACACCGGCGAACTGACTCGGGCGATCTTTCGCTGGGCTAACGCCCCATGTTTCGTAATCGAAAAAGAAGTAGGTCGACTGATTATCTGAACTCATTGAATTTCCTGAACAGCAAGCGGGAGCCGTTTACTGTGGCTGAAGGTTAGTTTTGTTCAGTATCTGATAGTATGCGGTACGCGTGCAACCCAGATCACAAATAAATTGCCGTAAAACGGTGCTTTACTATTCAATTGAGTCGATAGGTGTGCTTTTAAATCCAATTGTGACTATTTCTTAGCGACGATTCTGCCTGTTTTCCGCTTTCGAGCACCTTACCTGTTGGTCTTAATGAATTGGGTTTAAAGGTACCGCGAACGATCTTGTTTACGGTTTGCTTTAGCGGAAGTGGTTAGACGCACCCTGATTATCTCTGTATTGATGTTTCAATTGCTGCATCTACCTGTCGAGCGCTCCGCCCAGAAAGGCGCTCATCTACTATATAATCCTCTTAGCCTTAATTAATTTCTGGTATTTATGAGTTAAGAAATTAACTTAATTGGTGAGTTCTATTTGTCTCATTTTTAATACTTTATAGACGCCTTGTTTTAATTGGATAATAAAAATAGTAGTAATGCTTCACTTTTATTACAGATTGAGGTCAATGCTGATCTGTTTCACTTTTGAGACTATATTGCAACACGATGATCTATATAATAATTAACCTTAATTAAATAAGTGTTTATTGTTCCCCTTTATATTTGGTTATTTTAATGGAATTATCTTTCATGAAAAATAATGGCGTACAAAAATAAAGGAATTAAATGTAAAACTAGTTTTATATCTATTTGGTGGAATTATTTAAATACCACTATTTTTGCTAGTGTTATTTGTGTCAATTTGCGTGATCTTATTCTCACTGCGCCTCATTTCTTTATAAATTAGTGTCAATGTATATATTTTCTAAATAGGATTGCTGTTACTTAATTGTTAACTTTGATTGACTATTAGGTAACCCTAATAATAAAGCCGATTTTATATAAAGGATTAAAGAAATGAACAAAATTTTTAAGGTTGTTGCTGTCTCTGCACTTTCTATCTCTTCAGCGAACGTTTTCGCTGTGAGTGACACTTTTGATGCAACACTAGAAGTAAAACAAGCAATTACGATGACAAAAACAAGTGATCTTGACTTTGGTATCATCACTTCAGATAACACAACAGATGTTGTTATCGCTCAAGGTGATGCAGGAGCTGCGGCATTTACTCTTTCTGGAGAGTCTGGTGATGCAGTAACAGTAAGTATTTCTGATACTAACTTAGTTAACGGTGTAAATACGATTGCAGCAGAATTCGACTTTAATAACGCTATTACTCTTACTGGTGGTAGTGCGGATCTTAATATTGGTGGCACAGCACGTACTTCAAGTGCAACATTAGTTGCTGGTACTTATACTGCAAACGTTGCAGTAGATGTTACTTACCAGTAATTGATATAAAACAAGTCTAATAATAGCGACTGCTATTTATCAGTCGCTTTTACTATGAAACTATTTTTAAAACATTCCCTTTGTACTGCCATCATGGTTTTTTCTTTTTCATTATATGCATTAGAAATTATTCCAGAAAATATGGAAGTAAAATTTCCAGGTATGTATATCTCTGGATCTGGACAAAATGCCGATGCTAACCCAGCAAATAGCCAGGTTTATGTCGTCCGTTTTTATGTTGAAGGAGAACCAGGGAAAAAAATTGTTGTTTCTCTTCCTTCAAAGCAATACCTCAACCATTCTCGTAAATCCAAGCGCCTTCGTATTCGGAAGTTCTATTTTGGTTGTGGGTTATCAAAACGAGGCCGAGCCAAAATAAAAGGCAACGGCAGAACCAAATTATTGTGTATTGGTGCAAAAGTGAAAATTGGCGCTAATCATCCTGCCGGTGTTTATACCAGTACTATACCCTTTGAGGTTAATTATAAATGAAGTTGTTTATCTCATGCGTTTTCGGCTTACTTTTCACCGCTCAAGCCTATGCTCAACTCCTGATCGCTCCGACTCGCTTTGTTCTTGATGCTGATACGTCTGTAACGGAAAAGATTGTTGTCGAGAATAACTCCGATCAACCCATTCGTTTGGAGATAAAGCCGATCTACCGTCCTGTAAAGGCCAGTGGCTTGGTGCGCACTGATACGAGTGTGACCCAGTCAGAGAACATCGCGAACTGGATTAAAGTATCGCCACCGATTATTCGTGAGTTGAAGCCAAATCAACGACGTACGGTTCGTTTACGAATGACAGCATTGCCAGCGGATATGCCTGAGGGCGAATATCGTGCGTATTTATGGTTTTCTCCTATCGCCAAAGCGAAAGACTTATCGGAAGTCGACTTGTCGGTAAAGGCTAAATCGAATGATGGGTCGGCTTTTGAACTTAACTTCCACATCAACAGCTATGTACCTGTTTATGTTCAGAAAGGGGTGCCAGTACAAGATGTTAAGTATCACTGTGATGAACAAAGCATTACGATTCGTAATGACGGTAACTTCCAGTTCAATGCCAAACTGAACGTTGACGACCATATTGAAAAAGTCGTGTTGCTCCGCAATGCTGAACTGACTAAACCTTTGCCAAAAGGGTCGAAGGTCTCGTTGGTTCAAAACGAAAACTCGTTGTTCGAATGCGTTTTGTAGCGAGAGTGCAGACGACTCAAGCAAAGTAAAATGCTTAGACGTGTGGTTTGGCATGCCCTGTTGTTGTTCTTTTTGTCTCTGTCTTTGGCGGCGCATTCAGAAGTGAACCCAGAGGCGAGCGAACTGTATCCTGCTCATATTGAAGTGCGCGTTGGTCGGGTTGGAGATAGCTTTTACCGTGTCATAATGGACGACTACGAAGAGCCCTTTATCTCCATCTCAAACGCTGCATTTTCATTGTTGGAAATGAACGGTCAATGTGATGAAAGCGGGTACTGCGAAATCTATCTGCCGCAAGATGTCGGCAGAGAATCCCCTCCGTATATTGTCGATACTGAGCAAGCAATCTGCTATCGCGATGAAAACAATAATCACGATGAAAACAATATCCAGTCGATTAAATATGAAGTGATTGACTCAGAAACCTACATTCATTGGTACAGCTTGCAAGCGTGTATTCCAGCTAAAGTGCGCTGGGACATTGATGATTATCGGCTAACCGTCTCTCCTGAATTTAGCTCATTGACAGAGTTAGAGACGGTTATCTCTAAGATGAAAAATGAATCACGGCAGAAAGCTGAAGCGTTAAAGCGTGCGGGCAATATCCCGGCGATTGAACCGCAGGCTACGGTAGGTTTGGCGACTCGAATCGCTACTTCTGTTTATCATGATAGTGAAACTGGCGGTGATGTTTACGCCATTTCCGATACCATCCTAACAACCGAGAACTCGGTATCTCGATTGTCTATAGACTCACGAGAAGATAACCCCATCGTTTACTACAACATTGCGGTAGAAGCTCATGAAGGTGAAGGCTCTTTAGAAATAGGTCATGTGTTATTGGATGGCAGCGTTTTTACCGTCAATCAAACATTGGAAGACGGCCTTTATTACACTAATCGAAAGCGACAACCTGAGTTTGGTAACCTGCAATTAGAACGTACCACCCAGCCTAATATTAGTATTGATGTGTTGGTGAATGGCATCTATCAAACCACGTATCGCTCCGATGAATTTGGCCGTTTTGTTGTTGAAGAAGACAACATCTCACCCGGTGACACAATCAAGTTTCGTTACTACCTATCAAAGGGAGTTTGGAGAGAAGAAGAGATCACGGTTGCAGGTTTAGAAGATGCCTTTCTTCCGAGTAACGAATGGGGCGTTCAAGTCGTGGGGAATGAAGGGGCTGATAGAGCGGGTGCCGTCTCTTTGGAGTACGGCCTCGCGGATTACTTCACCGTAGGCAGCGCCTTTATGAGACAAGACGGTAAGGACCTGATTGGCTTTCAGGGACGATACTTGCCCACCCATTGGTTTGCAGGTCACATCGGTTGGTTACCTGATTTCGACCGCTTTCCAATGGAGTTTGATATCTTGTTGGGAAGCGACCAATCTGCTTCGATAGAGCTCAATAAAACTGATGAATTAGATTTGGAGTCGATGGAATACCACGTCTTCAAATATAACCTGTCTCTAGCCAACCTAACGGCATTTTTGACGGTGAGAGATGACGAGAAAGAATTGAGTGTCGAGCCCAAGTTTAACACCAAGGTATCTCCCAACTTATTTCTCTCTTATGCTGGCGACTATCGTTATATCAAGAGTTCCCATAAAGACGATTATCTACACACAATAGGGTTAGCCAAGAGCGGATTTTCAGACACCTCTTGGAATGTCTCGGGCACAGTGAATGGCTCTGGACACCATGAACGAACCGAGTTTTCGTTAAGGAACGCGTGCAAAGAGTGCATATTGGATCCACTTAATGCTTTTCAAGAACTTACGACCAATGTATCCGCAAGATATCAAAAGCAAGAGGTGTCATTTTCGGCTTCTCTAGAAGCGCGTGTGAACCCTTATCTGCTCTTCAAATTGGAAGGGAACGAAGACCGTTATGGTGTGGAGGTGACCACTGAATTTGGCGCGAAAACCTATTTTGATGAGGACATAGGCGAGTTCGTTGAGTGGAACAAATACAATCATTCTAAGCTGACCGGAATTGTTTATGATCACCACAAGCAGCCTATCGAGGGTGTGAGCTTACAAATACTGGACCAACGTGCGGTGAGCGATTCAAAAGGGCGCTTCGAATTCTCAAGTGTTCCTGCGCGAGACAATCTGCCTATCTATATCGATGAAGGTGCGCTTGACCTTAACTTGACGCCGATTCAAAACCCCGTATTTGTGAATACTAAACAAGTCGGGCTGACCCATGCTCATATCGAAATGGTGGTGTCATTTGGCGTTGACGGTACAGTAGAGGGAACGCTGGAAGATAACGCATATTTACACTTCAAACACATACAAAAAGGCACGGAATATTCGAGTGAAATCGAAAGCGATGGATTCTATATGGTAGAAGGGCTCATCGCGGGTAAGTATATTGTCACCTTAGAGATGGGCGACAATAGATATGTGCAAGGAGCCGACTTGGATGGTGACTTTTGGGTAAGCGATCTTACATTCAATCTCATCGACTTCCATAAGGTGTATTAGCACTCATCAATCTACTTAATCAGAGGGAGGCGAGAGGATAAACCTCAGCTTTTGCTTGATCGTCAGTTCTTGGCTTTGCATCGCTTTGAACAAGCCTCTCCATTCTTGAAAGGTCACCGTTATCGGGTTAAAACTGTTTACAGGTTTGGTGACGCCGTAACGCACTGTTTCGACTTCAGGTTCGAAGGTACCGAATAGCTTGTCCCAGATGATAAGAACACCGGCGTAGTTCTTATCGATGTATTGCGGGTTTCTGCCGTGATGTACGCGATGGTGAGAGGGTGTGTTGAAGAGGTATTCCAATGGTCCTAAGCTTCGTACCCATTGGGTGTGCACAAAGAACTGTAAACCGAGATTTAAAAGCACCACAAATATTACCCATTTAGGGTCAAAGCCTATGATGACTAAAGGTACCCAAAATAACCACATGCCTGCAAATGGGTACATTAAACTCTGACGGAAAGCCGTACTGAAGTTCATGCTTTCTGAACTATGGTGTGCCACGTGTGCCGCCCACATCCAGCGAACGCGGTGGCTTGCCCTGTGAAACCAATAATAGAAAAAATCCTGCAGAACCATCAGTACGATAAAGCTGAACACACCCATTTCGATATCCATTAAGTGCCAGCCGAATAACCAAAGATAGAGTTGAACGATCAGTAATCCGGTTAACAAATCGGAGAGCTGGTGCATACCCGCCAACGTAAAGTTACAGAGCACTTCAGACAATTTATAACTCGAGTTGTCGGGTAATCGACCTTGCTTCTGGCCAATAAAATACTCGGCCAACATACAAAGCAGAAACAAGGGAGCCAACACAAGCAGTAGCCATTCTGGGTGATTGATCAGTGAGTCGATATCCATTTCCTGTTCCTTTTTTCTTCGTGACTAGGCGCGCTACCAGCGTGCGAAATGATCTTCGGTAAGACCAAGCACATTCTCTAGCTGATGGATGATCCCATCGTTGTCTTGAATTGAACCTGAAAAGTGGCCGATGAACTGTCGGAAGTTACTTTTAAGTACCCATAAATTGAGTTTTTCACTGCGTTGGTTAATAGGGATGAACGTCAGGTTAATGCGCCTATCTTGCGATGTGATTGTCCAAGGGCGGTCGATATCATCTCGGTTAAACATAAAGTGCACGGGGTTAAGTAGGTGTCTAGAGCCATCAACCCACAATACGTTCTCGCAAGTACCGGTTTCGTTCACGCCTGCCGCGAGGTTTAAGCCAATACTTGTCTGTCCGGCAAGTGAATTGATGCTTGCCCAGCGCCAACTGGTTTCACGCCTCATGTATCCAGCGGAAAAATCATACCCTGCAAGTGCTTGGTTTAGGTCGATGATATTTCCTTTGGCTTCGATATGCCCAGATACAGCTAAGGCATTGTGTTTTTGGGTGAACGTCCAACCTGAGTATCCTGTTGGGCTGCACATTGCCATCGGAACGCTGTTAGCTGGCGGAGTGAATCTGACATCGGCATTGATGATTTCTGTTTTGAGTCGCAGGTGCCATTCGCTATCGTGAATTTCAAACACAATGCTTTGCCCTGCGATGTGTGTAATGCCTTGAAACGGTGAAGAGGTCACTTGTTTATCTAGGCTCAAAGGGCGTAGCCATGAACAATCTTCAAGTTGGTTGTTTTCGATGTCGTATAGATACACAAAGGCTGAGCCTAAATAACGAATATCTGCAATGGCGACGCCAATGATATGAGTGGCTGTAACGATACTAACAAACTGAAATTGTTTATAGTGGAAGTGCCTTTGCCATGCGTTGGCTTTGGCATCCATGGAGTTTCGATAGTCGAACTGTTCAATGTTAAGAGCGTGAGGAATGCCGTCAAAGTGCCCAATAATGGGCTGACCGTTTGCGTCAATAATGCTACCTGGGGCTGGTTGAGTCTGTATCATGGCTCGCTCGCTTACATAACGTTAACAACTGGTGTTATTGTGTCGTTAGAACGATTTGATTGGGAGGTCATTTCCGGACAAAGGTGAATCTTCCATCACGGTTTTGTGCATGTCGGTTAGTTATGATTAGCGAACACAAAGTGAAAGCACATAGGGAGAGTAGGGTGGACATTCTCGCTGAGTACATGCCAACAGAGCATCGACATCAATTGGGTACTTTGGATGTCGCACTATTGTTGAACACCTTAGAGCGAAGAGGTGTTGATGTTGAACAACTGTTGATTGGTGCGAGTTTATCTGGTTTGGACTTACGAGACCCGAATGGAAAGTTGACCTACGCTGACAAACTCTCACTGTTCAGCATTGCCAATCAACACTTTCCTGATGACGGGTTGGGTTTATGGCTCGGAGAGCATGCAAGCTTGAGCCACTTTGGTGTGTTGGGCTATGCGTTGTCGACCAGTCAAAATGTAGCAGAGGCCATCAAATCAGGCTTCAAATATCTGCGTTTAAATGGGCCGATATTTTCCGTCAAGTTGTTTGTAGATTCGGATCTGGCGGCGATTCAAATTGAAAATACGTTAGAGGTGGGCGACTTGCTGCCTTTTTGTAGTGAGTATTTTCTCAGCTCCATTGTGTCTCTGTTTAAAGAACTGACCGGAGAGCCACTTTCAATAAACCAATTGTCGTTACCTTATGCGCGTCCCAATTACGCAGAGCGATATCAAAGCCGTTTCGATTGCCCTGTGCATTTCAAGCAAAGGATGTGTGAGCTGCGCTTTGATGCTTCCGTTTTATCGCAACCTTTGCTGACTCACGATGCGACGACGTTAAAACGCTACCTTGCTTCTTGTCAGTCGATAGCTGAGACATTGGATTCTGAGCATCTACTGACAAATCAGATCAAAACGATCTTCTATCAAACCGCGGCCAGTGTCCCCAGTATTGAACAACTTGCTTACGAGTTCGGCTGTAGCTCTCGAACATTAAGACGAGACTTAACTACTCAAGGTTCGAGTTATCAAACATTACTTACCGAGGTTCGCGTCGAGTTAGCCAAAGAGTTGTTACTCGGCACAGCAATGAGCATCGATGACATTGGCGAAAGGCTAGGGTATAGCGACCCCGCCAATTTCAGACGAGCATTCAAAAGCTGGCTAAATAAAACACCGGCGCAGTTTCGTAACGGTCTCACTTAATCTGGTTATAACTATTGTCTCTCTTTATTTCCTGAAGAACTGCTCACGAAATTCAGTTACTTGTTGTTGATAGTAACTGTTCCATTCCTGAGTATCCCAATTGGCATGACTTGCAGAGCGTTGAGAGTCTAAGCTCGATTTTAAGTGATCAAGTTGGTCGTGATA
>PJEL010003266.1_pt1 | contig 14083 bp, 3 predicted proteins | sample 1853271 | NCBI WGS metagenome assembly PJEL01 (sample SAMN08108733, study PRJNA415343) | Invertebrate metagenome, whole genome shotgun sequencing project. | host: Globobulimina | place: Sweden: Gullmar Fjord | collected 2015-08 | reverse complement strand
TTCTGCTTCTGCTTCTGCTTCTGCTTCTGCTTCTGCTTCTGCTTCTGCTTCTGCTTCTGCTTCTGCTTCTGCTTCTGCTTCTGCTTCTGCTTCTGCTTCTAACAGCCTATCTTTTTCTCTTTCAAGCTCAAGTATTTCATTCAACTTAAGATCAAGTTTTTTAATAGCTGTTTCAGCATCAACAAAATAATCTGTTGACCACAGTCTAACTATATTCCAACCCAAGCCTTCGAGTATAATTTGCCTTACTCTATCTCTATCCCTAGCTGCTGGTGAGCTGTGATATGTTGCCCCATCACATTCTACTCCCGTAATATAACAACCGGGCTTGTCTGGGTGAAGAATACCTAAATCAACTCTGAACTTACTGACACCAACCTGAGTCTGTACCTTCCAGCCTAATTGTCGCAAGTCGTTAGCCACTGCTTGTTCAAAATCACTATCGAATTGATCAACTCCGTGCTCGGCTCTTACTGTTTCGGCAAGTGCTACAGGACCTCTTTCTGCAAACTCTAAATAATGCTTTAGATGCTCGATTGCAGTAGATGAAGTACGGCTCAAATCAATCATTGATGAGCTAAAGCTGCTAAAAACAATTATCTCTGTGGTCGCTCGTGTAATAGCAACGTTTAACCGTCGTTCACCGCCTTGCTTATTAAGCGGCCCAAAATTCATACTCATAGTCTTCGCATCAGGTTCAGTAGGACCGTAACCTAAGCTAAGCATGATAATATCTCGCTCATCCCCTTGTACTGACTCTAAGTTTTTAACAAAAACAGGTTCACTTATTTCTGATTCATGGAAAAACTTTTCAATATCAGGGGTTTTTCGCCTAGCATCATCTAACAAATCTTCAATAGTGCGTTGTTGCTCACTATTTAATGTTACGACACCTATTGATTGTTTTTGTAATTGCTTATCAAGTAAACGTCTTGTAATTTCGTGAACAACGGCTTGTGCCTCTTTAACATTATTTCTGCCTTTACCTTTTGCATATAGACCATTAACTTTATGCAAGGAGACTGCGGACTCTTTTGTTTCTGATGAGGGATAAGTCACTAATGAGTTTTCGTAATACTTACTATTTGAAAACGCAATAAGAGTCTCGTGTTTGCTACGGTAATGACCCATAAGCCTTTTGAGCGGTAATCGTGCAGCTAAAGCTTGATCTAAAATAGACTCAAGATCTTCTTCATCAGGGGCATCAGATGTACCAGCTGAGAAAAAATTTGTTGGAGGCATTTGTTTTGGATCACCAACAATAATAACATTACGACCTCTAGCAATAGAGCCAACTGAATCCCATGTTGTCATCTGCGACGCTTCATCAAAAACAACTAAATCAAACCCTTTGAAGTCTGCTGGCAAAAATTGAGCTACTGACAGTGGCGACATCATCATGCATGGTGTTAGCTCTAATAATGATTCGCCTAACTCATTGATTAAAGAACGAATTGGGATATGCCGTGTTTTCTTCTGAATCTCTTTTGCTAACACACCAAAACGCTGATCATTTTTAGAGTCTTTAATTTCCTTACTAGGTACTCTATTCGAAGAAAGTGCAATAATATATTCACTGGTTATCTTTGCTATTTTTTCATCTAACTTACAAAAAGCTTCAATTGTTGCTTCATGGGTTGAAGCTTTAAACTCTCTTAGTATATGACTTTCATCAATCATAAGCGGAGCCAACCAGCTATAATAAGCCAACTGAAATTGATCTGATAACTCTGAAGATGATACAACACCTGAGCTTAATGCTTGTTCAACAGTCTTAAGACCAACACTATAAATATCAGCTCGTGCGCTGTTCCACTCACACCAGCTTTTTAACTTTGTTTGATTTTTAGTGACTTTAGCCAGTGACTCGCTCAGTTCAAACAAATTTGAATCCAAAGAAACGACAATATTAAAGTCGACCAAATCTTTTTGTACTTTTTCAAATTTTTTATATGAAGAGTTAAACTCACCTAATGTTGAAGCCAACAGTGAATTATCTAAATAATCTCCGCCATCTACGAAATGTTTATTTATGAGGATAAGAGTATTTGTTGGATCATTTGAAAGAGGAAAAACTTCGTTTAACTTAGCTTTCACTAATCGGCCAAATTCAGCTATATCTACTAACTCTTCTGAAGTTGTTGACCAACCTTTCCAAATATTCATATTTTCAAGCTCAGTTACATCTTTAATAATTCCCTCAGCAATATCTTTGGCTTGTAAGAGAGTCGGTAAATCGGATAAATTATTAAACTTATGAACCCCTAGGCTTTTTGCTTCTCCATTAATCTTCCACTTAGCAAAAACAGTTTTAAACCAACTATTACCCGCAGTCTCATACTTTGAGTTCCACTCTCTAATTGGGGCAGTTAATAATAGCTTTTCCGTTATCGAACTATCTTGCCTACTAATTAATTCATCTAACTTTTCTTTACGTGTTGCAATCGCTTCTATTAACTGCAATCGCTCATTAAAACCCGACTTCAAAACAAAAGAAATATTACGGACTTTAGCTAACTCTTTTAACTCATGTAACGACTTTAAGGCGGACAAGCTTTTACCGGTTATATCAGGGGCTTTTAATTCTAAAAGAGCTAAAACAGCATTAAATTGCGTGGAGATACACTCAAATTCAGTGAACCATTCACCAATTTTTTGCACAAGCTGACTTTGCCAAGTATTTGACCATGAGGAAGCATTCACACAGGAAAAACTAGTAATATCAATATCATGAATATCATCAAATGCAATTTTAAGCTGTAAAACAGCACTATTTAATGCATCTAGATCATTTTCTAAAGTTTTATCAGCACCTAATTCAAGAGGCCAATCTAAGCTGAATTTAATATTATCTTTGTTCAAAGCGAGTTTAGAAATTGCGTCACGAACAGAAATACCAGACTTGGATTTTTTATGTAGCTCCCTTACATAATCATTTAATTTTTCTTTTTTATTTTTTAGATCAGAAATATACGTGGCCCATGTATGAGGGTTTAAGCCTTCTCTGAAATCCCACGCTTGACCCAGTTGATCTAATACGGCTTTTTTGTTCGCTTTATTACTATGTAACTCTAAACAAAGATGATCCAATCCAACCTTTTGCAGCCTTTTATATACAACGTTCAAGGCCGCCATTTTTTCGGCAACAAATAATACTTTACGTCCTTTACCTATATTATGAGCGATAATATTAGCAATGGTTTCTGACTTACCTGTTCCCGGGGGGCCTTCAAGAACAAAATCTTGCTCTTTTGCAGACGCATCAACGGCAACTAATTGCGAACTATCGCAATTTAGAGGGGTAAAAACTTCAGCAGGGTCAATAGCATCGTCAACTTTATGCAGTTCAACAAACTCTGCTGTTTGAATATACGCTTCTTTTGGATTGTCGACTAAATGCTGAACAAATTGATTTTCTTTTAAAACTTCTAACCTATCTCTTAAATCTTTCCACATTAAATATTTTGCAAATGAAAAAGAAGATAGAACTAACTCTTCTACAACTTCAAAACCTTGCTGCTCACTTACTGCTTGCCTGACTTTATGCCAAATTAGAGGAACATCTATCCCGCTTTCGTCTTCAGGTAATCCATCTTTAAACTCATTTAAGTTGATATCGTGCTCAGATAATAAAAACTCAATCAAAGTAAGATTAAAAATCGGATCTTCACCTTGTACTTGCTCTACATAGATAGGAGCTCGTGCACTTTTACGGGTTAAATTCACAGGTATTAATATCAATGGAGCTTTGAAGCTTCGGTTATCATCCGCGTTCTCTTTCCATTTCAGAAAACCCAGTGCTAAAAACAAAGTATTTGAACCACTTTCTTCTAAATCATTTTTTGCCTTTCTAAAAAGCTCAATCGCACTCTTTTCAACTCGCTTAGGTGGTTGATTAGCTAACAAAACTTTATTTTTTAACTGGTTTAAAGCGTACTCTTTATGAATTTCTGAACCTGTTTGGAAGCGAAATAGTTCACTGTCACGATTAGAGTCAAAATATGGGCTCTCCTGCGTTGATAAGAACTTAAATTTAGTCCCATCAGCTAACATATCTTCCATATTCGCTATGTCTGGACAATATAATTTAATTGATACCGATCTATCATTAAAGTTTAATAACCGGTTACGTTTTGTTAAATCAAGAAGCTTTCTACACCATGAGTCAATACGTGTCTCTGGGCTATCTTCAACTATACGCTCTTCCGCTCGCACTGGTGGTAAAGGAGGGATTTCAGGCAAAACAAGTTCTATACTTTCACTTGTAGATTCACTTTCAATTCGTGCTTCCTCAATTGTAGATAATGGCTTTATTGACTGTGATCTTGCCTGAGCAATATCCAAAACCATTACAAACTCTTCTTCTTTATCCTCACCGAGTAAATTACGGGCGTATTCTTTAGCCTGTTCAAAAGTTACAGCAGCGGCATTTGTTATAAGCGTGGTTTCAAATAAAACCAAATCTCTATTATCGAAACGTTTTCTTATATCTTGAGGATCATCATTACAAAGAACAGGGAGTTTTTCATCTATGAGCCATGCACCAGCAAATGCATGCCCTTGAGTAATTGCAATTACTGGGTTTAAGCCCATAGCCTCGATACAGCTAGCGAATAAAATCGACGAGTCTAAGCACGCTGTCATTTTAGATTGACTTATATCAGCAGCTAGGCGAATTCGCTGACCCGTTTTAGCAAAACCTTGTGGTGGACTGACATATGCAAGTTTTTCCTGAAAAATCACGTTCCAAAGCGCTGCAAGCATTAAATAAGGCTTTTCTCTAGTGTTGGACTGATACCCATCTACAGAACGACCATGGCCACCTGTCTCTAATACGGATGCAACTTTTCTAACTAAAGACTCTACATATAAACCATTTGGCTTAACGAAAGCAGCAAGTAAATCTGGTTGCCGTGTTTCACCACCCCAAAAATTTGAAGGTAGTACACTGACTTTATGAGTTTTTTTGCATATTATTTTATCTTCGCTATCGACCAACTCAAAATCAAGCTGCAAAACCATTTCTTCGGTTAAACCAAATAATGTTTCAAAAGGGAACTTTAACTCTTTAATAGGTAACCTAACCGATTGCCCAGAAGTAACTTCATCAATAAACCATTCAACAGTATCTAACCACCCATCTATACCACATAGCTTTAGCTTTAAATCTCGATAGATTGACTGGTTATTTTCAGGGACGTAAACCTGAATATTTCGAATAACTGAGTAAGCATTTTGCTGAGCAGCTAATGAAAAAGTAGAGATTACATCGATTTCTAGCTGAATTTGATCTTGTGGGAGTAAATAGGTTTCTTCCATGAGAGGCCTTGTTCCTTGTTCTTGCTGGTGTAGCAATCATATATTTATTTAATGTAACTACAACAAAGAGGTAGGTCAAGGCATGTGCGATACGCTTACAAAACTGTAGTGGCTAGTAAATTAAGCAACATGTTCGGGTACTATCAAGGGCCTGATCACACTTAGGTGAGTCTTTGCTTCTAATGTATTTCTAATAGGATGCAATCAACACTTTATATGGTTGCGTACTTAATTTAGTTTATTTAATAGAGGTAATATCGTCTGCTTCATATATTATAAGTTTCATCTCCTTAACGAGTGCTGCTTAGTGCCATAAGCAGCCTTTCCGGTTTAACTCATTTCTGCCCCATTATTTGGTAGACCTTTTACTCATTCACATCCTGTTCATGGGCTTTGCCCTACTAAAAGTTATCCATTGGTCTAATGGGGTGCATTGTAAATCTACGTGGTGTATCACTGGGTAAATTCGACCAACGCATATGCGTTTGAGCTATCAACTAACTTGTATACTCAAAATGTTGTTTGAATCTTTTTGGCGCATTTCAATGCCCCCCTTAGTTATTTCGATTCTAGATATCCCTCAACAAAAAAAGGGGTTAATATCATAATAATTGCAGAGCAACTGATTGAGAATATTGATGGAAATCGAAAAAGTAGAGCTGATTGGGTTTAGAAATTTTTCTCGAAGCACAATAAACTTTAACGCAAATACACTTATTCTGGGTGCAAATGACGTTGGTAAAACAAACCTTATTTTTGCACTTCGACTACTTTTAGATCGGTCTCTATCCGAGCGCGATATTGAACCGCAAACGACAGACTTTTACATTGACTCAAACGGTCAGCAAGTTTCTGACTTTGAAGTAAACCTATTTTTCAAGAACGTTTGCGAAGATTCAGCTCGTTCGATTTTGAGAGGACATGTGTCTGAAGATGACACTTCAGTATTCTCTTTTAGAGCAAAACTGTCAGGCGACTATCAAATACTTACAGGTAGTAGCATGGATGATCTACAGGAAGCGAATTCTCGGTTTTATCTTAAGGCTATAAATTTAAAGTATGTTCAATCAAGGAGAGATTTGAAAAGGTTTATCGAATCAGAAAAGAAACATCTCCTTAAGATCGCAAAAGAAGAACGACCAGAGCAAGAAGTTAAAAATGATGACACTCATACCTCTTTAATTTCAAAAAGTTTGACTACTATAAATAGCCAAATAAAAAACCTTAATTACGTTAGACAATCAACTAGCTTGGTGAATGAAGAGCTTAAGTCTCTTTCTCATCTAAACTCTGGCTATCGAGTAACTTTAGATACTGGTGCGATACAAGTTCAACAATTTATTGATAACCTTCAACTTGGTGCCGAAAAAAATGGAGCACCATTATTGTTAGGTGGTGATGGTCGAGACAATCAAATCTTGTTGGCGCTATGGAAAGCGAAAAGTGAACGCGAACATGATCCTCAACATCACGTTACATTTTATTGTGTCGAAGAACCTGAGGCCCATTTGCACCCTCATCAACAAAGAAGGCTAGCCTCATACCTTAATGAATCTTTATGCGGTCAAGTGCTAATCACCACCCATTCGCCACAAGTAGTAGAGCAATTTAAACCAAGCTCTATTATTCGTTTGTATATAGATAAAGATACTAGCGTCGCTGCATCAGAGGGGTGTTCACAGTGTATAAATGATGCATGGGATGATCTTGGGTATCGAATGAGTATTTTGCCTGCTGAAGCCTTTTTTTCTTCTTGCGTGCTATTAGTTGAAGGGCCTTCAGAAAAGTTACTGTATCAAGAAATGTCAAAAGAGTTCGATAAATGTCTCGACTACTTCAATGTATCCATAATTTCCGTTGATGGCGTTCAATTTAAGGTTTATACCCAGATTTTATCCGCTATGGGTATCCCCTATGTCGTGCGTACTGATAATGATGTTTCCAAAGTTCCGCATAGAGATGAACGAACACTAGCTGGCTTTAATCGCTGTATAGAGATTGCCAATATGACTATTCCTATACCTCCAATAGCAAGAGTTGGACTTGATGAAACTCCAGAATCAATAGCAAGTTCAGATGTGTGGAAAGATTACAGCAAGCTGTTAAACCCTAGAGGTTTGTTCGTAGCTAGAGTCGACCTAGAAACAGACCTTTATGACGAACTCGCGTTGGAAATGGAAGAGTTTTCTGGAAGCAACGATAAGCTCAAAGCTATCAACTACTTAAAGTCTAGTAAGGCTATCAATATGCGTCAGTTTATTAGTCGGTATCGGTCATCTTTAGCCAAAATTGAGAATGGTGAATTAGCAAAGCCTTTACTCCAAGCGATTGAACTAGCAAAAGGGTTATAAGGATGAGCTTTGAATATACAGCTGAGCAAAAAGATGCAATAGCACAAGCTGGTAACATGGTGATTGTTGCATGTCCCGGTAGCGGAAAAACCACTGTCATAGTAGAAAAAATTAAACAGGACCTAGTCAGCCTCCCGCATTATCAAGGTATCATCGGAATAACATTTACTAAAAAGGCTAGTAAAGAAATCACCCAGAAAATTGCTAAAGGTTGTTTCAGTATAAACTCTAGTTTTATAGGGACAATAGATCAGTTTTGCTTGTCCGAAATAATATACCCGTTTGGTAGGCATGCTTTTAGTATGCCCCATCAAGAGCTAGAGTGTATTAAGTTTCAAGATTTGCCACAAAGTGTATTGGATGAGCTGCAAAGTAACTTCGGTGCAAATAATGTTAGTCAAATGTCCAGTAATTTTATCGAAGTGTCACAATTTCTATTCATGAAAGGAATAATACTATTAAACTTTACTAGTCAGTTGGCACAATTTGTCTTAAGTAAGTCAAACAGTTGTCAACGCTATATTGCAGCTCGGTATAAAGCAATATACATCGACGAATATCAGGATACGTCTTCAGAACAGCATCGACTATTCCTATCGATTTTAAATTATGGATTAAAAGGCATAGTAGTAGGTGATATAAATCAATCTATTTATAAGTGGCGGGATGGGAAGCCTGAGTATCTCTTGCAGTTATCTGAACGCAGCGACTTCGCTAAGCATACTATATATATAAACCATAGGTGTCATCCTTCAATAACTAACTACGCTAACAGGTTATTGGAGCCAAATAGTCAACTTACCAAGTGCGACCATAAAAGGATTTACCATGCTCGTTTTACAGGCACACAGCTAGATGCGTTCAAGCAGATTGAGCAGATTGTATACAAGTTAAGAGAGAAATATACAGAACTGAAATACTCTGATATTGCAATATTAGTAAGAAATAACATCAGTCTTGAGCTATTTGACGAACACTTACCATTGCCACATGTCGTCTATAGAGAAAATCCACTGCACAATTCCAATAGCTCCCATCTTCAGATGTGTCACGACATATTAAAGTTTCGTTATGATCTAGCTTGGAGTGCTACTGACATTGTTGAAAAGTATTGTGAGAAGAAATCACAGAAACATAAGTCGCAGCTAATTGACGTCATTAAAATATGTCGGGATATCGAACAATCAGAGTTAGTTATATACATCAAGAATCTATGCCCACTATTGCTAGAGTCAGAACTCACGCAAACAGAGTTCGAGATTTTGTCTCAAGTGATTGAGAACAAGAAATTCATAAACATGTATACGACTACTGAGTCGATAAATGTAATGACCGTACACAAATCTAAAGGATTAGAGTTTAAAGCTGTTTTTATCATAGACTTGTACCAATATATTTTTCCCAAATATGATTTTACAACATGGGAAATTGACGATTATGAGCAAGAGCTAAATTTGCTTTTTGTAGGAGTCACGCGCGCGATTAACCATTGTTTTCTGATAACAACGACTAGCAGGCTAAACTCAAATCTAGAACTAAAAAATGGGGCTCCTTCTGTTTTTATGGATTTACCAAATATTAAAGGGCTCTATACAGACCTAACACGATAAGCGCGTAGTGGAGGTTGTAGTAGATGGGTAAATTTGACCACTTTACTAGAGGTCTTGTGATACTCAAGGTAATCCGTGAAATGCTAAATTAGCAAAGCCCCTGAAACACAATTGTCCAGAGGCGGGTTATGTATTTAACTCACCTTTGCCCCGAAATCATCTAGCACCAGCTTCTTGGCTTCTTTTATGTGTTGATTTTAAACCTACTTTTCCTAACGGTTGGCTAATATTTTTTTGGTATAAAGAATCATAGGTACAGCGCCTTATTCCTTTGTATTAATTTCTAAATAACAAATAGAGTCCTATTGAATTTTCGGTGTATCATATACCTATATAGTTGAAAAAATCATATAAATTTCTATCTATTCGTTTCAATTTAGGGAAGGTAAAATGGTTGCAAATCATGTCGAGCATTCAAGGGATTGGTCTAAAATTAAATCTCTTTTGGATTTATCCACACGGGCCTCATCTGATTCGCAGAAACTCTACCGTTTAGAGCAACAGAAAGAAGCTGAAGATTTAGCAACATTTCTAACGCACTCATCACTTACTACAGAACCTTTAGATAGAGACTGTGTGTCAAAGCTTCTCAATGGAACTAAGTTATGGGAGCGGAATGGCGAACTTGTATCGATTAGCAAAGGAATAGAACTTGAATATTTAGAAGAGTGCTGCCTTGTAATGTTCGAGGCTGATTGCCTTTTACTTACCTGTAACTTAGAAAATCACCTTGAGCAGCAAGTCGATGACTCTCTAATTCCTGTAATAGAAACACTCAGAACTTTACAACATATTCAACGTGGTCAGGAAGGCTATAAAAAACCCAACCTCTTTGTTCCAGAAGAAATATGGGACAAAGAATTCAATCGCACCTCCCCTTTACTGTCCTATGTTGAAAAAGAAGATAACTCGTATGTATTCAACGGCAGAGAGCATAACCTTAACCAGCTAGTTAGTACCTTTTTATGGCAAAAAGTACTTGCTAATTCCGCTAGTCCTAATGAAGCCTTCGAACAGTGGTTACGAATCATGCGCCTTACATGCGAGGCCGCTTTCCCTGTCCTTAAATATGCGACGTCAGATGTAGAGTACAATGCTTATACAGTAGAACTACAAAAACACTTATTAAAGCTCCCTGTCCCTCAAGATTTAGCCCGTTCAATATCAAACAGGGACTATTTTTCTGACGTTGTTCTCAATTACACTCAAACGCTAAAATTAACCATACCGATTGGAGGTTCACAAGCGGAGGGGGAATCTAGTAACGCAGATGAATGTGTGAAGCAACCTCGGCAAAACGAGGTTAAAAAGGAATCTTTGCCTTCCCTCAACTCTCATTCATTACGTCATGTTAGTAAAAACCAGTTTGCTGAAATACATGAGCATTTTGAAAGCAGAAATTATTGGGAAGGTGTTGGCCACTTTTATAGTTGGCTAATTTCGGAATTTTTAGAGGAAAATATTTGTGTCGATAATCATTCGCTGTTTTACCCTCACACACTGATAGAGCTGATAGAATTTTCTTTGGAGCACCCTTTACTTAAGCATCTACTTTTCGGTAACTTATTTCGTTTTCAATTATTACCTAAATATTTCTGCGTTCTCCTATCTCGAATAGACACATGCAACTTAGCAATGTTTTGGTTTACCCATTTCTATGATGAAATTTCACATCAGATTGAAAATCGAGGTATTGTGGAAGTATTAGAGGTTTCTATCTCTAAAAGATACGCAGAAACGAACTCTAATAATACTGACTGTAGTGAAGAGTTTCTTGGTATAGTTCTTGTTTTGACTGATAAGTTAGGTCTATATAGAGATAGCTTTAAAGATTCAATCTATCTCTCCCTGTTTAACAATTTTTTAAAGCATCAAGAGCCTAATAAAATACTATCAATGATTGATATTATTGAAAAAGTTGAGTTAAGCGAACATGCTTATCCGACCCCAACAATTTTTGAGCTACGTAATAACACTTACTTTTTATTATGGTGGCTATATGATTTTATCGATAGAAATTCACTTGATACTGTTCAAGAGCATATAAGTAAATTAGTTAATCTTATTACTAGTGAGCTAGAGCAGGATATTATATTAAATCTTGATGGTATCAAATCAAACTTAGATGCTTCAATCTTAATTAAAAAGTTCCCTTGGCATAAATTAGTTATTGAAAATAATGTAGATCGGCTATTGTCGATTTCTAAAAGACATAAAAACGATTGGTCATCTGCCCTGCTATGGAAAAACGAGTCTCAGTATAAAGCGAAAGGAGCTATAAGTTGTTACTTTCAAATACTGATGGCGGTTGCAAATCATGACTCTTGCCAACATTTAAGTAAACTGCATAAAAGAAATATATCTATCGTTAACAATTTAGGCTTCTATACTAATGAACGAGATGGATTATTTCACACTATCGGGTTAAAGGCTTACGATCTATGGCCTGATTTCTGTGTTTACATAAACAAAATCGATTATTCAGACTTCGAAGACTTTCTTGATTCAAATGAAGATATCTTAACTAACTCACAGGTTTTCCAATTAATGGAAGCTTGTATTCATCCTGCAAGAAAAGAGCTTCTCAAATCAGCAATCACAAAGCTTTCAATAGATAATATTGCAAATAGCTCTTTAGATGACTTAGAAAAAACATTTGTATCAGCATACCAAGCTTCTGAGTTTGACCTTGCATTAACCGTTCTTAAACAAGCTAGTCATGAGTTGAATGAAGGTAGATTCAAAGAAGAACAACACCATCTATTTACTGATAAACGTCAACTAATAAAGTGTTATCAATACAAGTTAGATATTACATTAATGGCTGTTAATCAAAGCGAATATGACCCTGACTTTCAATCACATGTTAACAGCATTCCTATTCCATTTGCATCATCAGAGAGAAAGCTTTACGACGAATGTGAGCACTTTAGACGCTACTACCTAGCATATTACCTGATTGAACGTGATGCTCCAAAGAGCATTCTTATACTGAAACGATTGGTCAATGATACTGAGAACCCAGAACATATCTTAATGTTGTTACATGCCTATCTTGCTAACCATCATGATGCTTCAAATATAACTTTGATTCGAAGTGCTTTAACTAAAGTAGAACAGTCGGCAAAAACACAATGGTTTATTATCCCAAGTTACCCATTGCCGTGGATATCTGGAATACTTCATGCTTACCTAACGATTGATGACATCAATTCAATGAAGGAGTCATGGGAACTATTGAGTTCAACTCAGAAAGTCCTCCCTCAGTTACTTACACCTTATTGTGAGTTACTGCTTAAGCATAACTTTGTAAAAGAAGCAGATATCGCTTTTTCATCTTATACAAGGTTCTTAGGTCAAAACGAAGCCCTGCCAGACGAATTAGATAAAATAAACGAAGTTATAATGAACGCTTTTGCGAAGGAGTCACGTGCTACAGAGTATATCGATCGTATTGCTGAAAAGAGTCAAAGAAGCCCTGAGCAACTAGCAAATAGTTTTAAACTGATTAACGGTAGTGATGTCGAAACATATGTGAAGATAACAAATAACAGCTCTGTTGAAGAGTATTTAGTTGAAACAGTTTCTTCCGTCTCTAAAGAATTACTTAGCCGCAGTAAAAATATTTACATACCCGTCAAAGATGAGGACTCCTTATCTGGGTATTCTAGTAAGCCAGCAAACGAAGACCGAATTAATCAATGGTTTTGTAGTCTTTTTAATATGAGAGAAAAAAGCTCTCCACTTTATATTTCGGATCAAAGTCAAATAGGCAGTTCATCTTCAGGTAAAAGCTATGGTGAGGTGGATGGTGTCATATTAGATAACAATAAAAGTAGACGTATTGCGTTATTTGAAGCGTTTCGTCTTCTAAAATGGGATACTACCAATATCAATGACCATATGGATAAATTGGCGGGGTATGATCAAGAGGGCTTTAATACGATATTTATTGTCGTATATGCATTCGATAAAGATTTTGTCACCTTATTGGGTAAGTATAAGAAACACATAAAACAACGTCTACACAAAGGTTTCACTAAAGCAAATGCTTATGCTCTTGAAACTGTAAATGATGAAGATTCAGATACCTTTTGGATGGGAAAAGAAGAACTTCAGCGTGGTAAAGTTACTGTTTCGATTTATCATGTCGTCATTAGCTTTTACTGTGAAAAAAGTATAGAACCATAAACATTGTTCAATATGGTTAAATTTTTCCATACATTTTCTCATACAAACTGGATTTGTGTTGCCTCTATTCGAAACACGAAATTGTCCAAAAACGAGTTGACCAGACTCTCAGGTTATCGCTCATAACCGCCTTACTTCATTTTGAGTGTCAGATAGCTTGGCTTGTGCGGGCACTCTTTTAATATGTGCTACAGCATTCACCCGCAATGCATACCTTATTAAATCAAAAAAGATAAAGTATAAAATTTTCAATTGAAATTTCTGTTTGGTGTTTTAGTTAGTTTAAGCCTAAAACCAAATTCCAAACCTTATGATAAAAACCCAAATAAGGAACAATAACACCACCGCTACAGGCCTTGCCACTTATAGCTCTTTATTCCAGATGTGTGAAAAACCATTCCAAAACTGAATGAGAAAGAACATTTTAAAACCATTAATTGTATAAAAAATAACAAAAAACGCTTGCACACAACAACTGTATAAACTACTGTACACATGTACTGTATATAAACCCAGTGAGTGAGACCTATGCTACAGCCAATTACCGTAAGAACCGTTAAAAGCTACCAACAACATGATGAAAGTGAGTCGGTAAACTTAATAAAAGTAGAA
>PJEL010003265.1_pt1 | contig 14084 bp, 8 predicted proteins | sample 1853271 | NCBI WGS metagenome assembly PJEL01 (sample SAMN08108733, study PRJNA415343) | Invertebrate metagenome, whole genome shotgun sequencing project. | host: Globobulimina | place: Sweden: Gullmar Fjord | collected 2015-08 | reverse complement strand
TGCTGGTAATTTGGCCCCAGAGTGCAGGCCGAAAGCACCAGCAGGAGCAAGGCTAAAATGGTGTTACGAATCATTGTGTTGAACATCGTTCATTCCTTCTTTTCTCTAGCCAATTATAAGATCGCCGTCAAGCGACCATGGCCATTATGCAGACAGTTGTAAATCAAATTCATCAGTCACTTGAAAAGTGATGAGATGATAATTTATGCTGCTAATTCTTTAATCACTGAAGGTGGTATTTTTTCTACTTCTTCTACCTCTTTAAACTGTGGCTGCCGTTTGCGAGCCAGCAGCAGGTAGACAGACGGGATCACGAACAGGGTCAGGACGGTACCGAGGGTCAGACCGCCGACAATCACCCAGCCGATCTGTGATCGGCTCTCCGCACCAGCGCCGGTGGCCGCTGCCAGCGGCATGGTTCCTAATACAGTAGCCCCGGTGGTCATCAGTATCGGCCGCAGTCGCAGGGTGGCAGCATCGAGCACTGCATCCAGTTTGGTCTTGCCCTGTTCTTGTAATTGGTTGGCAAACTCAACGATGAGGATGCCATGTTTGGTAATCAAACCGACCAGAGTGATCAGACCCACCTGGCTGTAAATACTCAGGGTATTTCCGGTGTAGTAGAGTGCCAGCAGAGCACCAACCATCGACAGAGGTACGGTAAAGAGGATGATGAGTGGATCGACGAAAGATTCGAATTGAGCCGCCATCATCAGGTAGATCATGATCAGGGCCAGGACAAAAGTGAGTAGCAGGCCAGCGCTGCTGTCCATAAATTCACGTGACTGTCCCTTGTAATCGATGCGAGCGGTCTCCGGCAGAATGCGGGCCGCAGCTTCGTTAAGAAATTCCAGGGCTTCACCCTGGGAATATCCAGGAGCCAGATTGGCGCTGATCACCGCTGAGCGGCTGCGATTGAAGTGGTTAAGCGACTGGGCGGTAACTCCTTCTCTGATATCCACCAGATTCGCCAGCGGGATCATCTCGCCGCTGGCCGCCCGCACATGAATACGGTTCAGGTCTTCCGGGGTGGCGCGAAGGTCATCCTCAATTTTGACGATTACATCATACTGTTCGCCATCCATCTTGAAACGGGTCACGTCGCGTCCGCCCATCATAGTTTCGATGGCACGACCAATGTGGGCAACATTGACACCCAAATCGGCAGCCTTGTCACGATCGACCTGCAGACGCAGCTCAGGTGAATTCAGTTTAAGATCTGTCCGGGCGGCAAGAATCCGAGGATTTTTACGCACCTCAGCCATCAACAGATTGATCTGATCGTTAAGTTCAGCATAAGAATCGGTGGTTTTGACGACAAACTGCACCGGCTGATCCATAAATGGCTGGCCGAGGGACGGTGGGGTAATCGGAAAACCGAGTACACCGGGGATGCCAAACAGTTGCGGACCAAGCTCCCCTGCAATCTGCAGCGATGAACGCTGGCGCTCCTGCCAATCCTTCAGCTCGACAAAGGAGATCCCCTCAGTCACCTTGCCATTAAAACCGGTGGTGGCAAAGACACCATTACTCTCAGGAATCGGTTGCAGCAAAGCTTCGGCCTGTTTCAGGTAATGATCGGTATATTCCAGGTTGGCGCCGTCCGGGGCGATGATGAAGGTCATGAATACACCCCGGTCCTCCAGTGGAGACATTTCCGACGGCAGATTTTGAAACAGCAGCCAGGAGCCGGACCCGGCAATCAGGGCGATGGACAGTCCGATCAGCACTGTTTTTAACGACCAACCGAGGAGCCGCCGATAGCCTTGCTCGGTGGCAGTGAAAAAGTTCTCCATTAGGGTGAATAATTTGTTATGAGACTGCTGATGACGGAGCATCTTGGCGCACATCATCGGCGTAAGCGTCAGGGCGACAAAACCAGAAACCATAACCGCACCGGCCAGGGTAAGAGCAAACTCTGTAAACAGTTTGCCAGTACGACCTTCCATCATTGCCACAGGCACGTAGACCGCTGCCAGGGTCAGAGTCATCAAGATGACAGCAAAACCTATTTCCTGCATCCCTTTGATTGCAGCCTTGGCTGGTTCCAGGCCGTTTTCTACATGACGGTGGACGTTTTCCAGCACGACGATAGCATCATCGACCACCAAACCGACGGCCAGCACCATTGCCAGCAGGGTCAGGGTGTTGATGGAAAAACCAAACGCCCACATCAAGGCAAAGGAACCGACCAGTGAGACTGGAATGGTCACCAGCGGGATCAGGGTGGAACGGACACTGCGCAAAAAGATGAAGATTATCAACAACACCAAGGCCACCGCTTCGAAAATCGAACTGAAAACATTGGCAATGGAACGCTCGATGAAGATTGAGGAATCATAGACGATCCTGGTTTTCATCCCTTCCGGAAGGGAAGCTTGCAGCTCGGGCAGCATATCCTGTAAAGACTGGGATATTTCCAGCGGGTTGGCCACCGACTGCTTGACCAGTCCTAGGGCAATGGCATTGCCGCCGTTGTAGCGCAGACTCTGGCGCACCGATTCCGGGCCAATTTCAGCCCGCCCTACATCCTTCAATCTCACCAGGGTACTTCCGGCCTTGCGGACGATGATGTTTTCAAATTCTTCCGGGGAACTGAGACTGGTGTCTGAGAGGACGGTGAACTCACGAGTGGCACTTTCGAGTCGTCCGCCTGGCACCTCGATATTCTGGCTGCGGACGGCATCCTCTACATCCTGGGGTGTCACCCCACGCGCCGTCAGCAGCATCGGGTCGAGCCAAATGCGCATTGAATATTTTCGGGCCCCGAGAATCTGGGCCTCAGCTACCCCGTCGATCATCTCGATCTGATCGGTGATGTACCGATCAACATAATCGGTGATTTCCTCATTACTATGCTGCTCACTTGAAAAGGCCATGTAGATGATAGGAGAGGCGTCGGCTTCAACTTTGGCTATGACAGGCTCCTCGATGTCGAAGGGGAGGTCGGCCCGTACACGCCCGACCCGGTCGCGAACCTCGGCGGCTGCATCATCGGCATTGCGTTCCATTTTAAAGACGATGGAAATTTGACTTTGCTCCTGCAGACTTTCCGAGGTGATGGTCTTGATCCCCTCGATGCCTGAGAGACTGTCCTCAATAATCGTGGTAACTTCAGTTTCAATAATATCTGGGCTGGCCCCCTGATAGATGGTAATTACCGATACCGTCGGTTCATCTATATTGGGATATTCACGCACAGTTAACCGGTCGTAGGCGACCAGACCGATCAGTACGACCAGCAGGCTCATCACCGTCGCCAGCACTGGCCGTCGAACGCTTATTTCTGATATTTTCATAATGTGGACCTTTTATTTTTAAGACTGGCAAAAAGCGCTGGATCGGCGGGCAGTGAGTGAACCGGACTGCCTGGGCCGATCTTCTGGTGACCGCCGGTCACCACGATATCACCGGTAGAAAGTCCGCTGACAATCTCAACCCAGCCCTTCATCCGGGTACCGGTTTCAACCGGGACCATCTGCGCCTTACCTTCAACCACTTTGAACACCAGTTGGACTTTTGGCTGCGGGATCAAGGCCTGCTCGGGAATAAACATGGCATCGCTCTTGGTCGCTACGCTTAATTGCACTTTGACGAACTGTCCCGGAAGCAGATCATGCTTGCTATTGTCGAGTTGCCCACGCAGCACCAGACTGCGACTCTGTTTTTCCACCAGCGGATCGATAGCGTAGACATGGCCTGAAAAGGAACGTTTCGCGTAAGCATCAGACTGCAGTTCGAGTTGTTGGCCAACCTTGACTTTGGCTAAATATTTCTCGGGGATCTTAAATTCGACCTTAAGTCGGTTGATAGCCTCCAGGTTAACCAACGGCTGGCCTGGCTGCACGTAATCGCCCAAGCTCACCAGACGCAGGCCGAGAGTTCCGGCAAAGGGGGCACGGATGCAGGTTTTTCCCAACTGAGCTTTAGCCAGCCGGACATTCGCTTCGTCCAACTGCCATTTGGCGTATGCCTCATCCCGCTCTTGAGCTGAGACGGCACGGTCCTTAAGCAGCGCTTCAGCACGGTGGTAATTGGACTTACTGAGGTTGCGACTGGCAACCGCTCGATCGAGTTCAGCCTGCAGCACTGCGCTGTCGAGTTGAATCAGTAATTTGCCCTGGGTGCTTTTTTCTCCTTCGTCAAAACCTATTTTTTCGATTCGTCCGGCAATCTCGGCGGCAATCACCACCGATTCTTCGGAACGTAAACTGCCAACCGCGGAAAGCAATTGATCGCTGTCAGCAATCTGTACCTCAGCTGTTTCCACCGGCATCGGCGGCATGGACGGTGGGGCAGAAGCCTGCGCTGTTTCTGGGGCCATCAGTTTCGAACTATATAAAAAACCTGCGCCACCTAAGACGATGAAAGCTAAAAGGACCAGAGTCATGCACTTTAGTCCGCACTTTCGCAATTTTTTGTTTTTTGATTGGTCGTTTGTCTCATCTGTCATCTTTTGTGCTCCTTTGCGAGGTTTGTTGTCGAGTAAAGCGTCGATACCTTGCGTTAAGACCTAATATTATTAAATGTAAATACCTTTAAAGTATTGCGTGGAATGAATGTTCATTCCGTTGGTTGTGCTAAAAAAAACCTCGTTACAGAGGTGCCAAAAATTTTATGCCTTATCGTGTTTGCGGATTGCGTCCCAGGAGCCTTCGGCGATTTTGTTGATTACGTCATCATCCAGTTGCATCAACCCGACAAGATGGTCTCTAACACCAAAAACCAATGGGCCAAAGACTAAGGCATAAATCGCAGGCAGTGGTAAATCTTTAACACTGTCGCCGGTAAGAATATCGTGAAAAGGACTAACACAAAAATCATCTGAGGGTTCAGCAACAAATTTTTCCCGCTTCTTTTCGATGCCATAAGGAGAATTGTAATACTGCTCAATGAATTTAAACTCAAGCGGGTTAGCAATGAGGTGTTTTGTCAACAAAATCACCAGATTGATAAATTGCTCTTTCTGGGAAGCATCAGCAGTGCGGCCATTTGCCAGTGCAGCAGTTAGTTGTTTATCGACCCTGGCATGCACGGCGTGAATAAGTTCGTCCTTGTCCTTGAAATAACGGTAGATGCTGCCGACGCCGACCCCGGCCCGGTTGGCAATTTGTGACATCGGGGTGCCGTGAAATCCCTGTTCGGCAATTAATTCGAGGGCTGCCTGCATAATCGCTAAACATTTTTCTGTTGGTTCTTTCGTTATCATCATATTTACCTTGAGTGCGGAATGAACATTCCGTCCGTCGCTAAAAGTAGTAACTTTGATCTCGTCTGTCAAGTTAATACGACTTAGAAATTTTTATGCGCTTCAAGATTTGATTTGCGCTGTAGTATAGGAATACTGTCTAGCTCGGGATTTCCAAAAGATGTTGCCCAGGACCATATCTCAGAACACCTCAACAGAAGGAAGATTGTCACCGCTAAGATCTTAGCAATACCAAGATTACGCGTTCAAACAAAGTAGCTGCTGGGTGTCCCCTAAAATTAATTTTTCTCTCTTATTATTATGTGATAACCTTTTTTAAGGAATTAGTGAGGGCAGTTCGCCAAGATAGATGGCGGTAAGCATAGACAATAAACATTTCTATCCGCTTTAATTTTTTCTTGAAGAGATCATCATTTATGAATGAAATAAATATTCTCAAAAACCTTGAGCGTGTAAGCCTTGCTTTAATGAGCCCCAAAAAGGTAGACAGTGTTATTGAGGATGTTCTTGAAATAGTTTTTTCAATTTTCAAATGTGACCGTATCTGGCTGTTTTATCCTTGTGATCCCGTTGCCCAAACCTTTCATGTACTCGCAGAAAAGAACAAGCCGAAGTATCCTGGTGCCTTTTCTGCTGGCCAAGAATTACCAATAACTCCTGAAGCGGCAAAAACCCTCCAAAAAGCTCTAGATTCAGGAGTGCCAACTGTATTCGATCCTGAATCAGGGAACAAAATAGATGATGTTGCATCTCAATTCTCTGTTCTTTCCCAGATCATGATGGCTGTTCATCCCAGATCTGGAAAGCCTTGGATGTTTGGAATGCACCAGTGTTCTCATGCCCGTGTCTGGACGAAAAGTGAACAGGCACTTTTTAAAGAAATTAGTTTCCGAGTCGTTCAAACTCTCAACAACCTTATCTTGTTAAGGAATTTGAAGAAATCCGAACGAGAATATCGGAATCTGCTCGAAAATATTCCGCTAAAAATTTTCCAAAAAAATATTGATTCCGCATATGTTTCGTGTAACGCAAATTTTGCGAAGGATTTGAATATTGAGCCCAATAAAATTGTTGGAACAACAGATTATGATTATTTTCCCAAGGAGTTGGCAGAAAAATATATCAAAGATGACCAAAGAATTGTCGAGTCTGGAAAAGCTGAAAACATTATTGAAAAATATAGGGTTCATGAACAGGAATTCTGGGTTCACACTTCTAAGACCCCGTTGAAGGATGATGATGGTCAAGTGTCAGGTGTTCTAGGTGTTTTTCAGGACATCACTGAGCAAAAGAAGACAGAAAAGAGATTAAAGGTCTCTGAGGAAAGAAGTCGTACCTGGCTTGAGTATTCACCAGTTTGCACCAAGATAGTGGATATTGATTTTAATCTGCAATATATGAGTTCTGCGGGTGTTACAAGTCTTCAAATTGAAGACGTCACACAGCTTTATGGAAAACCATATCCTTTCGATTTTTATCCTGAGTCATTTAAGACTCTTATGGTTAGTAATTTGGAAAAAGTTAAAGCAACAGGTGAAATCATCGCACAGGAAGCCTCTGTGGTTGATACAAAGGGAAACGAGTTGTGGTTTCACTCAACTCTCGTACCAGTGAATGATGAAAAAGGTCGAATTGATTACATCATAGTCGTATCCATCGACATAACCGAGCGGAAGCAGGCTGAAGAAACTTTCCAAACGATAGTTCAAAGTACTGTTGGAAGTACAGGCCAGGAATTATATGATAATATCTGTACTCAGCTTTGCAATGTATTTAAAAGTGATTGTGCCATAGTTGGAGAGCTGATTGACCCCACTACCATCAATGCAATTGCAATGATGGTCGATGGCAAACCTATAAAAGATTATTCTTACCAGTTACCTGGCACCCCATGCGAGAGAGCAACATCCTCTGGATTTTGCCATTACCCAGATGATATAGCCCTCCTTTTCCCAGATGATAAAGATTTGCAAGTCATTGGTGCTGTCGGTTATGCCGGCACCCCATTGAAAGATCATAATGAGAAAACAATTGGAGTGCTTTGCGTCTTATCAAAAAATAAAATGACTCTCCCTGAAGGTGCTGAGGACTTGATGAACATCATTGCCGCCAGAACATCAGCTGAGCTTGAGCGAATGAAAGAAGAGAGAGAAAAAAAGCAACTTGAAGGCAGACTTAACCAAGCTCAAAAAATGGAGGCAATCGGGACCTTAGCAGGGGGCATAGCCCATGATTTCAATAATATTCTTAGTGCCATTCTTGGTTATGGAGAAATGGCCAAGGAGGGTTTGGACGAAAATAGCCAACCGGCTAAGGACATAAAGAAGGTGATAAAGGCAGGCTACAGGGCCAAAGATTTGGTAAATCAGATTCTTGCATTCAGCCGGCAAGCAGAACAAGAACTTATCCCTTTAAAGGTCCAGTATATTGCGAAAGAGGCCCTCAAATTATTAAGGGCTACCATCCCGTCAACTATTGAAATCAGCCAAACCATTAATGCCTCATGTGGTTCAGTGCTTGCCGACCCAACCCAAATCCACCAAATTTTAATGAACCTCTGTACCAATGCAAGTCACGCAATGCACGAAAACGGCGGAGTATTAACGGTAGGGTTGGACACTGTTGGAGTCACTAATAGTACAATTGACGTGAGTGGATTAGATATTCCACCTGGCGACTATGTGAGACTTGAGGTAAGCGATACAGGGCACGGCATGAGCAAAGATGTCATGGCACGGGTATTTGACCCATTTTTTACGACAAAGGGATTAGGGGAAGGTACCGGACTTGGACTTGCCGTTGTCCATGGCATTGTGAAAAGTTATAATGGTTTCATAAACATATCTAGTGAATTGAAAAAAGGGACGATATTTTCAGTATATCTGCCGCAAATAGATAATGAAATCCCACCGAAGGATGTACTTGCGGCGCATTTCCCCAAGGGTAAAGAGAATGTTCTAGTAGTTGATGATGAAGAGGACCTGGTAGAGTTGATGGAGAGAATGCTTACAAAGCTGGGTTACAGTGTTCATTCCTTTACTAATAGCCTTGAAGCATTGGCAGAATTTAAGGCAAAGCCTAACAAGTACGACTTGGTGATAACTGATATAACCATGCCGAAAATGACAGGCGTTACTCTAGCCCTGGAAATTATGGGTGTCAGACCGGATGCTTCGATCATACTGTGCTCGGGTTACAGTGATCTAATTGACAAGGAAAAAGTACAATCAATTGGGATTAGCGGTTATCTCCAAAAACCGATAATAAAAAAGGAAGTAGCTCAGCTTGTCAGAGAAGTGTTGGATCGAAAAAAGGTTATTGGCTGAACACTACCGAACATTGAGTAGAAATATTATGGCAAAAATTTTAGTAGTAGATGATGATCAAGTATTGTGTGAGATGCTTACCGACCGGATGAAGCGTCTTGGTCATGATGCTGTTTCTGTATCTACCCTTGCCGATGCCAAAAAAAATGCGTTTTCTGAAGATTTTGATCTGATTTTTCTGGATGTCCAAATGCCGGATGGCAATGGACTAAGGGAGTTGTCCGAACTGAAAAAAGCTCCATCAGAACCTGAAATTATTGTCATTACCGGGAAAGGCGATCCAGACGGGGCCGAACAGGCAATAAAAAGCGGGGCCTGGGACTATCTAGAGAAGTCAACGGCCATAAAAGAGATGCTGCTTCCTCTTTCCAGGGTACTTCAATACCAAAAAGCAAAAAAGAAGGCTGCCCTGCACACCGTTGCGTTAAAACGCCGGTCAATTATAGGCAGCAGCAGGCAATTGACAAGCTGCCTCGACCAGGTTGCAAAAATATCTACCACTGATACCAGTGTGCTGATTACCGGTGAAACCGGAGTCGGTAAGGGCCTTTTTGCCAAGGTAATCCATGATAACAGCAACAGGGCAGCAAAAAATTTTGTAGTCGTTGATTGCGCAGCCCTCCCTGAAACGCTGGTGGAAAGCACCCTGTTCGGCCACGAGAAAGGTTCCTTTACCGGAGCTGATAGCAAAAAGAATGGTTTAATAATGCAGGCTGATGGCGGCACCCTCTTTCTTGACGAGATAGGCGAACTTAACCTTTCCATCCAGAAAAAGTTCCTTCGAACCCTGCAAGAGCATAAGTTTCGCCCGGTGGGCAGCAATGTGGAAATGTTCAGCAATTTCAGACTAATCGCTGCCACCAATAGAGATTTGGAGCTGATGGTTCGTGAGAAGACATTTCGTTCTGACCTTCTTTTTCGGATAAAGGCCATGTCAATTGAACCGCCACCTTTAAGAGGCCGACAAGAGGATATTAAGGAAATTTCAATTCATTATCTTAACCGTCTATCCCAAAAATTCAGTATTGATCTCAAGGGATTTGCGCCTGATTTTCTTCAAGCAATTATTTCGTATAATTGGCCAGGCAACGTCAGAGAGTTGATTAACACCCTTGAAGTAACCCTAAACAATGCCCTGCATGAGCCAATCTTATATTCCAGACATCTTCCGGATAATGTCAGGGTTTCTATTCTTAAGTCTTCTGTTGGCAAAGAAAAAGCGTCGTTTGAAACAAAGCTAGAAGATAAACCGGTCACAGATGAAGCCCTTGGTCAAGATTTACCAAGTTTTAAGGATTATCGAGACCTTGCCGAACAGGAATATCTGCAAAAGTTAATACGACAGACCCAGGGCAGTATCAAGGAAGCATGTAAACTTTCCGGTTTAGGACGGACCCGCCTCTATACCCTCATGAAAAAGTACAATATCTCTCGCTTGGGATGGCCTTCCTAAACCACCAAGGCCGGAAATTAAAAGCTAGCCTTTCATAACATATACCTCAACGAACAGTTGTTCAGTTTTGTGAACAATTGTTCCTTGTTACGGCAAATTCCTTCCTCATATTTTTATTACACGTTTCCCACTATTTCTACATAACCACCTGAAAATCCGTCGTTTTACCACAATTTTTTTCCCTGGCACACCTATTGCTAATAGCTATAAGGTAGCACTCCTTTTTCAGCCTCAAAAATCAGTAGGAGTTAAACATGCGTCTATTTTACTTTGGAAAAGTAAGCAGTGAAACTTCCCAAAAGTTACTTAACGAAATCGAAAACATTTCTGACCATATTATTGAAATATTCCAAACTGTTACAGCTCTTACAAGAAGGCTTTCGCAAATTAAGGCTAGTCCTGAAATACTCATATTCGCCCCTTCCTCAAATCATGAACTGTCAGAATTGATTGCCCAGAAGAGATTATTTTATGAGCATCCAATTATTCTGGTTTTACCTGACCGCAGTAATTCAACAATTCACAATGGTCATCTTTTGATGCCGAGGTTCTTGACTTTTAGTGACAGTAACCTCAGGGAAGTAAAAGAAGTTTTAGAAAAAATGCGGGTTTTAAATTTTACAATATTAAGAAATTGTTAGGAGTGCTGTAACTCAACAACAGGGAGGGCAGAAATGTCAGAAGACACGAAGAATATTGAATTAGACGATGATCATTTTCATAAAACCGAGGATAGCCAAAAAGACAAATACCTCACTTTTCATCTGGCAGGGACAGACTACGGAATTGACATTGCTTTTGTTACTGAAATAGTCGGAGTTCAAAAAATTACAGATGTGCCGGATATGTCTGATTTCATCAAAGGAGTTATCAACTTGCGCGGCAAAGTAATACCGGTCATGGATGTCCGCCTGCGTTTCCACCTTGAAGAAAAGGAATACGACGAGCGGACATGTATTGTGGTGGTGGATATAAACAGTACAGCAGTAGGTCTGGTCGTTGACGAAGTCAGTGAGGTAGCGGTTATTCCTCAGGGCCAGGTGGAGCCTCCTCCGAAAACCGGTCAAGGAGAGTCGAGCCGCTACCTGAAAGGTATGGGGATAATCAATGACGAAGTAAAAGTCTTGCTCAATGTTGAAATGCTGCTGTTTGACGATGAGTTAGCAGCACTCGAGAGTGCTGCATAATTAATGACATTTCTAAGACTGATTTTTTAATTAAATAATTTGATCGGAGGGTAACACATGTTAGCAAAATTCCAGATGTCCCACAAATTGATTGGAGGGTTTGTCATCATTGCGCTCATTCTAGGTTTGGCGATTTTGTACCAGATTTTCGGTATGAAGCATATGGCTGAACTGCAGGATGAAGGTGCAGGCCGAGCTGATGATGCGGTTGAGATTGGCCAAATCATGAAAGTCCTGGCAGGGTCCTATAGTATTATTGGTGATGCGATTATCAACGGGGACATGGAAGCGACTAAAAAGGATTTTGGAGAATTTAAAGCGCTGGCCCAAACACACATGACCCGTGTGGTAGAACTCGTTGATACGGACGAAGAAACGCGTCTTGCTAATGTGTTTGCAGCAGAATACACCCAGTATATCTCGATCTTCGAAGATGAAATGATGCCGATTTTGGAAAATCGGGAAGACTTGGCCAAACGTTTTGAAGACGCCATGGAAATCAGTAGTATAATAAGCCGGGTAAACGGTTTGTATGAAATTATTGCTGACGCCATTATTAACCGTAATCTGGAGGAATCTAAAGGTCTTTTTTCTGCGGCAAAATCCCAGGCAGCCAAAGACATATCAACTGTTCTGGCACTTGTTGATACCCATGCGGAAATCGCCATCGCCCAAAAGTTTTCATCGTCATACAATGAATATCTTGGGCTGTGGAATGAGTTGCTCCCTATACTTGAGGCAGGAGAAAACGCTGATACGGCGGCTATCCGAGCGATTGATGGCAAAATTGACGGAATCCGAGACCAGACCCGCCAGCCTTTAGAGGGAATTTTAGCTGCGCTGCAGGGCGTAAGCGATAAGGCTGTGCAGGATATGCTTAAAATTCGGGAGTTAGATGAAAATATTGATGGAAAGAAAATCGCCGCTAATGTTGCCCTGCAGAAAATAGTAGCTTCGCTGGCTGAAGAAATGGTCGAAGGTGATGCACTGTTTGATCGCGTTGGCAAACGGACAATCTTCATTTCAACAATTGCCGGTATTGCCGGCCTGGTTATCGCGTTAGTGATAGGATTTTTGTTGACCAATGCAATCGCAAAGCCGATTAATGATACAGTCAAAAACATGACAAGCGGCTCAGAGCAGGTATCTGCAGCTGCCAGCCAGGTGTCTTCCGCTAGTCAGTCTCTGGCAGAAGGAGCATCAGAACAGGCTGCGGCCATTGAAGAAACTTCTGCCTCCATGGAAGAGATGATATCAATGACCAGGCAGAATGCCGATAATGCAAGCCAGGCAGACAGCTTGATGCGTGAGGCTTTAAGTGTAATTACTACGGCAGATAAATCCATGGACGAAATGAGTCACTCCATGGAGGAAATTTCTGATGCCAGTGTAGAGACCTCAAAAATTATTAAAACTATTGATGAGATTGCTTTTCAGACCAATCTACTTGCCTTAAATGCAGCAGTTGAAGCTGCCCGGGCCGGAGAGGCAGGTGCTGGATTTGCCGTGGTTGCCGATGAGGTCCGAAATCTTGCCATGCGTGCTGCCGATGCTGCCAAGAACACTGCAGATCTTATTGAAGGTACAGTTAACAAGGTTAACTCAGGTAAAGATATTGTCACCAAAACTAATGCCGCTTTTAAGGAAGTAGCGGAAAGCAGTGGCAAGGTAGGCAGCCTGGTGGGTGAAATTTCAGTGGCATCAAAAGAGCAGGCAACCGGTTTTAACCAGGTTGGCGAGGCCATTACTCAGATGGATACTGTGACCCAACAGAACTCGGCCAGCGCCGAAGAGTCTGCCGCAGCCGCTGAAGAACTTAATGCCCAGGCAGATACTATGATGAGTGCGGTTATGGGACTGCGAAGATTGGTTGATGGTGCTGGAAGCTCTCCATCTGCCAGCAGGACACAAACCCCGAGACCACTTGTTTCCAGGTCAACCCCTGTGGCAGCTGACCCGGTAGCAATTTCACCCAAACTTGCACTAGCAGCCGTAGCGGCGAAAGTTAATGACGGATTTGAGGATTTTTAGAACTATCACACAGTATTTTATAGTCTTAAAATAGCATTATTGTTAAGTGTGGATCATCAAACTCCACACTTCGCAATAATGTTACAAAAGTGATTTATTTTCATTATCTAGTTAATTTATACACAACGCCGGGAACAAATATGCTGAACCGAACATTTTTAATTTTGTTGTCTTTATTTTTCATTGCAACGCCGGTAATGGCGGAAGACCCAAATCTTCTTGGAAACTGGGGAGGTATGCGCACCTACCTGGAAGATAGAGGTATGACCCCGGAAGTAGTTCTAACCATGGATTTTATGCGCAATTTCAGTGGTGGCATTGATCAACACAGCACAGCACTGGGGAATGTTGATCTGACCTTGGAAATTGACACTGAAAAAGCCGAGTTATGGAAAAACGGTACGTTTTTCTTTTACGTGCTTGGCAATTTCAAAAACAATAGATTTCTGACTGAGATCGTTGGTGATTTTCAGGCGTCAAGTAATATTGAGGCCGATGAGGCCCTGAAACTTTATGAGGCATGGTATGAGCACAGGTTTGCCAATGATAGTATATCTTTTCTTGTCGGATTGCATGATTATAACAGCGAGTTTAATGCATTGGAATTTGCTGGTTTATTCACCAACAGTTCCTTTGGTATCGAACCAGATATCTCGCAGGTAGGTCCTTCCATTTTTCCGATTACTACCTCCCTGGCCGCTCGCCTGAAGGTGCATCCTGGTGCTAATTCATACGTCATGGCAGCAGTTTATGATGGTATTTCGGGTGATCCGGATCATCCCACTCGTACAGCCATTCGACTTGATGATGGTGACAGAGTTTTTGCAGCTCTGGAGGCAGGAATAACCAATAGCGAAGCAGGGAACAGTGACTATTGC
>PJEL010003264.1_pt1 | contig 14087 bp, 12 predicted proteins | sample 1853271 | NCBI WGS metagenome assembly PJEL01 (sample SAMN08108733, study PRJNA415343) | Invertebrate metagenome, whole genome shotgun sequencing project. | host: Globobulimina | place: Sweden: Gullmar Fjord | collected 2015-08 | reverse complement strand
ACTCCTGGCTTGCCGAGGCACGATATGAACTTTCCAAGAATGGTGATTGCCGTTCTTCGGTCAATAACGCGATCACGGCCTACAAAGAGGCAAAAAAACGTGATCCAAGGTCCCTGGACGCACATCGCAAGATGGGTGATGCTTTGCTGCTACTCGCAAACGCCACCCAGGCCATCGGGGAAGATCCTGGTCCGGCCCTCGCGAATGCAATTGAAAACCTCGAACGGGCCACCTCACTGAGTGCAAACGATGTACACCCATTCCATATTCTCGGCAAGGCGCACTGCACTCGGGCTCTTCTTGAATTCTCTGCGGGCCGAGACCCAGAGCCTGATCGGCTTGCGGCGATGCAAGCCTATCAACGAACCATCAACATCAACCCTGCGTATGCACCCGGGCACCTCGGCATCGGCCGGTGTTTCCTTGGTCGTCTCATGACCAGAGCCGATTCCACTGCGGATCCAGCACCTATTGCAAAATCTTCTCTGGAGGCATTCGAGCGCGCTATCAGCGCCGACCCCAGTCTTGTCGCTGCGTGGTCGGGAACAGCTGAACTGTATCTCATGATCAACCAACTCGGGCTCGAAGACTTCGGCAATACCATCACTTTGGGTCTTGATGCTGCAACTCAGGCTCTCAAACTCGACCAAAACGACCAAGCAGCCCGAGAAGCACAGCGACAACTGAGACAACTGCAACACGGCTCAGGATAACGGCCGTGCCGGGGCCGGTTCGCGTGAACTACTCGACGAGGATTTCGAAATCGCTGGTGTACTTCGTCTCTTCGTGACCGGCGCCGACAAAACACCAGCCATCGTCAGCGACCTTGCCGAGTTGTACACCACCGCCTACATCGACGCGACAAACAAAAATCGGGCCACCATCATTGCCGGCAGCATAAGCGTTCCCTGTGATGCCGCCATCGGGCATGTGCACCCACTGGCCTCCTCCGCCATCAGCATCGGTGACGACGCTGAAATTCTCGGAGAACTCATGGCCCTGTCCGCCCCAAGCAACTTGGCACAAACCTGAGCTATCAAGCATTCCCGGGTGCTGTCCATCCCAGCTTGAAGCAACGCAGACATACACTTGATTACCGCTGGAGTCTGAACCTGCAACGAGCGCGCTTGCGGGCAAGCTGCCATTCCACCGTTCGAGGTTGTAGGGTTGTGCAGCGTTTGAGGACACCAGAAGAAACGGCCCAAGCAGGCCACAGATCATCAATAGGCGCCAGGAGGCGCCGAAACTCCCTTTACCGGAGCGGGAATCAAAGACTAAAAACTTCATAAATGCTATCCAAGCGACGATGGCTTAGGTATCGCCTTCATATTCAAACGCGAAAACCACATCCAGAATCAGTCAAAAAGAATAAAAATCCAGTTAAATAATAGAAAACCCATCAGAACGACGATGCCACGGTCGAGCCACCAACCAACACTCTCTAGCGAAAGACGTCGCTGAGACCAGACCAACCAGAAGCCATGCCGGCAAGTCTGAGCGATAACATAGAGCATCACCAACCAACCGAATCGATGGTAGTAGAGACTCGAGTTCAGATCACCATCAGCCAGGCTGATCCAGGACCGGGTCAATCCGCAACCTGCACAAGGCAATCCCGTCGCATTTTTGAAGATACAGGTGCTAGGTATTGGCTGTTCTCCAATGATCAATACTTCGTCGACATCACTGATAACGGCAAGAAGAATTGCCACAGCCAACAATGCAATACATAAGACAAAAACAGCAACATGAGCGCCATAATTGCGATTGCACTCCGCTGATTTCACGCACGAGTCGCAGTTCGCCCCGCCATCCTATCGAAGGTCATGGCAACGAAATCTATCAGTAGCGAAAACTGAATCGCGAGAAGCTTCAAATGAGCCTAGTGAAAAGCCTGCTTGACGTCATCGTTAAGTAATACGATAACGGCCCAGATTCCAATAGGGAGACCGACGCAGCAACACGGGCTGATACATGGAATTGCTGCGGCGATACTCACGCCCAAACAGAGTCCCCACATTTCGAGTTTCATCATCTTCATTGCAGCAAAAATGATGAGGCCAGCAACGCAAAGACCAATTGTCGATGTCACAACCATATAACTCATCGAGCTTGTAACCTCGAGGACCGCGATGAGAGGTTCCATGCCCTCCATTCCTTCGAGTTGTGAGGTATCACCCGCCATACCGAGAAAACGCATTACGATCCCGAAAAAGATCATCACGATTCCCAGTCCGGCTGTGACCATCAAGGCTATCGCCGGCGCCTTGACCTTGTCGGCGGCGGGATTGTGTGGAATTGGTGGGCTTGGCATATCCATGATGACCTCCTAGGTATCAAAACAATGTCGAATTAATCATACGTCTGCGCAGCTTGATTGTTCCATTGATCTCGTAACGAAATCTACAATCTCTACAATCCAAGGAAAATAATCGCCATCCCTGACGCCGCGACAACGCTCCCGGCGAGAGCATGTGACCATCGTTCAAGGGGACCTAACGGCAATCGCTTGACTCCATACAGGCCTAAGACGACAAGAGTAACCATCGTACTGATGGTCACCAACGCAAAAACGAGTGCTGCAATCGCCGCCATTCCCCACGCGCCCCGACTCGCAGGCAATACGAAGAGGGGAATCAGAGGCTCGCACGGGCCGAGCACGAAGATTACGAACAGTGCCCAGAAGGTCGTCTTCGAATCTACGTTTGCGGAATCGTGCCCGTGGGGGTTATCTCCATGGGTGTGGATGTGTACATGTCCGTGATGATCATGCGTCTCTATTCCGTGGCGATAACGCAGCGCGCTACGAATACCCCAAAGAGTGTAAGCCGTACCGAATGCGACCAGCGCCCACGCAGCGAGATCTCCCCGGCCACCCTCAACACCCTCAATCTTCGCTACCGCAATACCTAGCGCAAGGCCAATGCCGCCAAGCAGAACTGAAGACGCTACGTGACCAAGACCACAAATGGTGGTAATCACTGCTGTGCGTGCCACCGACCAATTTCGTGCCCGTGCCAGCATGACAAACGGAAGGTAATGATCGGGTCCAAAAACGGTATGTATGAAAGCCACTCCTGCAGCAGCCAGAACCACGCTCGTTGTCACAAGGTGCTCATCCATGTTCCCAGCCTAGCTGAGAAAACAGTCATACCGCAAGTAGAACAGGTCCACTTCGCCGGTTTATCTCTTTCGTCCACCGGAGGATGACGACGTCGACGAAGTCGATGACTTTGATGAAGACGAACCGGACGACGATGAGCGCGACGATGAAGCGGATGAGCGCGACGATGAACCTGATGATCGCGACGATGAAGCCGATGAGCGCGACGATGAAGCCGATGAGCGCGACGATGAACTTGATGAGCGGGACGATGAAGCCGATGATCTTGACGAAGACGATGAGCGTGATGGTGCATATGATCGACCAGATGGTGATCTCGACGATGAAGAAGAACTCGTCGCCGACGACCTGGAACCGCTTGGCGACGAAGGTGATCGGGCATATGTGCGATTTGACGACGAATTGCCCGATGATGTTGATGATGTACTTCGGCTCGGAATCGAACGGGACGAGGATGAACTTCTTGTTGACGAACTCGTTCCCGACGATGATGTGCGTGGCACGATCACTGGTCGCGAACCCTGTGCCGATGAGGTCGAACGAGTGCTGCTCGACGACGAACCCGAAGATGTTGAAGTTCCGCTCGGCCTGGTTGTACTTGGGACGTCAGCTTGCGGCTGCACATTGTACGTACGGCCCGTCGTCCCCGACGTGAGGCTCTGGCGGGAATTGCTTCCTGAGGACGTAGAATCGATACTGCGAGCCCCGCCGATGGTTGTAGGACGAGTGCTCGACGAACCCAAGCCCTGGGAAGATTGTTGCGCATCCATCGTCGGGCGATACAGATTTCCTGCACTTCGATGAAGATTCAATACCGAAGGTTTCGCACTCCACTCGGTCGCAGGTGTGCCACCGACAGTGGCCCGGCTTGAACTTGAGGTTGATACCGGGCGCGCCATGGTCAACGCATCGTCTGCTGAAAGACTGCTATCGCGGGCCATGATCCGAGTGACATCGGGCTCCGAACGTGAGGACCCTTGCCTGAAGGCGCGGTCCAATTCGATCCCAGTTCGTACTGCCGATGGAGAAGCTGTACGCAAGGTCCCGGAACGCACTGTTCCTTCAGCGCTGCTGGCATTGCGTAACGCGACGTCACCGGGTTTGACCATCCGTGTCAGGTGGGCACTGCCAAAATTCTCCGCTTCGACGACACTCCAGCCTCGTCCATCCACCTCGGCCAGACGAACCCGGCCGTCCATATTTAGTGAAAGGTCCGCTGGACGCGGTACGGCAGAAGATCGCGGAGAGTTAACTGTACTCGAGGTTCCTCTCGGCAGCACATCCCGGCGTGGTGTGCCCCCAGAACCCCCATGACCGCCGCCACCGTGACCACCGCCACCACCGTGATGGCCATAATAGCCGCCGTGCCACCCATAATGGTGACCCCACCAATACGAATGGTAACCAACTGGACACCAGCCAACATAACCGGGCCAATACACCCAACTCACCCAAGCAGGGCTCCAATACGAATTCCAACCCCACACCCACCCGTATCCAGCGGTGTGATACCAACTTCCGTAGTGATAAGGTAACCAACCCCACGGCTCGTAGGAGACCCAGTTCCATCCGGTATTGGTCCAGTACCATCGTCCTGCGGTATATGGGCGCCACGACGACGATACATGAGGCTGCCAAGCCCAGGTATTGTCACTTTCCAAATAGATCCAGTTGCCATAATTATCGAGCTGGCTTGCCTGACGGCCATAACCGGTATCAACATGAAGAGCGCTCTCGCCTTCAACCGTTTGACGCCGCTGCTCGACCCACCGTGCAAAATCGTCGTCAACCGTCTGGTACATTTCCATCTGCGAAACCTGACCACCGCTCAATTCAGTCGCATACTCCGAACGTACCAAAACCCCGCCCTGAGTCGTCGAAGCCTCGGCCAAACCTTGCCATACCTCGAGGCGTAAGCTGCCTCCCTTCGTCGTTTCGATGCGATAGAGGCCCGGCTGGTTGAGGTACAAACTTTCAGATCGACTATCGATCCTAGTCGGCCGGCGCTCGGTAGCGATATCGACGACCTCGACGATCAACGAACCCTCGGAAAGAAACAGCACAGTACGATCTCCGCCAGTATCACGACTGAACGCGACGGCGTCGAAAGAAAGGGAAGTATATTCGTCAAGCCATACGATCGACAAGTCAGCGAGTACGACCTCAACCCTCGCTTCACGGGCCGTATCTATGCGGTCGCCGGAAACCAAAGGCAAATTAATTACCGCTTCAATGGTTTCTTCCTGACCGGCCGGTTGCACAGTCGCATAGCGCTCAAGATAAGAGATGTAGCTCAAGGAGGTCGATTCGTCCTCTTCAGAGGTCACTCCAAACCCGGCTGCCATTGTGAAAACTACCGCAAAAACAAATGTGTTTCGCATCGTCGACCTCCTATCAGCCGAAAGAGCTGCAAGAACGATACCATTACCGCAGCGATGGTCATCAGAGCGCGGTGGGATTTGGCGTTATTCCTGCAATGACAATAGAGCGCGATTAGTTTGTGACGCCTTTGTCTGCAGCGGTGGTCGTTTCTACGTCGGGGTTATAGAGTTCGGCGTAGGTTCGGGCGGAGGCGAGTACATCGGCAGTGTATCCCCTGGTTGCCTTGAACGAAATGTTCAAGATGAACGTTTCAGTACTGCAGCCGTTGCCGCATTGATCAAGCCATAGATCGACCTGCCGTTGGCCTGCGTTGTATGCGGCGACAGTCATAGCGGCGCGTCCGTTGTAGTGTTTGAGAAGGCGTCCCAACTCCGCGGCGCCGAGTTCAAGGCTAAGACCTGGATCGAAGAGATCATCCTCGTGCGGTTCTTCATTGCCAATGCGCGCGGCGGTGGCGCGCGCCGTTTTTGGCATGAGCTGCAGGAGGCCTCGGGCGCCGACGCGCGACAGTACATCTGCATTCCACTTCGACTCTTCTCTCGCAACGCCAGCAAGTAGATTCCACGGCACGTTGTGTTTTTTTGCCGCGGCCAAGACAAAGTCCTTATAAGGAAGTGGGTGGTAGCTGCTCCGCATGGTGTCTGGGAGGGCACGCATACTGAGCCATCCGGCGCTATTGCGCCACGCGTTGTAGGTCGAGCGGATTGCTCGATCAGGAGCGTTGTATTCGAGAAAACGCTGGGCTGTCCACAGCGTCTCACGCGGGTTGGCGTTCGGCATATTTCCGGGATTTGAGTGAACCGCATCGCTTTCGAGCCCAAGACTCCAGAGTCGTCCCGCAAGGTGATGATTAAAAGGAGGATCAGGCTTTGCCGGTTTGAGGTCGATTTCTTGGTCGATCAATGTGCGCACGCGCGCCCAGTGCTGGGGTTCGATTTCGAGGTTTGTCCACCTTCTGAGTTGCCTTTTTCTGGAGTTTCCGGTCTCCGTCGTGATCTTCGTTTCGCTTTGTTTTCGCCAGATTTTGATGGTTTCTTCGGGAATAGAACCAAGCAATTCTCGGGCGTAGCCGGCCCAGAATGGGTCAAGTTCGGCGGCATGAAGATCAAGCTGCCTTATCGCTTCGTCCCAATCTTGCCCTTCGATTTTGATACTGGCAGTGATGAGTGCTGCTGGGCCCCGCCATGGTTTTCGGATTACTTTCTTCAACGATTGTAAAGAATTTGATAGATTTCCCTGTTCCAGTTCGTATAACGCGACCATTAAGTTGCCTCGTGAACGTGCGCTGCGGCCGCGAATTTGCGAAATGCCTTTGTTCGCCAGATCGGGCTGGTTGTTTCTCAGGCGAAGCCGGGCAAGAAACAGTCTTCGGTCATCATTGGTTTTGCTAAGTACCGCCGCTCGGGCGGATTCGATAGCGGTTTCGAGTGTGCCGTTGAGTTCTTGACAGCGACCAATGTGGACCAGAATATTTGCCCTTCTTTCGGAACTCGTTGTGCGTCGCTTTGCCTTCTGGTACCAGTCGATGGCTTCGTCAAAGCGTTCTCCCCGGAAGGCGCAGCGAGCCCGTAAGAAAGCGACCTCCCACAACGGGACCGCGGTCGAATTCGCGGCAGTGAGAGCTTCGAAAAGAGGTTCAGCCTGGGAATAGAGGGCGTGTCGATAGAGAGCTTTCCCGGCCAGCCACATCTCGCGGTAGTTCAGGTCTTCGGTCATGAGAAGACGAGCTGCTTCGAGAGCTTCGAGGTCTCCGGAACCGTTCTCAATCAGGGAGGCGAGTCTGACCCTTTGGTTTTTGGGATCTGTGTTGGCCTGAATCAGCTGGAGTCGCCGCCTTTGGCTCCGGGAGCCCCTGCGCTTCAACCGTCGAATCTCGGTGCTGGTTGACGATTCGATGCCTGAGGCCACACTGAGTTCGAGTACCTCAAGAGCCGCTTTGCGCAGTTGAGGGGTTTGCGCATTTCGCAATGTCAAAAGGATGAGTGCGACAGCCTGGTCAGGTTCGGCTTGAACGATGACACGTGCCAGTTCGACCTGAGCAAATTGTGTGAAATCGGGATCTGTTGCTGCTTGGCGAAGGAATTTCTTTTGCGCGCCGGTGTTTTCTTCATTTCGAGCGGCGGTCGCGGCAACGAGAGACTCGCCCGGATTGAGGGGGAGTTGGTCTGCGCGCAACTGGGCGACTCGAAGCAGTTCTGCCCACTGGCCAGACCGCGCCAGATCGACAAAACCGGACGTCGCAGTTCCGGCGCCACAGATAAGGAGGATGGCGACGATGAGACAATAACGGGAAAATAGAACTTTCATCACATTAGAATACGTATAATTCACGCTTAAAAATTCCCACTCTTTTGAGGCATCGAAAAGACCATAGTATGGCAAATTTGTGGTGAGAGTGGATTCCTAGCCAATTTTCCTGGATAATGCATCGCTCGAAGGAGGGTGCCGTCATGACTGATCAACATTACAAAGTACTCATCGTTGGCTCCGGTCCTGCTGGGTTGACTGCTGCTGTATATGCGGCGCGAGCCGATCTCGCACCGCTGGTTATCGAAGGAATGCAACCTGGTGGGCAGTTAACGATCACGACTGACGTCGAGAATTTTCCCGGTTTTCCCGAAGGTATCCTCGGCCCGGATTTGATGCAACGAACCAGAGCCCAGGCCGAACGTTTTGGAACCGATTTTCTCATGGATCAGGTCGTTGATATCGATGTAACGAGCAGGCCGTTTACGGTGCATACCGGCAATAGCGGCAACCGCACTTGCGATGCCCTTATTTTGTCGATGGGAGCTTCGGCGCGTCTTCTAGGCATCGATTCGGAGACAGAACTGATGGGTTTCGGAGTCTCGGCTTGCGCAACATGTGATGGGTTTTTCTATCGTGACAAAGAAGTTGCTGTCGTCGGTGGTGGTGATACCGCAATGGAAGAAGCCGATTTTTTATCAAAATTCGCCTCCAAAATCACCGTAATCCATCGCCGAGATGAACTGCGAGCATCGAAGGTCATGCAGAGTCGTGCCCTCAATAACCCGAAGGTCCACTTCGAGTGGAACGCTGTTGTCACTGAAGTGCTCGGTGCTCGAGAAGGTGGCGTAACTGGCGTTCGGTTGACCGATACCCAAACCGGTGAAGAGCGGGTTCTCGAGACTCAAGGCCTCTTTCTCGCTATCGGACACCGTCCGAATACCGATGTCGTCGAGGGTTTTGTCGAAATGGATGATCACGGTTATATCAAAACCGTTCCGGGAACGACCCGTACCTCGGTCGATGGGGTTTGGGCATGTGGTGATGTTCAAGATTCGGTGTATCGCCAAGCGATCACCGCGGCAGGAACAGGATGTATGGCCGCTATCGAAGCCGATCGGTGGTTGGCTGAGCAAAAAGACGAATAATTTTATGAACGAATTTTGCCAGTTGGCAAAATAGGAATATGATACGTTTCGGTTTGGTTGTGCAAACTGGAAATGTGGAGGACCGATATGATCTCATTCAGCGAAAAAGCAATCGAAAAAGTTAAAGAATTTTCAACTGGGATGCCTGATGCCGAAGGCAAGGATCTCCGCGTATTCATCCAGGGTGTTGGATGTTCGGGATTCTCGTATGGTTTCACTTTCGACGAAGGCCGCGATGGTGATACGACTGTCGAAGTTGGCGAGTTGAAGGTATTGGTTGACGAGCAGAGCGCTCCTCATCTCAAGGGTGCGACGGTCGATTTCGTCGAAGACGAACGAGGCTCCGGATTCACCGTAGACAATCCCAACGCTCCTGCCCCTTCGGAGTGTGGTGACAGCGGCGGCTGCTCTGGCTGTGGCTGAGTTGTGCCCGTTACGGACGGCGTATCTGCTTTAACCCGTGATGTCATCAGACTGGGCCATCCCATCCTGAGAAAGGTGGCTGAGCCTGTTCCCGTGCAATGGTTTTCCTCTGAAAAACTCAAAAAGCTCGCTGACGAACTTGTCGCCACTATGCATTCTGAAGACGGGGCCGGTCTCGCTGCTCCGCAAATCGCCGAATCGTGGCGGGTGCTGGTGTATTGGGTGCCCGAGACGGAAGATGCCGACGCGATTGGCCCGCTTGTACTGGTGAATCCTGAACTGCGACCTGTCGGTAGTCATCAGGAGGACGGCTGGGAAGGTTGCTTATCCCTGCCTGGATTGCGGGGGTTGGTGCCGCGTTATACGCGTGTCAAGGTCAAGGCCCGTTTGGTCAATGGAGAGCAGATTTCCATGACGGCCGACGGTTTTCATGCTCGTGTCTTACAGCACGAAGCTGACCATCTTGACGGTATTGTATATCTAGATCGCATGACATCACCCGCGTCCTTGTGTTATGAAGAGGAGTGGGAAAAATTTATCCTCCGCGAGGACGATCTCGACTAGCGTCGCGAGACCGAAAAGGTATCGTGAGGTGAAGGGTTTGTTTACTGAGAGCAAACCTCTCAGCTTGCAGCGTATTTTTGGTCACAGCAGGAATCTGGTGAGATATGCGAGCTAAAGTCCAGGAGAAAGACCCTGCTGAGAAGATTCATCGTATCGATGAAACAGCCGTGGCGTGCGTTCTGGTATTTCTACTCGGTAGTATCGTTGGTACCTACGAGATTGCCAACTCGAGTTTTGGCTGGCATCTGGCGAGTGGCCGGGTCATGCTTGAGGAACGGGAAATCCTGCGTAGTGACCCATTCTCGTTCACGGCAGCCGGTACTCCATGGATCGATCACGAGTGGTTGTTTCAGGTTGCTCTCGCCGGAATCGATAAGCTCGGTGGTGCTCCCGCGATGGTCATATTTCGCGGAATTCTCGTAGCGTTCCTGGCGGGCCTATTGCTGTATTTTGGCTTACGAAGCGGTCTTGCTCCCCCGCTGGCACTGATCCTGGCGAGTTTCTGTCTTTACGGCGCCCGGATGCGCTTCTACCTGCGTCCGGAACTCTTCACGTTATTGATCGTTCCCTGCCTGGTATGGCTCTTTCTACACCGGCGCTGTCATCAGCGACCGGGATCCCGGTGGTACTTCGTCCTTTTCGCGCTCATGGTTTTGGCTGTCAATTTGCACGGTGCCGCACTTGTAGTGCTTCCGCTGCTTGGCTGTGTCTTGACCTTCGAAGTTTTTGGTCTTGTCATAAGGCGCGCTCCGGTGGCCCGGGCGGTTCTCGACGGTGGGTCCGCTTTGTTGGTGCTTGCCTTAGCCGCGTGTATCAATCCTTGGGGTTGGCGGATATTCACGGTGCCGCTGAAGTTGATGGAACTCGTCGGATTGCCGCAAATACCGAATCCCGAGTGGATTTCTCCCAGCCCGGCAGATGTTCCTGCACTTTATGTTGGGCTCGGTCTGAGTTTGCTGTTGTTGGTTTTCGGTGAGCGGGATCTTCGACGGTGGGCACTGGGCTTCTGTGCGGCCTATCTCGCCCTTCGTTATGTGCGCAACGTCGGTTTGTTTTTCATGCTGATGCCCGTTGTTGTTGGCCCCGCGCTCTCGCGGCTTCTACGGCCCGAGGTCCCGATTGTGCGCCCCGGGTTTTTCCGTTGGATGGCCGCTGTGACGGTTCTTGTAGTTGGCGTAGCGACGTTCGCGGATAGCAAGCACAAGGTGCGTTTTGCTCTTTCGGAAACGTGGTATCCGAAAGCTGCGTGCGAGTTCATGGAGAAAGAAGACCTCATTGAAACCCCGATCTACAACGATGTTCGTTTCGGCGGTTACCTGCTGCAACGTTATTTTCCGTCGTTACGGATATTTATCGATGATCGCAACGAAATCCACGAGCCAATGTTGGCTGAGATCTATGAGGTCTTGCAGAGTTCGAATCCCAGCTTGTGGACACAGTTGCTTCGGCGCCATAACGTTGAAACTGCCCTCGTCAGGTACAATCCGCCGTTTCGCTTCGTGAGTGTGAAAGGCGAAGACCTCGGGTATCGAGGATTTGCCGCGCTCTGGTATCAACGCGTTGATTGGGCCCTTGTCTACTGGGACGATGTCGCGATGGTTTTTGTTCACCGGTCCACCACCAATAACGATCTTCTTGAGCGGGCTGAATACCATCTTATTGTGCCCGACGATCTCGGATACATCAAAGATCTCATGATAAGCCGGCCTGATCTCCGCCCTCTTGCAGCAGCTGAGATAGCGCGGAAACTTGAGGAGGATCCCACCAACCAACATGCGCTCGACCTCGGGGAGTTTCTGATGCTATTGACCCAGGGATATCCATGATTGATGATCAACTGAGATCTCGAAGATCACTTCGCCGTGTTATCAAAGCGTTGTTTCTAAAACTGGGGATCTACGGCCCCTTCTGGTGGGTTCGGGGCTATATTCGCAGCTGGGCGCCGAGCACGCTTTTTGCCAATTTTCGTTGGCGGCGGTTGAATCCTGATGCTGATCCTGTGCCACCGCCACGTTTGATCTACGATGTGATCAATGATTATAAGATCGAGGTTTTCATAGAGACGGGCCTCAAGTCAGCAGCCAAGATTGAGAAAGCTCTGAAAAAGGCGGGTTTTCCGATCAACGATTTCACAAGTATCCTAGATTTCGGCTGCGGCTGTGGTCGTATCATTCGGCATTGGCCTGCCAAAACAAATGCGGGCCTTTCGGGTTCGGACTACAATCCAAAACTGATCGACTGGTGCTCAGATCATCTCGACTTTGGCCGTTTCTTTGCCAACGATCTTGAGCCGCCGCTCGAGTGTGGCAATGGAAATTTCGATCTCATATATGCCAATTCGGTGTTTACGCACCTTGATGAGCAGCTTCAGAATAGCTGGCTAGTCGAGTTGCGTCGCGTACTAAGGCCAGGCGGTGTGCTTGTATTGACAACCCACGGAGACGCGTGGCGTGGTGGTCTCGATCCTCGCGAACGGCGATGTTACGAGAGTGGAGCAATCGTCGTGCGCAGCGCTTCGTCTTCAGGTTCGAATCTTTGCGAAACCTATCATGCTCCGAAGTATTTCAGGCCGGTGGCTGAGGGGATCTTCTCAAGAGTATGGCATTTTCCCATGGGATGTGAAGAAGAGAAAGAACAGGACGTTTGGGTTCTGCAGGCATGACTTAATGAATATTGGAAGGCCGGATTCTGCGGTGGGAGAAAAGTGTGCAGTCTTGAACTGAAATCAAGTAGGGCTCACCGAAATAATCTATTGGAACCGACGAGAGAATGCCTGAATGAACAAAGACATCAAAATCGGACGGGCACTCGTCGTGGATAATTTCGTAGGTTCTCAGGATCGGGTTCATAATGAACTGATCGCGATCCCGGACCGAATCATAAAGATGGTTCCGAGCGAACCTCTGATCCACTTCGGTGGTGGCTTCTGACATCGCGTCAAGCCAGTACTTGATAGAGTCATCGTAACTCCAGAGATGAGCCCAGTCGCGCCAGCGTCCAAGTACCCGTTGGATGCGAGGTGGGGCATTAGGACGTGTTATTGCGATTTCGAGAAAATGGGTCGCGGTTTTGTCGTCTTTCCAGGCGGTGTGAAGATCCCAAGCGGCGATCTCGGCAAGTCGAAAATCGTCTGGAAGGTTGCGAACGCCTTTTTCGTAGAGATCAATTAAAGATTGGCGATGGCTTCCTGGATCTCTGCCGGCGGCCATCTTCATTACGAGTCCACCAAGGCTATAAGCGTCGAAGTAGAGGGGATCGAGGTCTGTAATCAGGTTGAACATACTGTGCAGGTAGAGAAAACGTTCTTCGCTGGAGTACATTGAATAGTATTGGATAGCCCAGAGGTAGAGAATGTCCGCTGCGAGTCCATCGTTACCCAGGCTGATGAGTTTCACTGCTCGATAGGTCGGAATGTACAATAATTGCCGCCCGAGGGGATCTTCCCGCGGGAGGTGGCGCATCTTCCACTCTGCGGCGACCGCCGTAGCGAGCAGCAGAGTGACGACCAGGAGTGCCGCGAGTTTTTTCATGCCAGATCTTTCCGGCCAAGTTGAAAACACGCGAGCACCATGATCATCGTCGAGTACGTGAGCGAATAGACAATTGCCCAGGCTGCCAAATCAAAAGGCAATGGGAGGTTGTGCACAATTTCGGTCTTGAAATTGAAGCGCTCAAGATTCGGAAGCAGATAATACACTGCGGTAATCACGATATTGATGCCTGAGTCGCCGACCTGGCGCGTCAGTTCCCAAATATCTTCAGAGATGTGGCCGATAATGAAAATGCTCAGGGTGAATACCGATCCGAGAATTGGTTTTGTTGTTACAGCAAACAGAGTGGCAAAGGCCGCCACGATTGCCATTTCCATGATGACCATAAACGAGGAGAAAAAGATCCTCAAATCGAGTTCATGCTCGTAAACCCAGACAACAATGACGAGGATTAGGGTCATCAGGACAAGGTTGGCAATAATCGTGGTTAAGAGACCAAGGTATTTGCCGACCAAAAACTGCCATCGCCGAACTGGTTTTGCCAAAATATTGAAAACGGTCCTATTCTCGACTTCCCGGCTGATCAGGTTAATGCTCATATTTACTGTAATCATCATGCAGAAGAACTGAAGCCCAGGGAGGCCAAAGTCCTTGATGACTCTTCCTTCGCTGCGGACGATCAGCATGCCGAAAATTTTTGTTGCCACA
>PJEL010003263.1_pt1 | contig 14089 bp, 14 predicted proteins | sample 1853271 | NCBI WGS metagenome assembly PJEL01 (sample SAMN08108733, study PRJNA415343) | Invertebrate metagenome, whole genome shotgun sequencing project. | host: Globobulimina | place: Sweden: Gullmar Fjord | collected 2015-08 | reverse complement strand
CAGATCAATGCTCATTATGCTAACAGCGAGCGCCTGTTAATGGTGGGTTTGTTGAAAGGCTCAGTTGTGTTTATGGCTGATCTTTGTCGCCGTATTAAAGGCCATGTTGAGATCGATTTCATGTCGGTATCCAGTTACGGCAATGCGATGACCAGTACACGTGAAGTTAAAATTCTTAAAGACGTGCAATCGGATATCCAGGGACGCGACGTGCTTATCGTCGAAGACCTAATCGACTCGGGTAACACCCTCAATAAGATCCGTGAGATGCTTTTACTCCGTGAGCCTAAGAGTCTGGCGCTATGTACCTTGCTCGATAAGCCTGAGCGTCGTGAAATTGATGTGCCAGTCGATTTTATCGGCTTTACCATCCCGGATGAGTTTATCGTAGGTTACGGTATCGATTACGCCGAGCAGTATCGAAACCTGCCTTACATTGCGAAGGTTATCCCGCAAGAATAAGCTCGCTCGCTTTATCATTAACTCCCGCAACTGGCGGGAGTTTTTCGTTATACAGATATACCCAAACGACCTTCTGAAACGAACATTTTGAAGTGGCTTAGGTATATAGGGTTACCCAACGGTTTTCGCTGCACTGGAAGAAAAATGTTAAATACAGAGAACGCATTAGTTATCGACTCGCTGAAGAAAACCTATAAAGGTGGAGTCGAAGCGGTAAAAGGAATTAGCCTTAAGGTTAAAAAGGGCGATTTTTTTGCGCTACTCGGCCCTAATGGTGCGGGTAAGTCGACGACCATAGGTGTGATTAGCTCGCTGGTGCAGAAGAGTGAAGGTAAGGTGTCTGTGTTTGAGCACGATATCGACAGTGAGCTGGAGTTGGCTAAGCTCTGTATCGGTTTGGTGCCACAGGAGTTTAACTTCAACCAGTTTGAAACTGTTCTGCAGATAGTGGTCAATCAGGCGGGTTATTACGGTGTGACCAAGGCTGTCGCCCTCGAGCGCGCCGAGAAGTATTTGACCCAATTGGATCTTTGGGAAAAGCGTAACAGTCCCTCACGGACACTGTCCGGTGGCATGAAGCGTCGTTTAATGATTGCCAGAGCGCTGATGCATGAGCCAAAGCTGCTTATTCTCGATGAACCGACGGCGGGTGTCGACATTGAGCTCAGACGTTCGATGTGGACCTTCCTGACGGAGCTTAATGCCGAAGGAGTGACGATTATTCTGACGACTCACTATCTGGAAGAGGCTGAGATGCTTTGCCGTAATATCGGTATTATCGATAAAGGTATCTTGGTTGAGTGCACCAGTATGAAGTCGTTACTGAGCCGTTTAAATCTTGAAACCTTTGTGCTCGACCTGAGCACGGATCTCACAGAGACGCCAATGCTTAAGGGGTTCATCTGCCGTTTAAGCGATGCTCATACCTTAGAGGTCGATGTAGAGAAAGATCAGAGTCTTAATGCGGTATTTACTCAACTCAGCGAGCAAGGGCTCGAGGTGTTGTCGATGCGCAATAAGGCCAACCGTTTAGAGGAGCTGTTTGTGGAGCTGGTAGAGAAAGGTAAGCATCAGCAAACTCAGGATAAAGGAGTGGCATTATGAATATGAGAGCGCTTTATGCCACGGCATTTAAGAGTATTTTAACCAAAGAGGTTAATCGTTTCACTCGGATCTGGATACAGACTCTGGTACCTCCGGCCATCAGTATGACGCTCTACTTCCTGATATTCGGTAACCTGGTCGGTAAGCGGATCGGTGAGATGGGTGGCGTCACCTATATGGAGTTTATCGCGCCGGGCTTGATTATGATGGCGGTGATCACAGCCTCTTACTCTAATGTGGCTTCATCATTTTTCAGCGCCAAGTTTCAGCGTAACCTCGAAGAGTTGATTGTGGCTCCGGTGCCTCATTATGTGATTATTGCCGGTTATGTGGGTGGTGGTGTCGCGCGGGGGCTGTGCGTGGGTAGCATAGTGACCGGAGTCGCTATGTTCTTCGTCGATATCTCTTTGCATCACGCGGGCTTAGTGGCGATAACAGTGCTGCTTACCTCGATTCTGTTCGCGCTGGGTGGCTTAATCAATGCTATATTTGCAAAGAGTTATGATGATATCAGTATTGTGCCAACCTTTGTGTTAACGCCGCTCACCTATCTCGGTGGTGTGTTCTACTCCCTATCCCTGTTACCCGATTTCTGGCAAGGTGTGTCGGCACTGAACCCCGTGGTTTACATGATTAATGTGTTTCGTTACGGCTTCTTAGGCTACGCCGATATCAGTGTGCCGTTTTCGATTGCCGTTATGGTGGGCTTCTGTGTCGGCTTGTGGAGTCTAGCGTATTATCTGATCAGCCGTGGCATAGGTTTACGTAGCTAGAAGGTTAGAAGATTAGAGTTTCGGTGGGAGTCATATCTGGCTCCTTTTTCTGGATCCCGAACCTTTAGTTTTCTTCTATATATTTCATTATCTCAAAAACCTGCTCCATAGTTTCAGCCCCCAGCTTGGCGGTGCAGCAGTGACCTGACACACTGGCATGCACTCTGACCAAAGCCAATACCTGAGGTAAACACAGAGGTTCATCCGATACTTGCCAGCTTAGTCGCGTGTCTGGCTTCAATTGAGCACGCTGCGCCAAGGAGAGATTATAGGTGACGCCCGATGCGTCTAAAAGACGACTCATTTCCTCTATGTGGTTCTGTTCCTCAAGTCGCCACTCTTGCTCCGATGCAAGATAGACGAGCTCGGCTTGTTCTTCTTGAATGAGTATTGCTGGCCACTGAATATGCCTGTTCTCGTCATGGTTCATATCGTCTTCTTATTACTTGTTTTTCTTACTTTCTTTGAGCAGCCAAGGATATTGACTGTTGCAGCTATATTGCTCGAAGGCGGTGGCTTTATCTGCAATAGCGTCGGCGATTCCGAAGGCGTACCCCTTCACGTAAATCAACACGAATAAGGCACGCATCTCGCCATTATCCATAGGTTTAAGTTGCTCATTTAACGTGAGGTTGAGGCGCATGTTATCGATTTTATGGCCATTACTCATGGCGAGTTTGCTACAAACGAGCAGATCCATCACTTCTGGCATATTAAGTACTGCATGTGCAGTATCGACAAAACCGTGCATCCCCATGCCGCCTCGACTGACGATGATCTTTTGCAGCGTGAAATAGGATAGGAAGGAGCCCAGGAGTAAGCCTGTAATAAAAAGAGTGAGATAAGTGAGTTTTTTCATCGAAATGTTGAATGCTTCTGTTTTTGAGTAAGGGAAAGCCACGAGTTAAAGACAGAGCTAAGAAAGTCTCGAGTCGCGAAAAGCATGCCGTGGCTGATTGCTCGTGGCTCGCAGCCCGCAACTGTTTATTGCGGCTCCACTTCGGCTTCTATCAGCGCCTTGCGCTCTTGCAGGAGATCTATGCTCTTCTGGTTATTCGAGATAAGCTCATTGAAATAGAGGTGCATCTCCTTTAACTCTTTAAGGTACTCGGGGTCATCTTTTTCATGTTTCTGCCAGTAACGCTTTCGCTCAATCTTCTGAATCTCGCTGGCTCTCAATATATCGAAATAGCTGTTTTCCTGTTTTAAACGGTACATCTCTCCGTTGATCAGCTGCATCAGCTTCTCTTTCGAGATAGTTTTCATATCGAGCAGTGCAGATAGAGGATCGATAAAACTTTGGGGTTTATCTGAATCGATCTCTGTGGTGATCCCCAGATCATATTCGATCTGGTGCTGACTGAACTCTTTCGGACAGGTGGTTTGGCTAAAGACGACCTTGTCATCCTTAATACATTTAAAAATGCTACCAGCCACTGCTGTGCCGGGTAATAGCAGGCCTGAAAAAGTCAGACCGATAAAAATAATGGGTATCACTCTTGCCATCAGGCTACACATCCTCTGTTCAGCTTTCGACTCACTCATAGGGTGAGTGTCATGTTTTTCGGCTGTATATCGAAAAATACCTGAGTATTATTCGAACATCCATTCAGCCTTATTTATGATTACTTTTATGCATACTACTATGGCGTAACTTGCTTGATAAAACCAGTGTTTTGAGGATGAGTTGCGTCTATGCTTAGCCGGATTAATAAGAAAATCGTGAGAGAAATAGCTATCAGGAAATGCAGGGCTAAGCAGGGCACGAAACGTGCCCTCGATAGTGCAGTAATTATTTAGCGAGTGAAGCAGAGGTTATCTATTAGGCGAGTATCGCCCATGTAGGCCGCAGCGAGTATGACTAGTGAAGAATCTTCGCCGGATGCCGGTGACAGGTCAGATGTACTGCGTATCTCGAGGTAATCAGGTTTGAATCCTGCCTCACACAGTTGGCTATTGCCGCTTTGAATCGCATTGGCAATCGACTCGCCTTGCTGTATTGCTACAGACATGGTGTCCATGGTTTGCTTAAGCGTCGCCGCCTTATCTTTTTGGTCCAGGCTGAGGTAGCCATTACGCGAACTCATGGCTAAGCCTGAGGCTTCACGTATGGTGTCGACGCCAATTATCTCAATAGGCATAGAGAGATCTGCCACCATGGTCTCGATCACCAGTAGTTGCTGGAAATCTTTACGACCGAAGAGGGCAATATCGGGCTGGACGATATTAAACAGCTTACAGACGACAGTGGCGACGCCACGAAAATGCCCGGGACGACTCGCACCACACAGCTGATCGCCGATGTTGGGCACCTCGACAAAACTTTGCTGCTCCATCCCTTTGGGATAGATTATCTCCGGTGTAGGAGTGAAGAGTAGCTCAGCTCCTGCTTCGGTTAAGGCTTGCTGATCGACCGTTAATGTTCTCGGGTAAGCATCGAGATCTTCGTTCTGACCAAACTGCATCGGATTGACGAAGATTGAAGCGACAACGTGATCGGCACGTTTGACGGCTTCTTTAATGAGTGTGATGTGACCCAGATGCAGATTGCCCATAGTGGGAACAAATGCGACGGTTTCGCCTTTTGCATGCCATGCACGAACTTGCTGACGGATCTGACTGATTTCTTGAGTGGTGATCATAGTAACTCTGCACTATTTTGTTTTGCTTAACATGCTTGCGACTCATCAGAGCGCATATGCGCTCAAGTCAAACCGCTAGTGAATCTTAGGGCTCACAAGCGGCTGAGTAAGCGTGAGATTAGTTAAAAGTGTGGTCGCTGCCAGGAAAGATACCTTGTGCGACTTCGTCGATATAAGCCCGGATAGCCTCGCGGATCTCACCAGTTTGCTTCAGGTAATTCTTTGAGAAACGAGGAATGTAGCCGCTGGAGATCCCCAGCACGTCGTGCATCACTAATATCTGACCATCGGTGTCTGCGCCGGCTCCGATGCCAATTACCGGAATCGTCAATGCTTCACTGATTGTCTTGGCGAGAGGTGCCGGGATACATTCGACAACGAGCAGTTGAGCACCAGCAGCTTCGATGGCCTTGGCCTCATCGAGGATACGTTGGGCATTATCTGAGTCGCGTCCCTGAACTTTAAACCCACCGAAAACGTGAACCGATTGTGGCGTCAGCCCCAAGTGGGCACAGACGGGAATGCCGCGTTCGGTGAGTTTACTGATGGTGTCGAGTAACCAGTGACCGCCCTCAAGCTTGACCATATTGGCGCCGGCTTGCATCAATACGGTGGCATTGGTCATCGCTTGCTCGCTTGTGGCGTAGCTCATAAAAGGCATATCGGCGATAAGCAGAGAGCGCTTGATACCGCGACGTACACAACGTGTATGGTAGGCAATATCTTCGACCGTTACCGGTAGCGTATCATCATGTCCTTGAAGCACCATCCCCATAGAGTCACCAACGAGCAGTACATCAATTCCTTCACTATCGAAGGCGCTGGCAAAGCTTGCGTCATAAGCTGTGAGTGCAGTGAACTTTTTACCTTCCTGCTTAAATTTGAGCAGGGTAGAGCTAGTTATTTTAGACATAGTGATGATCTTAAATCGATTAATTATATTAGCGCTTAGATAGTGTGCTTTTATATGCCAACACAGAGCCAAATTCAATCTTATCTGACAATTTGTTCTAATTCTGCGGTCAATTCGGCATTTATCAGTCGCTCTAGTCTTGTGCCACAAGGAAGCAAAAGCTGGGGGGCGATATCGGCTAATGGGACTAATACGAAGCTTCGCTGTTTCATTCCATAGTGGGGGATAGTGAGTCTTGGAGAGTCTATGGTTTGATTGTCATACAGGAGAATGTCGAGATCTAAGGTTCTTGGACCCCAGCGCTCCAGCCTCACCCGGCCTTGCTCGTTCTCAATTTTCTGCAGTGCATCTAGCAACTCGATAGGTTCGAGTGTCGTATTAAAGCCAACAACGGCATTGACGTAATCGGGCTGTACCACCTCTCCCATTGGAGCGGAACGGTAGTAAGGTGATACTTGAAGTGTCGAATTTGAGGAGCATAAAGCCAGCTCGATAATCGCTTTACAGGCGTTATCGAGCTGAGTCACAGGGTCGGTTAGGTTTGCCCCTAGAGCAACAAAAACTAACGGCATTACTCTGCCGGATTCGTCGTTTTCTTCGATGCAGGCTTACGACGTTTCCGTTGGTTCGAATTACGGTTACGGCTGCCCTTGTTTGCCGAGCGCGCGATGACATTGCGCTGCTCTTCGCCACCTTCGACGAAGCTCTTCCACCATGCGGCAGATTTCGCCACTGAGCCACCTTCGGCGCTCCCTCTCAACAGGAGTAGGTCATAGGCCGCGCGGAATTTAGGATGCTCGATAAATTTAAATGCGCGTGTACCTTGGTTTCGGTCGAACCTAAGTTGTAACTGCCAGATATCTTTTGCCGGAGTGCTGAAACGACGCGGAATACTGATAGTTCGGCATTGCTGTTCCATGACATCACCCATAGCTGCATTATATGCATCATATAGGCTTAGCCCGCTTTCCAGTGCGATATCATCGGCACGTTGACTCAACGGATACCAGAGTATGGCGGCATAGAAGAATGCGGGGGTTACCGTCTTCTCTGCGCGAACTCTCGCATCGGTACTTTCCATAACAGCCTGAAGCATTTTCGCCGCAAAGCCGTCTGGCTCATCCGCTAGTTGTGAATCTACCAGAGGGAACAGTGGCGCAAACAAGCCAAACTCACGCATCATGGTAAAGTTATTTGTTGCCTGGCCGTTGAAGAAGAGTTTGAGTATCTCCTCATACATGCGCGCTGCAGGAATATCTTTCAGCAGTGGAGCCAATTCATGGATAGGGTCAGCCGCACCTTTATCGATAGTCATGTCGAGCTTAGTCGCAAAGCGGACGGCTCTGAGCATACGTACGGGATCTTCACGATAGCGGGTGTTAGGATCGCCGATTAACCTGATGGTTCTCGATTTTAGATCTTCCAGACCGCCGCCATAGCTATGTATAGAGAAGTCACTGATATCGTAATAAAGCGCATTGACGGTGAAGTCCCGACGCTCCGCATCTTCATCTATGGTGCCATAGACATTATCGCGTAGCAGTCGGCCTTCGGCATTGGTTTTTGAAACCTGCTCGACATGTTCAACATGGTGACCACGCAGGGTCGCGACTTCGATGACATCCCGGCCAAAGACAATATGGGCCAGACGGAAGCGTCTACCGACGAGTCGACAGTTACGGAACAGTTTCTTGATCTCTTCCGGCGTGGCATTGGTCACCACATCGAAATCTTTAGGCTGTAGGCCCAACAAGATGTCACGCACACCTCCACCAACGAGATAAGCCTTAAATCCGGACTTATGCAATCGGTATAGTACCTTTATGGCATTTTCGCTCATCTGTCTGCGAGATATAGAGTGATCTTGTCTCGGGACAACCTCCAAACTTAGGCCTGTTTGTGTGGTTTCTTCAGCTGTTTGACTGTCATCAAAGAACTGCTTACAGAATTTGCTAATACGGCGAAAAATGGGACACCTCGAACTGGGGACTGAACTGCGATTTAAAATAAGTCGGCTATGATAACTCAAATATGGCTCAATGAGTATACGATTGATCACCATTGACTCACGTAGATTTGAATTTGTTTTGCGATCTTTAATGATTGATCCGATAAAGCCGGCCGAAAGCGCCGAAGAGCTATCAATTATCGACCGCAATATTCGTGGTTTTTGTTTCGTTTTAAGTGTTTCAGTTTGCCGTAATGTGAGCTGAGGAGCACTTTTGAGAGGGCGCCCAAGTCACGGTAAGTGTTTAACTGAGAATTATCTCGGTTTGCTTGGGAATGAGCTGGATATCAAATTGTGAGACGGCCTGCTCCAGCATCTGCATCATCTCTTGTCTGGGCTCGACCTGCGGCTGGCCTAAGAATTGAAGCGCGGCATTCAGGCTCGTCTGTGGCTCAGCGATGTCGATAGCCGGCGCATGGTTCTGCTTAGAAAGCTTCATGCCAGGTGTAGTACAGACTAAGGGAAGGTGCAGCCAGGTTGGTGGGGTTAAACCAAACAGTGCAAACAGACTCTCCTGTCTGCAGCTGGTCTCTAACAGATCGCAGCCACGAACGACTTCGGTGATCTGTTGAAATGCATCATCCATGACTACGGCCAATTGATAGGCGTAGAGACCATCACTGCGTTTTATAATAAAGTCTTCTTTTGCGAAGGCTTTATCTAAGTGTATCTCACCCATTAATGTGTCTTGAAATTTATCTATGCCGATCGTATTGCGTACTCTGATCGCCCCACTTTCCAGAGGCGTTTCCAGCGCGCCGCAGCGACCATCATAGCTCCCACCCATAGCGTGGATCTGTTTGCGTGTGCATTGACAATAGTAAGCGAGATCGTTGGACATCAGACTATCGAGCCTGGCCTGATAGGCATCGAGACGCTGACTCTGATATAAGACCTCACCGTCCCATTCCAGACCATAAGCGACTAATGTTCGCAAAATGTCATCACTGCTACCCGGCACTTCCCGGGGGGGATCGATATCTTCAATTCGCACCAACCATTGACCCCCCATAGATCGAGCTCGCAGAAAACTGCCTACTGCGGCTACCAGTGAACCGAAGTGAAGCGGACCCGAAGGTGAGGGAGCAAAACGGCCAATGTAAGGGGGATGACTCAAAGCGACGATACCTATAGTTGATAGGTTATAAAACCAGTGAGGATCATAATACGTTTAGGTTGTAGTTAACAAGAAAGATCTATCGGGCTGCTGGCAGGAAAGGTGTGACAAGAAGGTCGTTAATAATTGAGGTGCGCGGTAAAGGGATAAATGAGCAGATAGAGGTAAATAGTAAAGCGGGGCCTGAAACCCCGCTTAACTCATGCAGTGAAGAGAGACGGATTAGCCAGCCATCTGCTTCTCTTTGATCTCTGCAAGTGTCTTACAGTCGATACATTGATCGGCCGTTGGACGAGCTTCGAGGCGGCGGATACCGATTTCGATGCCACAAGAATCACAGAATCCGAAATCATCTTCTTCAATCTTCTGGAGTGTCTTTTCAATCTTCTTAATCAGCTTACGTTCTCTATCACGAGCACGAAGTTCAAGACTGAACTCCTCTTCCTGTGCTGCACGGTCTACAGGATCCGGGAAGTTAGCCGCTTCATCTTGCATATGGTTAAGAGTGCGGTCGACCTCTTCACGCAATTGATTACGCCAAGCGTCCAGAATCGTTCTGAAGTGGTCCAGCTGATCTGCGTTCATATACTCCTCACCAGGCTTTTCCTGGTAAGGTTCTACACCTGCGATAGCGAGCACGCCGAGTTTTTTAGTGCCTTCTGGCATAACCCATCTCCTGTTAATCGTTTGCTTTTTAGGACGCTTGTATTTTAAGGCCGATATCTATATCAGAAACAGATAATCCAAGCAAACTTTTTGTGTCCATTTGACGTTATTCCTTGACTATGTCCCCTATTCTTCATTAATTCAACTTTTAGCTGCTAATTAGAGTTTGACAGGGCAGGATTTAATCAAGCAAGCCCCATTTGGGGACATCTCAGTGCTATAGGCGATAATTTCGACTCCGGCATTATGGGCTTTAGTCAGCAGTGACGCGTAGTCGGGGTCGATATGAGCCGCCGCCTGAACGGAGTCGATACCTGTGTGTTGCACCACAAAAAGCAGTACGCCTCGGTGGCCTGAACTCACCATCTCCATCAGCTCTCTTAAATGCTTCTGACCACGGGTGGTGACGGCATCGGGGAAATAACCTTGCCCCTCTTCGAGTAAGGTACAACTCTTCACTTCGACATAGCAGTTTGGCTTGCCAGACTCTGTGTCGGGGGAATCGGTGCCTGCGATAGTGGTGTCAGTCAAACCACCATCGTCGCTGAGTAGAATATCGATGCGGCTATTTTCACTGCCGTATTTAACTTCGCGTTTGAGGGCGCTGTAACCGCTCAGTTCGGTGATCACGCCAGCTCTGATAGCATCCTCTGCCAGCTGATTTGCTCTGCCTGTGTTGATCCCTATGATATGCCCCGCATCAGACTCTGCCTGCTCCCAGGTACGCGAGTACTTACGTTTAGGGTTATCAGATGTGGAGAACCACATCTTTTCCCCCGGGAAGAGGCAATTTTTCATGGAACCCGTGTTGGGGCAATGTATGGTGACTTCACTGCCATCGCTAAGTCTAATGTCGGTGAGGAAGCGTTTATAGCGTCTCAGTAAGACGCCCTGTTCGAAAGGGGGAGTGAACTGCATGAGTCAGGTCTGGTCTCATTAAGGAATATCAGATGATAGTTAGACTATCAGCTTATTGGTCCGAGTATGTCTCTTTTGTCTTAAGACTGGTGGAGGTATTTCTACCTGTAGTCGTTTTTTCTCTGGCTAATTTAGCTTAATACTATCAATTGTGACGGCTTTCGGTATCGACTTCTTTGCAGTACACTTCGGACAAAGCAATATCTGGCTATTTAGGTCGCTCGGGTAAGAATCTAATTATAAAAGATGTATAAAAGGAAGGATTAGGCATGACAGAGTTAATGAAAGTGAGCCTTACTAAAGAGGCTCCTGCCGCCCATTGGGGCAAAGCCGATGTGACGTTCCAAAATGACCAGGCGGTTATTCACCTGCAAGGTGGAGATGAGCTAAGACAAATTCAGAAAGCCGCACGTAAACTGCGTAGCCAAGGTATCGCTTCACTTTCATTAGAGGGCGAGTTGTGGGATCTGCATTCTCAATGGGCTTTTGCTCAAGGGTTTGCCACGGCAAAATCTAACCCTGATATCCGTTGGACCGGGGATGAAGCAATGCAGACCGAGCTGGAAAACAGACTCGACAGTGCCAGCTTTGCCCGTCAATTAATCAATGAAACGCCTGAAAATCTTGCGCCTGTGAAGTTGGCAATACTTGCCGCGCATTGGTTATCTGAGATAGGCGGAGATAAGGTGACTTATCGCATCATTGAGGGCGCCGAGCTGCTCGAAGAGAAGTGGGTTGGGATCCATGCCGTTGGTCGTGGAAGTGAGCGGGCACCCGCTATGCTAGAGCTTGATTATAACCCTTTAGGGGATGATGCTCCGGTATCTGTCGCCTTGGTAGGTAAAGGGATCACGTTTGACTCTGGTGGTTATAGCATTAAAGCCTCTGAAGGCATGCTAGGGATGAAATGTGACATGGGTGGCGCGGCCACCGTGACGGCAGCATTGGGGCTTGCGATGAAGCAAGGCTTGAACAAGCGAGTTAAATTGATCCTTTGTTGCGCCGAAAACCTGATCAGTGGTCATGCTTATAAGCTAGGAGACATCTTAACTTACAAGAATGGCGTCTCTGTCGAAGTGGTCAATACTGACGCCGAAGGACGTTTGGTATTAGCGGATGGATTGCAAGCGGCTTCTGAAACGGGTGCCTCTTTAATTATCGATGCGGCCACCTTAACCGGTGCGGCCTTGATGGCTGTGGGAACTAACTACAACGCTATCTTCTCGCCATCGAGCGAAGTGTTGGCGATGGCGCAAGCTAAAGCTGCCGAAGTGTGTGAGCGAGTTTGGCCACTGCCACTGGATCCCTGGCATCGTGAGATGTGTCCATCGGCCTATGCCGATACCGCTAACAGTCGAGCTATGAAGGGCGGCGGTGCCGGTGGAGCGTCTAATGCAGCGGGCTTCCTTTGGCATTTTGTTACGCCTGAGGCTAACTGGTTGCATATGGATCTAGCGTCGGCTTTTGCCGATAGCGCAAATGCACTGTGGGCGGCCGGTGGAACGACACACGGCGTGCTGACTATCGCAGCTTTACTGCAGGATTAAGGCACTAAGCTTAAGGCACTAAGCTTAAGACTTGCCGCTTCTGAGTAGGCGGTACCTTAACAAAATTAAAAGAGCCGGTGTCTGAAAAGATACCGGCTCTTTTAATGTCAGTATTTGCTTTATTGGTATTTATACCAATCAGTATAAAGATGTGATCGCTCAGCGAGAATTTAGCGCTTCAGAGGCAAGGTCATTAATTGCTCCTGCATAAATGACATTTGCAACATCCATGTTGCTCGCAGCGAGTGAAGAACATAGTTATTCTACGTTAAAGCTCGTTAACACCGCATCGGATGCGCTAAAACTCGCCTGTTAGGCGTGTTTTTGACTGCCTACTTCTGCGTTGAATGGCCTCACAAGGGAACAACCATTCCATCATCAATTCACCTTGAATTAGTTGCCCAAAAACATGCTGAGTAGATCACTTTCTTATACTGATTGGTATTATTTTAACGTCCAGGAACGCAAGATATGGTATTCGACTCCATCGGCGGTGTTAACTGACTCATAGAGATGCATCTGCTGTGGTGACAGTGTCATCGGGATGAGTGAGCGTTCTATTAACTGGGCTCGCAACAAACCCGTTTGCGGCAGATGACTATCAGGTATCTTCTTTGCTTTTCGAAACAGGGTGATATGGGGAGTGAAAGCAGGTTCACTGCTTTTATTCGGTTTGTCTGTTTTCCCACTGAAAAGACCAGCCTCTCTGGCGGCATATCGGCATCTGTCTACCGCAATTTGCAAATTTTCGTCTTCGGTTTTTCCCGAGAGGCAGAGCACCTGAGGTTTTCGCCACAGCGTAAGCGTATCTAATGCTACATCGAAGGAGGGCCATTGGTTTGCGTTGATGGCGTAGAAGCTGTCCAGTGTTGACTCCAGTTGGGCTTGCATCTCATCGCTGACGGGGCCCAAGAAGGCGAGTGTCATATGAAAATTCTGTTTATTGACGCTGCGACCGACACTGGTGTGATAATGACTAGCAGAGTCTTTGTCGGCATCTCGCCCCTCCAAAGCTCTCTCTTTATCCCCTGCTTCGAAAAGGGCTGCCTGGATCTTGAGCAGTTGTTCGACCTGCTTCCCGTTGGGTGATACGCCTAAAAATAATCTTTTCATATTAGCCGCTCCATCTGAAAGAACTCTCTTGTAAGTTTAATCAGTTATCTGAGACTTAATACCGATTGGTATAATTACTATTTGTGCTTAATTTTAGCAAAATCATATGACTTTTTGGGTGAATGCCATAACCATCTTCGCAGATGGCGCTTCATAGAGTCGATTGTATCTACATTCGCTGGCTTCGGGAAAGGGGCTACATTGGTTACCGAGACCTTGTGTCATAACGCTCCCCAGTAGGGAATTGAATCGTTCAGATGCTTGGGTATAAAGCCCAATCCTAGTACACTGGTTCGCAGTGTGTTATTCAGATGTCATCTCCTTGGAACAGTTACCCGTACATAGTCTGCTCAACCCTCTGCGTAGGGCCTTTGGCCAGCATAATCAAGTGATCCTCGAAGCTCCGACGGGCGCAGGTAAATCTACTGCACTGCCTTTGGCCATGCTCGATTGGGCGGAGATAGAAGGTAAGATATTGATGCTGGAGCCCAGACGGGTGGCGGCCAGGAGTGTGGCTCACTATATTGCGAGTCAACGAGGCTGCGCTATCGGTGAGGAGATAGGCTTCAGGGTCCGAGGGGAATCTCGCAGCAGGGCGACAACTAAGCTGGAGATCGTCACCGAAGGTATTTTGACCCGAATGATCCAGCAAGATCCCGAGTTAGAGGGGATAGGGTTGATCATCTTCGATGAGATCCATGAACGCCACCTGACCACAGATCTCGGTTTAGCGCTGGCCCTTGAGATCCAGGGTTCGTTTCGGGAAGACCTTAAGATTCTAGCCATGTCGGCGACGCTTTCAGGCCTGCCATTGGATAGTGTCATG
>PJEL010003262.1_pt1 | contig 14094 bp, 9 predicted proteins | sample 1853271 | NCBI WGS metagenome assembly PJEL01 (sample SAMN08108733, study PRJNA415343) | Invertebrate metagenome, whole genome shotgun sequencing project. | host: Globobulimina | place: Sweden: Gullmar Fjord | collected 2015-08 | reverse complement strand
TATTGTTCATGGTTAGTACATTTACGACAAAGTTAACTAAGAATATAACTAAAAACTTAGCAAAGTCATTAATTTCAATGGCAGTTGTTGCCAGCATTTCTTTAAGCCCAGTAACCTTTGCGACTAGTCCTCAAAAACATGCAGCAGCAGAGAGCATAATGCTATCTGGTGAAATGCAGCAGGGGGGATTGATAGTTGGTAAAACCTCAGCACAAAATACGGTTACTTTAAACGGCAAGTCAATTGCCGTGACAGCTAGCGGTGACTACGCTTTTGGCTTTTCTCGCGATGACAAACAAAGCTATGAGTTGGTCATCACATCAGTTAATGGTGATCGGGTAACTAAAACCTTAAAACCTGATTTACGTGAATATAATATTCAACGTATTGAAGGCATTAAAAAAAGTATCATGCAACCAAACCCCAAATCGGTTGCTCGCGCTAGACAAGATAGCAAGCAGGTTAAAGCCGCGCGTAAAATTTCAAGCGATCTAGATTTCTTTGCTCAAGGTTTTGTAGCACCTATTAAAGGTACTATTACCGGTGTCTACGGTAGTCAGCGGGTTTATAATGGCGTACCTAAAAAACCTCATTTTGGTTTAGATTACGCCGGGAAAACAGGCGATCCAGTAAAAGCACCTGCTTCAGGTACGGTACTATTATGGGTGCCAGATATGTTTTATTCTGGCGGTACTATGATTATTGATCATGGCCAAGGTGTCAGCTCTACCTTTTTACATTTAAGCGATTCTTATGTAAAACAAGGTGATCAGGTTAAACAAGGACAAGTTGTTGCTGCTGTTGGCAACAGTGGTAGAACTACAGGTCCTCATTTAGACTGGCGCATTAACTGGTTCAATGTAAAAATAGATCCCGCTTTAGTACTTAAAATAAAGCCTCATCATTAAACTTACCACTATTTACTAATTTCTCCTTAAGGTTACCAACACTATGGCAGAACATGGCTACTCGCTGCTGCGCATTATTATTATTGACAGTTTTTGGCAAGGACAAGTTAACGAACTTGATCTAACTGGCCACACCCAGCTTGAAGGCACCAATGGTGCAGGCAAAACCTCATTAATGCGTTTATTACCGCTTTTTTATGGCATGCGACCTAGTGACATTGTTAGTAAAGTTGATCAAGCAAAGAACTTTGCTGATTTTTACTTACCCCGTGAATCGAGTATTTTAGTATACGAATTCCAAAGACCCTTTGGCCAAATTTGCCAAGTATTAGCAACCAGTGATGGTCGAGGAGTGCATTTTAAGTTTATTGATGCAGCTTATGACAGTCGACACTTTCTTGCTAATAATGAGGGCGGAAAAGCTAAGCCTTTAACCATCAATGAAATTGAGAAGAACTATCGTCAAATCGGTAAAGACAGCTCAAAATTTCTCGGCATAGACAAATATCGCCAAGTTATTCAAAACTTGCGCAGTGGCCGTAAACACAAAGAAATACGTTTATTACAGAATCGCTTTTCATTTAGCGACCAAGCTAGCCCACATATCGATAAAGTCATTAATGGAACTATCGAAAAAAACTTAGACTTCGAAGCCGTTAAACGCATGTTAGTCGCTATTGCCAGTGATCACCTTGCTCGAAATACTAACGATGAAAAAGAACAACTTAGCTTAAACAAGGTTGATATTACCCATTGGCTTGCAGATATTCAGGCGAGTCGTGCCATTAAAAAAGTAGCGGATAAAATTTCAGTATGGCAAGACGATTTTAGTGCTTTTGCCAGCTTACTCAATAAGTTACAACATCTACATGCTGAAGTGTTAACACATCAAGAGCGCTTAGAATTAAAGCAACAAGAAAGAGAAGCACTGAAAAAGACCAGTATTGAAAACCGTAACAAACTTGATGCAGAGCTTGCCAATACAGTAGAGCAATATCAAAAAACATTATTTGCCCTAGAAGCAAAAATTAACGCTGATTTGAGCAAAATAGAATTACTTGATGAAGACAAGCTTAACTTTGAGGATGATGATGCTAGTAGTTATCAAATAAAGGCCGACCAAGCACCACAAATACAAGCAGAGCTTAATGAAGTTATTGCCGTTATAGATGCCTTTGAAGGTAATATTACTAAGATTGGTCAAAAATTTGATAAGCTAATTCAGCAAATTGAAGTAGAAAAACTCAAATCAATCAGTAGCAATAAAGAAAAATCAACGGTTATTGTTAGCGATTCAAATAAACAATTAACTCACATTAATGAAGTATTTCATCAACAAGTTAATGATCTTAACGCACAATTACACCAAGAAGAGCTTAAACTTCAAAAAGATCAGCAAAAGATACAACACCAAATAGACAGTGCTAAACAGCAATTAACTCAGCCAGTAATACCGGCCCAGCTAACGGTTGATATAGAAGATAACATCCAAGCATTATCAATCAGTCAGCAAAGTTACAATCAGCTGCTTCAGCAAGAGTCTGAGCTGCAAAAACAGAAATACCAATTAGAGAAACAACAAGATCAACAATTAGTCTTGCGTAGTGAAGCAAACCGATACCTTGAGCAGTTGCGAAAAGAATATCAACAGATTGAATTGCAGTTATTACCCCAAGCTGGCTCACTACATCACTATTTAATTAACGAGCCATTAGCGAGCAACTGGCAAGATAACATTGGCCGTTTACTGACCACTGAGCAGTTGTCTCGTACTGATTTAAATCCGCAATGGCAAGAGTCGACCAACGCAAATACAAACCTATATGGCTTAACAATTGACTTACAGCAACTGCCTTGTGATGACTCATTATTTTTAGATGAAGTGCAGCTTAGAGAAAAGCGCCTGGTTGTTGAAGAAAAAATTCAAACACAAACAGATAAAATTTCACAGCTTGATGAACACCTAAAGCTCATTGTGAAAGAAATCAATCAGCTCAAGGTTAACACTAACCAGCACTCACAAACATTAAACCAACAAAAGCTAACGTTAGGCCAGTTACAAACGCAGCAACAAAGCTTAGTGGTTAAAAAGCAGTTAGCAATTAAAGAACACAAGCAAACAATTGAAGCACAATTACAATCGCACCAACAACAACTTAAAGCGCTAGAAGAGAAACAGCAGAGCTTTGAGGAAAACCAAGCGGAGCAACGCCATGAGCTCACTATTGACAAATTAGAAAAATGCATGGTAGTAGAAAGCGACAGAGATAATCAGTTAACGCTATTAGCTGAGCAATTAGAAACATTAAAAAGCAATGCAAAGCAGCGTTTATCAGATCTTAAAAAACAACGCGCCAGTGATATTGAGCATCTCGATCCTGAAGGGGAAGTAGATAAACGTATTGCCCGTCGTGGCATATTAGAGAAAGACTTACAGCAGTGCTCGGTGTTTGCTCAAAAGGCTAGAGATTATCAAAGCTTTATCAATGAACGTTATTGTCATCGTGATGCGTTGGCAGAAGAGAATCAAAACAGAAGAATTGCTAAGCGTAATTTAGAGTCAAATCATGAAGACGATGAAGCTAGATTAACAACACAAATTAAAGACTTAAAGCAGCTAATTAAGAAAATAAATGGTGAAAAACAAGCGACAGATGACTTACTTGTGCAGCTAAACGATAACAAACGTTTATGCGAAATGTCTGGCATTGATAGTGAGCTCTCATCAGACGAGCCAGCTAACCATGCCGACTTAACCGCGAGCTTTTGTCATGATTTTTATCAGCAGTTTAAAAGCATTGAAAAGCGCTTGGCAAGTCAGCTTAATACCTTCAGTGAACGCTTTAGAAAAGATCACTCAGGCAGTGAGCTTTATGAAAACTGGCAAAAATTACTATTAGACAACGATATTTTCTCCGGTGCTAAAGCATTATTTAAGTATCGCGAGCCTATTAGTGAATTATTAAATAGCGCAAATCAAAAGCAACAAAGCACTTATCAATTGGTTACGGTTAACGCCACCATGATCAATGAATTTTATCAGCACATTGAAAACTTTGGCCATAGAATCAAACAAATTGGTAAACGTTTATCAACAAAAGTCACTTCGTTAGCGCACTTCGAGGCATTGGCGGATATTAGTGTTACCACAGTAATGAAGCAAGAAGAGCTAGATTACTGGGGACCACTGCAAGAATTCGCGAAGGTTTTTGACCTTTGTAAAGACCAATTACGCGATGGCTTAGGTGATGTGCCAGATGATTTGGTTTACGCCATGCAGAAACTGGCAAGTTATTTACCTAATGAAGGTTTTGAATTAGCCCATAACAACTTATTTGATATTGAGTTTACCATTATTGAAAAAGGCCAAGTAAAACATGCACGCAATGCTAAGCAGTTGAAAAAAGTCAGCTCTACTGGTTTATCCTATTTAGCCATGTTGTCTTTGTACGCTGGTCTATTAGCGATGTTACGTGGTGACAGTAAACATGTTAGTCAAATAATATTGCCTGTTGATGAGTTGGGTGAGTTAGCCGCAGAGAATATCGATTTGTTATTACAGATGTTTAATGACAACCATATCAGCATGTTATCAGCTTCTCCTTCAACAGATCGTCACATTTTATCCTTATATAACCGTCACTATAAATTAAAAGATAATAAAATTTACCACGCTGATATTCCACAATCTCGTTTAGATGAGCTCTTAGCGCAGCGTAACAAAGTTCCGACAACTTCACATACAGCAACAGCAGAGCCAACAACCGCACAGGAGTCAGCTAATGTTTAAAGAAAGTATTCAAAAGCTACTCTGTGGCTCTGTTATTTGCCAAACCGCACATGAAGCAGAATATCTATATTTAAAGGCAGAAGGGCATAATGACAAAGTGAATGACTTTCTATCAAACTTAGATAGAAAGCTGACTTACCTTGATAGCGCTGATGCCTATTACTGTACTTTTAATCAGGTTGATGACAGTAATCATAACGAATTAAGTATACTGTTTGCAGAAATGCGTAGCACTTTTAGACCCTTAGTTGAGTTTTTGGATCTACTCTTAACCGCAACTCAGGCCGATTTACCGATACGAGCTAAATCAGTTCTAAATATCAATGAGTTATTTGAACCTTTTGAACATGATCAAACCTTAAGTGAGCAATTGCGCCGTTTAACCTCAATAAAACCGTTTAAAACCAACAAAACAGAAACACGTGAGCAATTAGTGATGGTGTTTCAAAAACTAGAAGAAATGCATTACTTTGTCCGTAAAAATGCTGGTAGTAGTCGCTATTACGCGACTGCGCGCTTTGATTTGATTTACTTATTGATTGAATTTTTAAATGATGCCGAGCTAGTTGCCTTACCAGAGCAAGAGAAGAGCCAGCAAGATGAGTTGCTTTTCTAGTGGCAGGCTTTGACTCAACACAAGTTGCCACCTTATTAAGACAAATTGGTGCTTATAACGAATTACTTGCTAGCGCGTATGTCTATGGCTCAATTGCCAGTGACGAACAAGATGGCAATACCATTAATTTGTTGCATAAATCAGGCTTGATAAGACCAGATGACTCGCCTGGAGAATATCGAGTAACCACAGATCTTAAGCGCATGTTAAACCGTTTAATGCGTAAACAATCAAGCTATCGACAACTTACCGATATGGGTAAAGTGATTGATGCTATTGATGAAGTGGTAAAAGATTATGAAGCGGCAACTAATGATAAAGAGCAAGAAGACGCCGAGTATTATTTAGATCAACTTGACGATTTATTGTATGAGACTAAAGACAGCTTAAACAATAACTTAGATAATATGCACTTTGCTATTGTTAGCCAATTTGGTTTTGTTAGCAGCTTGTCGAATAAAATACGTCAAAATGAACGTTACTTATCCCATGCGCAAAAGTTACTCAATGAGCTACAGCAAATAGATCCACAAGATTGTTATGAATGGCTAGATTGGCTTTGTCCAAATGAATTTGCTCGTAAAATATCTAACTTTATTTATTGGTATAACCAAATACTGCCTAAGTTACGTTTGATCATTGATAACATGCGCATTAGCTTATTTCGTCTGCGTCGTGATGAAAAACAAGCCAGTCAATTACGTAATATGGCGCGTTTTTTACGTAAACACCCTGAGTTTGATCTTGATGAAAACCTATTTGAGTTACCAAACTTACCTGACACGTTAAAATATGCGCCAGCAATGCCGCTTAAAAGCTATGTCGATACTAAGCAAACTGACATTGAGCAGCCATTAATAAAACTGGTACAAACATTACGAAAACAAGCTGTTATAGCACCAGTTAAAGAAAGAACGGTCAGTGAAGTGAGTTTAAAGCCTGTTGAGAAAATGGCGGCCGAAGAAGACTTTTTTGAACAGCAAACCGAGTTGTTGTTTGAACAAGTCATTATCAATAACAGGGCTATTTCAGCGCTAACATTCTATCAAGAACAACAATATATTTGGCTTGATGAGTCACAAGAAATAACACCGAAAGAATGGATTGAGTTAGTTTTTAGCTGCTACTGTAAATTAACTAATGCACAGCAAAAAGCACTAAATATCAAAATGAAAGGTGCAGCCATTGCTGGAACCACTGACAATTACAGCTATAGTGATGTGGTTATCGAATTAAAGGCTGAGATGAGAAACGAACTTAAAGCAGGTTAATTCAGTAACTTAACAGCAAAGGAATGCAAAATGAACAAACAACTCTATAACTTCACCCAAGGCTTGATTCAAAATAACAGGCAGGGTGGTCAGATAAAAAATACTGCTTTAGCCAAAAAACTGCATGAGGACTTTGGATTTGGACAAGTTGATTTAAGTAAAAAACACTTAAGCTTTGAGCTTTCAAATATTTTAACTTTAAGTCAAAAAGTACAAAGGAGCCATGGGGTTGATATAAGAAATGATCCATATCCTGATAAAACTGATAGGTTAAGTACCGCAGAAAAATTTCGGAATGAGAAGGACCATAGCTATGCTGTCAGCAAAGACTTCATCTTAATAAATAGCTTATCAACGCTAAATGTTAACCAATCAAATTATGAACTATCGCCACTCACATCTTTAGGCAACTATATAAAAGCGGATGAAATTCAATCTATTGAACACAGTGCCATCGTACTTGTTGAAAACCTCGCCGTTATGGCAAATCTAGGTGAAATTAATTTAACCGCTATTGAAAGTGATATCGATTTAACTCAAGCTTTGTGGCTTTATCGCGGTGATATTAAAGCGCAACAAACCACTAATACAAGTTATCAATTCTTTCGCCGCTTTAAGGGAAACACTCCATTAATCTGCTTTAGTGATCTCGATCCTAAAGGTATTGAAATTGCTCTTACCAGCAATGCAGATTATTGGCTAACGCTTAAAGAATCAGATAACGTTAACATGCCATTAGAAGGTGATGAACAAGAATGGTATAAGCAGGGCGCTTCAATTTCTTTCTTACATAGCCAAATAAAAGTAACTGATCCTCAAGGTAATGGAATTACCGATAAACATTGGAAAAATATCTTTAGCACGTTATTAACTCACAGAAAAACCCTGAAACAAGAGCACATGCTTAAACATAAACTTGCCTTAAGCTTGATAGCGATAACCACTTAAAAGATCAAATGTAGCCGGAAAAATTTTCTAAGCACTAATTAACTGACCTAGGTCAACTGATTGTTAAATCGTCTCTTATTCCACTATTTTTCTACTATACTTTTTTGTGAACCCCTATTTAATATTGCTTGGTATTGGAGCATTCCATGTCAGAAATGTTTGGCTTAGATGCATTTTCACCTAAAGAAATAGCAGAGCATGTCAATAATATAGGTGTTGCTAAAGTAAAATTACCACTACTTTCTGTACTGATGTTAGGCATTCTTGCCGGGGCATTTATTGGTTTAGGTGCGCTTTATTTTGTTTTAATCAAGTCTGACCCCACATTGGGTTTTGCTAGCAGCCAAGTGTTAGGCGGGTTAGCATTCTCGCTTGGTTTGATTTTAGTGGTTGTTGCTGGAGCGGAGTTATTTACCGGTAATAATTTACTCGCAATGGCTTGGGCTGAAGGAAAAATTTCGACCTTTGATATTTTGAAAAATTGGCTTGTGGTTTGTATTGCTAATTTTATCGGCGCAGCAGGTTTAGCTTTATTAGTTTTTCTATCCGGTCATACTGATATGAATAATGGTGCTATTGCTGAACAATATATCAAAATAGCGCTCATAAAGACTAGCTTGCCATTTTGGAGTGCATTTTTTAAAGGTGTTCTATGTAATGTATTAGTATGTCTGGCTGTTTGGATGGCTTTTGCTGGGCGCAGTGTTATTGATAAGGTCATCGTTATAGTTTTTCCTATCTCGGCCTTTGTTGCTGCAGGTTTTGAGCATTGTATTGCAAACATGTACTTTATACCTTTAGCAATGTTAGAACAGACTTTTGGTAGTTCAAACTTTACAAGTACCGTAATTACGTGGACTGGCTTTATAAACAATTTATTACCTGTGATTATGGGCAACCTTGTTGGAGGAAGTTTATTGGTTGCTTTGGTTTATCACATTATATATAGACGAAATGCATAACAAAAAAATTATAATTAACTGCTTAAAAGGTAATTTATGTCTTATTTTTTTATTGAATCTCAAACAACAAACTTAATCAGATATCAAATCCCTTTTGATATAAATTCATTTAAAAGCGAGCACGTGGTTTTTTCTGGAGCATTGGGAAAACACCCTAATGATGCAAACAAGGTAGTGTTGATTTCAGATCCCCATAACAACAATACACGCTATTATGAATTCGAACGTGCTGATATTGGTCTTATAGAAAAACAGCCAAATCTTATCAGTACCGATGGAGAAGACTTTGCAATGGTGTTGTTGTGGATAAAGGCAGGTAGTATTGCCACACAAAGCTCTGTATTTATCGTCTGAGTACTACTTGAAAAATATGCTTTAGGTTCTTTTAAAAGTACTGCCGAAAATATCAAGTTAGGAGTGAACTATGTTTAATTCATTAAAGCACTGGTTAGCAACGCTAGACAAAGATACTCATCTATTTGAGCATGCTGACTCTGAAGTCATTCATGTTGCTCTAGCATCAGTGCTCTATCATATTATTAGCGCTGATAAAGTTGAAAATGAACGTGAAATTCATAAATTTGAAGAGATTATGGCCAATGAATTTTCCTTGTCTGACAAACAAATATCATTGCTTTATACTCATGTTAAAAATCTTAAAAGCGACCTGAAATCAGACCTTGTTACGGTTAATGATTACCTTAAAGACAATCCTAATTTACGTATGGCATTCATGTCGAAGTTAAATCAATTGATTGATGTTGATGGCGTTGATAACAACGAAATCACTATTTTCTATCAGGCAATGCAGGTGATTTTTCCTGAAGTCACTAAGCAACTAATCGATAAATAGTGAATGCTTATCCTAAAAACTTAACTAAGCAGCAAGCCAAACAAGCATTGATTAAGTTTGGTTTGAATGTTTTACCCGAAGCTAAAACACAGAGCTTGCTGGTAATATTTCTGCGTCAATTTAAAGGCCCTTTTATTTATGTATTATTTGCTGCGGCAATATTGTCTTTTTTTCTTGGCCAGAAGATTAATGCTTTTTTTATTTTAGCTGTACTACTAATCAATGCCATTATTGGCACAGTACAAGAGTTCTCAGCTGAAAAAGCAGCTAATGCTTTAAAGAAGATGGTACCTTCCTTTGCTAATGTAATTCGTGATAATAAGCCTTTAAAAATTGATAGCCAATCAGTAGTTCCTAATGATTTGGTTCAACTTGCGCCTGGGGATAAAGTCCCCGCTGATCTGATCCTACATACAAGTAATGGTCTTAAGATAAACGAATCAATGTTAACTGGTGAGTCAATGCCTGTTGATAAAGTTATTACACAAATTACTGATAATCCTTCAGTTAACATTGATAACACCGAAAGTCATGAGCAAGTCACTAAGCAAAGAGCCTGCTTCGCTGGCACTGTGGTACTTAATGGTCGCGGTAGTGGTTATGTTACTGCTACTGGAGCTAATACCGAAATAGGTAAAATTTCTCAAGAAATTGAAAGTGAACAAACCAAACCACCACTCTTATTACGCATTGAATCCTTCACCTTGCGTATTACTTATGGCATTTTAATTCTCATTAGTTTGATATTTATGATTACTTTATTGCGTGGTGATGAGCTCGGTAGTGTATTTTTACTCGGTGTTGCTTTAGCAGTGTCGGCAATTCCCGAAGGACTACCTGCAGCTATTACGGTTGCACTAGCCATTGGTATGCGCAGAATGGCAAAAGTTCAGGTAATTATTCGAAATCTACTAGCTGTTGAAGCCTTAGGCTCTTGTACTTATATAGCCTCGGATAAAACGGGAACTTTAACCGTTAATGAAATGACCATACAAAACATTGTCTTGGCCAATGGCAATATCTTTAAGGTAAGTGGAGCGGGATTAGATTTAAAGGGAACCGTAGTTTCAGCAGAAGAGGACACACATAATTCGTTTAAGAATAATATTCCATACAACAAGAATACTCAAAACCAACAATCAGCAACTGAGCTAGAATTATTGATTAATGCAGGCCTGTTAGCGAATGAATCCTATCTGGAAGAAACATCACATGGGTGTCAGGGCCAAGGAGATATGGTTGATGTCGCCTTTTTAGTGTTGGCATCAAAATTTGAAATTAATTATCAAGACGCTCGGACTGACTATAACGAACTAGCCAAGATCCCCTATGAATCAGAAAATGCTTATTGCGCTAGTGTTAATAAATTCAATGGTAACGATACGCTTTTTGTAAAAGGCAGTGTAGAAGTCTTAATGGACATGTGCGCTTTTGCAAATCATAACAATGATAAAAAATTGATAGAACAGCAGGTTGAGCAACTTACCCGTGACGGGTTTCGTGTATTGGGTTTAGCCTATAAAGAGCTAACTAAGATACCTAATGAGCTGAAAGATTCACTCACAGGATTAACCTTTGTTGGCATGGTCGGAATGATTGATCCTCTACGAGATGATGTCATTTCTGCCGTAGCAGCCTGCAAAATGGCAAATATTAAAGTTGCGATGATCACTGGCGATCACCCAAATACAGCATTAGCTTTAGCTGAACGATCTGGTATTTCAACAAAGGGTAGTAATGCTGTCACAGGTAAACAATTAGCGCATGCTTTTGCTCAGGGTGAAGCAGCCTTTAGTGATTGTGTTCATAGTACACAAGTATTTGCTCGGATATCGCCGCACCAAAAAAGACAAATAGTTGAGCAAATTATGCTTGATGGTGACTTTGTTGCGGTGACTGGCGATGGAGTTAATGACGCACCCGCGCTAAACCATGCTCATGTAGGCATTGCTATGGGTCTTAGAGGCTCGGATGTCGCTAGAGAAAGTGCAGATATTATTCTAACCGATGATCGTTTTTCCTCTATTGTTGATGGTATAACTCAGGGTCGCATCGTTTATAACAATATTAGAAAAGTGATCTTTTTATTAATTTCCACTGGCGCCACAGAAATATTACTAGTGATATTTTCTTTACTTTTTGGTACACCACTGCCTTTATTTCCATTGCAATTACTCTGGCTTAATTTGGTCACCAATGGCATACAAGATGTTGCGTTAGCATTTGAGCCTGCAGAAGGAAATGAGTTAAAACAAGCCGCTAGGCAAGCAAATGAGCCTATCTTTAATCGTTTGATGGTCGAGCGAATTGTGGTAAACGCTACAGTAATGGGTTGCTTAGCTTTTGTGCTATTTAAATGGCAAATAGATTCCGGTGTTGCTGAACAAGAAGCCCGTAATATCACCTTATTGTTAATGGTGTTGTTTGAAAATGTACATGTACTTAATAGTCGCTCTGAAAAGCTATCAATATTTAGACAATACTTTTATGGTAATAAATTCCTACTATTCGGCATGTTAGCCGCGCAGGGGATTCATATCGGTGCCATGTATACTCCAGGAATTCGTGAGTTATTACAGTTGTCACCAGTCTCTCTTATGCAATGGTCGAGTTTGCTTGGCATCGCCACTTTTCTGATCGTTGTAGATGAATTACATAAATGGTTTCACAATAGGTAAATGATAAAGCCTACAGGCCCATGCTAATAAATGATGGTTACTAATAAACGTATTAAACACGATTTAATAATAAGTTATTGAGGTTAAGATGAATATCACATTTTTGGGTGGCACAGGTACCGTAACAGGATCAAAGTACTCTATAGAAACAAGCACAACAAAAATCTTGGTTGATTGTGGGCTATATCAAGGTTACAAATGGCTGCGAGCACGTAACCGTGAGCCATTACCACTAGATTTGAAAAGCTTAGATGCCATAGTACTTACCCATGCACACTTAGATCACTCTGGTTTTATTCCTGCGCTATATAAACAAGGTTTTCGAGGTCGCGTTTATACTCATCAAGCAACGATTAGCTTATGCTCTATTTTGTTGCCAGATAGTGGCCATATACAGGAAGATGATGCGAAATTTTACGGGAAACACAAAATTAGCAGACATGAAAATCCAGAGCCTTTGTATGATAAAGCAACAGCCGAAGCGTGCCTGTCACTATTTCAAGCGGTAGAGTTTGATGAAGAGTTTAGCGTTGGTGACATTGATTTAGTGCTGCAAAGTGCTGGGCACATACTAGGAGCCGCTAGTGTGATACTAAAAGCGGATGGAAAATGCATTGGCTTTTCTGGTGATGTGGGTCGTCCTGATGACATGCTTATGTATCCTCCAAAATCACTTCCTCCATTAGACTTATTAATGCTTGAGTCAACTTATGGTAATCGACTACACGATAAAGAAGATGCTTTTGAACAGCTTGCTGAAATTGTAAATTCAACGGCTAAAAAAGGCGGTGTTCTTTTAATACCAAGTTTTGCCGTTGGTAGAACTGAAGCAGTGCAACATATGCTTGCTACTTTGATTAAAGAAGAAAGAATTCCCAAGTTGCCTGTTTATCTAGATAGCCCCATGGCCATTAATGTATTCAGTATTTACTGTGAACATTTTGATTTAAATCGCCTAAGTAACGAGCAATGTCTGGAAATGTGTAATGTTGCATCGTTTACTCGAACCGTAGATGAATCAAAAGCGTTAGCTGATTTAATAATGCCTCATATTATTATTGCAGGCAGTGGCATGGCAACAGGTGGAAGGATTTTACATCACCTTAAACGTTTATTAGGTGACTACCGTGCTACAGTATTATTTACCGGTTATCTCTCTGGTGGTACCCGTGGAGCGCAACTGTTAGCGGGTAAGGACAATGTAAAAATACATGGCAAATGGTTACCAATTAAAGCAAGAGTTGAAGTGTTGCATGGTTTATCTGGTCATGGCGATTATGAAGACATTACACAGTGGTTAAAGGATTCAAAGTTACACCCTAAAACTAAAATCAGATTGGTACATGGTGAGCCTGAAGCAAGCGAAGCAATGCGTGATCATTTAATGCAAAATACAAAGTTTGATGTTGATGTCGCAAATTACCATGAAATATTAAGGCTATAAAATTTAAAAGATAGGCTTGTTAGTTTTATGAAATGGCTTGGCTCTGCAATCAATAGAAACAATCGATTAGATTTCACTTTCATTTCACACAAGGAGGAATACAGTAAAGTTTTAATATACGAGAAGGCAAAACATGAAACCTTGCTTAATAATGATCTGCGTTGGTATAGCGCTTAACGTCAATGCTGCAGACAAAGAACCTGAACCTAAATTCATCGAACTCAAGAAAAAAGTGAATCAAGCTATTATGAAGTTTGAACAAACCAATCGAGATTTGTGGTCTTATAAGGTTTCTCGCTATGAAGATGAGGAAGGTGATATATCAAGCAGTCTTGAACAATATTCACCACATGCCGATGTTAAATGGCTTATTACACAGATTAATGGCCAAGTGCCGAGCCAAAAACAAATTACCGATTTTGCAGAAAAGAAACAACAACAAAGTAAAAAACAGCAGGAACAGGGGAATATACAAATCAAGTTACGTCAGTTAATCGATCAGCAAAGTCTGTCTTTAGTCTCTAATGATAAGACAAACTTTGTTATGGCATTTAATGTTAACTTAAATAAACTAGGTAAAGATTCTGTTGGTAAACTTCAGGGACAGTTAACTTACCAAAAAGG